>Ga0209249_1002787_pt1 | contig 13554 bp, 13 predicted proteins | sample SaaInlV_200m_DNA_4_FD_184653 | JGI IMG/M metagenome (GOLD analysis project Ga0209249, IMG submission 184653) | Marine microbial communities from expanding oxygen minimum zones in the Saanich Inlet - SI037_S3LV_200m_DNA (SPAdes) (version 2) | ecosystem: Environmental > Aquatic > Marine >...
AGACTCACTAGGAGAAGTTATGAAGAAGATTGAAGATTTAGTAGAAGACATCTATAAGGTGTTAGTAAATAACGAAGCTGCCGAAGGTGTAGATGTGGATAAAGTTGTGGATAACTTTGGTGAGGCTATGAAGAATATCCTTAAGAATCAAGTCCTTACGAAGCATGACGATGGTGGACAACTTAGGATGAGTAGCATAGGTAAGCAAGAGAGATACCTATGGTATAGACATAGACAATACAAGTCTGAGCAGATGACACCAGCTACGTTGATGAAGTTTCTATACGGTCATGCGACTGAGGAACTTGTACTTGCAATGGCTGCATTATCAGGACATGAAGTTACACATCAACAGCATAAGGCTGAGGTAAATGGAGTCAAAGGTTCAATGGATTGTCTAATTGATGGGATGTTGATGGATGTTAAGACAGCTTCACCCTTTGGATTTAAGAAGTTTAAAGAAGGTAAGCTTAGGGATGATGACCCGTTCGGTTATATTGACCAACTACGAGGCTATGCTGAGTCTCTAGGACACGATGAAGGTGGATGGTTAGTAATTGATAAGGTAGGTGGACATCTATGTACTCACTTAGAGAGCTTCAAGTACGATGATTCTATCCGAGACCGTATCGATTACCTGAAATGTATGGTGAAGGATGAGCAAATCCCAGAGCAATGCTTCGATACTGTACCTGAAGGTAAATCAGGGAACATGAAGTTAGCTATGGAGTGTAGTTACTGTATGTATAAGAAGCATTGTTTCCCAGATGTTAAGGTGTTTGCCTACTCAACTGGACCTAGGTTCTTAGCTGACGTACAGAACTACCCTAAGGTGCCTGAGATTTATGATTACTTTGATGAGAAGTAGCTATGAATTTACTAACCCCTGTAAGGTACGGTAAAGATGGACCTCTCTTTGATAGAGGTAATATAATGAAAATGGCACTAAATGATATCAACAATGGAATTAATTATTTCAAAAGAAGGAGTAAGAAGATGACAACAGAAGTAGAAGAAGCTAACACTATGATTAACAACTCTGTAGATAACTTAAGTAAGAACATAGACCGTTTAAACGATAAAGAGAGTGAGTTTATAAGTAATGCTAAGCGTATATCAACAGGGATTCGTAAGAACTCTGAATCATTAGCTACTGGTATAGGGCGTATTAAAAGCGCCGCTAGTTTAGATGAATTAGAGAAATATACCTTAATACTTGAAAGGTTCACAGGCGCTTTAGAGAAGCTAGAACTTATTCAACAACAAGGTAAGTTAGATAAAATAACACAAGCTCTAAAATAATGGTATAGTAAGAACTTTCGGGGGAGAGTAAAGTGAAAGTAACCTTTAATTTAGCACCAGTCGTAGCATCAAGACCTAGAGTAACCAGATGGAGTACCTTCTTTCCTAAGAAGTACACCGCCTTCAAGGTTGCTATGACTAAGTTAACTGAGAATATTATCTTCACACCAACTAACAAACTTATCTATGTACAAGTTACATTCTATGTAGCTATGCCTAAATCTTGGTCTAAGAAGAAGAAGCTAGAGAAGAATGGTAAACCATGTGACAATAACTGTGACATAGATAACTACATCAAAGCTATTCTTGATTCACTTGAAGGCGTGTACTACGAGAATGACAAGCAGATAGCTATGATTAAAGCTATGAAGTATTACTCAGCCACTCCCCGTATTGAATATCAACAAACGGAGATAGTGAATGAATAAGAAAGAGATATGTGAAGCATTAGCAGAAGATTACGCAGACAAGGTAGCTAAGTCAGGGGGTAACTATGATGATGCCTACACCCATTACTTAGAAAGGTGTAACACCCGTAACGAAAAAGACCTGATGTCTCAATATAAAACAGCAGGTCTCGATTCGTCTGGGTTTAAGTGGGTCTAATACATTATGAGTTCCACATAGCCCAGCCACCTGTAGGGTCAGGGTCATCATTATAGGCACGGGCTATCTCTTGCTCACGTGCCTCTTGCTCATCCGCCGCTCTTCTCATAGCATCGTACCTCCCTTCTAGGTCCCGTTCAGCAGGGCTTAGTTGTAACTCTCTAACTTCTGAAGGGACTGGGATATTATTATCCTCTAACTTAGTAATTAAATCATCAAATAACTGGAACTTCTGAGCATATAACGCGTCAAGGTCTGCTACATCATCTGGACTAATCTCTTGATTTAATGTTAACTCCTGAACATAAACCTCTTGGTCCTCAATTTTATTCTCTATCTCATCAATCTGTTTCTTAACATCATCAATGTAGTTCTGAATATCAGGTTCAACTGACTTTTGAACACCTTTAACTTGAACTTCTTCAGGCATAAAGTCACCCTGTGAGTTACGATTACCTGCTAAACCTCTTGATTGTTTCTTAGCTGCCTTAGCAGCCTTAGTTAAACCTCTTGCTATACTCATTACATTCCCCTTTAATTAAACCAACTAGACCAATCTAACTCTTTAGCTGGTGCTTTCTTTAACTCTGCATCTGACCAAGCATCACCTGTACCCATCTCATGAGTGTCCCAGTAAGGGTCATCATTATTAACAGTCCAGAAGTTCTGTCCTTCTCTCTTATGATAACCATATTGGTTACCCATAGTCTCAGGTTCTTCAGCCTCAGTCTTAACAATACGACCATCTTCTTGACCAAACTGCTCAGTCTTACCAGAGGTTGACTTCTTACGCATTTGACGTTGTAAGAAACCATCAGGGTCATTCATCTGTTTAATCATTGCTCTATTATTAGCTTCATTATCAAAGCCAGTTTCTTCAGAGTATATCTCAGGTCTTCCTAAATCTACCTTCTCGAAGTCACCATCTTTATTTCTATTACCCATAAGACCAATACCTGTTGCAACGGCAGCAGTAGTTCCTGCTTTAACTGCTCTGTCCTTTGTAACTTTATCAGACATAGACTTATATCTATCAGCTGTCTTATTAGCAACAGATGGACGTAAGTTAGAATCTTTAAGAGTTCTTGAAGCACCTTTAACAACTGGACCTTCAACACCACGATTAGCTTTCTGATTAGCTTTAAGAGACTTACTAGCAAGTACCTTGTTAGCTAACTTCTTAGCACCTTCTTTAAACATACCACCTTTACCACCACCTGCCATACCTATAAGCATAGGGTCAATATTACCTGAAGTATCAATAGTAACTACATCTCTACCAGGTCCTTCATACTTAGCAGTAGCTGTATAGTCAGGTACAAAGTCTTCATTCAGACTCTGGTCAACACCTTCAGTAGGAGCATCACCTCGTTGTTCTTTATAATACTCAATCATATCATTGATTTCATAATCATCTATTAGGTCTGCTTCAGAGATACCAAACTCTTCTGATGTAGCCTTTAAATCATTATCCTCTAGGAAGTCAATTATCTCATCCCTTAATATATCACTTATCTCACCTTGTACTGCGCCTGCCTCATTGTTAAGAACTGCGTTACTTGCTTCACCGTATGCCATGTTATTTCTCCGTTTAAATTAGTCGTATTTACCTTTAGATTCTTTACCATATTGAGGGAAGCCAAAGAAGCCACCAAATGTTCTCTCAAACTTCTCACTCCAACTCAATGAAGTGTCAAACATAGGCTTGGTTACAATAGGTACCATCTTACCGAATAACCACTTACCTGTGTGTGACGTTCCATCTGGGTCAACAATAGAAGGTCCCATTGGGAATCCCTTCTTCATTGAGAACCACTGTTTGTTAAACATACCTTCTATTAAAGACTTAGGCATAATAGAGGCTTTATTTAGCAATGTATGTTGAGGGTGTTGTAGCCAGTGAATAGGTTCAGCAATCTGCTTAGAGATTATCATTGATTCACCATTACCTAAGTTCATTTTATGAGACTGCTCACCAAACCAGAAGTCTGTTAAACCATCCATTGTAGGTTCAGGGTTATCAAACATGGCATTATTAGCTTCAGACATTGCCCACCATAGACCTGAAGTAATCAATGAAGCCCTGCCTGTATAAGCTGCATACATCTTAAATGATGACGCAAGCATACGTCCTTCTTTAGACTTCCAAGCGGCTGTATCACCTTTATGGAAAGCTTTAATAAAACCTTTACTGTAAGAGTAGCCTGAAGTAAATGTGTTAGCTACAATCCTGATATTAGATATAGTCCAGTCAGGTGCAAACAAACCAAGGTTCAACCATCTACGTTTATTAACAGGTAGTAAGCCTGCTAACTTATCAGCAACCTTACCTCTTAGTTTATCTGGATTACTAGAAGCATAAGTATATAAGCGATGACCAAAGTCGTTCCAATCAAGAGAACCGTAAGCATCGTTAGCGAACCTACCAGCTAACTGACTCGCTTGTATTTGCAGGTCTTTATCGTTAATATCAAAACCTTGACTCTGCCAATCATCTAAAGTCTTCTGTCTTTTCTGAATATAAGTAGCTACTTTAAATCTATCGTGGAAGTATTCCCAAGTTAGGTAATCTGTTTTCTCAAACACCTTAGTCATACCTTTACCAACAAAGCCCATCTTAGCAGCTAACTCTTCGAAGTCTTCAAAACCAGCGTTAACTAAGTCTGCTTTCTTAACATTAATAACCTCTAGCCCACCGTTCCTGATAGCCTCTTCAACAATCTCATTGAACTCAGCACTCCCTAGTTTAAGGTCTGAGAAATCTGCCTGTCTAAAGATAGTATCCCCATTCTCATCTTTCATTATATTACCATCTTTATCTTTGACAGTAATCTTACCACCGAGAGGTTTACTGGTTAAACCAGCACGTCCTAATGAGTAAGCTGCTGACATCACAAGAGCTTGAGCATGGAATAGAGAACCGAATACAAACAAACGCTTAAGACCATTGTTTAGTTTAAGGATACCTTCCATAACCTCACCTGCTCCGCCTCTTCTAAGTAAAGCAAACTGGTCATCAATCATAGGTTTAATATCACTATGGGCAACATAACCTTTAAGAGTAGGGTGGTCAAATTCCTCATAATGTAACGCCTCTTGAGGACTTAAGCCTCCCTCTTTAGCATCTGTCTTCCTTAAGTCGTGGAAAGCTTCTCTAGACATTAGAGCAGGTAAGTGACGTACACCAGTAGGATTTAAACTTAAATCAAACAATGAGTTAATTAAGTTACGACCATAAATAGTACGAGTCATTGACTGTGTATATAACTGTAGGGCTTTAATAGGGTCAACTACAATATTCTTATCTGTATGCTCCCGTATCCAAGCATTAGTTTGCTTTAAAGTTCTTTCTTTTACATTCTTAGATTCCTTAAGGTAAATATCAACTAACGCTTGGATATCCTTCTCAGTAAGGTTCTTGTCAAAGATATGAGGGAAGTAGTTATTAAGGAAAGCTCCTGTAGTATCTTTATCTAAGGCACCAAACTTGATTCCAGTAACACTACCTTTAGGTCTAAGTATCCCTATACCTACTGCCTCCTCACCAATAATATCAAGGAGAGCTACTATCTTATTCTTAACTTCTAACTCTCTACCTTCTAATTTAATAGTAGGGTCTTCTATAGCATCAATTAACTTCATGCCTTTGTCTGGATCATCAAACACTTCAGCTACTTCCTTAAGAGCTTCTTGTACCTGAAACTCAAATATCTTACTATTTCTAGAGAAAGCACCTATATCTCTAGCCAAGCTAACTTTAATCTTCATAACAGAAGCCTTAAGACTATTAGATGTTAAAGCTTTATAAACACGAGGGCCTGCTAAGATAGCCACTGCACCTAAAGCAGTACCATATAACTTCTCATCATCTGCATCTGTTGCGGCATAACCTAAAACCGCTCCAGCTGCTAATGCTTTCTTAGGATGCTCTTCTAAAGTCTTACCTATGATACCTGGTGTAGGTGCTGGAGCTTCTTCCGCTTCACCTTCAACTTCTTTCCTTTGTTGTTTAATCTTATTAGCTTCTAATTGTTCAGGGGTTAATTGAGTAGCAGCCTCTATCTCCTTCATAGGAGTAGGACCTCTAAAGTTAGCATCAGCTCTATTTAGTTCATCTAGAGCTAATTGGAAAGCCTGCTGGTCTACTTCTTGAGGGGTTAATGTTTTACCTACATCATTAGAAGCTACAGTCTCTCTTGCTTTATCCTGAGCAATCCTCATCATACGATAAGCATCATAGTTTCTTAAGTTGTTAGCTTGTCTAGAAGTTAAATCATCTATACCACGCCAAGGTAATCCTTTAGCCTCGGCTTCATCTAATTCCTTTAGCAACCGCTTATGCTCCAACGCCATTACCTTTTCATCTACAATAGTCTGAATACGTCCATCTATAGAGGTAGTAGTAATTAAAGCAGGTCCATCACCTGATTCACCCACTATAGACTTAATATCATGTTCTACATCTTTTAGGATAGAAGTCTCTTGAGCTTGTTGTGTTACCTGCGTAGAATCATCATCCTCTGCTGCTTTTCTAATGTTCTGAGCAGCGTCTCTAGTTTCTTTTGTAACTGCCTTTTTAAGACCTGAGCCACCTTTACCTGTAGCTGCTATACTTTCAGCAACAGCAGCTTCAATCTTAGATAACTGACTACCACTATATAATAAACCAGCACCACCTAAGATACCAAAGGCTCCACCAAATTGAGCGCCCATCCAAACATCTTCACTTTTAGGGACCCCTTGTTCAAGGGAAGAGTAGGCTGCTTCATACCCAGCACCAGCTATAGCACCTGCACCTACACCAGTACCCATACGAGTTAGACCTCTTGTAGCTTTACCTTGAATCTTACCTAGACGGGTATTAACCTTATTTACTATATCTGATATTTTAAGAGTCTTAGATGTCATCCCTAAGAGTTTAGCTACTCCAAAGAAAGGAGAGTCTTTAACTAACTCGCCTGTTACAACACCTCCAGCATAAGAAGGATTATCAACAAAGACTTTCAATAGCGACATTAGACCTTCTTCATCATCAGTTTCTACTCCCCACCTATCATTAAATGAGTTACCCTCCTCATCCATAGGAGCATCTAAGTTACCATCTAAGTTGTTATGTACAAATGCTAGTTCACTTTTAATAGCTTCCATCCTAGCTAAAGTCTCAGAAGCGTCAGAGTGTTCAGCATCTGTTAAACCACCCCTAGAATCTGCTATTTGTTGGTAATAATCATACCTATCTTGTAATTGGTTATACTCATAATCAATAGCATTACGTTGTACGAACCACTCTTCTTGTTGTTCACCGCTAGCTAACTTACTAGCTAGTAAACCAAAGAGACCAGATGTCCACCACGCTCCCTGAGATTCATGGTCTCCTGTAAAACCTTTATAGAATGAAAGTTCTCTAGTAGGTGGTTGGTATCCTACATCCCCAAGGGTCTCTCTTACAGAAGGTATTGGCATTATTTCTTCTTAGCTTTATGTTGCTTATAATAGTCTAAAGCAGCTTTAGTACGATTCTTAGAATTTAATATCTCATCTAAAGCCTTAGGATTACCTGCGAAATGGTTATGACCATCTCTACTGATAAACCAGTCACTTGCCTCTTCAGCTGTGCTTCTAGCTTTATCCCCTGCCACAGTACCTGTGAATAAGTTACCGAAGTCAGATAATGAACTTGAGATTGCATTAACACTAGATGTGACCGCATCTTGTAAGTTACCAAGGGTAGCATCGTACACAGGCATACTAGATAAAGGGTCTGTATCATAGTCAAATACAGCCCCTGGTTTAATTCTAGAGCCTAAGGCATCTATTTCCCTAGTACGTTTGTTCTTTTCCCATTGTAAACCTACTCTAGATGCTTGAGGATTCTGTTCTTGTACATGAGTAGTAGTAGTATCTGTAATTATCTTAGGTTTATCCTTAACATTGTCTCCTGATTTAGGCATTGGCTTTAAGTCTTCATAAGAATTAAAGTCTGTTAGAGCGTGTTGCTTGAAATAAGCAGACTTAGTCCTCTCTAGGTACTTTGAAAAGTTAGAGTTAATATCAGATACTAATCCTTTATCTACCTCACCATCAGCATCTAAAGAATAAGCTCGTATTGCATTTAATAAATCAGTATCGTTCTTAATATTAGCAGAGGCTTGAGGGGTTAACCCTAACTGTTGCTCTGCGAATAACTGTAAAGCGTCTAAACGTCCAACATGAGTCCAAGCTTTATTCAACTTACCTACGTTACGTGTCTCAGTAAGAGCAAGTTCCCTAGCTTCATACTCTTGATTCTGCTTAGTAAGAGCTTCCGCCCTAGTAGGGTCAATCTGTCTAATCTGGTCTAAAGCAGCTCTACGTCCTTCAGGTGTATCATAATCAGCACCTTGTAGAATAGAATTAACAGCTTCTTCCTTATTCTGAAGACCAAGCATACCTCTAAAACCTGTACCTAATGTATCCATAGAAGGTTGTAAGTCCTTCTGACTTAAATAAAACATACCATCTGGTGTAAATGCCATAATATTCTCCTAACTTAAATTAAAGCCAGCCATAGGTGCTTGGCCATATAACATACCACCAGTAGTAGCGCCTGTAGTAGATGTACCAAAGGTAGGGAAATAACCTGAACCCATGAAACCACCACCATTAGGTTGTTGTATTAAACCACTGAACTGGTTAGCCATACCTAAAGCCGAACTAGCTTGGGATGCACCTCGAGCTTGAGCAGCTTGAGCTGATAACTGAGCAGAAGTACCAGCAATAGAACTCATACCAGTACCAATACCTCTACCTGTCTCAGCGTACTTCTGAGGCATTTGACCAATAGTCTCAGCCATACCTAAATCAGTAGCTGCTCTACCTCTATAAGTATCAATCAGACCTTGAGCCTTCTCTAAACCACCATACTGTGCTTGTAAATCTACTTGAGCTTGAGCCTTACGTAGAGCTTCTGTCTGAGCAGCTCCACCACTTGAACCAAACATACCTTGGCCTAGTAATCTCTTCTCTAAATCTAATCTATCTTTCTCTTGGTCAGGTGCATAAAGAGCCTTCTGCTGTTCATAGAACTTCTGACCAGCTGCATAAGGGTCGCCTTCCATACCAGCAATATAACCACGTTGGTCTTTAGCTCCCTGCATAGCAAGGTCATATTCAGACTGCCAAGGTTGAGATAAAGACATATCAAGCTGTCTGCCTTCTTCATCATATTTAGCTTCACCAAAGGCACCTTTAACATCCCAAGGTAAAGACCTCTTGTACGCTAACTCAGCTTGTCTCTCTGCTGCATCCGAAGCTGCTGATTGTGCCTTCCTTGCACTTCTTTGACCAAGTAAACTTACACCTGTTCCGATAGCCGTTCCTACACTAGGCATGACTTACCTCCTTCTTTAATTCATCCACACTCTCGATGTAACTTCTCCAAATACTTACTGACATATCTCTACCCCATTGACGACCACCTATCAAGGTAGCACATAAAACAAATAGTTGATAGAGTTCAGCTCTCAGCATATAAGCTTTATCAACATCATTAACTTCTTTCTCTTTCTCAAAGACATTAGCTGTATGCCACTTGAGTATTATATTCTGCATCATAGGTGCTATCTCTCTTTGATTAACTGCATAGAAGGGATTCATAGGCATATCTACCATTAAGAATGTAAACACATCATTAATCTCTTCATCCTTTAATTCATTATCTTTATCAATTAAGTCATCCCATAAGTGAATAGCTTTAATCATATCTAAACAAAACACTATAGCGTTAGAGTTTCCTATTAACCAGTAGTTAAGGTTCTCTTTAAATGTAGGTAATTGTTTATCTAAGTCTTTCATTAATCTACCTTAATTTGCCAATTACCACCGCCAGAATATGACCAAGGGTGGAATGGTTCTTGCCATATACTAATCACATCACCTGAAGATAAGCTAGTAGTAGTGAAAGTACCACTAGTAGTCTTGGTTGTTACGTCACCGTCTAAGTGGTCATGTTGATGAACAGTGCTACCATTAACTCTTATGTCTGTTCTAACACCCTTCCACACTGCTTGATAGTAATACACCACATTGTATGTGCCACATCTAGGAACTGTATATGAATCTATCTGTGTATTAGATTCATTTGTAACATCAGGTAGAGAACTATTATCATATAAAGTGGTAGTATTGCCTGCTGTATAACAATGTAACCATACAGACGTACCATCCAAGATTATTTCAGTCACATCACTACCGTTGTAATTAACACTATCAGGTGTTACTACCGTACCGTTATAATCTATTGTGTTTCCTGCTGGCATATTATGTAGTTGTTATTGTTAGAACTCCGCCCGAATAACTAAATGTATCTGCTATCTGTGCCTTGGTAAATGCTGTAGTTGCTACCTGTGTTGTACTAGTATCAACCGCAGCAGTAGGTGCTGCAGGTACGCCTGTAAAAGTAGGGCTTGCCAAGTTAGCTTTTAATGCTAAAGCTGTTGTAGTAAATGCTGTAGTCGCTACCTGTGTAGTGTTAGTTCCTGCTGTTGCTGTTACGGCACTAAATGTCTCACTTGCTGAACCATTAAGGTCTGCTTTAGAGTTTACTGCTGTCTTAACTGCTGTGAACTCCGTATTAAAATCACTACCTGATATTACCTTATCTGGGTCTGAATCACTTAACGCATCCTTACCTGACCATGTTACTTGTAAATTATAGTTACTCATCTTATTTTTCCTTGTTTAGCCCATATAATCATGTTCTGTAATGATGCTTTGAATCCATTAACAGTACCTTTCATTTCCATTCTTAACACTTTAGCAGACTTAGATAATGACATTTTATATTCTGCTGGTTGGAATGATGGAGCATATTTAGCAGCACCATACAATGATGTTGAACCACCCCATAAATAACTTGTACCACTTGCTGTAGGTGATAAAGTAAAACTACCTGAATCAAAATCAACACTATAATCACGATACCAGTTCATAGTAACTGACATATCCTTACCACCTGATATAACAGCCAAGAATCGTTTAAGTAGTTTAGCTTTAGCAGGGTCTCCAAAGTCTAACCATACAGTCTTAAAGTCTGCCTGATAAGTATTATTAGTTGACTGCCAACATTTAGAATTAGTTGACTCCCACGTATATCCGGCTGCTTCACATACTGTTTGATTAGCATAAGTTGAGGTTACATCACTTTTCTCAACATCAAAATAACCATCATAGGTTGCTATACGACCAGCATAATCACTATTACCAAGACCCATATACATAATACCATCAGTTGTTGATAGTAACGCTTTAGGGGTTTTCTTAGTTTCAAAGTTCCAAGTTGTTACTCTAGGAGCATCAGGGTTTCCTTTAAAATCAAACACATAGGTTATGTTTCTATCAGGAAACGACAAAGCATAATAACCACCGCATAAACAATACTGACCTTTAACTTGAGCCATATCAGCATTAACAATATGGGTTGTTACTTCATCTTTAATATTAGCAGATAAATCAGTTAAAGGCATCTTGTCTTGTACCATTGTTCTTCTTAACGACCTTACACCTGAGTTAGATAAGAAGATAATATCATCACCGAGGGCTTGTACTGAATCTCTGGCAACACAACCTACACCCCTTACCACCTCATCTAATGCAAAGTCTGCACTACTTGGGTCATCAGGACTATTATAAATAGCAATGTTACGTTTACCAAAGATAACAAGCTTACCCATAAAGTTAGCTAAAGCAGTAACTTGGTCTCCAGCCCATACAGTCTTCATATCTACATAACCAGCAGCACCAGTTTGGAACTTATGACCAATCAAAGTATCAGAGTAATAAACTACATCATTAGCTTCAGCTACACCACCGACCCATAGTCTACCAAAGCCACCTAGACACGAGGTTGGGTCAAAGGTAGTAACACCAGAAGGAGCAGAGAAGCCAGAGGCATCTGCTAAGTCCATCCAGTTAGTACCATCATAGTAGATAGGTGTATGACTAGACTGAACACCATAGAACTTATCATTGAAGTTACAGAACTCCCAGTTACCGTCAGTTAATGTCTGAGGTGTTCCTGTGAATGTTTGCTCATCTAAAGTATTAGGTGTGTTACCTGTGTTTAGTTTATAAATCTTATCATTAGAACCTGCAAATATAGTAGCACTTCCAGTTGAGTTTCTGAACTCACCTAATGATTTAACAATGTATGAATTACTAGAAGATGAACCGATAGTATCAGTAATCTGTTTAATACCTTTTCTAGTTGTAATACGACCTCTATCATCAAGCATGATGTTATTAGCGGTAGTCAACCATTGATGTTCAAGAGACGAAGGTGATGCTTGTCTGTTTAGACCAAAGATTCCAATAGAGTCAAGAACTAAAGGGGTTATAGGTTTTGACATTAGTTCACAAACCAGTCGTGTTCAAAGCGAACATTGCCTGAGTCTAATATAATTGCTTGGTTAAGGGCTTCTTTCATCTCAAAACCAACAACACTTGACTGTGTTCCACCATCTTCACCACGCTCTGATATTGCTCTAGCCCAAGCAGCCAATATAACAGGTTTCTCAGGTATCTTTAATACAGTAGTAGCAGTTGCTAACTCAGCCTGCGGTTTAACAATGTCAAAGGATATTGTTTGAGCAGTATTAGGTATAGGTTCTAAATCAACTTTAAGATTGTTAGAAGAGTCAGCTCCATTAAAAGCATAGTACGAAGGCTCACCTGAGTTTGAAGATGGGTACTTAGTTGAGTTAATGTATTGTCTTGATACTTGTACTAAGTGAGTACCTTGTGTCTGGTTAATAACATCAATTATCTTAATCTCTTGTCCAGAGGATAAGTTGTAGTTCCTAGTACCTGATACAGTAGTTACATCTACAGTTTCACGTAAGACTAACCAATCGTGATATGATTCAATGTTACGTTTAGAGTCATTAATCAGTGAGCCAATAACCTTTTGATAATCAGTTACTGTTGTGCTATCATTGATATTACCCGACCAGTCGGTAGCAATGGTATCCTCTCTCAACCTGATTAGGACTTCATTAATAAGTTCTCTAAAGGTCATAAGGTTCTCCGTTTAGTTGTATTATATTCCATTTTTATCAGTTAAATCAATTAGTTACATTTACAATTACATTTAGGTTCTTGAACTGGCATTACCATCTGACTACCCATCTGAAACGCCTTACTTGGCATCTGAAACATTTGTCCAAAAAAGGCTAAACTTGATACAGTTATCGTAATGCCTACTAAAAACGCTGTTATTGAACACTTGCTCATTAAGACTCCTTTAATTTATGTTGAACAGTACGCCATACAGGGTTTTCCTTAGTTCCAAAGTTTACTTTAATCATAATAATAACCTATGTTATCCTTTAGCGACCTGTGAACCTACATAAAACTCCAGTATCATCGCACACCAAGCAAAGACTTCATTATATTTTACTAACCCACTAACCATCTGATATTCAATCACATCAGCAGTTATCTGAAAACCTAGGAAACTAAAGCCCTCGTGAACAATAGGTACTGCTGTTTGAATGTCTAGGAATACAGGTGCGGTTACATAGAACACCACTAGCATCAATACCGTAAAGAATATGAATCTACGGTTGAAAGCAGCATAAGGCGATTCCTTGTTGGATTGTTCCCTTGCTT
>Ga0209249_1002789_pt1 | contig 13548 bp, 11 predicted proteins | sample SaaInlV_200m_DNA_4_FD_184653 | JGI IMG/M metagenome (GOLD analysis project Ga0209249, IMG submission 184653) | Marine microbial communities from expanding oxygen minimum zones in the Saanich Inlet - SI037_S3LV_200m_DNA (SPAdes) (version 2) | ecosystem: Environmental > Aquatic > Marine >...
TTGCTCCACCAAATCGTAATTCCCATTACTAGAGCAAATAATAGAATTGCAGAGATAGGGTTAAGAGATTTGCCTGAGAAAATAGCTTTTGCTACGCCTCTGCCAAACAGATCACGGACACGAATTAGTAGAATTTCTGAGAATGTAGCAAGGCCTAATGTCCACGCAAATGCTGTTACAAGTGGCTTACTAATTTTCTCATCTAAAATGCTGATAAAGGCAGCGAAAGCGCTCATAAGTCCGAAAAGAAGAATAAGTAAGACGCTTCCTACTGTTACTCCTTGCCCAAAAGTAAGTAGTTCTGTTAATGCGGGAGAAACATTTGCTAAAAATTGCCGCAAGTCGGTTGTTGTTTCAATATAAACAAGCAACACAGAGGGGAGAGCGGCAATTGCGCCAATTACAAAGCCGATACCAAGAGGCTTTACTTTGCCTTCAGCTTCCATCTTATTTGTAGTGAGATAGGCTATTGCTACAGGGGTTGCAAGAAGAAAAACATGCCCTAAAGTAAACCAGCCTTTTATGAGTTCTCTCTCACCAAGCAATGCGATAAAACCAATTAGGTTTAAACTAAGAACAGTAAGCCCTGCTAGAAGTCCTTTTTTGATAATATCTTTTGTTGTCATAGATTTATTCATAAGAAGTCTCCTATGCCTTTTCTTCAGCTAAACTTTCGCCCAGAATACCTTGTGGACGGAAAATTAGCACCAAGACTAACATTGTAAAGGCGATGATGTCTTTTAGCTGATGTGGAGAGAGAACGCCTAAGCCTTCAAGGAAAAGTCCGGGCCCAACAGATTCAAAGACACCTAAGAATAAACCACCTAAAGCTGCACCAGGAATACTGCCGATGCCGCCTAAAACAGCTGCAGTAAAGGCTTTAATACCGGGGAAAAATCCCATGAAAAAGTGGACTTGTCTGAAAACAAGTGCGTATAGTACGCCTGCTATCCCAGCCATCGCCGCACCCATCGTGAAAGTAATGGTAATCGCTCTGTCAACATCAATGCCCATCAATCTGGCAACATCTTTGTTTTCAGCAGCTGCACGGATAGATTTGCCTACTTTCGTTTTTACGACAAATAGATATAAACCGACCAGCATTATAAGGGTAACAATAATAACAATTACTTGTGATTTCAAAATGTCAATGCCACCAATATTTACTTTTCCGGCAACGCTCTCAATAAGAGGAAAAGGTCTCACTTTCGAACCATATAAGCCTCTGAAAAAGTACTGCCAAAAGAAAGACGCACCAATCGCTGTAATTAAAGGAACCAAGCGAGGAGCACCACGCAAAGGTTTATAGGCAATACGTTCTGTTAATATCGCAATTCCGACGGAAACGAGCATTGTCACAATAGCGATAATTGTAATACCAAGTACAGGATGGGCGTCTAAATATCCTGATTCACTCATTGGAACGGCAAGAAAAACGCTAGCTGTCATAATACCTGACATGAAAAATTCGCCATGGGCGAAGTTGATCATAAAAAGGACACCATAAACAAGGGTATATCCAATTGCGATAAGTGCGTATAGACTCCCCTGAGCGATACCTGCAACAATTGTGTCTGTCCAGGCTCTTGCGGAGTAGGGATTATTCAATAATGTTGCAATTGTTCCCCATAGCATAGCGACGATAAGGGATGTACGGAAAAACCACATGATCACGCCGAGAAAGTCGATTTGTTTAATTCTATCTGACATAAGAGTTATCCTCTTCTTTTTCTGACTTTATACAAAAGGATGGGGTCGCAGAATCTGCGACCCCATCCCCATTAAGTATCTAATCTAATTTAAGATAAAGATTAGGGCCATACAACTTCGTAATCACCAGCGGTAAGTTGAGAAACGGTGATTTGAGGATCAGCACAGTCACCATATTCGTTACAGGTGAGGGTGCCGGTGATACCATCATAACCAGAGGTAGCATCTAAGCAGTCGCGCATAGCTTGACGGCCAACGTGGAGGAAATCGCCATCAACAACGCCAACTTCTTCAACACAGCTCAAAATCATATTGGTTGCATCAAAAGCGTGAGCATGGAAAACGGAGATAGGCTCGGTGCCATAGTCTTCCAAGTATTTTGCCAAGAAATCATTATAGAGTTCGTTGGTGAATCCGAGATCGGGACCAGAGAAGTACATACCTTCGCCAGCTTCGCCAACTGCTTCAACAGCAGCGGGGGAAATCATGCCGTCAGCAGCAGCCAAAATGGTGTCTTCAAGACCAGCAACTTCTTTAGCCTGTTTGGTCAAGAATCCGCCTTCTGCGGTGAAAACGGGGTAATAAATGAACTCAGGAGGACCAGCAGCAGCAACAGCGGTCAAAACGGGGCGCATGTCTGTATCACCTTTATTTACAGCGGTGAATTCAACAACGGTGCCGCCGAGAGCTTCAAAGCTGTCAGCAAATACGCGAGCTAAACCTTCGGTATAAGGATCGCCATCATGAATAGCGGCAACTTCAGTTACGCCCAAAACATCAAAGGCGAAGTCAGCCATAGCTTTACCTTGAACTTTGTCATTATGAGCAGTTCGGTAATAACCAGGATTCCAAGCAGAGTCAGGATTGGTCAATGCGGGGGAAGTATTGGAAGGGGAAACCATTACATAACCAGCATCGGACATAACTTGTGACAAAGGAACGCCAGCACCGGAGCAGCTTGTGCCAACAATACCGATGATTGTGGGATCAGAAACAATTTTCTGGCCAGCGGCTTGTCCACCTTCGGCGGAACAACCATCATCTTCGGCTTGGAGTTCAAGTGCGTGTCCAGCGACTTCGCCTTTGAAAGCCATAGCAATTTCAACACCATTCTGGGAGTCAACACCGAGGTCAGTGTTAGGGCCAGAAATTACGAGTGCAGAAGCAAGGCGGACGGGTTCGCCGGGACCGTAGCTAACACAGCCGAGAGCATCGGTGCATTCATATTCTGCGGCGCCACAAGCGGTCAACATCATGCTTACAACCATCAAGGTAGCAAGTACAGCAAATAAACGTTTAGACATAATTCTTTTTCTCCTTCTTTGTAGTTGTTAAAAATTGTGTGGAAGTGAATCTTCCAAAAAACAGGGTCGTTCAATTTGGCAGACAACGCCATTGCAAATGTCCTCACCACCTCCTTATTTATTTGAAAATATAGTAAGACTTAAATATAGCTAACACAAAAGATACTCTAAAGATACACAGAGCCTTAATAATACTTGCTAAGAAATAATATACAAGGAAAAAAACAGGTTTTTATGAAAACTTTACTTCTCTGGCGGCGTATATAAAACCTGATCTCTAATACGTAAATCAGTGTTGCGAATTTTCATTGCTAAATCTGCAGAAAGATTATACATGAGACGATAACCTAATTGTGGGTAAGTCTCACACAACATTAGTAAGCGGTCGCGTGGAATAATTACCAAGCGAGTATCTTTTGAACCAGCACTAGCCGAAGCAGAACGCAAGCCCTCGTCTACTAATGCTACCTCACCAAAAGATTGGCCTCTTTGTAAAATGGCTACTACTGTTCCCTTTTTCCCCGCTGAAGAATTAATTAAGATATTCACTTCCCCGCTTGCTATTATATATAACTCTTTGCTACTACTATTTTCTTCAAAAACCATCTCTCCCTTAGAAAAAAGTGCATCGTGACACAAATTTGCCACCAACTCTAATTGCGTTGGCGTAAACTGATAAAAAATATCACTTTGCTTGAGCGTACTAATATATGAACTCATTTTGCCTCTGGGATTTTAAGCTAGTTCGTAGTGTAGCATATTTGAAGGATGTCTGCAACCGAAATGCAGGAGGTTTTAATCACGTTTCTCTCTTGATTTAGGCTTGTTTGCTCTTTAAAAAACTTTTTAATAGTGGTAAACAAAAATGCGTTAATTTACAAAGAAAGGCATCTTTTTTGCACTCAAGCTCGAGACAGGTACGAAGCGCTTTTATAATCGGCTTTATCTTAAAGCCCTTGGTGAAACCTTCTGATGTCCTTTTGCAGAAAAATGATACAATTCTGCTCTCAAAAAGAGAGCCTGAAAACTAAGGTTTTTAGATAAATTTAGGAGTATATTGTGAAAAAATCGGGTCGAGTTTTATTTCTTTTTATTATAGTAGTTTTTTTTATGCAAGCTTGTGGTAGCGCAACATCTTCCCTTCCTGAAGCAACTGAAATCCCGGTGCCTATAGACCCTATTCAGGAACATCTTGATAAAGCCGCTGAATACGCCGAAAGCGGGGATATTAGAGGTGAAATAACAGAGTATCTAGCTGCTATTGATTTAGATAGTGAGAATGCCCTAATTCACCTCCTTTTGGGGAAAACCTATGAAAGGGTAGAGATGGTAGAGGGTGCCGTAACAGAGTATAAAGAAGCCGCTCGTCTCGCTGCACTTGACCCAGAACTCACGATTAGTATTCCTTCGGTAGCTCACTTATATTACGACAGTGGAGAATATGAGAAAGCAATTCCTGAATTTATAGAAGTGATTGAAGCAAACCCTGATAATCTTGAAGATTATATTTCTTTAGGCTATTGCTATTATCAACTAGGAGAATACGAAGAAGCTGCTGCACGATATGAGCTGCTTTTAGAGCGTGCGCCTGAATACCCTATTGCTCTCTTTGGCTTGGGGAGCATTTATTATTATAAGTTGAGCGAATATGAAAAAGCATTATCCTTACTTCAAAAATATTTAGAAATAGAACCTGAAACTGAATATAGAGAAGAAGTAGAAACAATCATTGCAGATATAACAGGGGTAGAAGCAACTCTTTTTGAAGGCGATACCAATGCTGGTGCTATTCTGAAAGATGATGTACTAAATGCTGCCTTGAATTATCTTGAATGTGATAGAGCGTCTGTCGTAAAAGTCAAAGTAAATTTCTTCGAACTCGAAGATGGGACAGAAGAACAATTATGGGGAGAAGAAGAATGGCTTATTACTGCCTGTGAAGAAAGTAGACTTTTCTCTATCACCTTCACTGCTGATGGTGAGGGCGGCACATTTTTTGATATAGCAGAAATAGATATTCCCACAGATGCTTCTGGATTGAGCGTAGAAGAACATCTCGATTTAGCCTCAGAATATTATGATGCGGGTGAAACTGATAAAGAGATTGCCGAATATCTTGCCGCTCTTGAAATAGACCCTGATAATTTACAAGCACATACCTTTTTAGGTTTCACCTATCACGTTGAAAAAGGTAAAACAGAAGAAGGGATTGCTGAACTAGAAAAAGCCTTAGCCATTGCCCCAGAAGATGCCTCAGCACTTATGTTCTTGGGTTTTATTTATTATGATTTACAAGAGTTTGACAAAGCGATTCCTATATTTGAAGAATTCTTAGAGCTACATTCAGACCATCAATATAGAGATATGATCGGCGAAATGCTAAACGAATCTAAAAATCAATAAATTTATAAAAGACACTCGGCTTTTTCAAGAAAAACCGAGTGTCTTGCTATTTGGCATAAATCTAAAAAGAGAAAATTATGAATTCAAACTTTGTTAAACCCCGTTACGACTCAGGTGGCTTTGCCCATTTACCTCATTATATTAAAGAAGTTTTTGAGAAAAAAGAATATAAAAAGGTTCTCTTCTTTTTAATTGACGGCTTTGGTTGGCGATTTTATGAAGAATATAAAACTCATCCCTTCTTTGTAGAGTTGGCCAAACATGGCAGTGTACGAAAAATTACATCCCAGTTTCCCTCTACAACAGCCGTACATGTGACCACTTGGCATACGGATTTGCCAGTTGGTGAGAGCGGAGTTTTAGAATGGCAGTATTATGAGCCCAAGCTAGATGCCATTTTTGCATCCTTGCTTTTTTCTTATGCAGGCACATCAAAACGAGATACTGCCAAATCTAGTGGCATTGATCCTCGCGAGCTATACCCCACAGAAAATATATACTCTGCGCTCAATTCTTTGGGCGTAGACGCGCATATCTTTCAGAATCAGGGAATTGTGCCCTCCACCTATTCTGATATCGTCACAGAAGGTGCGAAACTGCATGGCTATCAAACGTTTTCAGAAGCAATGGTTAATTTGCGGATTTTGTTGAAGGAAGCAAAATCCCCTAGCTATATCGGTTTCTATTTTGGGGATGTAGATGGAATTATGCACAAATATGGGCCTACAGCGCCCCAAACTCGTGCAGAGATCGAAACAACGCTCGATGCGCTCTTGAACCAGTTCTTGCTTCCGTTAAAAGAAGACCTGCCCGGCGAAACACTTTTTCTCTTCACCGCAGATCACGGTCATGCTGAAGTAGACCCCAAAACGACTATTTTCATTAACCGTGATCCAAAATTTGCTGGAGTAGAAAAATTTTTAAAACGAAATAAGGCAGGGGAATTACTCGTCCCCTCTGGTTCTCCCAGAGACTTTTTCCTCTATATTAAAGAAGATCTATTAGATGAAGCACAAGAGTTTTTTCAATCTCGTCTAGCAGGCAAAGCAGATGTGGTTAAAACACAAGAACTCATAGACGCGGGCTATTTTGGTGAAACTATCTCCGAAACTTTTCTCTCGCGGGTTGGAAATTTGGTAATCCTTTCCTATCTCCATGAATCAGTTTGGTGGTATGAAAAAGATAATTTTGAAATGAATTATTATGGACATCACGGCGGTTTAACCCCAGAAGAGATGGAAATCCCCCTTATAAGTGCTGAGTTTTAGTTCTTGCTTCCCCAAGTCCTTCCACCTGCTAAGAAGGATTTACCAGACATAGATTTCTTCCCTGCGGGCTGAATTTCTTCGAGTATCAGAATTCCTTCTGAGGTGCCAATTGCAGGTGCGCCCTCGATTTTTATTTGAGTGCCGATTCCTGGGCTTTTGGCATGGTCCACTTTTGCACGGTGAACCTTCACTCGTTTCCCTTGCCATTCAAAGAAAGTGCTAGGCCAAGGGCTAAAAGCGCGGATTTGTCTTTCTAGCTCTGCCGCAGTTTTCGAAAAGTCTAGTTCTCCATCTGCTTTTTTGAGCATTTTGGCATAAGAGGAGCCTTCTTCTGGCTGAGGTTGCGGGGCGATTTCACCAGAAATATATTTTGGCAAAGTTTCTACGAGTAGCTCTGCGCCTACAGGAGCAAGTTTATTAAAGAGGGTTTCAGCAGTATCGTCATTGTTGATGGGGATGGCGCGTTTTGAAAGCATATCGCCAGTATCAATGCCTTCGTTCATGAGCATAATGGTGATTCCAGTTTCTGCATCGCCCGCGAGGATGGATGCTTGGATGGGCGCGGCGCCGCGCCAACGTGGGAGGAGTGAACCGTGTACGTTCACGCATCCATAACGTGGGAGGTCAAGAAGCTCGGGACGCAAAATTTGCCCGTAGGCGGCAACCACGATTAGGTCAGGAGCGAAGCGGCGCAATTCATCCATTGAATCTTTTATACGATGAGGCTGAATAGTGGGAATACCTAACTCATCTGCAATAATTTTGACGGGAGGAGAGACGAGTTTTTTTCCGCGACCAGCACGCCGATCTGGCTGTGTGACACATCCAACGATATTAAAATTTTGCGCTAAGGCGCGTAAAGAAATCGCGGCGAAGTCTGGCGATCCCATAAATACGATGCGGGGTGAATTTTTCATAGGACTATTATACAATCTTTTGCAATTGATTTTTAGCCTTATTCACTGTAGAATAAGGCAAGTTAAGTCTTATTCATACTATATGAGGAGTTTAAAATGACTGAAGAACCTATTATGACTGAAGAGGAAATTACAAGCGACGATAAGTTGTGGGCAGCGTTGGCATATTTCTTTTCACCAATCGTATCTATTATTATTTTGTTGATGGATGATAAAAAAGACCGTGCTTTTATTAAAGCGCATAATGTTCAAGCTCTTGTTGCTGGCATTGTTATGTCTATTATTATTGTTCCTATTGCTGCTTTAACACTGGGCTGTGGCTCAATTATTTATCTGATTATGTGGTACTGGGCTTATAAAGCTTACCAAGGTGAATATATTGAAATTCCAGTAATTACCAATTTTGTAAAAAATCAGGGCTGGGCATAGGTCTAGCTTCTCTAAATAAAAAACGCCCGCATATAAATGCGGGCGTTTTTTATTACATACTACATATTGATTTCTCTTTAGATTTTTACTAGAATGAAGGTTTAGGGTTTTATTAATCAGTTTTTAATTTCTGGTTTGTGAAACGTGTTACTATCTATGTTGGTTCTCTCAAGAATGCTTGAGAGAAAATCATATTCAACTCGCGAAAGGAAAAGGTTTATGACATACGAAATTTCAACTGCCGATAAAGCAAAATTAGATGCTTTGGATAATGCCAAAGTCATGCAAGTTATTGCCGATGCTGCCGCATTGATGAAACCTGCAAAAGTTGTCGTCTTCGATGATTCTGCCGAAGATATTGCCAAAGTTCGCCAACTCTCTATTGATAATGACGAAGAAAAACTCCTTGAGATGGACGGTCATACCATTCATTATGATGGCTATTTTGACCAAGGGCGTGACAAAGCAAATACCGCCACATTGCTCCCCGCTGGGCAGAAACTAAGCCGTGGCCTAAATGTGAAAGAGCGAGAATCTGGGCTTGGAGAAATTTTAGGCCTCATGGATGGTGTTATGGCAGGCAAAGAAATGATTGTGCGTTTCTTCTGTCTTGGACCAACAAACTCCCGTTTTTCTATTAGCTCACTTCAAATTACTGATTCTTATTATGTTGCCCATAGTGAAGATATTCTTTACCGCCCGGGCTACGAAGAATTCAAACGCTTAAATGATAAAAATGAATTTTTCTATTTCTGGCATAGCGCAGGCGAACTTGGCGAAGATAATACAACCGCCAATATCGATAAACGCCGCATCTATATTGACCCACAAGAGAATCGTGTTCTCTCTGTAAATAATCAATATGCTGGTAACTCATTAGCTTGTAAGAAACTCTCCCTACGCTTAGCCATTAACAAAGCCAATAAAGAAGATTGGCTGACTGAGCATATGTTCATTTCTGCTTTCTATCCATTGGATGAACGCCGCAAGACTTATTTCATGGGCGCGTACCCCAGTGGTTGTGGGAAAACTTCTACCGCCATGATTGAAGGCTCCACCATTGTTGGTGATGATATTGCTTATATCCGTGAAGGTGCAGAAGGCGAAATGCGCGCCGTCAACATTGAGCGTGGTATCTTCGGCATTATCGGTGACGTAAATGCAAAAGACGATCCCCTAATCTTCAAAGCCATCACAGAACCTAAAGAGCTTATCTTCAGCAATATCCTCACCACCGAAGATGGCAAAGCTTATTGGTCTGGTATGGGCAAAGATATTGAAGTACCCACTGCTGGTTTCAATCACGCTGGCGCATGGAAAAAAGGCGATCTAGATGCCGCAGGCAAAGAAATCCCCATGTCTCACCCCAACTCTCGCTTCACCACCACCATCAGCGAGTTGGATAATGCCGATGAGAACTACGATAATCCCAATGGCGTCGCAGTAGACGGCATCTTTTATGGCGGGCGCGATTCTGACACCAACGTCCCCATTTCTGAAAGCCTGAGCTGGGAACATGGCGTATTCGTTGGCGCAACCATAGAATCTGAAACAACCGCGACCACACTTGGCGCAACCGGCAAACGTGCATCCAGCCCGATGGCAAATATGGATTTCGTCATTGTGCCTCTTTCACTTTATCTTAACAATCACATCAAATTTGGCAATAAGCTCAAACGCTGCCCCAAGGTTTTCTCCACCAATTACTTCCTGAAAAACGCCGAAGGTCAATATATGAACGAAAAGACCGACAAACGCGTTTGGGCACTCTGGGCAGAAGGTCGCGTTCATGGTGAATATGAAGCTATCGAAACCCCCGTTGGGCTCCTCCCCAAATATGAAGACCTAAAAGTTCTCTTTGATGGCGCATTCGATGACCGTGACTACACCCTCGAAGAATATAACGAACAATTCAGCATCCGTACCGATAAATACCTCGCAAAACTTGACCGTATGGAAGAACTCTTCAGCAGCGAAGACAATATGCCCGAAGAATTCTGGACAGTGTTGAAATCACAACGTGCAAGCCTAGAAGCTCTCGCAGGAAAATTAGGGACAGTTGTTGCCCCATCTGCCTTAGCATAATTGTTTTTCTCTAACGAAAAGCCTCTCCGAGAATTCTCGGAGAGGCTTTTTTTATTTAAGATAATCAGCACTTATTTTATATACGCTGCCACCAAATGCCTGTACACTCTGGCAGGGTTTTCCAGTTTTCTTTAATAACTTGGGTGCCCATCTCCTCGCCGAAGAAAAAAGTGGATAGTTTTTCAGCCTCTTCGATGGAGGTGAAGCGGTAATCTGTTCGGAGCGTACCTGACCCAAAACCTGCTTCCGTTAACCAAGCATAATACTCGGCAAGATGCTCTGGTGGTTGTGGCGATGCGTGCCCTGTGCCCATCGTCTCAAAGATGATAATCATCCCGCCTGGGCGTAGGATTCGGCGCATTTCTTTTAGCCCATCTTCTAATGCTCTTTTCCACTGAACTCCACCCCAAACTGCGAGATAACAAAAGCTCCAGCCTGAAACGATTAAATCGGCGCTGTTATCCCCAACGGGGATGTGACGGTGGTCGGCGACGCTAGTTGCCCAATTTTTTAGTCCCATTTTTGCGAGTGATTTTGCCGCAACTTCGAGCATATGTGCGGAGGTGTCGAAAGCCTTAATTGAGCAAATACGCGGGGCAAGCAGACGTGTTAGCCGCCCTGTTCCTGCACCGAAGTCGACCACGTCTATATTCACGAGCGAAACGAGACTCTCGATCTCCCGCAAGATATTTCCCTGATAATCTTCCCGCTGAATCAGGCGCTCATACTCATCTGCATATTTTTTATAAACTTCTTTTTCTGTGGGCATAGAATCAATATCCTATCTACAAATTAAAAGTGGAATTTCAGTTTGTCGCAAGACCTCATCTACAACACTACCGAGAACGACTTCTACAAGGGAGCTTGATTTATATCCGCCCATGAGGATGAAATCGCAATGATTTTCTTGAGCTGTTTTTAAGATAATCTCACTTCGAATCCCTTTTTTATGGTGGATAAGATTTATAGGCAAATTATGCTTTTTGAAATATTCGTGCGCATCAGCGTATATAGTATCTGTATCTCTTTCTTCGTGCTCTATAACCAAAGCACTTAGTTTAATTCCCCATTTATTTCCCAAATAAGCTGCTAAATAAAGTGCCTCTTTGGATTTTGGGGTGCCGTTATAGCTGAGGAGAGCATGGTTGAAATTTGAAAGCTGGTCGCGCACGACAAGCATAGGACGTGGGCAGCGGCGAAGCATTGTTCGGAGACCAGAACCATATCGAGCAACGGGAGTATCTCCGGGAGGGAAGGAGACTTTTGTAACGATGATATCTGTCCAGTGAGATCGTTCACAGGCAATTCGTGCAACAGCACCGGCTTGAATTGCCATCGTTCCTTTTATATTGGCTGATTTGCAGCGTTCTTCAAAATCAGATTTGAGTTTTAGCGGGGAATCTGCCTGTGTTTCAGCTTTTCTTTTGACAACGTGTAAACCCTGAATTTGCCCAGTTTCCTTTTCCGCAAGAATGATAGATTGTTCGAGAGCAAGCCAGTTTTTGTCAGTAGCGCTGGCTAAGACTAAAATATTTGAAAATAAATTTTTCTTTCTGGGGCGTTTTTGAATTTCTTCACGCCAAAGACCTGGTGCCGGGCCAGACTCGAGGGCATCGGGGGTTAGGGCATCATATATTTTTGCCAGTAAGCGCGAAAATCGCTGTGAAAACTCTGGGGTGAAATGATATTCCAGATCACCGAGGGCTTCTTCTGCATCAATTTGCCAGTTTAAGGTGTTTTCTAAATCGACACGGTGTTTTGAAATCCACAAATATAAGTCAGCTTCTTTCTGTTGCGGAAAATGCCGTAAAATCCCTCTTTCTTCAATAATTTGGATGATGGGTGCATAGACTTCATCGTGCCAATGAAGAACCGCCTCTTCGTAGGAAATATCGCGTTTTTCATCAAGCCCCATGAAATAGCGATGGACTTCAATATGCTCTAGAAGAATTGGATATTGACCAGGATTTGTTGCACTAAAATTGCTGTCAGGTTTAAGTTTATCTAGCTGTGTTTTTTCAAAAAAATCTAGTTCTTCTATTTTTACGATTAAATCATCGGGTTGGGTATCGGGGGTAATAGCAACGCGTGTGCGCACTTCCCTAACATAAGCCTGAATACTGGGTGCTTCCAATTGGCGAGCGACTGATACACGATGATTTCCATCGAGCACAAAAAAAACCTCCCCTATTTGGTAGACATCAATAGGAGGTAACCCTGCTAAGCCTGTAGCCCCAGCCATCACTCGAGCCCAACGTTCTTTATCGTTATCAAAGAGGGGCAAAAAACTCCGTGAAAAATCTTTGTTCCGCCCCACACTACCGATAATAGAATCAAGTGGGATATCACGTAATACGGTTTTGTTATTTTCTATTGCACGCAGTTTCTGACGTACTTCTTCGTAGGAAAGTAATTTAGTTGACTTCCCTGTTATGCGCGCGAGAACACCTTCAATTGAAGCTTTTTGACGTGCTGTTTGAAAATCACTAAGTGCGCTAGTATATAAAAACTCCTCAGACATTTATTTTCCCTGGTCCGCTCCAACTTCGATGGTTCCTGCTTTATAAGTGATTACTCGTTGTGGGAAGGGTATTTCGATGCCCGCTTCGGTCAGGTTTTTATAAATAGCGGTATTTACTTTATCAAACATACGACGCGTATCGGCATAAGATTCGAGCCACCAACGGGCGCGGAAGATAAGGGCAGAATCGCCAAACTCGAGAAAAAGAGCTTCTACGGGATGCTCGGTAAGAACGCCCTCAACTGTTTTAACAGCACTAACGATGGTCTCGCGCGCAAGCTCAATATCTGTGCCATACGCCACCCCAACGTGAATTTGAATGCGATATTCGGAGTTGGGGTAAGAATGATTAACGATAAGGCTTTTTCCAATCACTGAGTTGGGGAGAATGACCATACGATTATCACGGGTACGGATGCGGGTGCTACGCAAACCAATATCTACTACATCCCCCCAAGTGGCTAAATCTTGTACTTCGATTCTGTCGCCGATGCGAAAGGGACGGTCGAACATGATGACAAAACCATTGATGGTGTCAGAGAGCGTGGCTTGTGCAGCGAGGGCGATAGCGAGAGAACCGATTCCTAGTGTGGCAACCATCCCGCCAACTTCTATATTGAAATAACCAAGAAAAATAATGGCAGCAATGACAACCAAGACAATAAGGATTAAGCGGCGCAAAAAAGGCATTAATTGTTCGCCAAGCTCTACTTCTTCTGTTGCTGCTAATTGTTCTTCGTACCACTTCGCGAGATTGGCAATTAGCCGCCACGCTATAACGGTGCCAATTGCCCAGAAAAACACAAAGTAGAAGGAATCTAATTCAAAATCGAGTTTGTCAAAGATGAAATCTAAGCGATTGAGCGAAAATTGAAAGGCAAAAACTAAAGCTAGCCAATAAAGTGGCGGGG
>Ga0209249_1002792_pt1 | contig 13546 bp, 12 predicted proteins | sample SaaInlV_200m_DNA_4_FD_184653 | JGI IMG/M metagenome (GOLD analysis project Ga0209249, IMG submission 184653) | Marine microbial communities from expanding oxygen minimum zones in the Saanich Inlet - SI037_S3LV_200m_DNA (SPAdes) (version 2) | ecosystem: Environmental > Aquatic > Marine >...
CTGAATGATGATAAGTGTCATTGTAAAGCTTATGAAGTTGTTGAAGAGTAATTCTGTTTATTGTATAAAAGAAAACGCCGCGGACGAGATTTGAACTCGCGTGCCCCGAAGGACATCGGATCTTCACAGGCCACCTAAAAGGCAGTGCCAATAGCAATCCGACGCTATGGCCAGACTAAGCGACCGCGGCATTGAGCTAGAAGTAAAATAGTTTATTTTTAAACGTTTCTATACCAATCTTTATATATCCATTTTGTGGCTCAAATACTATGAGAATTGCGCTAATTAATGATATGATCTATCCATATACTAAAGGTGGTATTGAGGTTAGAAACAAGCAGATCGCTGAGCGTCTTGCTAAACTAGGTCATGAAATCCATATATTTGGAGCTAGGCTTTGGGATGGGGATGATTTTGTAAGGAATGCTGTTAATTATCATGGCGTTCATTATTATAAACGAGTTTATGATGCTTCTGGAAAGCGAGATGCACTGAATCCATTCATTTTTGCAAAAAAACTTCCAAAGGCTTTATCTAAATATGAGTTTGATGTAATAGACTGTAGCAGTTCTACTTACTTCCCCGCAATTAGTTGTGAAAGATATTGTAATCGTAATAATATTCCTTTAGTTGTTAGTTGGAACGAAGTTTTTGGTGATTATTGGGATGAATATGCTACTAATCCTATGAGCGCGAGAGTTGGTAAACGATATGAGAAAAAAGTTATGAACTTGAATGCAAATGTTTTGGCAGTTTCTAAATTTCTAAAGAATAGACTAGTTCAGTTTGGTGTTGATGGTAAAAAGGTTACTGTTATTTCAAATGGTGTTGACCTTAAAGCTATTGGCCAAGCGAAAGCGGGTAAGAAAAAGTTTGATTTAATGTTTGCGGGCAGGTTGCAAAAATTGAAAAATGTGGATATGTTTGTTGAAGTGGTTAGGATTCTAAAAAAAGGGCATCCTAAGATATCTGCAATCATTTGTGGTGAGGGTCCTGAACGGGATAGACTTAATCAATTAGTATTAAAACATAATCTTGTTAAGAATATTACTTTTACTGGTGCTGTGGAACAGTCTAAGGTTTATTCTTATATGAAATCTTCTAAGATGTTAATTATGCCTTCAGAAACAGAAGGGTTTGGTATTGTTGCGATTGAAGCTGCCGCTGCGAGATTACCTGTGATTACTATTAATACTTTAAGAAATGCTGTTGTTGATGTGGTTAAAGATAAGAAAACTGGATTTGTTGTCGCTAAAGACGTGCTTCTTCTTGCCAAGGTATCTGAGATTTTGTTGAAAAACTCTAAGCTTAGAAAAAAGATGGGTGCCGAAGCATACAAATTAGTCAAAGAGAATTACACTTGGGACAATGTTGTTAAAAAGATCGAGAAATATTACAAAAAAGTTAGTTCTTAGTCATTATCTTCTTTAATTCTGTTATATCTTCTTTGTGAATCCCTTTAATTATATACATTATTGCTAAGTAAATTATTATTCCTGCAATTAGGTTTATTACAACATGCAATACATTCGCTAAATAGAATACTGCAACCCCCATAATTATTGATGAGATTATTGGTTTTATTGATGACTTGAATATGAGTGAAGATGTGTGTTTTTGTAGATATATTCTAAGTGCAATAAAGATTATTGCTTGAGTTGCTATTGCCGCTATTCCTGCACCTATGATGGAATATTTAGGTATTAATATTAAATTCAATACTATGTTTATTATTGCTGCAATAAGAATAATTATGGTGTGTACCTGTTGTTTGTTGATTGCATTCACTGTTGTTGCGAGTATATAATTCAGAAACATAATTCCTAATGCCCAAACTAGTATTTGCACACCTATTGTTGCATTCACAAACTCAATGGAGAATAATAAGACTACAAACTCTTTTGCAAGCAAGGTTGTGCCAATCATCATTGGCCAGATAATAATGGAGATAATTCTTGTTGAATTATTAAATATCCTGTTTAGGTTTTCTTTCGATTTCTTAAAGTTAATCGACATCTGTGGTAGAATGGATTCTGATAGTGCAATGGGTATGAACAATAATGAGTATATCATTGTTGTTGCTGCTCCGTACCATCCAACTACTTCATCTCCTTTGAAGAATGATAGTATGATTACGTCAATTCTGAAATATAGTGCGATGAGTAATGCGGTTATCATGAAGGGGGCTGACTCTTTTAATATCTTTTTTGTTAGAGCTATGTCTGGTTTCAAGTTTGGTCTTGAGAACTTTGTAGATCCGATAATGAATGTTGCTGCTAAGTATACTATGCTTAGGATGAGAAATGCCATCAATAAACTAACAATGTTTGGGTTGGTTAATAATATCAATAGTCCTACTAAAACTACTGCTATTCTATAAACTACTAATAGAATTGCTTCATATTCCATTTGCTCATATGCTTTGAAAGTTGATCTATACGCCAAAGCAATAAATTCAACAAATGTGTATAGTGCTACCAAATACGCAATATTCTTTGTTGCTTGAGGATAGTCTAGTACGTTAACTACAATAACTAGGAGAATAAATGTAATTATTGAAAGAACTAATTTTATGTTTAACGCATTACCTATATATTCTGCAGCTTGTTTCTTCTTTCTAGATATTTCTCTTATCAAATAGGTATTTAATCCGAAATCTGCAACTGTTGCGAAGATAACTGCTAAAGATAATGCGAAGGTATATTTTCCAAAAACTACATCTCCTAGAGTTCTTGCCATTACAAATAATAGAATGAATGAAAGTAGATTGTTTAATGCATTTGATGCTATTAACAGCGTAGTGTTTCTACTTATCTTTTTCATCTTTAACGGTTAGTGCGAGTGTTATAAAAAATAGTAATGTTATTTCTTGATAAAAGAAGATATGTTCGACTAATCCTTGAACTAATAGTGCAAATATTCCCGAATACAAGCCTATATTGAGTGTGCTGGTTTTATGTTTCAAAGGATATTTGAAAAGTGTTAATAACATCCATATAAGTACTGCGAGCACTATTAGCCCTGATTCAATTGCAATATTCAGAAATACATTATGCGCGTGCTGTGCATTCTTTGCATCAGGGAAGTTTTCTTTGTACTCTGGTATGAATGATCCGACGCCATATCCGTGTAGAGGACTTTCTTTTATCATTTGTAGTGAATCAGTCCATATTGGTACTCTGCCTGCTAAACTTGGATTAATGGTTCTTTCTTTGAGAATAAAATAAGATACTGGTGCTGAGATGATTAGTAGTAGTACAATTGCAATGGCTCCAGTTAATATTTTGTTTTTATTTGTTAGTTTTGTTTTTAGGATTGTGAATAGTACTAAACCTGCGATTAACCCTAGCCATGCACCTCTAGATGCGGTTAAAAAAAGACATACAACTCCTATGAGTGTTAAGAGAATCAAAGGTATTTTTATTTTTATTTTCTTTACATAGAATGTTAGTGCAATTAAAAGTGGAGTTACTAGTACTAAATATTCTCCTAAGATGTTTGGATTTCTAAATGTTGAAGATAATCTTTTTTGATAGTATGTGTCGGATGTTGATAATATGTGGGAGCTAATGCTTTTTATTTTAGGAAATAAAAATTCGGCAATGCCGTAAAGTGTAACGATCGCATATCCTATAACTAGTGCAATGATTGCTTTCTTTTTTTCAATTGGATTATTAAGAATATAGAAGTACATAATTATTGCAACAAGCATATGGATAAACATAACTAATCCGTATAGTACATAATTTGATCCTTCAGTTACTAATTCGTATGTATTTGTTATTAATGAGGTTTTATCTTGAAGGTGTGTGCTTATTGTGGGTACTGATGGTATGAGTGATACAACTAAAAGAATTGCAAAAATAATTAGGGGTACATTAAGTCTTGATTTCTTAAATTTTATTTCTTTAGCTGAGATTAATTCTGTAACCCACTTTAATATTAACAGATATGCGAGTATGTCTGTGATTGGTACTGGAAACTTAGCAATAAATGGTTCAAAGTGAAGTGATATTGGGATTATTACTAATAATAGATAAAAAGCGTATTCTTTCTTTTTCCACACAAATAGTGCTAGAATTGCTATCAATGCGATTGTTGATAGTTTTGAGGTTGCACTAATTATTGACAGCACTAGAGCCCCTGTAATGCCCATAATTGGTAGAATTAGAAGAGCTTTACTAATTGGATTGTATTTTTTAGGTATCTTCCAATAGTTCATCCTTTCGTTCTGGTGTTTTCCATTTATAAATGTATTCATCTTATTCGCCCAATCCTTCTTTTTTAGGCCTTGTAGGTGCAATATTTAGTTTATCGTCACTAACAAATGAAAAACTATTTAAAGGCTCCTTTCTGCGTGTATATTAAAATGGCAAGAACAAATTCACATTTAATTGATTCTAAAGGACGTCTTTTTGGAAAGATCAATGTTATAGATGCTTTAGTTTTTTTATTCATTATTCTGGTTGTAGTAGCAGGATTAAGGTTTGCTTTTTTTGGACCTGAACCCCAGATGACTATGGTCAAATTAGAACTAAAGAATCAACCTGATTACATTTATGATAATTTACATGTTGGTGATATTCTTCTTTTGAATGATAATAATAATTCTATGATTGTTGATATTGCTGTAACTTCAAAGAAAGGCTCTGAGCGTGATTTGTTGATTCTTGCTGATTTGGATGCTGAAGTTGATGATGTGAAGATCTTTTTTGGAAATCAAGAATTAAAAGTTGGCAAAACAATTAAGTTGGCAACTCCTTTTGTGGAATTTGTACCCACCATTGTTAGTTTTGGTAACGATCTGGGTGAAATTACTACGGATAATAAGATTGTAACTGTTCTTTTTGAAAACGTTAAGCCTTGGATTGCTGACTCATTAATTGTTGGAGCGAAGCAAGAAGTTCAAGGAGATGTTGTAGCTTCTTTACTGAGTAAGGATATTACTCCTGCAAAAATGGTAGTGCAAAGTGAAGCTGGAGACGTATTCCTAAGAGATCATCCTCTTAATAAAGATGTTCGGGCTACTGTAGAAATCAGCAGTCAAAATATGAACAACTATAACTACTTTCAAGGATCTGAAGTATTTGTAGGCGGGTCGCTTACTTTTTATTTTGATGGTCTCACTGTCAGTGGTCATGTAATAAACCTTGAATAAAATGTCTTTTTTTTTAGATTTAGGTTCTACTCTGCGTGTTTACGTTGGGCGGATATGGTCTGGTAGCAATCTTAATAGTAGTTTTAATGCATTTTTCTCTAAATATCCTGATTATTTACTTTCTGCATTGGTGATGAGACGGTCTTCACTGGTTTGTTGCTTTGTTGAATCAAAATATCTTGTTAAATTTAAGAACGTGGGATCTCGATTTATTGGTATTTTCAAAGAAAGTGCACTTGTGACTTGTTGTAAAAGAGTTAGTTCTGATTTTTATGCTGACTCAATGAAATTTGTTTTTTCACTTATATTGTTAAGTTTAGTCCTAAATTTCTCTCTTTGGTTACTATTGGCCGAGGTAACCTTATTTGGAGTTGTATTAAGAATTCTATTAATTTTAATTGCCGTTCTTATATTATCTCTTAGACATTTACAATCTAATTCGATAACTTGTTCGATCACGAGGTTAAAATGAATAAGAAAATAATGGATTACTTATTTGTTAACCGTAGTAGTAAACAAACTGTGATGAAGAATACTTTCTGGTTATTTCTTGCTGATGGAGTTAATAAAGTAACATTATTAATTCTTACAATCTTACTTGCGCGTTATCTAGGTGTGGCGGGATATGGTAAATTCAGTTTTGCACTTAGTTTCGCAGCTTTGTTCACAATTATTGCCAGTTTTGGAATTAATACTCTAACTGTACGTGAGCTGGCGCGCACGAAATCTTCGCACAATAACTACCTTAATAATCTATTATTTCTTAAGTGTGTTCTGGCTATTATTGCTATTGTTTTTATAGCACTAGCTTCAACATTTGCTGGTAAGAACTTTGAACATCAATTACTAATCTTTGTTTTAGGTTTATATGTAATATTCAACAATTTCAGTGATTTCTTTAGGGCGGTGTTCAAAGCATTCGAGAAGATGCAATATGAGGCACTGTCTAAAGTGGTGCAGTCGATTATATTATTAATTCTAGTTCTCTTATCTTTCTACTTGCGTGTTTCTATTAATTGGATTGCTGCTTGTTATGTTGCGGCTAGTGTGATTGGTTTGCTAGTCACGGGTTTGTTAATTCATACGAAGTTTAGTGGTTTGAGATTTAAATTTGATGCTATTATTTGTAGGCGAATATTGTCAGAATCTTGGCCATTTGCATTAAGTAGTGTCTTCTTTTTCATATACTTTAGTATTGATACTGTGATGCTTTCATTTATGCGTGGAGATGTTGAGGTTGGTACATACTCAGTTGCATATTCTTTGATTGCTGCATTATATTTTATTCCTTATCTTATGTCAATGCCTTTTTTTCCTAAGATGTCTAAGTTGTTTGGTGGTGTAAAGTCCAAAATCAATAGTTTACTTAAGCATTGGTACTCTAATTTAATTCTAGTGTTAGTTCCTTTGTTTATTCTAACTTTTATTTTTGCAGATGATATTATTCTTTTATTGTATGGCTATAATTATTCTAAGTCTATATTGGTGTTCAGGATACTACTTATTTCACTCATCTTCAAATTTATGTCACACCCTCCTGCGTTCTCTTTGTCTGCTTTTAATCAACAGAAGAAACGTATTCTTGTTCAAGGAGTTGTGGCGTTGTTTAATGTGGTTACTAATTTAATTTTTATTCCAATATATGGATTTCTTGGTGCGGCAGTTACAACTGTCGCTAGCGAGTTCTTACTATTATTATTGTATAATTTTATATTCTTTAAATCGATTAACGGCGGTGTGACTAAATGAGACGGATGATTGCAAATTATATCAAAGTACGACCAACTTTGAAAATGAAGTACTATGCTCTGAGAAAAGTATTGAAGGGTGAGTTATCTATCAAAACAGTTCTCTCTAATTTTCAAAGAAAAATAAAACTCAAATCAGGTTTAGTCAGGCGAGAATCTGTCAGTTTAGATAATCTTATGATTGGTCAACAAGCAGGCATTCCTTTAGAGCAATGGATAGAGAAAACGAAAGAGTATTCTCGTATCTCGGTTCTTTTATCTGAATCCCCTTATGTAGATATATTAAGATTGATAGATGAGAATCCAGCTATTCTTAACAATAAGAGTGAGATCGTGAATACCTCTTACTATAAAATGTGTGATGTTTGTATAAAGCATACTGGACATTTCATGGGTAAAAAAACCAGCCGAGGTATTCTCTCATGGATTGGTGAGTATTATGCATTTTATCAGAAGATTAAGAAAGGATCGTGTTGTAAAACTTCTTCTGAATTTTCTAACGAAGGCCATTCGAAGGTTGATGATTTAATTCAAGTGTTTAAATTGAATAACTCTGAGTATTACGAAATTGTTGATGGCCATCATAGGTGTGCAATATATTATCTTCTTGGAAAGAAGACTATTAAATCCAAAGTTCTTGGAGATAAATTTAGCTATTTACAGAGAATTATATTGGGGAGTAAACAAGTATTTGATTATGAGGTCTATCAGCCTTTAGATGCGCCTGAAGTTCGAGATTGGCGTCTGGTGAGGGGTTGTGATGACCGTCTATCTATGATGTTCAGTTTTCTTAAGAAAAAGAAGATTGCAGTATCGCGTATTAGTTATGCAGATCTTCCTTGTTCTTATGGGTATTTTCTTAGCGCTTATAAGAAAAAAGGATCTAAAGTGAGAGGTATTGATCTTGATAATAGTTCTTTGAGAATTGCAAGAGAGATTAATGGTTTGACTGAGAAAGAAGTAAATAAAGCAGATATCATGACTTTCCTTAAATCTTCTAAGAGATATGATGTGGTTTCTTGCCTTAGTTTACTTCATCATTTTGCACTTGGAGTTGTTCCAGGTTCTTATGTAAGTCTCCTCGAGAAACTTGATAAGGTGACTAAGAAAGTACTATTTCTGGATACTGGTCAAGCGCATGAAAAGCAATACAAGGGGAAACTTGATGAGTGGACTGATGAATTTATTATTTCTGAGATTCTTCGTCATACTTCATTTAAGAAAGTAATTGTATTGGGGAAAGATCATGATAATGTTGGAACACAAAAAGGGGACAATGCTAGAACTTTGTTTGCATGTGTGAAATAAATAATGGCTAATAATAATTTGAGTGTGGAATCGCGTATTTTCATTTTGATAGGGGGTATTTTGATTGCATTAATCTCATTATACGCTCCTGTGTTTTTATTTGTTATTGTGCCGTTGTTATTGGTTTTTATCTTTAAGAACAAATTTAAAGATCATTTCTTTATTTATCTTTTAGTTATTTTCTTTCTACCTTTTAGAGGGATAGATATATTGTTTTTCAAAATAAGTGACTTTTTAATAATTATTTTATTGATTATGTTAATCTTATCTAAAAAACGAATGAAATGTTTGGTGCCTAAAGATATAATTATAGTTCTGGTTGTTTTTATTGCATATGTTGTGTTAAACACACTATTTGCATCACATTTTATTGACGGATTAGTACAACTAATTAGATATCTTCTTTTGTTCATATTTTTCCTGTTAAGCACCGTATTAATTGATACCAAACGAAAATTAATGAAATCGATTTATGTTTTTATTTCAGGTGCTTTGGTGTCTGCAGTTATAGGTTTAGTTGCGGCGGGCGCTTGGTTTAACGGATTACGATTTAATGGTGTTGACACTTTTTTAATTAAAATCTGGCCCTTTCTTCATGGTTCGGAGTTAAGGATCATGCCCTTTTATACTGATCCAAATCACTATGCGAGTTTGTTACTCGTTCCATTGATTTTCATTTTTACTTACTCTTTACTTGCTAAGTTGAATAAACGAGATTATGCATTATCTATTTCTGCATTTATACTTCTAGCTTCCGCATTTATTTTAACGATCTCTAGGAGTGCTTTATTGGCGCTGGGTTTGGTGTTTTTAATAATTCCATTTTTCGCACGTAAGCGGTGGATCTCAGCTATGTGGGCAGTTTTGCTACTCTTGATAATTCCTTTGTCACTATTTAATATAGGTGTAATTGGTGATGTGGGTATTCAAACTCTTCAAAAGTATCGTTATGGTGTTAATGCTGATTACGATTCAAGACAAGATATTTGGAATTCAGGTTTTAATATGTTATCTGATAACTCTCTTGTTGGTGTAGGTTTGAATGGCTTCCAGTACAATATTCTTAAGTATAAAGAAATTGATGCGAGAATATCTCACAAACAATTCTTCCCTCATAATATATACCTTAAATCTTTAACTGAGACTGGTTTAATAGGTTTTATTTTGTTTATACTACTCATAGGAGTTTTTTTACGTAATGCATTAAGAAATGCGATATTTTGTAATGGCTGCCTGTCTTTTGCAATTCTTTTTGCAATATTGGGGCTTTTAGTTCAAGGCTTTTTTTTAGATTTATTTACTGCGAGACATCTTTGGTTTGTATTTGCATTGGTTGTTGTAGTTGGTAATTTAGGGGGTGACTCTGTTGAAAGTTAGCTACATAATTCTAACTTGTAATCGGAGTGATGAATTGTTAGAGTGCATTAAATCAATTAAATCTCAGACCTATCGTAATCAAGAGATAGTTTTGATAGATAATGGGTCGAAAGAAGATCAAACGAAGTTCATCTCTACAAAGTTTAAGAGAGTAAAGTGTGTTAGATTAAAAACTAATACAGGTGTGTGTGCAGGTAGGAATGTGGGGATTAAGCACGCATCTGGTGATATTCTGGTCTTTTTAGATGATGATGAAATCTTGCCGTCGAAATATGTGACTAAACGTATTGTTGATAAATTTAAATCCGACTCATCTATTGGTGTATTGACATTTAAAGTTGTAAATTTTTTTGATAAAAAAGTTGAGCGGCGTACAATACCGAGTAAGAATAAAGAATTAGCGGAATCTGAATTTGAAACAAGTTATTTTTTGGGTGGTGCGAATGCAACTCGTAAGGAAGTATTCAATGAATGCGGATTGCTTGCAGAACGATTCTTTTACAGTATGGAAGAATCAGATTTGTCCTATAGAATTATGAAAACGAATCATAGAATAGTTTATTATCCTAAGATTAAGTTTATTCATAAACATAGCCTTAAGCAAAGAAAAGCTTGGCAACATATTTATTATCCTTTTCGAAATCGAATCTGGATGATTACTAAGTATTTACCTTGGAGATATGCATTATCTCAACTGATTATTTGGGGGGCCTATTACTTTCAATTAAGTCTTCGTCAAGGATTTATTAGATATTATTTTAAATCAATTTATGATGGATTTAATGGGTTAAATACTTCTTTGAGATTGCGAGAAGAGTTTAGGCTGGATTCTGTTGCAATTAGAAAGATTAAAAAATTAAATGGGAGGTTGTTATACTAAAAATGATTGAGCTATTATTTGTGCTATCTTTGGCTTTGGTCTTATATTTATACTTTGGATATCCTTTGATAATTAGTTTTCTAACTCTCTTTTGTTCTAGAACTGGTGAGAAGTCTTCTGTACTTCCTAGTGTGACTTTGTTGATGTCTGCATATAATGAAGAAGCAGTTATTGAAAAAAAGATAAAAAATTCTTTGGCGTTAGATTATCCTAAGAAAAAATTACAAATTATTGTTGTGAGTGATGGTTCTTCTGATAAAACTGATGCCATTGTAAAAAAGTATGGATCTAAAGGGATTATTTTAAACAGAGTTGAAGGTAGAGGTGGCAAGAACGTTGCTATAAACAAAAGCATGCAGCTTGTTAAAGGCGAAATTGTTGTATTTTGTGACACGAACTCTATGTATGAAAAGAATGCGATTAATGAATTAGTTTGTTACTTTTCTAATAAACAAGTTGGGTGTGTTTCGGGAGAACTAAGATATTTAGATGCGAAAACTGGTGTTGGTAAGGGTGAAGGTTTATATTGGAAATATGAACAATTTATAAAAAAGCAAGAAAGTAAACTAGGCCAACTGCTCTCTGCAAATGGTGCTATCTTTGCGGTTAGAAGAAAGCTGTTTAAACAACTTAATCCGAAGGTTGCTAATGATTTTCAAACACCTCAAGATGTTGCAAGTCAAGGTTACAAAGTTGTTTATGCCCCAAAAGCTATTGCGTTTGAGAGGACGGCTGAGTCTGCTAAAGAAGAGTTTAATAGGAAGACTAGAATAATTGCTAGAGGTTTTGAAGGATCTTTTATTTTATTTGATAAGTTTACTGGATTCAGATTCTTTGAATGGTTTTGTCATAAGTTTCTAAGATGGTTAGTTTGGATATTCCTAGTTGTACTGTTTATCTCTAATGCATTTTTGCTTGATGTTCTAGTGTTTAGATGGTTATTTTATCTTCAAATCTTATTTTATTTTATAGCATTATTGGGTCCACTATTGTCAAAAACAAAGCTACCTTTGGTTTCAGTACCTTATTATTTTTGTATGGTTAACATTGCAGCAATGATTGGTTTATTCAAGTTTATTACTAGAAAACAAAAAGCAAGTTGGGAACCGCCTAAATCTACTAGGAGGGAGGATTAGTATTATGGTAGATCATTCGAGAACTTATAAGATTAAGTCAGTTCGTAACGCTCCTCATATTTCCCGCTTAAAGAACATATTATCTATCTTAGATTCAAAGCCTAAGATTTGTGGGAAATCATATTGTGATGTTGGTTGTAGCAATGGATATATTACTGATATTATTATGAAGCGGTACCGATTATCTGAAGTGGTTGGTTTTGATCATAGTAAAGATAATCTTAAAGTGGCTCGAGCATTATATTCTGCAATATCTTTTAGAAATATTAATCTGAATCGTACTATAGTTTCAAATAAGAAATTTAATCTTGTGACTTGTTTTGAAACTCTTGAGCATGTTGGTAATGTTGAATCTGCGCTTAAGAACATACTCAATCTAAAAGATAAAAATGGTTGTGTCTTAGTAACTGTGCCAATAGAGATAGGTTTTCTTGGGCTAATGAAATTTATAGCAAAAATGTTGATATACAGATATTCTCTCAATGAGTTGAGTTCTAAGCGGTTCTTTGTCTTAAATTATTTAGGATTTCTTTTGTCTGGTAAACGATTATCGCTTCTTAGAATAAATAAATCAGGTTGGGGATCTCACTTTGGGTTTGATTATCGCGATGTTGATGATTATTTATTATCAAATAATATCGAATATGAATCATTTAATAATTTCACCACCCGGTTCTATGTGATAAAATAGCTATTTAAAATGAAAATATATTTAAAACGTAAAATAGGAGTATGTGTTAATGTTTAATGTAATAACTGCTTCAACAGTTTTAGTGAGTTTCTTTGTTACGTTATATCTTCTTCCTAAATGGATTAAGAAGGCTCATTTTGCGGGTTTAGAAGGTAAAGATGTCCATAAACAAGATCAACATTTAGTTGCTGAAGTTGGAGGAATCTGTGTTATTGCTGGCTTTATTGCTGGGCTATTAGCATATATTGCGACAAGAACATTTATCTTCAAGGGTGGTGTGGGATATATTGACCTTGTACTTGCAACTTTAGTTAGTGTTATGATTGCACTGGTTATTGGAGTTCTGGATGATATTCTTGGATGGAAGATTGGGTTGAGTAGAAGAAGTAAAATTTTGTTAACGTTTGCAATTCCTATCCCTATTATGGTAATTAATGCAGGAGTTTCTAAAATCACATTACCTCTTCTAGGGCATGTTGAACTAGGACTTGTGTTTCCTTTGGTATTAGTTCCTTTGGCTATAATTGGTACTGCTAATGCATTTAACATGTTGGCTGGATATAATGGATTAGAAGCATTACAAGGGATTGTTATACTTTCAACTCTTGGATTAATTTCATACTTATCTGGTTCGTCATTTGCAGCCGTAATTGCATTCTGTATGGTGGTTTCATTATTGGCATTCTTATTGTTTAATTACTATCCTTCTATGTTATTTCCTGGAGATAGTATGACTTATTCTGTAGGTGCATTGATAGGTATTGTTGCTATATTGGGTAATATTGAGAAATATGCTTTAATTATGTTTATTCCCTACTTTTTTGAGTTTGTACTAAAAGCTAGAGGTAAAATGCAGAAAGAAAGTTTTGCAGACAGAAATGTTGATGGTAGTTTAAGAAATAGATATGATAAATTTTATGGGCTTGAACATGTTGCCATTGCGTTACTTTCGAAACTTAGAATTAAACCATATGAATGGCGAGTTGTGTGGTCTATTGTTTCTGTTGAGATTTTGTTGGCAGGATTAGCATTATTTTATTTTTATCTTCACACTTCTCCTTCCTTTTTCTAAGAATCTAGTTTTTATTCAAGGTCTTCCAATGCTTGAATAAATGAAGCCCATCTTTCTCATTTCCTCGGGCTCAAGAAGATTTCTGCAGTCTACAAAGCACGCTGTCTTCATAGACTTTTGAATACGTTTATAGTCTAATTCTTTAAATTCATTCCATTCTGTAACTAATATTATCC
>Ga0209249_1002794_pt1 | contig 13542 bp, 17 predicted proteins | sample SaaInlV_200m_DNA_4_FD_184653 | JGI IMG/M metagenome (GOLD analysis project Ga0209249, IMG submission 184653) | Marine microbial communities from expanding oxygen minimum zones in the Saanich Inlet - SI037_S3LV_200m_DNA (SPAdes) (version 2) | ecosystem: Environmental > Aquatic > Marine >...
GTCCTTATGAGGCTCTGAATAGTGTTGACTCGTCCTCTTATATTTTCTCGAGAGTGTTTCCTGCTGCTGGAGATAACTCGGCTTCCTTGACGGTTGAGCTTGGGAGTTAGATATTGTGTTTTTGATTTGTTTTTTGGATTTTGTCTTCGGTAAGGTTTAAATAGTATGGAGTTGTTGAGGGGTTATGAAAAGAGAGTTGGTGATTTTACTGCTTAGTATTTTTATGTTTACTTTTGTTTATGCTGCTTCTTCTCTTGATGTTGTTGTGGGGATTGCTGGATGTACTTTTATAGATGGACCCGATTCTATTTATCTTCCTCATTCTTTTTGTTCGGATACTACTAGCTATGAAGAGAGACATCGTGGACTTTTTTATTGTGGAGCTTCTGGAACTAATGATGCATGGGTGACAACTGAAGATAATATTGGGTGTACCCTGGGCACTGGTGTTCTTCTTAGTCCAATTACTCCATCTAATACTTGCTGTCCTGCTGGTTACATATGTACTGATGTCTCCAGTGGTGATTTTCAGTGTCAACTTGCTGGTGTTTGTAATTCAAGTATGACTAAGGGTCAATGTGAAGATATTGGTGAATATTATTATTATACTGGAGATATTACTACTAGTTATTGTGTTTGTGATGCTTTTGAGTGTAGTGATTACCTTAATGATGCTAACTGTACTAATGATGAATTTTCTGCTGCTGGCGTTTCTTATAGTACTCTTAATGAGTTTGTGTGTGCTGGTGATTATTATGCTCAGTCGAATGCTACGTGTGTTTGGAATGTTTCTGAGACTAGGTGTATGGAGGAAACTTTTAATACATTACAGAATGCTGGTTCTCCTGAGAATTGGAGTTGCTCTTCTGGCTTTGATGCGGGTGAGTGTATTGATGGACTTCAGCCCGTTAACTGGGTAATTACAGAGGACCTTACTAACGCTCCTTCTGCTGCATCGTGGACTGCAGCAGAAAAGATAGAGTGTTTTAAGGGTGCGGGTTGTCTTGCCGGATCTTCTACAAGAGGTTGTGGTGAGGCTTTAGTTAAGCTTCCGGGATTTAGTTTAATTAGTTTGATTCTCTCGTCGATTATCATTTGTTTGTATTATTTTGGAACAGAAAGGTTTAAATATAAAAGAGTAATTAGTTAGTTATGAAAAAGGTGATTTTCAGTTGGTTATTTATTCTAGCGTTTTGTGGTTTTGTTTTTGCTGGTTCTGCTATTGAGATGGATTTTTCAGTTGATGTTCCTGCAGAAGAGTCTGTTGTTTCTAGTGTTTCTTCTGGAAGCTCTAGTGGTCTTTATTTTGGGTATTTTATTGCAGCCTTAATATTTGTAGCCTTTGTTTATTTTTTTAAGAAAAAAACTTCTAAGAAGAAAGCTGTTAAGAAAAAGGCTTATAAGAAGAAAGCTGTTAAGAAAAAGACTCATAAGAAGAAAGTTGTTCGAAAGAAAAAATAAATATCTGAAATCTTTATAAAGTAGAGTTGATTGATTTGATTATGAAGAGGGTGCTGTTGATTTTGTTTTTGTGTAGCGTTGTTGGGGCTTCTGTTGATGTTAATAATTATACAGTTAAAAATGATTATTTTTTGCTTGAGAATATTGATGGAGAAATTGATTTGACTATTGAAGGCGAGGAGTATAATGAGGAATTTTCTTTTGGAAGCCAAGAAATTTTGTTTGGTGATTTTCTGGTTAGTAACGGTGTTTTGTTTGATTGCGTTCCTACTGACTGTTCTATGGGGTATGATAGTTCTGATCCTGCTGCTGATAAAAGTTTTGAAATTTTTGGGGATCATGAATATGTGGGGTTTGTTTTGGAGGGAGAAGATGTTGTTTTAAGTGATTTGAGTTTTGATATTGAAAGTGATTTTGGGAGGAGTTTTTTTAAACCTTTGAGTATTAATTTTTTTGAGAGAGAGGAATGGAGTTTTGATGTTTTTAGTGATGAGTTTATGCCGAGAGATTGGGGGTGTTATGATTTGTTTAGTAGAGAAGAAGGTAGTGCTAGAATTGGGGAGTCTTTTTATTGTGAGATGATAAATATTCAGGATAGTGGAAGTTTAATGGTTGGTGCTGATGTTCTTGGTGTAGGTTCTGTTGAACTTGAGATGGTTGTTTATCCTGAGGGTGGTTCGGGTGCTTCTTGGGATTGTCCTTTTGATCCTAGTATTGAGGATGGGTGTGAGATACCTGCTGGCATGGGAGAGATTTTTCCTGCTGGGAATTATCAGGTTTGTGTTGGGGCGGATTCTTCGACTGAGTATATTATTTATGAGGAGAGTACAGGTGATAATTGTGGGTTTGCTTATGATTTTGGTCCGGAAGATAGTGTTAAGGATTATGGTGTTTATGCTCGGGTTGCGAAATATGAGGATGCTAATTTTTTAGGGAGTGTTGATTTTGGGGAAGATATTGTTGCAGCTGCAAATGATTTGATAATGAAGAGGTATGAAGGAGATTGTTTGGATGGTTGTGTTTTGCCGTTAGCTATTTCTGGAGTTTCGCAAAATATGAGAATTCATAATATTAGTTTAGTATATACTAAAGACCGGGGAGAGTTACATTATGATGATTTGATTTATGAATTAGAAGAAGTTCCTGCTGAAGTTGATTTTGATGGTGTTTTGGATTTGGGTTTGCTTGGCTATAGTGTTTCTGAAGATGGGGAGTTTGTTTTGAAATTAGGAAATGAGGTTTTAATTGAAGAGATTTTTAGTATTTTTCCTGCTCCTATTATTGATTCTGTTTTTCCTCTTAATCCTCCTGCTGGTGTTCCTGTTGATTTTTTTGCTGTGATTGATTTTGAAGATAATGGGTCTTTGGAATATAGGTGGGATTTTGGAGATGGCGGTGTTGTTGTTAGTGATGTTTCGCATGTTTCGCATGTTTATAATGATTTGAGTAATTATACATTGTCTTTGGAAGTTAGTGCTGGAGGGAATATGACTTCTAGTAATTCTTTTGAAATTAATGTTATTAGTCCCGAGGAGGCTATTGGAACTGGTTTGGAATTAAAGAGAAATAATAGTGAAAAGATTAGATTTTTGGCTGATAAATTTTCTATTTGGTATGAAGAGTCTTTATTAGAACTTCTTGAAATAGATTATTTTGATGCTGAGTTGGATAGGTTAGATAGGAAGATGAATAATTCCTTTAGTGGTGAGGGTTTTAGAGATATTGCTGTTGAGCTTTATGCTTTGAATATGCCGAATTTTGTTGGTATGAATAGTATTGAACTACCCTTTTTGATGACTATGGTGGATGATATTGATGTTGAGCCTGTTGCTATAATTTCTGGAGGTAGTGATAGTTCTGGAGATTATGCTACTCCTATTTTGAATTGGCAGAATGAAAAAATTAGTGTTAATTTTTCTCAAGATGATGTTCTTGTTTCTTATGAGAATGGCGAGGAAAAGAAACTTCTTGTTGCGTATTCTTTTGATGTTTTGTCTAGTAGTGATAGTGAGAGTTATTTTGTAATTAATAAGCCGTTTAATGAATTGTATTTTAAAGATAGTGTCGGAGAGAAGAAGGTTGGTGATGCGACTATTATTATTTTGGCTGCTGGTGAGAGAAAGAGTTTTGAGTTTTATTATGAGGGCTCTGGAGATGTTGGGGTTTTTGTTTCTCCTAAACTTAGTTCTTTGGTTCTTGAAGCTGAAATAGATACTACTTGTAATTATGATCTTATTTGTGATGAGGGTGCTGGCGAAAATGTTGAAACTTGTCGTAGTGACTGTAAGCCGGTTGCTAAGGCTTGGACTCTTTGGATATTGGGTGTTTTGTTTTTGCTGGTTGTTTATACTGGGTTGCAAATTTGGTATAAGAGGAATTATGAGGGCTATTTGTTTAAGGATAGAGCTCAGATGTATAATATTTTGATGTATGTGACGAATGCTCGTGCTCGTGGGATGAAAGATCCTAGGATTAGTGCGGAGCTTAGGGCGAAGGGGTGGAGTAGCGAGAGAGTTAACTATATTGTTAAGAAGTCTAGGGGGCAGAAAGTGGGTATGGTTGAGATTATTCCTATCGAGAGGGTTTCTGCCTATTTAAGGAATAAAAAGGCGCGTACTGAAGCTGCTAAGCGTCAGGGTGCTCTTCCTGGAGTTAATCCCAAAGGTATTGTTGCTAATCAGCAATTATCTAGTGGTATGAAAAGAGTACCATGATATAGAAATAAAAATATAATGGTAAGGTTAATAAATCTTGAGTTTCTCAAATAAAATATGATTAAGATAATTAGGAATTTCGCGAGGAGGATTTTTGCTGGCGTGTTTAAGAAGCGAGGTGAGATTAAACTCGGGTTTTATGGTTCTCCTAATGCTGGGAAGACGAGTTTGGCGAATAGAATTTCTCAAGATTGGTTGGGTGAAGATTTGGGTTCTGTTAGTCGGATGCCTCATGAAACTAGAGAGATTCAGATTAAGGAGAAGGTTGTTTTGGAGAGGGATGGGAAGAAGATTGAGTTTAAGTTGATTGATACGCCTGGTGTTGCGACGAGGATTGATTTTGAGGATTTTATGAAGTTTGGGTTGAAGAAGAAGGCGGCGCAGGAGCGGGCGAAGGAGGCTACGCAGGGGATTATTGAATCGATAAAATGGTTGGATGATATGGATGCTGTTGTTGTTATGATTGACTCGACGGTGAATCCTTATTCTCAGGTTAATATTACGATTTTGGGGAATTTGGCTGCTAGAAATATTCCGGTATTGGTTGTTGCAAATAAGATAGATTTAAAAAAATCAGATATTAAGAAGGTTAGAGGGGCGTTCCCGGAATACGAGGTTGTGGGGATTAGTGCTAAGGGTGGAGATAATATTGAGGAGTTTTACGAGGAGCTTTTCAAGTTGGTGAAAAAAGTTTGATGGTAAAAAAGAAGGTGGTAAAAAAGAAGGTGGTAAAAAAGAAACTTAGTAAGAAGAAGGATGATTTGACTATTCATTTTATGCCTTATTCGGAGATTGCGCGTGAGGACACTGTTGGTCGTATTAAGAAGATTTTGGGGATTGTTTTGAAAGGTAAGATTATTATTTTACAGGGGAAGCTGAAGATTGAAGAAGAGGCTAAGTTGATTGAGAATTCTATGATGTTGATTGGGAATGTTGAGGGTTTTGCTGGGATTGAGATTGCGAGTCTTAGTGGGGAAAATGAGAATCGTGGGATGTTTGAGGGAGTGAGGCGGAATATTGCGAAGATTTTGATTGGTGAGCAGGATGCGATTACGGTGATTGGGCCGGCTAGTGTTGTTGGGGAAATGAAGAAGGACCCGAAGAAGGTTGAGTTGATGCTTGCTCGGAAGTGATTCTGGTTTTTAGTGAAAATTTTTACGCTTCGAATTTTCTTGTTAGAAATCAGAATTGTTAAGTGGATTTTGATTCGGAAGGTTTATTAATTTTGATTGATTCTGGAAATTATGCCACACCAATGCGTTCATTGTTCGAAGATAATAGATGTTGGGAGTCGGGAGATTCTTGAGGGGTGTGGGGATTGTGGTGGGAAGTTTTTTTTCTATATACGGGATGAACAGGCTGAGCGGATTAAGGCGTCTAAGGATGAGGTGATTCCGGAATTTAATACGGTTGATAAGAAGAAGGTTGAGGAAGATGTTCGGAGTATTTTGAAGGTTGAGGACGATGAGAAGCCAGTGATTTTGGATTTGGAGAGTGTGAAGGTTTTGAGTCCCGGGAAGTTTGAGCTCGACATTGTTAGTTTAATGAATCGGAAGCCTGTTGTGTTTAAGGTTAGCGAGGGGAAGTATGTTATCGATATTGATGGCATGTGATTTGGTAATGTTTAAATAGAGATTAGTATTATATTTTTTATGGATAAAAGAGGAATTAGTTCTATTGTTACTTCGGTTCTTATTATATTGGTTTCTGTTGTTGGTGTGAGTCTTGTTTGGATGGTGACATCTGGTATAATAGATTTTGATAATAGAGCTATGAATACGAGGGTGGACGTTATTGTTAATGAGGGTTATACTGTTTGTGATCCTGATAAAGAAATTATGATGGTTCAGGTAAAGAGAGGGGCGGATGAAGAGACGATTGAGAATATTAGTCTTATTTTTGATTTTGAAGGTAATTCTTATAGTGCTAGAGTTAAGGCTCCGGATAGTAACCAGGTTTTGACCTACTCTTTTAATATAAGTGATGCTGGTAGATGTCCTTACATTGTGAGTGCGGCTCCTATTTTTAACGAAGGTAATGTTGAAGAGATTGGGAAAAGTGGTCCAAATGTGAAGATTCCTGCTAAGAAAATTTCGAAAGATCCCGCTGTTCTTATTTCGATTCCTGACCTTGATAGTGATGCTGATGATGGTGGATGTACCGTTGATTCTGAATGTGATGATGGAGATGTTTGTACTTTAGATTCTTGTGTTGGTGAGATTTGTTCTTTTGATTCTATTGGTGTAGATTGTTCTGACTTGATTGCGTGGTGGAGGTTTGAGGAGGATTTTGATGATGAGACTGGGAACTATGATGGGACTGCTGTTGGGAGTGTGGAGTTTGTTTCTAGTGGGGTTGCTAGTCGAGGGTTTGAGGCTGAATTTTTTGGGTCTGATTATGTGATGTTTGAGGACATTATTTTTAGTGATGATAATAATTGGACTATCCTTTATTGGTCTAGGGCTGATGGTTATAGTCGTATTGCTATGGGGAATAGATATGATAATATTAATCATATTACTCATATGTATAACAACAATAAGGTTTGGGTTAATAGTAATTTAGGTGGAGATTATGGGTACGTTTATACGGGGTCTAGTTCGGGAACATTGCTTCATGTCGCTATTCGACCAAATGTTACAAATGATTTTGATATTTATTTTGATGGTGTTCATGATAATGAGGATTTTAGCCTTAGTAGTTCTGAGATTGTAATTAATTCTATTGGGAAAGGTAAGGTATCTGGGGGAGATTTTCAGGGAATGTTAGATGAGGTTATGATTTTTAATAGGTCTCTTTCTAATGTTGAGATTACTAATCTATATTCTTTTTTTGCTTAAGTGTAAAGTTTAAATAGAGGTTGTTCTTGTGTTTGTTATGGTGAAGGTTGAGCTTGGGAAGAGGGATTTTGTTTGGATTGGGATTTTGATTGTTTTGGTTGGTGTTGGATTTGGGTATGCTTATAATTCTGGATTGAATCCTTCTGAGATGGGACATAGTGGAGAGGAGCTTATGCTAGATGGAAACACTACTGTTAGTAATGAATTTTGTGAGAAAATTATGGGAGCAGGACATGGTTGTGGATATGATAATGATATAAGTGCTTCTGATTGTCCTACTGACCAATTTATGGACGGAGATGGAGATTGTTGGACTGCTGATTCTATAGGTGGGGGTGGGTCTGGTACTAGTTTGGCTGGTTGTGATGCGCAAAGTGTTAATTGGTTGGTTTCTGGCGTTACTGGTTGTGGGGCTTTTGCTCCTGCGTTGTCTCACATGGGTACAGTTTCGCTTGCTAGTGTTGGACAGTGTTCTACTGGTGTGGGAACTTTTCAGTGTACCGATGGTACTTTAAATTTTGTTTCTGGAAGTTGTGGTGCTACAGGTGCTTGTTCGGCTTAGTTTAATTTAGTTTTTGGTAAGATTTATTAAGTTTGGAATTATTAGATTTATATGCCACACCAATGCGTTCATTGCTCTAAAATTATAGATGTTGGGAGTCGGGAGATTCTTGAGGGATGTGGTGATTGTGGTGGGAATTTTTTTTCTATATTAGGGATGAGCAGGCTGAGCGGATTAGGGTGTCTAAGGAAGAGGTGATTCCGGAGTTTAATACGGTTGATAAGAGGAAGGTTGAGACGGATGTTCGGGAGATTTTGAAAGTTGAGGATGATGAGAAGCCGGTGATTTTGGATTTGGAAAGTGTGAAGGTTTTGAGTCCCGGGAAGTTTGAGTTAGATATTGTGAGCTTGATGAATAGGAAGCCGGTTGTGTTTAAGGTTAGTGAAGGGAAGTATGTTATTGATATTGAGGGGATGTGAAGATTTAAATAGAGGTTGTTCTCTGTTTTGTTAAGATGGCTGATTTGAAGTTTAGTTTTGGGAAGAGGGATTTTGTTTGGATTGGTTTGATTATTGTTTTGGTTGGTGTTGGATTTGGGTATGCTTATAATGAAAATGGTGTTGGTGGTGATCCTTCTGTAATGGGACATAGTACGGATGAGATTGAGGGTTCTTCTAGTGGCGCATGTTCTATTAATGTTAGTAGTTGTTATTGGACTCCTCGATATTCTATTCCTAATACTAAACCTGTGACGTATTCTGTTTATAATTGTAGTAGTGATGAAGTTATGGTTGGTGTTGAGGAGAGTAATAGTGGCGGTACGCATACAAGTTCATATATGACAGTACCTTATTATTACAATAAAGTCGTTTCTGTAAAGTGTTGTAAAATGTCTTGTAGCTAATTTGGGAAGTTTAATAAAGTTGTTTTTGGTTTTTATTTTATGGCAATGAAGGATATTTTGGCTAGTGAGTTAGGGAGAATTTCTGTTTCTGGCGACGAAGTTTTGAGATTGAAGAAGCTTTCGTCTGATTTTATAAAATCGTTGAAGAGAGAAGGATTGAGGGCTTATTTAGGGGGTAGTTTGGCGAAGGGGACGCTTGTTGTTAAGGAGGTTCAGGATGTTGACATTTTTGTTGTGTTTGATTATTCGGAGGATATTGTGAAATTGGAGGGTATTTTGGAAGGAATGGATTTGCCCGGTGAGTTGAAGAGGGTTCATGGGTCGCGGGATTATTTTCATATTGTTATGCCTGGGGTTGTTTTGGAGATTGTGCCGGTTGTTAAGAATAGTGATCCGGAGTTGGCGGAGAATGTTACGGATGTTTCTTTGAGTCATGTGAAATATATTGCTGGGGAAATTAAGAAAGTTCCGGAGTTGGCTGGAGAGATAATGCTTGCGAAGGCTTTTGCTCGGGCTCAGCGGTGTTATGGAGCGGAAGGTTATATTCGAGGGTTTAGTGGTTACTCTCTTGAGATTTTGGTGATTCATTTTGGAGGGTTTGTTAAGTTCTTGAAGGGGGTTGGGAAGAGTTCTGTTATCGATACATGTAAGTATTTTAAGAATGAGAAAGAAGTTATGAGGGAGTTGAATTCGAGTAAGTTGCAGGGGCCGCTTGTTGTTGTTGATCCGACGTATAAGTATAGGAACGTTTGTGCTGGTTTGGGGTTGGAGAGTTTTGAGAGGTTTTTGGAGGTTGGTAAGGATTTTTTGAAGAGGCCTAGTTTGGATTTTTTTGAGATGAAAGAGATTGATGTTGATGAGCTGAAGGAATTTGCTGTTAAGAAAAAGGCTAGGTTTTTGGAGTTGGAGCTTTCTACGGATAGGCAGGAGGGTGATATTGCTGGGACTAAGATGAGGAAGGTTTTGAGGTTTTTTGTTCGGGAGTTGGTTCGGAATGGACAGGAGGTTTTGAGGCGAGAGTTTGATTATGATGGTGTTGGACAGAAGGGGAAGGGGTATTTGGTTGTTTTGGAGAGGGGGGAAGTTGAGCGGAAGGGGCCGAGTGTTGGGTTAGAGGAGCAGGTTAAAAAGTTTTCTGAGGCTAAGGGTGAAAATGTGTTTAAACGGAAGGGTTTTTGGTGGTTTAATGAGGAGGTTTCTGTTGATAAGGTTTTGAAGTTTGTTAAACGGTTTGAGGGGGAGATGGGGGCTGGGGTTTTGTTGAAAAGATAAAGGAAGTTTTATATAGGTTGATGTTTTGTTTTTTCTATGGTTGAGGTGAAGTTTAATTTTATGAAGCGAGATTTTGTTTGGATTGGGTTTTTTTAGTTTGATTGTTTTTGTTGGGGCTGCTGCTGTTGGGCCTTATATTAATGCTCCTAATAGCGGGCAGTTTCATGGAGCGAACGAGGTTTGGGTTGATACTCCTAGTGACGGAGAAATGAGTTTGCAGACTGCTATTGATAATGGTCTTTTGGGAGGAGGGAGCACTGGTGGTAATAATTTAGTTAATGGAGAGCATTCTTCCGATGATTGTTCTGATGATGGTGGAAGTGTTCGTTATACGTCTGATGGTGCTTTTTGTGAGTTTCCTGGTGAGAATTGTCATGCTGATTGGAAAGAGTTTAAAAATTGGAAGGCTTATGATGATTCTGCTACCATAGGTGTTTTTTGTGCGGGGCCTTTTATGACTTTTGAGGTTATAAATACTGCAAAGTTTGTGAGTTATTGGGACTCTGATGCTTCTGATAGTTATCCTTCTTGTGGGGGTGGGGGTGCAGTTATAGGTGCTAATTATGAGAATAGCATGTATTGTGGGGGTAATAACGTTTTGGAAAATGTTGAGAATGGAGATAGGCGTTGTGTCTTTGAGTGTAAGGGGAGCGTTAGGTCTACAGTTCCTTGCCCAATTACTGGTCGTGGTTGTTATTAAGGAAAGTTTTTATGAGATATTTTTGATGCCCTAATCTTTCCAAGCCATTTCGAACATATATGCTAGGGAACTTGTGAAGAATGGGGAGTTGATCCAGACGCCGTAGTCGAAATCTTCGTGGACTGATGTTGGTTTGATTGTGAAGATTAGTTCTGTTCTGTCTGCGATAATGAAACGTGCATGGATTGGTTTTGACCTGATTTCTACACCTAGTTTTTTAGATAGTTTTTTTGCTTCTATTTCATCATCCCCTATCATTATTTTTATATCTACTTTTCTTTTCTTTAGTTTTGTAAATACTTCTTTGAACATTTTATGTTTTCTTGTTAGTTCGAATGCAGATGAGCTTAGATGGACTGTACGTGAAGCTGTTTCCATTATGGATCGCATTTGGAGGTAAAGATTGGAGCGCCCTTTGATAGAGGTTGATAATTCGTGGTTTTTGATTGGTTCGATTCCGGTTTTGTGGAGGTCTTGGAGTTCTTTGTATTCTGTTGTTTCTTTTAGACTTGAGAGAGTTTTTATTTTTTCTTCTGCGTGCTTTGTTGTGTTGTTTTTTAGTTTCTCGATTACTATTCTTGGTTTTACTGCGATATATTTTACTGGTTTTCCTAGTTTTTGGATTACGAAGCCTCTTTTTTCGAGAGATTCTAGTACATCGTAAGTACGGGATCTTGGTACGCTTGATAGTTCTGCTACTTCTCCAGCTGAAGAAATTCCTTTTGACAGCAATGCTAGCCAAACTTTTGTTTCGTAAATGTTTAGGTCAAAGTATCCTTTCAATTTTTTTATTAATTCTGGTTTTGCTATCATTTTATTACTACTCTAAGATTAAAACTTCTTTTATAAAGTTTTGGGTTATGTTGTCTTTTGTGAGGGGTTACATTTTCAAAAGGTTTAAGTATACTTGTTTTTATTTTGTTTTATGATGAAATGGAACAGTATACTTGTTTTTATTTTAGGTTTTTTTAGTTGTGCGTTTCTTGTTTTTTTAGTTGGTGGTTCTGATTTGGAAATTCCTTTTGGAACTGGATTTGTTGTTTCGGATTATTCTAAAAGTGCCCCTGCGGATCATGTTATAGAGGAGGACATTTTGGTTTTTGAAGACAGGGTTATTTTGAAGGTTGCTAATGTGACGCTTTCTAATTATGCTGATAGTGGGAGTATGCGACCGTTTTTTGATAAAGGGGCTAATGGTATACGTGTTGTTCCTGCTAATGAGAGTGAGGTTGATGTTGGAGATATTGTGAGTTATAGGTTTGGTGGGATGTTGATTGTTCATCGTGTCATTGAGAAAGGATTTGATGATGAGGGGTTTTATTATGTTGTGAAGGGAGATAATAATTTAATTAGGGATGGAAAGATTCGATTTATAGACATTGAATATATTACTATCGGTATTATTTATTAGAAAAATAATTTCCAAAGAAGAAGTCCTGCAAAGATTCCGGTTGTTATGTATGGCATTGCTGGGTACGCTTTTCCTTTTTTTGAGAAGATGAATATTGAAATTAAACCTGCGAATGCTCCTGCGATGATGAAGAGGGAGGGGATTATTCCGTGCGCTCTTAAGAAAACTCCTGCGGTGATTATTGGGAAGACTACGTCTCCGCCTCCTAGGATTGCTAGGTTGATTTTGAATTTTTTGTTTTTTATTGATTTTGGAATTTTCTTATTTTTGTATTTTGTTTTTATGTTTTTGATTTGATTTCTTATTTTCGTCGATGTCGATGGGATTAAGAATCCTCCGAATATTTTTAGTTCGTCCATTTGGAATTTTGCCATCTTCTGCATGATGCCGGATTTCCAGACTGCCCATGCGTCGTATATAGATATTAAGATTAAAAGAGCTATGATTGAGAAGGTGTTTAAGAGTGGGACGAAGACTGCGGCGATTCCTGGGTAAATTAGGAGTTCTGTTATGTTGTGAATGTACGGGTTTGATTTGAATATTTTTAGGAAGGAAAGTGGAATTGCTATTGCTAGGGATATTGTTGATATGTTTAGGAGGGTTGTGTATTTTAGTCCGGCGTTTATTGAGATTGCTAGGGCGAGTGTTATGACGAAGAAGAACCATAGGCGGATTACCATTTTCCACTTGTATTTCATTAGGGTGAATATTATAGCGAAGGATAGGGCGAAGGCGAATATTATTGAGAGGAAGTTTGGCGTTGGTTCGTCTTCTGGAGTTTGGAGTCCGAAAGGGAGAGTGTTTATTGTTTCATTTGTTGTGGAGCCTGGAGTGTAGGCGTTTATTACGAAGAGGCCTATTGCCTGGGCAATTAGGAACATTGCGAGGAGAGTTATTGTAATGGATAATTTGTGTTTCATTGATTTCTTTCTCTTTAGAAAAGAGAAATTTCTCGCAAGTAGAGAAACTTAGATTCCAAAATTGCGTTTTGATTTAATTTCATTGATTCACCTTTGTTATGTGTGGGTGGGCTTCTTTTTAAGAGTTGGGTTTATGGCGTGTAATTTTTTGTAAGGATTTGTGTATATCGACGAGGATTTTAGTGTTTTTGTTGATAAAAAATATTAGGGTTGTTTTTTTGTTGAATTTTTATTTTTAAGATTAACTGTTTATTTTTATTTCCGTTATGTAGTAACTTTGGAATGACAAGTTACAGTAAGGTTTATATAGTTCTTATTTTTTGTTAGATTCATAAAAGTTCTGGTGATAAAATGAATGATGGAAAAAAAGTATATGGCAAAAATTGGAAAGAGAGTTTCGAAAGGGCTTGCTACTGCTGTTCTTTCGGGTTCTTTGTTGTTTAATTCTTCTTGTGTTTCTAGTCAGCTTGGTAGTTTATTTAGAGCCACATACGAAAAACCTAGAGTGACTTCTGTTGCAGAAGGTCAGAATGAGGGACAGCTATCTCATTTGATTAGGGATGCAAATAGAGGAATGTATAATGTTTATGGCCATGGTGGTCCTGAGGGTACTGCTTGGAAAAAGAAAGAAGGTTTGAGATTAATTTTTGATTATGTAAATGATGGCCAGAAGATTGTTCCTCCTAAGGGAAGTGTGAAGCTTGGACCTAAGGGCTTGGCCTATCTTGCTGGATATGGTCCTTATGGGAATGCCAAGCAGATTCATACAGAGAGTGTTCCTGGTGCTGGTGATGATCGTGTTGCTGGATGGATTCAGG
>Ga0209249_1002795_pt1 | contig 13539 bp, 17 predicted proteins | sample SaaInlV_200m_DNA_4_FD_184653 | JGI IMG/M metagenome (GOLD analysis project Ga0209249, IMG submission 184653) | Marine microbial communities from expanding oxygen minimum zones in the Saanich Inlet - SI037_S3LV_200m_DNA (SPAdes) (version 2) | ecosystem: Environmental > Aquatic > Marine >...
GCAGAACCGATAAGCATATTTGTAGCCAGCGGCCCGCTCATTTCCGGTTGTCGAGCCATACCTTCACATGCTGCGGCTGCCGGAAAGCCTGACCCTATTGCAGCACCTATTGCTCCGAAGCCCATAGATATACCGGCAGCAAGCATAACAAAAACCCATAGTAAAGAATCGGAAGGGAAAGGGCTGAACATCAAAACCATAGCGACAACCAGGGCAAATATAGCCGCGGATTCTGCTATAGCCTGACCGACAAGCATGGATTTAAAAATTTCACCTGACGCAGAAGGGTTTCTGGATACTGCATAATTTGCACTTGCAGCTGTATTACCTTCTGCAACAGCAGCACCTATAGCTCCTAATCCCATCGCTATTCCTGCGCCGGAAAAAGCGGAAACATTTACCCAAGTTTGAATATCTATAGCCATAATTTATTTAACCTGAAGTGAAATATAAACTGTAGTAAGCATGGTGAAAACAAAGGCCTGAATCGTACCGACAAAAAGACCGAAAAATGCGTTCAGAAATGGCGGAAGAACTAAGCTGTACGAAAGATAAGAAACAACAAGTATAATAATCGCACCACCCATTATATTACCGAATAAACGAAAAGATATTGAAACAACATTTGCCAGTTCGCTGACAATATTCAACGGCAGCATAATGAAAAAAGGTTCCAGATAATGTTTAAGATAAGTCTTTAATCCCTTAGTTCTTATACCTGAATAATGGGCGATAAAAAAGCCCAGAAGTCCGAGGGCAAGCGGTGTGTTAATATCCTTTGTCGGTTCTTCAAGAAAAGGTATAATACCCAGCCAGTTGCAGGCCACTAGAAACAGAAACAATGCACAAATCAGAGGACCGTATTTTTTTGCAAGTTCCTTGTCAAGTGTGTCTTCAGTAAGTTGAAAAAGATTACCCACAATCAGTTCCCCAACAACCTGCAGGGGTCCCGGTATCACGCTTTTTTTTCTTGCAGCCAGCATGCCGAATATCAATAGAAAAATAATGGCTATCCAGGTCATTACAATAGCTTCAACATTGAACGTAAGATCGTAACCAAAAAAAGGAACAATCAATTGGTGTATTCTACCTAATTCTCCCATACCAAACTCTTCCTATAACTGTTTTTGTCTTTTAGACAATATCAGGTTAAATAAATGATCAGACAGTAGAACCAGCTGAACCGAAAATAGACCGGCAACTACTGCTACCAGATTAAACTGTTTTAATTTAATTGCTGCTACGATGGGTATGGCTAATAATAAAAATCGAATAAATATTGAACCCAGTGAAAGGAAAAACACATTTTTTCTGGTCTTTCCCATTTTCATGGGAAGCCCGAAACCTATAAGAACAAAGTTAATAACACTGAAAATGGTACCAAGTAAAAGTCCTTTACCAACCGGAATCAATTTACACAGATAAAAAACAAAAAATAACACTATTGCGGTAAATAATGCCCTGGAACAATATTTTTTCTGCGTTTCTTTAATTGACTCCATTTTCACTATTATTTATTTCCTCTTTTTCCGGTTCCACAACCTCCATTATAATTCGATATACAACAATTCCACCACCAACAATACCTAACAGCGTAAAAATAGTTAGAAAAATGCCTTTTGTTCCCAACCATTCGTCAATTTTTAACCCGGTAAAGAGACAAAGCATTATGCAACCTGCCATTGTAAGGCCGATCCTCATAACGATCTGAACATTACCTGTCCAGACTTGATTTTTCTTAAAATCAAAAACAAACATTATTGTTTTTTATTCCATCTAGTTACACGTAAACCCGGACATACTAAACAAAAAAAATATTATTCCACTTTTTTCCATGCAGGTCAACAACTAATATAGTCTTAAATTTTGATGATAAACAAAACCGGTAACGGTTTTTTACAAATGCATTGACAGGTATTTTATTAAATAGTGTCCATCACGAAATGAGGATTTTTGTTGTAAAGAATGATTTCTCACCGTATTATTACTGAAAAGAACGTATTACAGATATATTATTGGATTAAATCATAAAATTCAGCCTAAAACATGATTGTGAACAGATCTTTCAAAATAATAATACTTGGTTCAGGAACATGTGTTCCATCTTTAAAACGCAGCTCATGTTCGGTACTTATAGAAACCGGTAACAAGAGACTTTTGTTTGATTCCGGACCGGGTACCATGAGACGACTGCTTGAAACAGGTGTTGAAATTTTTGACATCGATTTTATTTTTTACAGCCATTTTCACCCTGATCATACAGGTGAACTGGCTTCTTTCCTTTTTTCAAGCAAATATTCCGGGGGCACAAGAAAAGGGCCGCTTAATGTAATTGGCGGTGAAGGTTTCAATGGCTTCTACAACGGGTTGAAAAATGTTTACGGTAAATGGGTTGAATTTGATGATCGAATGCTTAATATAATAGAGCTTTCATGTGAAAAAACAGAAACATTGGAGTTTGATGATTTCAAGGTTGAATCGATCCAGGTTAATCACAATGATGAAAGCCTGGCATACAGGATAACAGGTCCTGGCGGGAAATCAGCTGTATATTCAGGTGATACAGGATTTAGCAACAACCTTGCTCTCCTGTCAAAAGATACGGATATACTTATCTGTGAGTCGTCTTTACCCGATAATTCTGAAACTGCAGGGCACCTAACGCCTTCACTTGCAGGAAAGATCGCGTCACAGGCAAATGTAAAAAAGCTTGTTCTAACTCATTTTTACCCTGAATGTGATAAGGTCGATATTAAAAGTGAATGTCAAAAAACATATAACGGAGAAATTGTACTCGCTGAAGATTTAATGGAGATTTTTCCTTAATATACAAGCATGAAATCATTATGCGAATTGTTATAAAAAAGAAGTAGAGCCGGAATTGAAAAAATGCGATATTATCCAGTAAACCTTGATATTAAAAGCAAAGAATGTCTTGTAGTTGGTGGTGGTTCAGTAAGCTCACGGAAGGTGGCCACCCTGCTTAAATGCGGTACTAAAATCACCGTTGTGAGCCCTGAATTTTCCGAAAGCCTTCAAAAATTAAGTGATAACGGAACAATAACAATTAAAGAAAGGGCCTACAGATCTTCGGACCTTGAAGGAATGTTTCTGGTTATCGGAGCAACAGATAATGAACAGCTGAACAGAAAAATCAGTTCTGATGCCGAAAAGCAAAATGTATTATGCAATATTGCAGATGTTCCGGATGAATCAAATTTTGTTCTTCCCGCAATTGTCAACAGGGGGGATCTTGTTATCGCAATATCCACATCAGGGAAAAGTCCTGCTTTTGCAAAAAAACTTAGAAAAGACCTTGAAAAGGAATTCGGGGAGGAGTATGAAGCGTTTCTTGATCTTATGGGGGCCATCAGGAAAAGACTTTTAAGTGAAAAACATGAACCCGAAGCACACAAGGATCTTTTTGAAAGCCTTATTTCCGGCGGACTGCTTGATATGATAAAAGAAAATGAATCGGGCAGAATAGATTCACTGTTACTTGACGTTCTTGGTGAAGGTTATACATTTAAGGAGTTAAAAAAGTAATGGCGTCGTTTATAATGATTTTTACTTAGCCATAAGTTATATTTTTTACGGAATTATTAATTTTATTATCCGGGATAGTGTCTATGGAGCTTTTGATATTCTTTGTCATATGTTTTTATATTCTTAGCAGTGCCGGTTATTATGTCTACTTTTTTAATCAGGAAGAGTATCTCTATAAGACCGGTTATTATCTGCTCCTGACAGGGTTCGTATTTCATACTATTTTAATATGCTGGGGATATATCAAATTTGGTCATATACCTGCCCGTAATCTTTATGAAACCCTTTCTCTTGCAGGCTGGTCAATCGCCGGTGTTTTTCTTGTCCTCAGATACAAATTTAACCTTAAAATACTTGGAGTTTTTGCAGCTCCTTTTGCTGCTGTCGTTGTTTTAACAGCAGCCATTGTTTTCCCTGATGTCCCTCCGGAAGCACAACCATTATTTAAAAGCCTGTGGCTATCTCTTCATTTGATTACAATCTTTTTAGGAGAAGCAGCACTCGCACTGGCCTGCGGAACCGGAATCATGTATTTGATACAGGAAAATGCAATTAAGACAAAAAAGCACGGAATGCTGTACAAGCGCCTGCCGTCACTTGATCTTCTGGACAACACCGGATATTTTTGTATAGTTGCAGGTTTTTCCATGCTTACAATCGGGTTGATTACAGGATTGATATACGCAAAACATGTCTGGGGCAGATTCTGGAGTTGGGACCCCAAAGAGATATGGTCAATGATATCATGGCTTGTATATGCCGCACTTATTCACGAACGTGTTGTAGTGGGATGGCGGGGACGCCGTGCAGCAATAATGGCCATAATAGGTTTTTTGTTTCTTTTATTTACATTTTTCGGAATAAACTTTTTTCTTGAGGGGCATCACGGTGAATTTACCCGTGTATAACACTATTGTCCATATTACGTTAGAAACGATTATAAAATGTCATATATAATATTAATTGGTTTAAGTCATAAATCAGCTCCTGTTGAAATAAGGGAACGTCTTTCATTTTCTTCTGATGAAGCACTAGTGGCTATAGAAACCCTTCAAAAAGAGAATGTAATAAACGAAGTTGTCCTGCTTTCCACATGCAACCGTGTGGAAATATTAATTACAACGGAAAACAGGAAAGAAGCTGTTGATATTGTAAAAAATTATATAGGCCGTGTTAAAAATATACCCAACGGCGGCTTTGAAGACCAATTATATATTCATTACGGTGATGATGCAGTAAGGCATATCTTCAGGGTAGCCGCCAGTTTGGATTCCATGGTGGTTGGTGAGCCCCAGATCCTTGGCCAGCTAAAAGAAGCCTATCAAAATTCAACTACCAAAAAAACATCCGGTGTTGTCCTGAACCGGCTTCTGCATAGAACCTTCTTTGTGGCAAAACGAGTACGAAGTGAAACCGGCATAGGGGACAGTGCTGTATCAATAAGCTATGCTGCAGTAGAACTGGCCCGAAAAATCTTCGGAAGTCTTGAAAAAAAAGTAGTACTCCTTATCGGTGCAGGTGAAATGGCGGAATTAGCAGTAGAACACCTGAAAAGAAACAAAGTCGGTGATATACTTGTTGCAAACAGAACTTTTGAACGGGGTGTTGATCTTGCGGAAATGTTCAAAGGCAAGGCCATCAAAATGGAAGAAATCCCTGATACTTTAAATCATGTGGATATAATCATCAGCTCTACAGGTGCTCAAGGCTTTGTTTTAACTCGGGATCAAATAAAATCAATTATGCGAAGCAGACGTAACCGCCCCCTGTTCTTCATTGACATTGCCGTACCCCGTGACATAGATCCTGAAATTAACAGGCTTAACAACTCGTATGTCTATGACATTGATGATCTTAAAGGAGTAATTAACGAAAACATCGAGGAAAGAAAAAAGGAAGCCGTAAAAGGAGAGAGGATTATTGATGAAGCTGTGATCCGCTTTCGCCAATGGTATGAAAATCTGGATATTGTGCCAACTATTGTCGGACTGAGGGATAAACTTGATAACATTGCCAGGTCTGAAGTTGAAAAAACCGTTCAGTCTCTCAAACATCTTTCCGAAGAAGACGCTCAAGCCCTGCACAGAATGACCGATGCCATAGTAAATAAGGTGCTGCATTATCCAACTCAATATTTAAAAAACAGCAATCACCATGGAAACCGATCAGTACATATTGATATAGCCAGAAGACTTTTCAAACTCGATGATTAGCTATATTGTCAGCCCTGAATCAACAACTAACGGCTTGTTATTATGAAATATTTACTTACCTTATGCCTGTTAGCACTCTCAATAACATTTACAGGTTGTGCTGAACAAAAAGCGGGTGAAATTTATGAAATTGCACAATTTGAGGAGCTGCAGGGCAATATGCCGCATGCAAACCAGCTTTATAAAGAAATTATTCTGAAGTATCCGGAAACAGAGGTTGCTTCAAAAGCAAAAAAAAGACTTGCCAAACTATTGAAAAAGCAACTCAAAACACACGAAGGAGGACCTATGAAAACCGATATTTCAAAAATTGATTTTTCTTCATTTGACAACCCGGGTCTTCTATCATTTTTATTTCATCCCCGAAAAGAAAGTCCGGGTTCGCTGCCGCTGGAAAACGCCGAAGATATTTTGATACCGGTAGGCGACAATGCGGTTATAGGTGCAAAACTTCACCATGGGGACAAAAAAGCACCGACGATTCTTTTCTTTCACGGAAACGGTGAAATAGTATCCGATTACGATGACCTGGGGCCATTATATACTGAAATGAATATTAATTTTCTACCGGTGGATTACAGGGGCTACGGCAGGTCAACAGGGACTCCCACAGTAACTTCAATGATCCGGGACTGTCATTTAATTTTTGACTATATAAAAAAATGGCTTGAATCAAATTCGTATACCGGTCCTATTATTATAATGGGAAGATCACTTGGAAGTGCTTCGGCCTTAGAGCTTGCTTCTGCATATCCTGATGAGTTCAGCGCACTTGTTATAGAAAGCGGTTTTGCATATGCCGTTCCTCTTCTACGGCTGCTTGGAGTAAATATAGACGCAATGAGTATAAAAGAGGAAAACGGCTTCCGCAATATAGAAAAAGTAAAAAATTATACCGGACCGACACTTGTTATTCATGCCGAATATGACCATATTATTCCCTATAGTGACGGACAGGCACTTTTTGATGCATCCCCGTCCTCCTCAAAAAAACTCCTGAAAATACCAGAGGCAAATCACAATACAATCTTTGCCATAGGTTTGAAAGAATACATGAAGTCTGTAAAAGAGATTGTTGAAAAAGCATCCAAATAATTAATATTTATGTGATTTAATACAGGTGTTTACATGAATAAAAAATCGGTTCTTCTTGTAGGTGCAACAGGGTTAGTCGGAAATGAATGTCTTTTACAATTATCTGAAAATGACCATTACGATAAGGTGGTTGTTTTAACCAGAAGACCTCTACCTGAGAGTTTAATACTTCCGAAGGTTGAAAACCATGTAATAGATTTTGATGATCCTGAAAGTTACAAAGACCTTGTATCTGCTAATCATGTTATATGTACACTGGGCACAACTATAAAAAAAGCAGGCTCAAATGAAAATTTTTACAGGGTCGACTACACATATCCTTATGAAGTTGCCTTAGCCGCATTGGAAAAAGGAGCAGAACATTTTCTGATAATAACGGCAATAGGATCTGATGCAAAATCAAAATTTTTCTATAACAGGGTAAAAGGTGAAATTGAAAACAGCCTGATGAAAATGGAATACTCAAGTGTTTCCATTTTCAGGCCTTCTCTTTTACTCGGAAAAAGGAATGAGTTTCGTTTTGGAGAATGGCTCTTAAATATAACAATGGGCCCGTTATCATTTTTAATACCGCCAAAATACAGACCTGTAAACGGCCACCACCTTGCAGATGTAATTGTTAATACAGGAGTCAAAAACCGCCCAGGAATAAGAATATTGGAATCAGCCGATATTATAAAGTTCGATGCTTCGTAAATTCCGCTTCATAGGGGTTGTTTTATGAACATTGAATATTTCTATTTTGCCTGATTATTTTTATTTTCCAACTTCTACACTAAACCCCTTTTTGCTAATCCTGTCGCTGAAGAAGTAGGCAGAGATAGCCATATTCATTTCCATAGCTCCTGTTTATTTTAATCTCTTTTATCATATCCTCAAAGGCCTGTTTCATACCATTTTCTTCAATGGCAAGGTTAACGCAAACCTCCATGTCATCATAAAAAGCTTTCCAGTCCTGTCGAGGCAGGATAAACCACGAAAGGATGTCGTACCCAAGTTTTCGGGCCTGCTCTTTTCTATCCTTAACATGAGTCATAGGGGGGTATTCTATTTCCCAGTAGTCAACACAAGGAGTTGACGGTTGATCTGTCAGCCACACGGCGTCACTTACAAACATAAAGCACTTTCCATTGATCAACGGTCTCCATTCTTTCAGAGCTTTTTCAAACCCCATGAAATAAGCACTGCCCTCTGCCCAGATCAGGTCAAAACTAGGCCGGGGAAAATCGAGGTCAAACATGCTCATATTCATTGGAAAGATTTGCTTTTCATACCCAAAAAGCGCTACCTGCTTTTTCAGATGGTCAAGAAACGGCTGGTGGTTGTCCACTGCCGTGATAAGAGCCTCACTGTTTTCCGCCAGTACCAGACTTGAGGACCCTTTGCCGCATCCTACCTCCAATATGGTTTTAATTTCCTTCCTGGAGGGAATTTTCTCAAAAGCCTTCAGGGTGGTATTCCTGCTTCCCGGCCCCTGCCTTTTCATTTGTTCAAATACCTTAAAAAAATTTTCCATGTACTCTCCATTGTAAGATATGGAAATCACAAGTTATTGAAATTTATTAATCCACCTGCCAGAAATGTGCCTGCAATTGCAAGACTTTCCATATCGAGAAAATTTTGTGCTGATTGTTTAAACAAAACTGAACATTGAGCTGGAAAATCGTCGTCTTTAAAGTTAAAGCGGAGTAAAACCGGAATCCTTGGTAATGCTTTAAAACTCATTGATAAATCATGTGATGAGTTATCGTAAAAAGGAATACCGCCCAGGTTTTTGCAGGCTTCTTCAAGTGCTTTTTGGTTATCTTGAAAAGAGTTTTGAATAGTTTTATTTGTGTTGTTGACAAAAGATACAGTTAAAGGGCCTGCATCTTTAAACTCTCTAAATGTTACCCATTTTTCATCGTTTGATATTTTTTCTGATATATTTTCTGACATTTCTTCAGGACACATAAGAATGTACTTGGATAAAGCAACACAGATAGAAAAGTTTGCTTTCCTTCCTCTTGAATCTGTTATTCCAGAGCCTGAAACATTATAAGATTCTCCATAAAAAGGAATTATAAGATTTTCACCTGAAATATCGGCACCTAATATTTCAGCTTTTGTAGAAAGCTCAATTTCGGAAAGCTGTTTAAGATAATCTTCATATGTTTTTTCAAACACTTCAGCTTTTTTATTCATCAAAGATATTCATTCCTTAACATTTTCTATGGGTTATCTACATTCTGGTCTGACCGAGTTAATAGACTGATATAACTCTTAAAAAGGCTCAATTTAGTGAAAAATGAAGAATTTTGGTTATTTAACCTTGATGACTCGTAAAAAGTATAACCGATGGTTAAGTAGAAATCTTCATATACAAGGCATACATGTAGTATGTCGAACTTCTGATCAACCGCTATAACGCAGTAGGTGGAGACTTTTTACGACGCCATCAACCTTCCTGGGGGATTTCAATACCTTTCTCTTTCAGAAATTTTCCAAAAGCTACATCGACTTCTTTGATATGCCCGACAAGCCAGTTTACCAATAGTGATTCAATTGAACTGGCAAGGATTTGTGTTGCACCTTCTTCTTTAAGGTCTTCTTCCAGATTGTCTAAGGTTGTTATAAATTCTTCGTGTCTTTTCTTATGGTCTTCTATTGCCGGATAGCCGTTTTCAGCCATATGTTTCTCTTCAGCGGTGAAATGAAATTTTGTATAATCAATCAAAAAATCGAGGGTGGCCGCTGTTTTTGCCGGACCTTGCTGTAATTCCAGGGCTTTATTGAGATCATTAAGATTTTTTATCAGCAACTTGTGCTGTTCGTCAATCAGCTCGATTCCAACAGATAAATCACTTGTCCATTTTATTTCTTTCATTGCTTTTCTTTCTCCTTAAAATATTGTTTTTCATATTACCCGCTTAAACAACCGATTAAAGACTATCTGATTTGCAAAGCTATTGTTACTGCATATATGTTCTCAATATACTTGGTATCAAATTTTTGAAAGGTTAACAATATTACTTTTATCTTCCGTCTATAGAAGTGAATTGGGGATTCTTAATTCTTGACAGACGTACTCTTTAAGTAAAAAATGAAGAGTTGCCCCCTTTGGTTACTTATTTGTTTTGAAAACTATTGCATAGATGAGGATATGAAAAATGGAGCAAAAATGTATTGTTTGTAATGCTGAGGTTACAAAACAAGATAAAGTATGTGGTAGATGTGGATCCCCTATTGAAAGAAATGAAGGATTGAAAAACTTTGTAGGGAATATTGTAATTATAATTTTCTTTGCAATTATGATAGGTGGCATTGGTTGGCTGGTTAAGTACCTGATGTTCTAAACTGAGACCTTTGCATAACGCCCCTTTTTGCCCAATTTCTGCGTCAGGCTCAAATCAGGCTATAAAAAACATAATATTTTTATTTTCAAATAATTATCCTGATCAGTCCTTAAAGCTCTATTCATGCACACTCTTTTGCATTTTGATGTATAAATTTTCTACTTTCGTCCTTGCCCAGGGCGTTTTTCGCAGGAATTTAAGACTGGACTTAACGGAAGGATCGTTGTTGAAACACCGAATATTGATGAGTTTACCCAACTTATCCCATCCATAAAATTCAACCAGATAATTCACGATCTGCTCCAAGGTAATGCCGTGAAGTTGATTAATAGCCTGTTTCTCACTCATCATCTTTCCTTAGAGCTTTTCTCGAAGCTCTATCCACAAGTGTAAAAAACCTGTCAATATCATCTTTTTGATTCGATGACTTATGTCCCTTCACTTTAATAAATTCACAATCCAACTGATCCATAATTCTATAAAACTCTTTATACAACTCATGATTTTTCAGGCGTTTATTTTTCTTTGAATAATAATCATTTTGCTCAAGTCGATCACGCCTTCCATTTAAACCCATAATGTTTTGAGAATCAGTATACACAATCACTTTACTTCCTGTTGTTTTAATATCGGTTAGTGCCCATAATAAAGCCTGCAATTCCAGTTTCGTTGAAGACGTTTGATCAAATCGCCTCACCTTAACCCGGTTCTTCAGCGAATCCAATGAAAGTTCATGTTCGGACACAATGAGATAAGCCCCATATCCAACCTTAGACTGAGTATTCACACTTCCATCTGTAAATAACATAAATTCATCCATAACGTCCATTTTCGTATCAAAAAAGAGACTATTGCCTCAAAATCAGGCTACAAGAAACATAATATTTTTGTTTTTAAATAATTATTCTGGTCCTGCCCTATAGTTTTTTGCCCGTTCAATTCTCTCAGCTGTCAAGGGATGTGATGAAAGAAAAGACATATTTTGATTTGCTCCAATATCATTATCAAGCCGTTTCATAATAGACGCAAAGACTTCAGTTGATATTTTGTTACGTTCAAGAAGATCAAAGGCAAAGTCATCTGCTTCCGTCTCAAAATCACGAGAATATTTCATTTGCGCAATTATTGCAGGCAGTCCAGCCACTGCAGTGCTTACTGATGAGGCATCGGCTGTAATCGTTGCTGCAAGTAGCGCTATAACTGAAGTTTGCAGTATCTGCCGCATGCTATGGCGCTGCTCAACATGACCGGCCTCGTGAGCAAGAATCGATAGGATTTCTTCTGCGGATTCAGCCTTTTCCACCATTTGATCAGTAATAATGATGGTTCCTCCCGGGAGTGCAAAAGCATTGGGTCCGATATATTTGCTGTTTCTAAACTTAAGTCTGATATGTGGTGACATCGCCAAGCTATCATGAAGCTGGTCAAATCTTTCGGTTAATGATTCTTGATGTGCCTGATCTACCTGCGTAGACTCGAACCAATTATTTTCATCCATCCATTTAAGAGTTCGCTCACCAAGAGATATCTCTGTTTCAATTGGTATGCGGGGTACTATCTTTTCTGCAAGAGCTGGCAGTCCATAAAAGTATCCTGAGAATAGTGCACAGAATATGATTACCACACTGACCACTGCAACAGCATATCGTTCTTCAAGCCAGGCAACAGGACCTTCTGATTTAATATCCTGGGTAAGCTGATCAAGAAAGGGTTCATCACCACATTGAAACTGTCCACCACCGGGAAGGGTAATAAAGCGATCAGCACGGCCCACCCTCGGAGAGACGTTCAATGTGTTCATGGGACTGGTGATGGATAAATCATCACCAGAGAGGGCAACCTCTCCATACTTAAAACTAAGAAGTGCAGGATGGGTGAGAGGAGTCTCTCCATCATAATAGCTTCCCTCTATTGTGGTGCTCGTTAAATTCATATCGATAAATCCATGTCAAAGATTTCACTCAATTCGGCTCCAGCTGCCTGAACGTTATCAGTTTTACTACCCTGGAATTCAGTAAGTTCGGCATGAGACTGTACCTGCATGTGATCCGCTCTGTACCTCAATATCCTAATAACGGCCCACGGAGTGAGCATACCGGCCGAAGCAACAATCCCGAGAGCATTGGTCAGATAAAGTTTGGCCAGATCAAAGCTTTTCAACGTACTCTGAAAACTAACCTGTCCGAGCCTTATTTTGTTCCACACAGCATTGGTAATATTTGCTTGAATGTATGCAAAGACAAGGATATATCCGGCATATACAGGGAGCATAAAAGCATAAACAATATATTGTGTGTTTAATTGTGTGTTTTTGAATAACGACGCACCAATGCCTATTGTTATAGCTGAAACCACGCCAAAGGCAAAGAGTATCAAGCCCGACATGAAATATATTTTCCAGAATTCCCCCCCGGTTGCTCCAAAGTGACCGGGTTGTCCTCCATAGTTAGTATTGGTGGTGATAAAATATTTGATATTCCTTAACCACCAGGGGAAGAGAAGCCCGAACAATCCGACCGAAATACCGGCTGCCCATAAGGCTCCCTGCCATTTGAAAATAGTTCCGATAACCAGCACCGGAACGAGCCCCCATGCAGATAGCACTTTGAGCGCTCCAACATATGTCCCATCAAAACGGAAGGTCATATTACGGTACGCCGAGTAGCGGGCATTAAAAGCAGCAGACTGGACAAGAACCCATGGTGCGAGAACGACGCCGGCACCTAACACATAGGGGAAAAAGGAGATAAAGACATGGTTTGAAAAATAGTACAGAAGAAATATGACAGCAGCGATAATCCTGCCCTTCAAAATTGGAATTGGCTGACCAAGGTACTGGAATGGAGTTCCGTCAAGGGAAAGATGGGAATAGATATACCGTTTTTTTCGGACTTTTGCCCAGGCAGAAAAAATACCGAATGACAGAAGGGTAAGGCATAAGTTTACAATCCAGATCCTGAAGTATTCCCTGGCAGAACCGTTGAACTCCAATTTCAGCTCCTGCGGTTTTTTTCGAAGCACCTCTTCTTCTTTTTTAGAATTAATATGGGTTATAAATTCGGAAGCATATTGAGCTTCATCTGAATTTGGGTTTTCTTTAATTATTCTTTGAAATAAAGCCCTGGCCTTCTGAACATCATTATCATCCTCATAAGCAGATCTTGCTGAACTAGACAGAGAAGCTAATTCCTCCGTTCTCAATTTAATTTCATTTTTAATTGCTTGAAAATTTCCTGGAAACTTTTCTCTGTCGACAGCTTGATACAAATATTCGAGTTCTTTTAATGAGTATACGCTATAGCCTGGCATTTTGATCATTTGCTATTCCTGGAATTAAAGACTGTAAAAAC
>Ga0209249_1002798_pt1 | contig 13519 bp, 9 predicted proteins | sample SaaInlV_200m_DNA_4_FD_184653 | JGI IMG/M metagenome (GOLD analysis project Ga0209249, IMG submission 184653) | Marine microbial communities from expanding oxygen minimum zones in the Saanich Inlet - SI037_S3LV_200m_DNA (SPAdes) (version 2) | ecosystem: Environmental > Aquatic > Marine >...
CACCGCTTCTTCGTTTGTCCACTGATACATAACTTCAGCACGTTTATTCCAAGATAAGATGATATTATTGAAATCTATAGTAATTATGGCACTATCAATTTGTTCAAGAAGTGATGCCTGTAGATTTAACTTCTCCTCTACCTGCTTGCGCTCGGTGATGTCTGTTGAGATGCCCAGTAAACCAATAATCTCCTCTCTGTTTTTTGAGCGCAGCGGAGTCTTAACTTCTAGAAATATTTGCTGTTCGCCACTATCACGTACAGATACAATTTCTTCCGAAGTCTGCTCACCATGCAGGACACGTAAGTCGATTTTGCGTAGTCGTTTTGCAACATCTGGAGGGAAAAAGTTGGAATCTGCGCAACCGCCCAACTCTTTGGCCGAACATCCGAATAGTTTTAGTGTTAATTCATTTGCGTAACGATAACGAGATTTCGTATCCTTAATATAGACATATGAGGACACCTGATCCAATGCTTTCTTAAACTGCAAAGCTTCATTTGCAGCGGTCTCAAGCCTTTCTGCCATCTGTTGACGCATTTCCTCTAACTCAATGATCAATTGTTCTTTTGTCTTGTCCCTGTCATTCTTCATTAACTATCTCCCTAGAAAGACATGTTGCATAGATTAATTGCACTTGATAATATGCCCATGCTAATGAAATGTCAACAAGTCGAGACGTATATAATTTCATACGAATACTGTTTTGTATATTCGTTATATTTATCGGGATGTTTATCCACTCATGCATACGATTGGGTGATACCATTTCGAGAGCATGTTGGGGTGTAGAATCTGATAAAATTCCTCAATTTGGTACTATGGGCAATAATATGTGGCTGGCTTTTAAGCATGAAATTTGGCAAACTCCTTTATCATATTGTATGTTGGAGCAATGCTTGACAAATAACATACAATATGATAAATATTGTGGTCAGATAATACAGTCTTGGGGATAGATATTATGATAGTAACAGTGACAACGACGACGATAGTGACTGGCATGACTTATAGTCTTGTGAGTGCTCTTTCACTTTTGGTGGCATTATCTCTAATTATTATTTTAATTATCGTTGAAATTGCGAAAGCGAGTAAAAACCGTTATTGGCTTCGTGTAGTCACTGATATGAATATTATCGTTGTGCCATTCTTTATATTGTTTAGTGTTATGGTAGTCGATAAATTTGTCACAGTATCATTGTATTAATAAAACAGGCATAACTATAAACAATATAATATTAGCTAAACCATGTGCGAGGATCACTCCAAATAGTGATCCTGTTTTTTTTGCCATCCAGCCTAAATATAGTGAAACAAAAAATACAAAAAATACAAAAACCCAAGAAAGGAAACCTAAATGAAGAATAGCGAATATTATGCTAACATAGACAATTCCCCAACGTCTTAAAGTCATAGCTGCCGTATGCTGTAATACTCCACGAAAGATTAACTCCTCTATAAAACCAGGACAGGCAATAAAAATAATTGAATAAGATAATACTTTATCCCAGGAATAATCAGTTAATAGAGGATCAGGTTTCAATATTATATACTCAACTGCCCCGATAATAAGCCCAGATAATACTATTACTATCTGTAGCCAACTGAATCTTATACTTATACCAAGTTGCTTTACACTTATATTCAATATGCGAGCAACAACGATTGTGACCAACAGTAATGGCATATAGATAATAGCGAATTGCCAAAGTTGTGAGATACTAGCGAGTGGAATGGATAAACTGATAATCCTTATTAGTGGGACTAAAGCAAGTGATGCTATTAGTTGATTTGGAGCACTGGTCAGTGATCTTGAAGAATGAATAATAATTACGAATAACAGTACAATATTGCACAATACTCCCCAAAAGGGATTGATTAATATAGTAAGTAACTCTGCTGTAATTATAGCTAAGAGATATGCCAACAATGGCAACAATGATTTAAGATCTTTATCCATTCCTATGTAACGAGCCTCCAGTTATTTGGCACTATTTATCATTTCTTTTTAAATAGTTTGGGGAATGCAACTAAAGATAAACAAATAGATAACAACAAAATAATAAGAAAATATCCACCTACTCCCCAGGATAATATTGATAAAATCAATATCTGTTCATCCCCCCCATCATAAGGTTCAAGTATAAGAGGCACTGTATAACCCATGAATTCTCTGGCAACATTCAACGACTCTTCATATTCACCTGATGTAGGTACCACCATTGATACCCGGATCATATCGATCGTATCACTGCTTGGCCATCTCTTGATGTAAAAGTAGAGGGCTACCCTCCGCTCCTTAATTTCTACTCCTTCAATTTTGGATACTACGATTTTATTAACTGGTAAATAGCCTCCATATGGCGACACGGCTAATTCTTGTTTTGCCCAGTCCGGTAGAGCTTCGTAATTTATAAGATGTGTTGGCGTCCACGATGGATCAGCAACGTGGATTATTTCTTCCGACTCTTCTTCTATTTCGTACCCAAGAGCTTGGTAACAACCACGTGGTGAATGGAAACTTAAACTGCTCTTACTTTGCACTATTAGAAGGAATATAAGCTGAGATGACTCTTCATTAGTGTACCCTCTGAAAAGTATAGAATCCGCACCCAAGGTTTCCTTTAATGACCCTATGGATTGATCAAATCCAATAAAATCGGATAGTTCATAGGGGAAACTTTGCAGTTGCACGTCATCGCCTAATTCCAAGCTTGCATTAACGCGTACATCGCTTGCTGTTCCGCTATGTAATTGAGTACTAAAATGCATTTGGCGACTAGTAAAATCATCTGGTGTTGATAATAGAAATACAAACAATATCGCTAGCATAAACAGACCAAGCAATGGAGCATACTGTTTATATTCAATCATTTTTTATTTCTGCCCACGTTCTAAACCTACATTGAAGTAATTTAGCAAGTGTTATAAATATGATAATAGCAAACGCATATGACAATATCCCAGAGATTCCATGAAAATAGTTAATTGCTACTTCAGGATTCCACCAGCTCGCTATAAGAAGCACAGATACAATCCTCAGAATATTCGTGATAATTGCCACGGGAATAGCAGATAGGAATATTGTAGACTTTTTCCATGCGGGACCACTTTCCAGAAAGACAAGAACAGCGGAGACAGTCAGCAATGCTATTACGCTGTGTATGCCGCTACAAGCAGTACCAACAGTGAAGCTGGCATTAGGAAGATAAATTTGATTTCCACTGGTTACTACGTCGCTTAAGACCAAACCAGTTATCCATGCTGATGAATGAGTGGCTACAACCTGCAAGGAGGAACTAACTGTTGAAACCAAGGGCAAGGGTATCATTAAAAACATAAACAATATGGGAAATAAAAAGGCCCGTGCATTAGCCTTCCCGCATATAACAGTTATTGTTCCGAATAACACTAGTGGGAAGGATAACGCAGTAATATATTCCATTTTCCATATATAGGATAACAAATAAACTGTTAAGCCCACACCAATAATAATATATCCATTTAATGAAGGCTTCCCTAAAACCAGCCTATTACGCCTTATCCAAAAAACAGAACCGGACACAATGGGTACAATAAATCCATGGCTGTAATAGGGATTATTAATCCAATTATTAGTTAACCATATGAATGTAGGAATGTAGATTATTAATGCTACAAATAAAGCAAGGGAAATAATAATATTTTGCTTTTTGATTATTCATTCCCTCCATCCATCGTTTAATGAATATACCTCTATAGAGATACTATAGAAGCTTGACTAATCCGCAACTGTTTTGATTAATCGACGATTTTTGGCACAATAGTACAATATAATCGCCAGTATTCCGATAGACACCAGAGCCATAGTAGGCCATTCTGGTACTGGAGGCTGCGCGGTAGCATAGCCTAATGTGAATCCCACAATGTATGCATTTGAAGTCACCAATGTGTTTGTTCCATCCGAGGCATGCCGCAAACTTGCCGTATACTCAGTAGCAGCACTTAGGCTCGAAGACAAACCGACTGACGCACCACTACCTGAATCAGCATCATCTGTTATGTATCGATCCTGCTCTCTCGAGTCCAATTCAACTGGGCCTGCTGGTGTAGATTGATCAACACATAAATCGTATTTTGCGGTATTAACGGCACTACTATCATTGGAAGTCATATTATATTGAGCGTGTACGAATATTGGAGTTGCTACATAAGGCGTAATATTAGCAGTTGTGGCTGAATTAGCAGTTATATCACTGCTGGTTATGCCTGATGGACTTGCCGTATATCCTTCAAAAGCGGTGAAGTATTGATTGCTATCAGCCAAGGCAACAGCCACAACCTCGAAATTGTTGGTTAAAGAATAGGCACTGACATGTCCCTGCACTGTTTGCCTGTGTTGAAGCTTAAAAGAATAATCGGCGGCATCTTGATTCAACTTAACAGCAACTAAACTGACCAATCCTGAATCGGTGGAAGTACCTGTTGATCGAGTCATCGAATAACCCAGATCAGTCCAATCACCCGCGCCTTGCCTGTACATTATCTTCCACTCGCCCGTATTTGTACTGTTAGGTCCGGTTTGTCCACTCTCAATTGATGCAGCAACATAAAGGTGCCCTGCTACCGATAAGGTGACACCTGTGACCGTACTACTTGGCACATCCTCCCATGTACTCACCTGCATCTGGTCGCTTCCAGTAACACTCGCACAGGCATTATCGAGATGTTCCGGAGTACCTGCAGTAGTAGAAAGGGGAATGGCGACTATAGTACCAGTAGTGGTAACCAGTCTACGATTATCTGTCGACAAATGTTGAAGCGTATAAGTAAGATTCCCTGATAATGAACTCACATCAAAAATATGCACCAGTGAACCAATGCCATAATCGTTTGTTTTTGAAGCAGCTAGTCCTCGTTGCAGTGTTTGACTCACATTAGAATCGGCGCTATTAACTATTTTATACTGGGCATCAGTGGCATATGACCCAACTGTTGTACACTCAAAAGAAGCTACTACCAATACTGATTGTACATCACTGGTGTTACTCCCAAGGTTCAAAGTACTGGTAGTTATGGCATTTTCCCAGACACTATCATCTGAAACTGCCACTCCATCTGTAACGGTTTCTCCTGAAACCGCTGTTCTTAGTACTTCATCAGCATTTGCAGCTACCGGAAACAGCATGACCATAACACTGATCAGTAATGTTATTATAACTATTCTGCTATCAGCAAACTTACGTATAACAATTCCTTGATACTAAAGCCAGTTTGATGCTTATTATACACATATCTGCTAATTTGTCTATAGTGACCACCGTTGCATACAATATCGGGATGTTTATCCACTGACGCGTACTCTTGGACTATACCATTTCGAGAGTACGTTCGGGTATGAAGTTAAGGGTTTGAGGATAGTTTTATGCGCTACAAAGCACCATTATCATAGCACCTTCAGCAATTCTTGGTAAATGGGATGAAGGACCACCGTGCTTGACCACCACCAACATGTCTTGACCTACCATTCCTAAACGTTGTTAAAAAGTTCTTCCTTATGCGATTCAGTGTCTGCGGTTACAGGCTAAATTACGAGCTTCATCCCCTCAAATCCAAGCTGGATTTCGGCATCTAGGTCCTGGCTGACCTGCTGGATTTCTTTGCCTATTTTCTCCTCATATAGAGGGTTTATATGCACAACAATCGTGGGGGGCAAATAGCCTTTAACCTCCTTGAAAGATATCAATTCATCTTTCAGCAGGGCAGGTGTTAAGTGGCCAACAGCTATAGCAGAATCCATCATACTGTTAGGGAATGTAGTCTCAATAATTAAAAACTGCGGTGAAGAAATATACTCCCAAGCCCCAGAAAGTCCTTTTGTCGTATCGGCACTAAAGAAAAATGACTTGCCATCACCATCGGTTATTTCATAACCAACGGTGGGAACCCCATGATTGACAAGCACAGGTAAAACCTTATAGCCACTAACAGTTTTTAATATATATGGCTCTAACAACACTGTTTTAAAAGAAGGGGCTTCGGGAGATGGAAGACGAGTAAGGTCTGGATACATTACGCCATTCATTATATGAGACCCAAGTGCCTCAAACACAGAAGCAAGGGAGTAGAGTTTTTTTGTCCCCCATGGAATATTACTAAGCACATTGCCAAGCCCCAATGTAGCCAGGTCTCTTATATGATCAAAGTGGCGGTGCGTCAGTAATATAGCCTCCAGCTTTTGCTGTTCTTTAAAAGTTAGAGCAGAAGTAATGCATCCAGCGTCAATAGCCACAACGCCATCAACCAGAATAGATACGAGCCTGGTATTTGCCGACTCCAGATTATGTACTCCCAAAAGCGTAATTTCCATAATTCTCCCTCGATCAATAATGGATTGAGGTTGGCACTCAAAGCAAAAGTGCCAATCCCCTCTTTTTATTTAAGTGGAATCAAATAGTATAATAACAAACCGATGCAGATATTTATACCTCAGGTGGGAAAATCCATGTAAATAGTATTGAAGTGACTGCCGTATATATTGGTTTTCAGATAGTTCAAGCTTAAGATTAAACTACAAAGCAATACATGGAACTTCTGAGGTAGGCTTTGTATTATCTGCAGATTGCCAGAGCATAATTAGTGCTACTGTAATGGAGAAGAGCGAACTTTTAATTGATTGCATGTATCTCATGTGGAATGTATAATCATTGCTACGATGTACAGGAAATTTGTTTGGGCCGGAGCCGCAGTATTAATGATCCTGATTATAGGCAGCATTGGGTACTGGCTGCTTTCCGGTCAGGTTGCCAGCGTAGGCGATGGCTTCTACATGACAGTAATAACCATAACCACGGTTGGCTATGGAGAGGTGGTTGAGCTTGAGGGCGCGGCCCGGGCTTTCACCATATTCATCGCCATCGCCGGTATCAGTACACTGTTCTACATAATCACCAATTTTACTGCACTTATCATAGAAGGGGAATTAACGAAATCCTTTAGGAGAAGGAAAATGGAAAAGATAGCCAATAAATCAGAAAAGCATTACATAGTATGTGGTATTGGCACCACCGGGATTCACATTGTAAAGGAGCTTCAAGCCACCAAGCGACCGCATGTGCTGGTGGATACTGATGAGTGCCTTATGGAAGAGATATCAAAGCAGCTAGAGGGCGAAATCTATATCATCGGTGATGCTTCTGATAATGATACCCTGGTTAAGGCTGGGATTGAGCACGCCAAAGGTGTTTTTGCAGTTACCAAGGACGATAATCAGAATCTTGTGATCGGTTTATCAGCAAAGCAGCTTAATCCCAAGATAAAAGTGGTCTCCAGATGCCGTGATACAAAGAACGTTGAAAAGATGAAGCTTGCGGGTGCTGATGCTGTGATTTGCCCTCATTTGATAGGTGGTATGAGAATGACTTCCGAGATGGTGCGCCCTACCGTGGTTAGTTTTTTAGATATGATGCTACGTGACACAGAAAAGAACCTGCGTGTTGAAGAGGTACCTATACCAGATACGTTTGCAGGTAAAGATCTTATGAGTTTGAATTTGAAGAAGTACCGCAACATAGTGTTGCTTGCCATGAAATCGGGTGGAGATTGGATTTATAATCCGCCGGAAAATCACGTTATCAAATCGAATGAAACTTTGGTTATCATGACCACGCCCGAGGAGGGACACAAGCTTGAAAAAGTACTCGAGGCAGCTAAGGCATAACAAGCACTCGATAATAGCGAAACATGAGATAACCAATGCCCGATTTATATAAGCACTAGACTATAGACTCAACATCATAAACAACTATAGGTTTGTCTTTGCCCTTAAAACTCTGCGGTTCAAGCGGCGTGGCTACGATCTTATCCTTCACTCTTTCGTATGTATCGAACCCGACCCATATTTTTGCACCCGGCGCACCTCCACAGAAGCGCGATGCCATATTGACCGTGTCACCAATTACGGTGTACTCCAACCTACCTCTACCACCAATACTGCCGGCCGTAGCGATGCCTGTATTGATACCAATTCCCCACTGCAACGGACCAACTTTTGTGAACTGGGCATTTACCTCATCCATACCCTGCTGACACTCAATAGCGGTTTTTACTGCCAGGTACTCATGATCCTGCTGATCTTGTGGCGCGTTCCAGATTGCCATAACGTTATCACCGACGAACTTGTTGATCATACCATCGTTTGCCTGAATTCGATCGATCATCACCTCAAAGCACCTGTTGAGTAGCTCGACAACTTGTGGAGGCTCAAGCCCGCTGGATAGTGATGTAAAACCCCTCAAATCCGCAAAAAACACGGTCACTGCCCTATTTTCTCCGCTCAGCCCCAGCACGTCTCTATCGGCCATGCCTATGATGGCTTGCGCTACTTTGGGCGATACGTACTTACCGAACAGCCCGGTAACTTGCCTCTGATCAGCCCTTTCCATTGATATCTTAATGATAATCACGCATGTAAACAGTATTAAAACGGCAAGAGGAAGATACATGGGATCGAGGATATATCCCTTACCGGAGCTGATTGCAATAATAGCAATAAACGCGCCTATCAAAACAACGGTGAGCAAAGAACCCTTTTTAATAGAAATGCGTGGAAGTAATATCCCACACAGAAAAGCAGAACTTAGAATGACCAGTAGATTGCTCCAACTGCCAACAACTGTTAGATAGTTGCCCCTCAGAACAGTGTCCATGGCATTGGCATGTACCAGCACACCAGGCATACGCCCAAAAGGAGTATCAAGTATATCTATTTCTACGGCAGCATCGGTGGAGGTGGTAACACCCACAATCACTATTTTGTTCTCCAGCAGGCTGGCATCAAAGGTACCCTCTATGATATCCATATATGGCACGCTGGTAAAAGCTGACCGCTGACCAATGTAGTTGATATACATATAGCCTTCACCGTCAAGGCGTATGTCGCTGATATCCTGTATCACTCTGGCAGCTTCAAGCATGGCAACCGAAAATGCAAGATACTCGGTAGTAGATCCCTTTTCTCTAATTTTGAGTGGAAGCTTTCTTACATTATTATCATTATCCACAAGCACATTGGCATGACCGATGGCAATAGATGAGGATGCCAGGGAGTCCAGCGGCGTTATGACGTCTTCAAACTCCAAAACGCCGTCTACGTTTTTATACTTGTTTGCATCGTTTATAACTCCAAAATTACCCAGCATTACATTGCCCGCGGCATCCATCTGGGCTTTCAGAACACCATCACCCGTCCACGAATTCCCGAACAGAATATCATAGCCTACAATCTGAGCCCTGGCATCCTTCATATTTTGTATGGCCTGACCATGCAGCTCACGAGACCACGTACCAATATCGCCATACTCATCCAAAGTAGCATCATCAATTGCAGCAATAACGATATTGGAGGCCGGAACCTGCGCAACATATAACTTATCTTTTAAACTCTGATTGACTCCATAAAAAGGTGCTATAAAGTAAACGACAAGTGCTATTGCCACACCCGCACCGAAAATGATGAAGCTGTAGTACCAAAGCCTTCGGTCTTTACGGGTTTTAAAACTAAATAGTGTTTTAAGAGCCGGTTTAAAGTTTCTCTGGCTTTGCCTTGTGCCAGCCTTGATGTCATCCCATTTTTCTTTCCAGAAGGCGACCGTAATACACGTCCTGCCAGCGGCCTTTAGCACAGCCCACCTGTTACGCCACGCTTGCGCAGTAGAAAGGCTTTTGTAGGTAGATGCAAGCCCCTTTTTGGCCTTGCGCCAGAAGTCGGCAAGGGTTGACTGGGGTGCAAACATATTTTTAAAAAACGAAACCATATATAATCCCTTACACAATCATTTTCTGGCTAGTTTAGCCAGACTACTATAAACCGGCGTGATAATCATCACCAGCCCCTTCGACATAGTAAGCATCCTCAGGACCGGCATGAACCGTACCCGTGCCATTGGCCCAATCTATATAGGCCGCTTCCCATACATAGTCGTCTTCCATCAACCTGCTGGACTGGAACACTACCTGATCGTCAATCAGTATCTCAACTGTAGCAATGGAAGCACCAAGTCTATCATCTGAGTAGTAATGAACAAAGAACCAATAACGGTCATCCGTGCTTACATCGGTCAGCGTAATGAATTCCGGGCCAAAGCCATCGGTATCATCTGTATCGAGTACAGGATCACCACTGCTTAAATCACCCGAACCATCCCAATCAGGATCATCGGTGTGATAATAACAATCGTAGTCACGATCATCATAGTACTGCCAGTAATTAGCGTCCTGTGACCATATAAAGTGGCTGTCAAAGTCGGTGACATCAGTATCCCAGGTAAGTTTGATCTGTACATCAACCTGCGGTATGTCGCCGTAAACGGTTATAGTGCTGCTGCCTGTGTAGCCAGGATAGGCGACCGCCACGGTAATGGTGTTTACGCCTTCAAGAATATTGACCGACTGATCGAATTGGCCACGGCTGATAGCTATGGTGCTGGCGCTACCATTAACCGTCAGCGTTGCCGTGGTTACATTGCTATCGCCTACAGTACCCTGAACGTCAATAGTTCTGGTCTCAAAGCGTTGCGCGTCAACAGGGCTTGTAATATCAACATCAACAATCACTCCAAACATAAAGCTGTCTGTCGCCTCGGTTGACTGATTGCCAAGAATGTCTATGGCCCTGGCCGTTATCGTATAACTCTCAATCTCAAGCGCAGGCATGGTATATGTCCACGACGCAGAGCCGGTAGCATCAACCCAGATGGCACTGGCGACCCAATCGTTTCCATCCCACCATGTGTTATTAAGATCTCTTTTTATTTGCACCTGCACCTTATCAAGTGTACCGTTCGGCAAATCAGCCGCCGTACCGCCAATAACAACAAGCTCATCTAAGGAATCTGCGATATCATCAAGCATCACGATAGGATTGGTTGCATCATAATTAAAGGTATCAAACGCCTGTGCTGACTGGTTACCTATTTTGTCTACGGATTTGGCCGTTACTGTGTAATTCTGATTTTCCAACGCAGGCATAGTATATGTCCACGACGCAGTGCCGAAAGCATCAACCCAGGCAGCGCCGCTGTCAACCCAGCCGTTTCCGTCCCACCAGGTACTATCCAACCCTTTTTTGATCTGTACCTGCACCTTGTCCAGTATGCCGTAAGGCGCATCAGCAGCCGTGCCGCTAATGATAACAAGTTCATCCACAAAATCTGCGATATCATCAAGCGTCACAGTGGGAACGGTTGTATCGTAATTGGAAGTATCAGACACCTGCTCAGATTCGTTATCAGCCTTGTCTATGGATTTGGCCGTCACTATATAGTTTTGCTCTTCTAGTGTGGGCATGGTATATGACCACGAAGTGGTGCCAGCAGCATCAACCCAGATGGCACTATCAACCCAATCGTTTCCGTCCCACCAATTACTATCAAGGCCCTTTTTTATCTGCACCTGCACCTTGTCCAGCTCGCCGGGTGCGAGGTCAGCAGCAGTGCCATTTATAATAGTGAATTCATCTACAAAATCTGCGATATCAGCAAGCGTTACCGTGGGATTTGTGATATCGGCATAAACATCTATATATCCGGTTTTAAGCACTACATCGCTATCAAGCGGATTAGACACGAACAGCGATACTTCGTACAGCCCGGCGCTTGAGTAGGAGTGCGTTGGGTTTTGAACATCGCTGGTGCCGCCATCGCCAAAAGTCCATGCCCAGGCACTGGCAACTCCCGTTGACAAATCGGTAAACTGTACAGGTTTGTTAGCAGGCAGACTGGTTGGCACTGCAGTAAAATCAGCAACAAGCTCAGCAAATACCAGTACGTATCCGGTTTTTGTTAGTGTATTATCGCCGGCGATATTAGACGTAGTAAGTGACACCGTATATGCCCCCGGAAGAGTGTAGGCATACGACGGATGTTGCTGATCGCTGGTTGACTCGTCACCAAAGTCCCAAGCCCAGGACGAGGAACCACCTATGGTTTGATCGTAAAAGTTCACGTTCAGACCTACAACCACCTCAATATAATCCTGATCCGCGACTGTATAGTTGGTACCAAATGCGGACTGCGGAGTACTATATACCGTTACGTAATCGGTTTTTACAGTGGTTTGCCTGGTGACCGGGTTTTCCACGATATGCTGCAACGTATAAACGCCAGCCTCATCATAAACATGCGACGGGTTTTGCTGATCGCTGGTGGTTCCATCACCAAAGCCCCACTCCTCTGACGTGTAATAGCCCTGCCCATAACCACCGGTGAACTGAAGTGAGTCATTAACGGCGACATCAATACCGCCATCGGCCTCCCTCTCTGAAGAAAAAACGGACTTGGGCGGCAAATAAACATCGCTATAAGTAAAAGAGGTAATTTGGCCGTTGTCATCAATCTCTACATCAACGGTTACGTAGTAGGTATCACCAGTCGTAACGATAAACTGCGAATAGAGCTTTTGATCAAAAAGCACCCCATCATTGTTGGCTTGCACCGTAAGCGAAACTGGGCCGTCACCACGAGCATGGGTCATAATATAGTATCTGCCGGCAACAGGCTCATCGATATTTATTGATTGTTCTTCATCCAAATCACCCGTATTTGTAGACAGTGGTATTTCATTGGCCTCAAACCCGGGCGGTACGATACCAGCGTTTCTCTCATATGGATCAGCTACATGTAGCCACACCGGCGAGGCAACGGTAATATTAAGCTCGCTTGGCGGCGGCGGTATTTCTTGAGGCGTTTGAGGTTTTTCGCCTTCTGTTACCAAAGTCTGATTGCCTCCACCCACGGAAACCCTGTTTCGTCCGTTTGTATCATAAACATCAGACAGCCCCTCAAATACCTTTACCTCGGTTACCGTCTTTACGCCGTCTGACTCATCAACGTTAATGGCTATCAGAGTGCCACGTATGATGGCAACGGCAGAGGCCGTTTTCACGTTGAAACTTGATTTTGTATCCACCAGCTTGGTTACGCGGCTCCACGTTGTACCCACGTTTTGCGTGAACTGGATGGTTGTAGAACCTTTTACGCTCATACTTAATGCATCAACGCTGATTTCGGCACCGGGTTCAAGCTGTGTGGAACTGCCGTCGAAGAAGTTGATAAGCGCCCTGCCAGTATCTGCCGATGTTCTGATGATATCGCCCTGCTTAAGAATTGCCTGCTTGGTATCGACCCTTTGCTCAATATCACCTCTGGTTATAAATACGTCATCAGCTACAACAATAAGGTTGTTTATTACGGGAACGGTGAGTGCTGAAGTGGAGTAGGAAGGTAATACCAAATATGTGAGTAGAGGAGATATTGCCACCGCAATTATCACTGCTATTGCTGCTTTACCGATCTGCACTCTTTTTTAAGTCTCTTTCACAAATTGAATTTAGTTACTATCTGGAATTACCTGAATTACCACGTGTACCTGAGTCGCCAGGCGTGCCAGAGTTGCCCTGGTTTCCAGAATTACCAGGCGTGCCAGAGTTGCCCTGGTTTCCAGAGTTGCCAGGCGTGCCAGAGTTGCCCTGGTTTCCAGAGTT
>Ga0209249_1002802_pt1 | contig 13507 bp, 10 predicted proteins | sample SaaInlV_200m_DNA_4_FD_184653 | JGI IMG/M metagenome (GOLD analysis project Ga0209249, IMG submission 184653) | Marine microbial communities from expanding oxygen minimum zones in the Saanich Inlet - SI037_S3LV_200m_DNA (SPAdes) (version 2) | ecosystem: Environmental > Aquatic > Marine >...
TCCTCGGGGTTTGCGGCGCCTTGATCTTGAACTTTTTACTTTACCACCCCGAGTTGACTTTTTTAAGAAATTGTCAATATTGATAAAACAGTAAAAAATATAACCGATGGCTATGTAGAAATCTTCATATACGACGCCATCAATATTGGGTTGTATGTGTTTAGGAGGATATAAATGTCTTACAAAAATATAATATTTGAAATTGAAAAGCCTCTTGCTGTAATTACTTTCAACAGGCCTGACGCTCTCAACGCTTTGAACCGTGAGCTTCTCGATGAGTTTGATATGGCACTTGATGAAATTCTTTCAGATGAGGATATCAGGGTCCTTATAGTGACAGGCATGGGTAAAAAATCGTTTGTAGCAGGTGCCGATATTTCGGAACTTGACGGTCTTAATGCCCTTCAGGCAAAATACTATATTAAGAAAGGTCAGGATAATATTTCCAGACTTCAGGAGCTGCCGATACCTGTAATAGCAGCGGTCAATGGTTTTGCACTTGGCGGCGGATGTGAAATGGCCCTAGGGTGTGATATTGTATATGCATCTGAAAATGCAAAGTTCGGACTTCCCGAAATCACACTTGGCTTTATCCCAGGTTATGGGGGAACTCAGCGTCTGGCGAAACTTGTAGGGCCGAATGTAGCAAAGGAAATGATTTTTACCGGAAAAATGATATCAGCAGGTGAAGCAAAGGAAATAGGTCTCGTAAACAGGGTTTGTCCTGTTGATTCTCTGATTAAAGAGGCTAAAGAAACGGCAATGACAATATCGGACCGTGGAAAGGTTTCAATCCGTGCTGCAAAACAGGCTGTTAACATCGGAATGGATACCGATATGGTTACCGGGTGTAAAGTAGAGGCGGATGCATGTGCCATGTGTATGGCAAGTGAAGATGCCAAAGAAGGAACCTCTGCATTTCTTGAAAAAAGAAAACCTGATTTTAAAGGTAAATTGTATTCCTGATGACTTCGTAAAAAATCCAATATCTGCGTTGCGCTGCATCCCTCGTCACTGCGACGCCTTGATCTTGAACTTTTTTACTTTGCCATACCGTGTTGACTTTTTACTAGTTTATTACACATAAAACTCTTTAACAAAAACACCTCATTCTGAACCTCTTCTTAAAGCTGACTTTATTCTGATTTAATAATTCCCGTTCCTATTTTGTACTGGGCTAAAAAGTAAAAAGAAATTATAAAAAATGTTGAATATGGAAAAGGAGAGAGAAACTTGTTTATGGCGATCATTGAATCCGAGATAATAAAGAAAAAGGCACCTGCATAAACTGTTGAAAGAGGCCTGTTAAGAAAGGCAGCGCTTACACCCATAGCTGAAATAAGTACTATATAGACAATCACCGGAACAAGGTGCTTTCCAAGGCTTGGTATCAGAAAAACCACCATTGTTGCAGTAAAAAGTAGAATAATTCCGGCAAAGAGGAGTCTTTTTTTATCGGTATTAAGATCCCTGGTAAAGGCAATTGCAAAAAGTAATTGTGCCAGGGCAAACGAGGCCAGCCCCTGGATGAAGAAGTTTTCACGGCTGAGATCCAGAAAAATATCACCAAGGCCTGAGAAAAGAAAACCCAAGATCATAAGTATTCTCATACTGCTTTTCAGGTATGAGAATGAAAGGTAAGCCATTATAGTGCAGGGAACTGCTTTTATCAGCCAGCTTCCGGGGTAAGGATGAAAAAATAAAAGGAAGACAAACAAAACACTGACAGCAATATAAATTCTGCTCAGAATCTTTATTTTATCCATAAGGTTTTCCTTTAAACTTTTTAGGGTTAACAACCTGTTATTTTAAAAGATCTTTTAACATTGATGATTATAAAAGAAAAGAAGAAAAACGGCAATTATCAAAATTATTTCCACAAGGAGGTAACGTGAGCAAGAGCGCAGTAAGTCTTTTTGTTTTCGGGGTTTATATGTTTATCGTAGGTTTGATAATGCTCGTAATACCGAATTTTTTTCTTTCCCTGGTTGGGATTCCGACTACAACTGAAATATGGATACGAATGGCGGGTATGCTGATATTCATATTGTCATTTTACTATATGATTTCAGCCCGATGGGAACTAAAACAGTTCTTCCTGTTAAGCGTATATGGTCGAGGATCTCTGATTGTTTTTGTGACTATTTTTGTTCTAATGGGCCTTGGAAAACCGGTTATGATACTGTTCGGTTTTTTTGATTTACTTGGAGCCATCTGGACAGCCCTGGCATTACGTTCGGAGAAATCTGAATAAAAATACACTTCTGAATCCAGGTTCTTTAAAAATTATTCTTCCGGATCCATAAAAGATTATCATATAAACCCAAGAGTTTACACAAACAGCTTTAATATATTTAAAAAGGAGGCATCATGGCTAATTTCAAGGAATATGATCAATATGATGCACTGGGACTTGCCGGGCTGGTCAAACAGGGCCAGGTGACTTCAGTTGAGCTTTGTGAAGAGGCAATTGAAAGGATCGAAAAGATCAATCCGAAACTAAATGCTGTTGTGACGAAAATGTATGAAGAGGGGAGGCAGAGCGTAAGGGAGACATTGCCCGAAGGGCCCTTTACCGGTGTTCCCTTTCTTCTAAAAGACTTGATGGCTGCATATGCCGGTGTGCCTCTTACTTCAGGCTGTAAGGCTCTCAAGAGTTTTGTGCCGGGATATGACAGTGAAATGGTAGTGCGATTCAAAAAAGCTGGTCTGGTAATTTTAGGTAAAACAAATACCCCGGAATTCGGCTTAATGGGTATCACTGAACCTGAGCTTTTCGGTCCCTGCCGTAATCCATGGAACATTAACCACACACCCGGCGGGTCAAGCGGCGGTTCTGCATCAGCTGTGGCATCTGGTATGGTACCAATGGCTTCAGGCGGTGATGGGGGTGGGTCTATACGTATTCCCTCATCATATTGCGGTCTTTTTGGTCTTAAGCCTTCACGCGGGCGAAATCCTACCGGCCCGGAGTATGGAAACGTTTGGCAAGGGGCGGTTCAGGAACATGTTCTTACCAGGTCGGTTAGGGATAGTGCTTCCTTACTGGACATTACCCAGGGGCCGGATACAGGTGCACCATATAAAATTTGCCCTCCTGACAGGCCATATATAGAAGAGCTTGAAAGGGATCCAGGCCGGCTTAAAATAGCTTTTAATACAAAATCTCCTATCGGTACACCGGTTCACACCGAATGCGTTAGAGCCGTTGAAAATACGGCCCGGCTACTCGAAGATCTGGGGCACGACATAGAAGAGGCCCAACCGGATATCGACGGAAAAGATCTTGCCCAAAGCTATATGGCCATGTATTTCGGAGAAGTTGCAGCCGATATCGATGAACTGGAACAAGTGCTGGGGCGGAAGGCAAGACCCAGAGATGTTGAGCCTGTTACATGGACACTTGGTCTCCTTGGAAGAACCTTTTCAGAGGGATTTCTGGTTAAGGCTTTGCGCCGATGGGATCATTATTCCCGAAAAATGGGAGTTTTTTTCAGGAAGCATGATCTTTATCTCACCCCCACAACGGCATATCCTCCTGCCATGATAGGGGAATTACAGCCAAAGTCCATAGAAGTCCTGATGATGAAGATGGTTAATACATTCAACCTGGGGAAACTCCTGAAAGTTTCAGGTATAGTTGATCAACTTGCTGAAGAAAGCCTTAAATGGACGCCTTTTACTCAACTATCAAATCTATGCGGGCTTCCGGCCATGTCCGTACCGCTACACTGGACTTCCGAAGGTCTGCCAACCGGCGTTCAATTCATCGGATCTTTTGGTGATGAATCCACGTTATTAAGGCTGGCCGGGCAGCTGGAAAAAGCCAAACCCTGGTTTCATAGTCGCCCCCCTTTATCTGCTGAATGATTAGATTTATGATTGCCGGATATAGTTTAATAGTATTAATTCATGAGCTTGTTTTGATTTTAACAAATATTACATATTGTAATTGACAGAAACGTAGCAAAAATATAAATTCTGACTTTTTACGAGACCATCAAGATGAACTCGTAAAAAGATAGTTTATGGCGCTTTGCACTACTATAACAAAAAAATAACCTGTTAATTTCATTGCATTTTAGCAATGAGTTATTTGGAAGTATAACCGATGGCTAAGTAAAAATCTTCATATACAAGGCATAGTTGTTGATCCGGAGTGAAGGCATACATGTAGTATGTCGAACTTCTGATCAACCGCTATAACGCAGTAGATGGAGACTTTTTACGACGCCATCAAGGTTTGTGATTCCGTGTTGACCCGTTATGCCCTGATTTAAGGAGTAAAAATGAATATATATAAACCTGTTGAAAATAAAGCTCTTACAGATATTGAAAAAATCGCAATGGTTTATGGTGATCAAAGGATATCCTACGGTGAGTTTCTTGATAATGTAGATCGTATTGCGGCAGGATTGAATGCACTCGGCCTTGAAAAAGGTGATCGTATTGCTTTGCTTATGCATAATAGTTCTGATTTTGTGTTTTGCTTCTATGCTGCAATGAAGCTTGGTCTTGTATGTGTGAGTTTAAATATAATGTTTAAGGAAGATGAAGTTAATTATATCCTTGGAGATTGTAAACCAAAGGTGATGATAGCGAATAAACCCTACCTTACCTTCCTCGATAACATTGAGAAGTATAAAGATGGGAGCATGAAGGTAATATCAATAGGTGATGATAGTAATCCGGAAGGGGTACTTGCATTCAGGGATTTTCTTAAAAAACCGGAACAGGAAATCCTGACCATGGATCTCGGGAAAGATGATATAGCGGTTATCGGATATACATCAGGTACAACCGGATTTCCCAAGGGAGCGGCTCATACTCACGAGAATGTTCTTGCCCACCTTGACGGAATCACCAGCCATCTTGGTTATAATTCGACAGATGTTGTACTTGGTGCATTACCTTTTTTCCAGCTGGTTGCATATATCACACATGCTTGTGTTGCTTTTCATGTTGGTGGAACATTTATAATTCATGAGAAATTTGAACCTGTGGATTTCATTGAGACGATTAAAAAAGAAAAGGTCACATATTTTTCAGGTGTGCCGACAATTTACCAGATGATATATTCCATGTCACAGGAAATGGATGTTGACTTCAGCAGTGTCCGGTTCGGAATATGTGCAGGCTCTCCTCTTTCGCTTTCATTGCGGGAAAAATTCGAGAGTACTTTCAAATTCAGGATTATGCATTGTTACGGTATGACGGAGATTTCACTTATCGCAGCATGTGAAGCTTTGAATGCCCCTACAAAAGGTGTGTCTGTAGGCCATGTGCTTCCGTATATAAGGGTTAGACTTGTAAAAGAGGATGGTGCCCCCGGTGGAATTGGTGAAGAGGGTGAGATTCAGATAGGCTCTGAAAGGTCTCTGAAGTTTTACTGGAACAAGCCTGCAGAAACCAAAGAAGCTCTTGAAGGAGGATGGTTCAGAACAGGGGATGTGGGGCGTTTTGATAATGAAGGGCACCTTCATATTGTGGATAGGAAAAAGGATATGATAATCCGCGGTGGTTTTAACGTATATCCGGTTGAGCTTGAAAGGGTATTACTTCAGGATCCGCGTATCCAGGAGGCTGTTGTTATCGGGATACCTCATGAAAGACTCGGTGAGGTTCCACGTGCCTATGTTGTACCGGAAAAGGGTGCTGTGATCTCAGAAGATGATGTTCTGGAGATAAGCAGGACAAAAACTGCAAACTATAAGGCAATAGAAGAGGTTGAGATTGTGGATGCCGAATTTTTTCCACGTACAGCTCTGGGAAAAGTTATGAAGGTAAACTTAAAAAAGAATATTTGATAATAAATATAAACCTGGATTTAATTGACAAACATCAATAATGATATCTTTAACTCAGGACATCTTTACTTCGTTATTGATAAATGCAAGATATAGTTTAGTTTTGTAGAGAAAATAAAATTCTGTTTCTATAATATCATAAGGGCAAATCCTTTTCTAAGGGTTTGCCCTTTTTGCGTTTTTGTAAGAAACAGGATGTCTGTAATTGATGAATATTTTCTGTATTGATGTAAGATATCGCAAGTTTTAAAATAAACAGGCTCACCTCAAAGGCATTTGGTATCATTGATAATATCTTGTAATGAGGACTATCGGTTTTCTTCTGGATTAGATGTCTGGCAATTAATGTCGTGGACTATGGCACGAAAATTTACAAATATTATTCATGCCTTGATCTTGAACAAAAATCCTCATTTCTGGATGGACGCTAACTAATGCTCGCTAAATTGGGTTGAAAAATTTCTTGACTACGGAAAAATTGTAGCGTAATAATTAAGATTTTTGTTTGGGTGGAACTCAAAAATAGGATTTGTTCTCTTTGGAATTGGCAACAATATGAATTGCAGGTTTGAATAGAAAAGTAATGGCTCTTATTTTTGGCTACGATTGTTATGAGTTTTATGGTTTACGGCATCAGGAAGTGTTTAAATGAAACAAGTTAGAAATAGAGGTACAGTAGTCGTTTTAGCAGGTCTTGGGATTAATTTAGCTTTAGGTATATTATATGCATGGAGTATTTTTAAATTATCGATCAAGGAATCGATAATTGCTGGTGATGGGACGTTTACCTGGGATATTGCTGCATTAAACGACCCATACTCTGTATGTTGTTTGGTATTTGCCTTTGCGATGATATTTGCCGGTAGAATTCAGGATCGTCTGAGTCCAAGAATTACAGCGATAATCGGTGGGATTTTAACAGGTTCGGGATTAATGGTCATTTCCCAGTCGACTTCCCTGACTGCCTGGATATTAGGTTTTGGAGTTTTAACCGGGTTAGGTATCGGTTTCGGTTATGCTTCGGCAACTCCTCCAGCTATTAAATGGTTTCCATCATCAAAAACCGGATTGATCGCAGGAATTGTCGTTGCAGGATTCGGACTTGCCTCTGTATATATTGCTCCCCTTGCAACGGTGATGATTTCCAAGTTTGGGTTAAACCAAACCATGATGATCTTTGGAATTTCATTTTTCTTCGTTGTCAGTTTTTTTGCACTATTTCTTGTTAACCCGCCTGAAAATTTTAAACCATCAGATTTTAAATTATCCGAAGATTTATCCAAGAATAAGCAGACAATTTCTGTTGATCAGTTAGACGATATTACACCTACTGAGATGCTTAAAGAGCTTTCTTTCTATAAACTGTGGTTTATGTATTTTGTTGCCGCAGGTGCCGGGCTTATGATTATTGGTGGAGTTGCAGGGTTAGCTAAGAATAGCATGGGGGATATGGCCTGGGTAGTAGTTGCGCTCATGGCTTGTGGAAATGCAGCTGGAAGGGTTGTTGCCGGTATTGTCTCCGATAAAATAGGCAGGATGCTTACCATGCGGATTATGATGGTGTTCCAGGCAGTTGTAATTTCATCTCTTGCATTTGTAGGGAATAGTGATGCAATGCTTCTTGTAGTTATTGCAACTTTGATAGGCTTTAATTATGGCACAAATCTATCGTTGTTTCCATCTGTTACAAAAGATTATTATGGTCTTGCCAATTTTGGCGTTAACTATGGATTTATCTTTACGGCGTGGGGTGTAGGAGGGTTTGTTCTTCCAAGGATATCTCAGATGATTGTGGCTCAGACAGGAACTCCCACAACCGCTTATATAATGGCTTCAATTTTTCTATGTGTGGGTGCCTTAATTACTTTTTTTGTAAAGTGTCCAAATGAATATGAAGAAGAGGTTGTGTCACCACTTGCAACAACAGCGTAAACATTTTTATGTTTGATAAAGGGTCTTTTATAGAGTATATAGAATATATTGTTTTATCTCGTAGTTAGCTTCTGCACCGCATTGTCCTTCTATTAAATCCGACTTGCGGAATGTACATGATATTATTATTCGTCCACTTTTTGTACTCAGATATAATTCGTTTTTCACCTGCTGAAACAATAATAAAAAAATCTCCGGAGAAGAGCAGGCATATTTTTTTTGCTATATCTATCACTGTATTTGCATATGTCAATGCTACTTGCTTCGGGTCACAATTATTGAATATTGAATAAGGAGGAGTCAGTTGAACATTATTGATCAAGGAATAGGGCCATTATTTATGGATCCGGACCCGGATAAAGCAAGAGCTTTTTTCCGGACCAAGAAACGAAAAATGAAAAATAAGGTTATGGAGCTTAAGGATGCCATCAAAGAATTTGTTCACGATGGCGATTACCTTGGCATGGGCGGTTTTGGCGCGAACAGAACACCGGTTGCCGCATGTCACGAAATTGTCAGGCAGGGAAGAAAAAAAATGGGATTTGCCGGACACACTGCCACTCATGATATGGAAATACTAAGTGCCGGAGAGGTTTATGATCGTCTGGATGTGGCGTATGTTGTCGGCCTTGAGGCCAGGGGACTTTCTCCCTGTTCCAGAAAATATGTTGAAAGCGGCAAGGTCGAAGTGACAGAGTGGACAAACTATAGCCTGACAGCAAGGCTTAAAGCTGCTGCAATGGGCGTACCCTTTGTTCCAATCCGAAATATCATGGGGACCGACACTTTCAAATACAGTGCTTCAAAAATAATTGAGTGTCCTTATACCGGTAAGAAACTTGCGGCCATGCCTGCACTTTATCCTGATGTCTCTGTAATTCATGTACATGAGGCAGATATTTACGGAAATTCAAGATTTAAAGGTATTGCAGTGTCTGATTTAGACCTTGCCAACGCATCCAAACGACTTATTATAACCACTGAAAAGCTTATAACTCATGATGAAATTGCAAGAGATCCTTCATCTACTAGAATTCCTTTTCATTTGGTGGATGCAGTATGTGAAGTTCCATTTGGAGCATATCCGGGAACGATGCCATATGAATATTTTTCAGATGAAGATCATTTGAAAGAATGGATGTCTGTTGAAAAAGATTCTGAAAAATTCAAAGAATTTTTAGACAAAAATTTATATACCTGTGCTGACCACGAAGAATATATTGCCCGTAACGGAGGTTCTGCAAAAATGCGGGAACTAAGGGTTAAAGAAATGCTGATATACAAGGAGAAATAATCGTGACACAATATAATACGATGGAACTTATGATATCGGTTGCATCAAGAGAACTTGATAATGAATCATCTGTTGGTGTTGGTACCGGTGCACCCTGTGCTGCTGCCATGCTTGCACAGAAATTGTCTGCACCTGATCTTCTGATCATGTTTGAAGCTGGCGGTATCAGTCCCCAGCTTCCGGAAATGCCGATTTCCGTGGGAGATTCCAGGACTTTTTATAAAGCAGCTATGGCCGGAAGTATGGCAGATACTATGGAAGCCTGCTCAAGGGGTTTTGTAGATTATACTTTTTTAGGTGGTGCTCAAATAGATAAATATGGAAATTTAAATTCAACCGTTATCGGGGATCATAAAAAACCGAAAGTCAGGTTTCCGGGAAGTGGCGGAGCGAATGATTTTGCGTCTTTTTGCTGGAAAATGATGGTAATAACGCCTCAAAATTCAAAACGATTTGTTGAAAAACTTGATTTCCTGACAACTCCAGGTTGGCTTGATGGAGGAAATTCAAGAGCAGAATCCGGTCTTCCAGTTGGTGCAGGCCCATACAAGATTATAACAGATATGGCCATAATGGATTTTGAGCCGGACTCAAAACGTATGCGGGTAATTTCAATTCATCCTGGTAAAACATTTGAGGATGTTCAGGAAAATTGCGGTTTTGAACTTTTAAAAGCGCCGGTAATCGAAAATACGATCCCCCCCAGTGACGAAGAACTCCGTTTGCTTAGGGAAGAAATTGATCCTACCGGGGTTATAATTGGAAGATAGTTAACATATTAATATGGTTTAAGAATTCGGCATACCATGAGTAAATCGGACTCGAAAGAGTCCGATTTACTGTTTAAGAACGCAGGTGTGGAGGAGTTCAGGATAATTACGGATTCGAAATCATGAAGGCCGAAAAGATAAAAAAGGCAAAGATTCTCACAGATGAAGTGGTTTCTGTCGGTACAAAATATTAAGATAACTTATGAATGATACTAATTACTCTTCATGGGAAGAAAAAATAGTTTCTGCCGATGAGGTTCTGGAAAAGATAGAACCCGGAATGACGATCTTCCTGGGTACAGGATTGGCAGAACCGGGGACATTGGTAAAGGAGTTGATTGCATCCAAGGCAAGAAATCTTCAGGATCTTGAATTGATTCAATTGGGGAGTTTTGGAGAGATCATTTCAACAGAAGAATCAAATTCCCGAAAGTTTCGACTCAAAACCTTCTATTCCGGTGGGATGGTCAGCGAGGCAGTTTCTGCAGGCAGAGTGGATCTGATTCCAAGCAGGCCTTCTGACATTGTTCAGTTGTTTGAATCACGCCAGATTCCAATTGATATGGCTTTCTTTCAAATATCTCCACCCGATGAAGCCGGGTACTGCAGTCTTGGTGTGGCTGTGGATGTTGCCGTACTGGCAATGGAACAGGCATCAATTTCAGTTGGTGAAATCAACGATCAAATTCCTCGAACTTATGGAGACAGTTATGTTCATGTATCTGACCTGGATATGCTTGTCCTTTCCACTGAGTCTCTGAAAACATTTGAAATACTGCCCGGGGACCATGTCCTCGATAAGGTTACTGAAAACGTAGCGTCAATGATTGAAGACAGAAGCTGTATCGCCTTCTCCATGGGGCCGTTATTTGATGCCTTAAGTCGGCATCTGGTTTATAAACGTGATCTGGGTATCCATTCTCCTTTCTTTTCAGATTGTATGATGGATTTGGTAAAGAGCGGTGCTGTGACTAACCGTCACAAGGCTAACTGGAGGGGCAAGTCAGTAGTGTCTTATGCATTTGGAACTCCTGAATTGATGAAATGGCTGGATCGTAATCCTCTGGTTGAGTTTCAGGGGATAGATAAGGTGTTTAGTCCAATCCAGATCGGTAGGAACTCCCGGTTTGTTTTTATTGTATCTGCAAGAAAAGTGGATCTTACCGGCAGAATTGCCCTTTATGTGGAGAAGGGCCGGCGGTTGGTTACCGGTCGAGGAGGAGCCCAGGATTTTTTTAATGGCTCTGAGCTTTCCGAAGGAGGTAAGAACTTGATAGCCCTTCCTTCAAGGGATCCGAATGGGAAACCAAATATTCTCTTGTCTGTTGAATCTTTTCCGGTGCAATTTAGTGTCAGAGAATCTGTGGATATGATCATCACTGAATACGGTGTAGCCAACATGAATGGCCGTACTATACGTGAACGAGCTCAGGCACTGATCGATATCGCGCATCCGGATGATCGCCAGCTTCTTGTTGATCAGGCAAAGGAGGCAAATCTGATCTACAGGGATCAGATATTTCTGGCAGAATCAGCTCATCTCTACTCTTTGGAAATAGAAGAGAGGCATACTTTCAAAAATAACGTCGATGTTCAATTCAGGGAGCTCAGGCCATCTGATGAGGAGGAAATGCGTCGACTTTTCTACCGTTTTTCGGATGAAGATATTTACTATCGATACTTTACTTCAATTAAAGCCATGCCGCATTTCAAGATGCAGGAATATGTTAATGTTGATCTCAATCGTTTCACTTCGGTTGTTGGTCTTGAAGGAGGTTCGGGAAAGTGGAAGATAATTGCAGAAGCCAGATTTGCAAAACTGCTTAGCCGTCCCTATGCTGATGTGGCCTTTATTGTGGATGAGCAGTATCAGGGTATAGGTATAGCCTCATACCTTTTCAATATGCTCGTCAGACTGGCAAAGGAGCGTGGTGTTGAGGGCTTTACCGCTTCTGTATTGACCACGAACAAGTCGATGATGAGGGTGTTTGAAAAGTCAGGTCTGTTTTTAGAAGCCAAAATGGAGGAAGGGGTAATTTCATTGACTATCCCTTTTTCAGGCTCGGTTGATAATACAAATAAATGCTAATGAACTAACTTTTTCTGAAACATTGATACTCAAAAGGAAATAATCGTTCCTGAAAATCATCATTTTTGTTTGAATTTAATTGTATCTCTTTAAACCTTACAAACCTAGACTTACTGCTATTTTATCAAGCTGTGAATATGTATTTCCAAAGGTAATGTCGCCGCTTAATGCCTGCCGGCGGTAAAGATGCATATCATGTTCCATTGTGTACCCGATTGCGCCGAATATTTGGTGCCCTAATGTTGTAACCTCTCTGAATATTTTTCCTGTTCGTGCCTTGGCCATGGCGATTTCTTTTTCAGCATGCTCTCCTTTTGCCGTTTTTGAAGCTGCAAGGTAAACAAGGTCACGGCATCCGTTAATTCCGAGCCACATATTTGCAAAATGCTGCTGTACAGCCTGAAAACTACCGATAGGTCTTTGAAACTGGACACGTTCCTTTGCATACTGAAGAGCAAGGTCCATTGTGCCACGAGCCCCTCCGATCATTTCAGCACTTTTTACAAGAGCTGCTTTTTCTATTGTGTCATTCACTATCATCCAGCCATTGTTCAGTTTTCCGATAATGTTTTTCGCAGGTACTTTTACATTTTCAAATTTGACTTCGCACGGTTTTTCCAGGGTCACATTTTTCATCAATGATATTTCAACACCGGGTGTTTTTGCATTCACCATAAAGAGAGTTACCCCGTCTTCAGGGTTTGGTGTTTCATCGGTTCTTGCAACACATAAAATATAATCAGAAACATGGGCGTCATTCACAAATAGTTTCGTGCCGTTTATAATATATTCATCCCCTTCTTTTATTGCAGAGGTTTTGATTGATGAAGGTATATAATCAGCGTTTTCTTCTGTGACCGCCATTGTCAAAATTATTTCTCCTGTGGATATTTGTGGAAGGATTTCGCTTTTAAGTTTGTTATCCGCATAATTTAATATTGGCAGGCCGGAAAGAACCAATGTGGAAAAAAGCGGCCCCGGGCAGATATTATATCCCATCTCTTCAAAAAAAAGAACAAGGTCAAAAAATGAAAAGTTGCTTCCTTCATATTCGTCAGGGAACACAAGTCCCATCCACCCAAGCTCTGCCATCTCTTTCCATAATTCAGGCGAGTAGCCTTTTTCAGATGCAGCCAGTTCTTTTACAAGTGAATTTGGGCATTTCTTTTTTATATACTGGCGGATGGATTTTTGAAGCATTTTTTGTTCTTTTGTAAGAGCAAAGTTCATTTGAAAACTCCGATTTAATTTAAATTCTTAATTTATGGTTTTCCCACAAATTTTTCCCATATTTTTGAAGCATTTTTTCAACAAACTCGCAAAAGCATGAATAATGGCTAAGTAAAATCTTCATATACAAGGCATATTGTTTAGTTAGGCGTGAAGGCATACATGTAGTATGTCGAACGCTTGGCTAAATAATATAACGCAGTAGATGGAGACTTTTTACGACGCCATCGATTAGAGTTTATCCTCTTGGTAACCCAAGCCCCCTTGTTGCAATCAATACTCTCTGAATTTCCGATGCTCCGGCGCCTATAGGGCCGGAAATGGAATCCAAATAGCCTATTCCTGCCCGACCTCCAAATTGTGTCCACTTAGTTCCCTTGTCGAT
>Ga0209249_1002808_pt1 | contig 13463 bp, 10 predicted proteins | sample SaaInlV_200m_DNA_4_FD_184653 | JGI IMG/M metagenome (GOLD analysis project Ga0209249, IMG submission 184653) | Marine microbial communities from expanding oxygen minimum zones in the Saanich Inlet - SI037_S3LV_200m_DNA (SPAdes) (version 2) | ecosystem: Environmental > Aquatic > Marine >...
GATTACGCTTATGATTACCCCACAAGAACAGACCCCTGACAATCAAAGACCATTAACTCCACTAGCTGATTTCAGAAAAAGTGGACGTGCCCCGGTCGAAATGCATCATCTAATTTTCCACCACAAAAAATCTTTGGTGGAACATGGAGCGATCTGTAAATTTGGAAGGAAATGGCTTGTTAGCGAAGGTCACCTATTTCAATGGCTACGTGAACAGGGAGCCAATGCAGGGAGACCGAAACGCCCAAATGAGCATAATTGAAGATAGAGCCCACGTTTAAAACAACAATGCCCACGCAATCCTGAAGAGGATAGCGCAGGCCAAATCTGAAACAGTCGCCAAGCAAAGTTTCAACATTCATTATCAGTTTATAAAGCTGATTTTGCAAGATAAACCTGTGTTTGGTGGTGTATTAATTAAAGGAGAGTCTATGAAAACACTACTTGAAAACTGGAGCATATTTTGCTCCAAGCTGGAGAATGTCAAACCCACCAGCAACGGCATTGAAGCGATGTGCCCCGCACATGATGACAAAAAAGCAAGTCTGACTGCATCTCTTAATGGTGAAAAGATATTATTCAAATGCCAAGCAGGATGTGTCAATAAAGATATTTTGCAAACCATAAATATGGAGTGGAATCAATTCTTTGTTAATAGTAACAACTCAAAAACCACAAGAAAAAAAGAGGTTTGCAGGTATCGCTACGAAAACAAAGACGGTAAACATGCTTTTGACGTTGTCCGGCTTGAACCAAAAACATTCAGACCGCAAAGACCAGATGGTAAGTGGTCATTGGAAGGTGTGGAGAGATTACCTTATAGACTGCCTGAACTACTACAGGGCGTAAAAGACTTAAAACTGATCATCTTACTGGAGGGTGAAAAGGATGTTGATAGTGCGATGGCTATGGGTCTTATAGCAACAACATTTGTTGGAGGGGCCGGCAAGTGGAGAGATGAATACTCAGAGTACTTCCGTGGTGCCGAAGTTGTTTTGATACCAGACAACGACGACCCGGGTCTGAAGGGAATGACGGAGATCGCCACTAAACTTCATGGCATAGCTTCAAAAATCCGCATGCTTGAACTTCCGGGTCTAGGACCTAGGCAGCAGAAGCATGGAAAGGACTTTAGTGACTGGATTGAACTAGAGGGAAATGTAAAGAACACTCTTGGGAAAATAATTTCAGAGTTACCAGAATGGTTTCCAGAGAAAAATGAAAATGAATTTGACGTTCTAAATGGAAAGCATTTTGTTACAAGGATTGGTGGTAAAACAATAGTGGTTAATGAGGTCTATGACCCTGCGATGGAAAGACAAATTCTAACATACTCATCGCCTGCAGACTTTAAGAATTTCTACTCTAACCGATTTGTTCCGGTAGAAAATAGGCATGTCCCACTGGGTACATATTGGTTAAACCATCCAGATCGAAGGCAGTATAATGGACTAACGTTCATGCCCGGTGAGAGTTCCCCCTATAAAGGTAATTATAATCACTGGGGTGGTTTCAGTGTTGACGCAATACCTTCAAATTCAGAAAATCCTGATAACATTGAAGCCTTCTCATTGTTCTTCGATCACATCTGTCAAAACATTGCAAATGGTGACGACTTCACCGCATCATATGTAATAGGTTGGATGGCAGATTTAGTTCAGTACCCTAGAAAACGTCTTGGAGTATCTCTTGTTCTTAGATCAGATGCTCAAGGAACGGGTAAAGGACTATTTGCAAGGATACTTGGGCACCTCTTCGGCAAGCACTATTTTCATATAACCAGCCCACGCCACCTGACTGGAAATTTTAATGCACACTTGATTGACTGTGTGCTTCTATTTGCTGACGAAGCATTTTGGGCTGGAGATAAGTCAAGTGAAGGAGCCTTAAAAACATTGATCACAGAAGAATTCAGGGCTGTGGAAATTAAAGGTAAGGATGTTTTCCAGACACGTAATTTTACAAGACTATTAATTGCGAGTAACAAATCATGGGTTGTTCCTAGCGAGTTGCATGACCGAAGATTTGTAATTCTTGACGTTAATCAGCAAAGAGCAAGGGATACTGAATATTTTGGGAAGATGATTAAACAGATGGAATCTGGCGGATACGAAGCGTTGCTATGGTTTCTATTGAACTTGAAGATAGGAATTGATCTACAAAATTCTATGCCTGAAACTGATGCTATGAAAAACTCAAAGGTTTATAGCATGACGCCTGTTCAGGCTTTCTGGCATGAGTGTTTAGTTGAAGGAGAGTTTGAAACAGGAAATAGCTGGGAAGAGCCACATAGTAAGAGAAACCTTTACCAATCATTTAAAGAGCAGTCAAAAAAGAATGAACATACTAGCAAAGAGGTTTTTATGAAGGAACTTAAAAAAATTGTTGATTTCAAAGAGACTAGGATTCTCCGAGAACGTTCCTTAATATTTGCTCCATTGGAAGAATGCAGGGATGACTTTGAAGAGCGTTACGGTATAAAAATAACTGAGCCTGTCTAGCTTGGTACGACCTTGGCACGCTAAAGCGTTGCAATCACTGGCCTATCCAAGGTAGTCAAGGTATCCATGTTATTTATATTATTTATAAATATAGTACTCTTATGGAATGGGGAGACAGGCAATGATTATATAATAAAATAGCCAAAAAGCATGGATAGCATGGATAACGTGGATACCCGTTGCCATCACTGAGGTTACGTAGTCAGGGTGTCAAGCCGTGTACCAAGTACCTTGGATAGGATGGTTTAGAATCAAAGGATATTCGATCATATTATGCCAAGTCTTATTCCTCATAAGATTGTAAAAATAGTTTAATATCATATAGTTATCAAATAGTAAGTGTCTAGACATACCAAAGAAACAATCAAAATACCGTATTAAAATATGCTAATAAAAGTGTGTTTTTTAGTGATAATTTAGAAGGAGGAAAATGCTTGAAGACCCAAGATTGAGTAGAAACAATGTCCATGTCCCTAGGCGTGATGACTATGTGAAACGCCCTGTGCTCTCAGCTACCATTCACCCCGACATCAAAAAGACCTTGGTTTCAATGTCAGAACGTACTGGCATGAGCATCAGTCAAGTTACAGATGAGGTCCTATACACCGGCTTGATTGAGATGCAGGAGATGGATGAACTGGAGGAGTGAGGGGGTGAGGCTCAGCATACAGACCCCCCGGGGGGCTCGCTTGTACCTCCCCATAAGATACTTAAAGTAGTTAGTCGCATTTCTGCCTAGATGCTTTTTCAGATGGCTTCTCAATCAGTCCCTCCACAACCCTTTCCTATTCTCCTAAAATACACCTCAACACTCTTTCCATCCCAGTACTACGTATTTATACAACTTGACTTCAAAGTGAAAAGTATATATAGTCTGCAAATCAGTAAATGTGGTATATCTACAGAATAATGTAGTATATTCATTCAGTTTGAGTAGATTATTATGTGTCCAGAGCACTTTGAGGTTCTATGACAAAACTGAAGTACCTCCTCTTCGCTACTATCTTGGCATTCGCTTTCGGCCTTATGCTTTCCTGTTCCAAATCAGAGGTGTCAAAAAATGAACTTAACAAGGAACATCATCTAGAAGATGGTAGTTTTAAGAATAATTATACTCGCCCCATAGACAAACCATTTTCAGATTTAATCAAATGGTATTGGAACAGAACACAGCCAGAGCCTTTCAATTTCAAGTTGCATAAAAATGATCCAAAATTCTTGAAAGAGAATAGAGAAATACCAACACTTACATGGATAGGTCATTCAACATTGTTATTACAAGTTAAAGGTGTAAATATTTTAACTGATCCACACTTAACACAAAGAGCTTCACCGGTTAATTTCGCAGGTCCAAAGAGATACACTCCTCCTGGATTATTAATAGAAGATTTTCCAATAATAGATTTTATCGTAATTTCTCATAATCATTACGATCACTTAGACAAATTAACAATTAAATCATTATATGAACGTCAGCCTGATCACCCTCCAAAAATATTTGTACCTCTAAAACTAAAACAATGGTTTTTGGACATAGGAATAAAAAATGTTACAGAACTAGACTGGAATGAAAGTGAAAAATTTGGGGAATGGGAAATTCAAGCAGTACCAGTTCAACATTGGAGTTCGCGAACTCCATTTGATCGAAACAAAACACTTTGGGCAGGATGGATTTTGGAAGCAGAAGAATTTCGTTTTTTCTTTGCAGGAGACACAGGTTACTCAAAGGACTTTAAAAATCTTGGTGATCAATTTGGTCAGTTCGATTTAGCAGCAATACCCATTGGAGGCTATGAACCTAGGTGGTTTATGAAATCTCAACATGTTAATCCAGAAGAGGCAGTAATGATTCACCGAGATATAAATGCTCGTTACTCTGTCGGTATTCACTGGGGGACATTTATATTAACAGATGAGCCCGTTAATGAGCCCCCTAAACGCCTTCTAGCTGCTTTAAAAAAAGAAGGGATCTCTAAGGAAAAATTCTTTGTAATGAAGCATGGTGAAACAAAAATGTTAGATTTTTTAATAAAGGAAAAGGAACAGTAAATAAAAATACATTTAAATCTTTTGAATTTTTTTGGACAATTACAAATAGCATGTTAGTAACTCCCACTAATTCTTCACAGTCAGGCTACACTCCAAGTAACTCACACTTCCTTGTAATACAAATCGATTAATGTTATATATTTGGTTCTACTAAACCAAAATATAAGCAGTTCAAACCTGCTCATCTGTTTAAAAATACTTAAGCTACAGAAAATCTACAAAAAACGAAACTACATCCATGAAAAGCAGACATCTATTTTACATACTGGCTTTGATGCTTTTTAGTATTGAGTTAGCTAAGGCTGAAGAAGTGTTCGTGCTGGATACTGAAAGCCAACTGCAAACCATTGAACGCAAACACATGCAATTTTTAGAGAGCTACGACGAACACGCCACCTTTGAACAGTTGCAAAAGGCAGACTGGCAGCCGGAGTTGTCTAGTCACCAGTCGTTTGTGGAGGGATATTGGGTGAAATTTTTGGTACGGAACGAACTGGAAACAACCACCATCGGACTTTTTCACAACCTAAACTTTGAGAAAAAAATCTTCGTCAAAAACTCCTTTGGTGTGAAAGAGTACCCTTATTGGAAATACCTGAAAGATAATTATGTTGCAGAGAATCATTTGGGATCAGACTACCGATTGGTCCTACCTCAGCAAGAAGTCACGGTAGTTTACGATTTTTTCAGAAGCAAGCCCTTCAATCGTTATTACTCTGCCAAAAACGGACTGGATAGACTTCAGCTCGGAAATTGGAAGGATGGTCAGACTAGGTCAATAATCTCACTCGTAGTTGCAATTGGATTTATTGCCATTTCCTTTGCTTTTGCATTGTATTATTTATTCATTTATTTGGTTTCCAAGGAAAGCTATCTCTGGCTTAGCCTGATTTTATTTCAGGCGACAGCAATGATATTAACCACATATCCATCGGGAATGTATCTTGGGCTTCCCCTCTGGCTCACATTCAGTGCAATAAACCTTACTAATTATGCAATCTTGTTCATCCTGCTGTTGCAGTTTTTCAGGAAAATTTTAATGCTGCCTGATCTACACCCGCGCATTAATAAGATTTTCATCACAGGCATTATTTTCTATGCCGTGTTGATTCCAATTTATGTAATCGAATCCTTCAACTGGCCGGAGGGTGGACCATTCACTGACCTGCTGAAACACCCTCCAGACAACCGAGGAGCGGGCTTCATTCCCCTGCCTTTCATGGTGATCCCATTTACCTTTCTCTTGATTACAGCCATTGTGATCTCCTTCAAACGCTGGAGAAAAGGTGATGCTTCTGCAGGCTATCTCTGCCTTTCCTTCTCCCTGCCGTTTCTCTTGCTCCCTATGTGGGGTGTTTTCTTCATCTTCAAAATGTTTGGCTTGGCAACCTTATTTCTGATCGCCGTTGGCAGGATCTTGTTTCTTGCCATGTTCATCACTTTCGGGTTTGCCGTGGCCCAACGAATGAACGAGTTGAAGAAGATAGCACTGGAGCAGCAGATGAGACTGACGGAAGCCTACCAACGCTTTGTTCCCAGTCAACTGCTCAGCAGTCTTGAAAAGGAGAGTATCCTCGATGTGCAGCTTGGAGATCAAGTGCAGAAGGAGATGAGCATCCTGTTCTCGGACATCCGATCCTTCACCACACTCTCTGAGAGCATGACACCGGATGAGAACTTCAGGTTCATCAACTCCTACCTCAGCCTGATGGGACCATTGGTTCGGGAGCATCATGGCTACATTGACAAGTACGTTGGTGACAGCATCATGGCTCTCTTTGACCGCACTCCCGATGATGCTGTTCATACTTCTGTCAGGATGTTCAAAGCTCTAAGCGATTTCAACGAAGACCGTCTGCGTACCGGAAACGAAGAAATTCGCATCGGTATTGGCATCAACACAGGCATGTTGATTTTCGGAACACTCGGGGAGAAGGACCGCATGGAAGGTTCCGTCATCAGTGATGCTGTTAATCTGGCAGCACGACTGGAGGGCTTGACCAAGCTCTACAAAACCAAGTTACTAATCAGCGAAGCGACCTTCAAAAAACTTACTCTAGAGGTCTTCAAACCTCGGCTGATTGACAAGGTGGCCGTGAAGGGCAAGAAGGCGTCGGTGTTGGTTTATGAGGTGCTGGATGCTGAAGCACCAGAAGTTTTTGAAAAGAAACAGAGCACCCTCAATCTCTTTGAGCATGGCTTCGATCATTATCAGAACCAGCGATTCGAGGAAGCATTATCCTTATTTTGTCGGTGTCTTGAACTAGTAGCAGAGGATACGGTCGCCGCCCTCTATGTGGAACGCTGCCAAATTCTGATTTCAGGAGGGTGGGATACTGAGACATGGGATGGGGTGAATCGTATGGAAACCAAATAGTATTTCCAAGCCATTAAATTAGTAATAGGTGGAGTAATTACTAATTTATATTGTTAATTTTAATAATGGGACCGCACGAAAAAAGCACTACACGCACGCACGATGGCAAAACTTTTGTGCCAATTTTGTGCCATTAGCTTACAAAAACAGGCCATATTAGGGGATATGTGGCAATAGTTAAGATCAATTATCTTACTGATATTATTATCCTTGTTTGTTGCAGTCTATCCCTGTTTACCCACTACATCAGACTTCTAATCAGTAGATTATAGGTTCAAGCCCTATCTGGTACACCACTATTACCAACGGGTTATAGAGGATGTGACTTTTCACAATAACTGCTTGGTGTCCATATAGGTGTCCATCGTTCTTTGTTCATCATTCTTTAGATCCAACCATTTCATACCTAACATTTCTTCTTCGGTAACTAAATTATATCTACCAGCACTAAGCGTGCGAAACTGGTTTTTGAATATTTGCTCGATGAAGGCGTAGCTCCCGAAGAGTTGAAACGTGTACATTCACAGGCAGGTTTGGACTTTTCCGGAACTACTCCAGAGGAAATTGCTTTGAGTATCGTTGGTGAAATGGTTTCCATCCGCCGCGGAGGTTCCGGAAAGTCGATGATGGAATTGAAACAGGTTTTTCCTGGATGAATTATTGACCGGAGATCCAAGGTGATAAAAAACGTGTTGCTTTGTTTTCAGCTCCGCTGTCGGCTAAGATACCACACTTGGCCTCTGGTGGCGCACGTTATGAACAAAACGAGTCCCCTTCTTAACAACCCTGCAGTAAATGTATTTAAAGAACTACAAACAAAGATTTATTTAGGTGTCCATATAGGTGTCTATCAGGGCTACTATAACGTTAAGCGTACCCTTGACCCAACTTGGCTTGGTTGAGTTGCAGGAGCTGGATGAACTTGAGGAGACAGGGAGGTGAGTTTCAGTATATAAACCCTCGGGGAGCACTCTGGCTCAGCCTATTGATACGTAAAGTAGTTAGCCTCATTTATTCTGAGATACTTCCTCAGATGGTGCCGCCAGTCAAACAACCTCCAAAAAAAATGTCCATATCTCTTACCATCTAAGTAATGCATAATATTTAATACTTGACTTCGAAGTGTAAAGTGTAAATTGAAATCAAATCAGCAACCGTGGTATATCTTGCTGAAGCAGCAGTGACGCTCTCGGCAATAAATATTAGTAACTTAGTCCTGAAAAACGTGGTATGATATGACTAAAATGTACAACACAATTAGGCATAACTCTTCTGCCTTTGGACAACGTTCAGTTTAGTATAATCACTTCCCAATTTGCCCGGTTGGATAAAACACTTTCCAGGCGGAAAATTCTGCTTCATATGAATACTTATCTTTTACTTGGGTACTACTTCAAACCAAATCCTTTATTAATAAAATAATATGATTGATCAAAATAATGAGGTGCTACTATTTGCCTCTCGTCTAAACTCGATGAGTTCTCGCAGAGATCTTTGGACTGGAGATAACACAGTTTTGGACTGGATCGCTCGTCAGGGGACCATTGAAGGGCTCAATCTTGTTGATTTCAACTGCCCGCAACATTTGAAAGGATATACAACTGAAAAGGTAAAAAAAGCTTTGGATTTAGCTTCTCTCCAGACTGGAGCAGTTTGCACGAGGTTTACCCATGAGTTTGAAAATGGCGCATTTACTCACCCTGAACCCAGCAAACGCAAAGCTGCAATAGACCTTGTCCTGAATGCAGGCGAATGGGCGAGAGCGCTCGATGCCAAGGAATTAGTCGTCTGGTCAGCCTACGATGGATACGATTATTCTTTTCAGGCTGACTATCATTTGATGTGGAAGCACTGTGTCGAAGCCTTCCAAGTTGTATGTGACACATTTCCGGATCTTAAAATTTCGCTGGAACCGAAGCCTACCGAACCGAGGAGATTCTTTATCCACAACACGACAGGTGCAGCATTACTTTTAGTAAGAGACATTGAACGTGAAAACATGGGACTGACATTGGATTTTGGACACTGTCTGATGGCAACAGAAAATCCTGTTCAATCATTAGTCTTGACGGGACAGGAGGGAAAGCTTTTTGGAGTGCAGTTGAATGATGGTTTTGTGAAACCAGGTTGTGAAGATGGCCTTGCGCTCGGCACCGTTCATCCACGGATGACTCTGGAATTCATTTATTGGCTCAGACGGCTTGATTACCAAGGTCACATCTATTTTGACACCTTTCCGATAAACGAAGACCCCGTGCGTGAAGCGGAACACAATATCCGTCTTTATAAAAAATGGTGGAAGTTTGCCTCGGTTCTCGATGAAAATGATATAGAGGAGTTATTGATTAAACAGGATACGATGGCAATCCTCGAACTCCTTGAAGGACAATGAAATCCTCAGTTTTGGTTGCTGGAGCGGCGAATCTGGACAGGATGATGTATGTCGAAAGGATTCCTGATATAGGAGAAACACTTTTGGCTAAAGGCTATGAAGAGCATCCTGGTGGAAAAGGGGCCAACCAAGCTGTTTCCGCAGCGTTATGGGGGCAACCGGTCAATTTTTTAGGACGGATTGGTTCTGATGAACCAGGAAAAATTCTCAGATCTGCAATGGAAAAAGCCGGGGTTAACACAGATTATCTCTTGGAAGGATCAACACCTTCAGGAATGGCTATGGACTTCATCGACCTCGAAGGCAATTATCAAGCAGTTGTTCTGGCCGGTTCCAACGCTGATTTGGATGGCGTGGATCTCCCCATGGATAATGCTTTGTGGGAATCGATTGGATTGACCGTTCTTCAATTAGAATGTCCTTTATCCTTCAACGAAACTGTTGGATTGGAATCTAAAAAATCTGGAATTCCAGTCCTTTTAAATGCTGCTCCCATTCAAAATATTCCGGATACCTGGTGGAATTGGATTGAGATCCTGGTCGTCAATGAAGTCGAAGCCGAATCGCTCTCTGGGGTCAAAATAATGGGTCTAAAAGAAGCATATTATTGTCTTGAAAAACTTATGGAACAACTCGATCAAGTCATAATTACTCTTGGCTCAGAGGGGCTTGTATTTGGAAATGGAAGTGAAAGAGCACATATTCCCGGCCATGCAGTTCCAGTTGTCAGCACATTGGGTGCTGGAGATGCTTTTGTCGGGGTTTTAGCTGCAGAACTGTGCCGAGGGCATGATCTTCATGAAAGTGCCTTGATAGCAAATTTTGCTGCTGCTGCGAGCGTTACCAAAACAGGGGCACAAAACTCTTACATCACTCCGGACAAACTTAAGCATCATCCTCTACTGGGAGATTTGTATAATAAAGTGTATCTAGGTGTATAATTAAATATTTCCTAGGAGATAATCCATGAAAATGGAGCTTAGACATCTAACAGATAATGCAACCTGACAATAGACACGGTACTAGCCCTCGTTCAGTTACGAGCAAAAACCGCAGGACTGTATTATGGATAAATGAAGGTGATGTACACTAATCCTAAGATTTATAGCGATGAAGTAAAAAACAGGATTAGAATATTTGATGGAGTTTTTTCAATGACTTTTTTGTGGTTTTTCAGTCGGTCTTGTCACCATAACAGATGAGGTCCTTTATGCTGGCTTGATTGAGATGCAGGAACTGCATGAACTTTAGGAGTGAGGGGAGGTGAGGCTCAGCATACAGACCCCCCGGGGCGCTCGCTTGTACCTCCCCATAAGATACTTAAAGTAGTTACTCGCATTTATGCCTAGATGCTTCCTCAGATGGCGTCAGCTGTCAAACACCATCTACTATATTCCCACTTCCTTATAAATCAAACCGAGTTACCTATTCTCTGCCTCGAACGCCGCTTCATCCATTTGCGATGCAAGGTTTTCTGGTATCTGTTTGTTTAGAGCAACTCCGTACGCCACCACAAGCAAAACCGTCAAAAACGTCAAAACCAACACTGGTGTTTTGGATTTTAGGTAAAATAGAAGTGATTTATAGTTTAATGTTAAATGTGCCAAAACTGACACTATTAAAACGAGTCCAAACAATATATGTACCGGATGCATTTGCATCGTAAATGATGGTTTAGCAACAACTAACATGATGGTACCGCTTGTCGACATTGCGATAAATGACACAAGCAAACTGACTGATGTGACTTTTCTTATCATTTTCATAAACATTCCTTATATAATTTTCTTACTTAATTTCATGGAGTTCGAATCAATGGTTAAGGGTGAGTATTCTTTAGTTCAAAGAAATATATTTTAGAGTAAAAAACATCAGGAGTCATTTCTGATGTGTATCGATTTGTAGCAATACAATAAAGAGAAGGAATTGCCCTATTACGAAAAAAGGAAGAAGAAATGGTTCCTCACTAATAATCCATCAAGAGAACAAAAGAATTACTCAATAGAATCCATTGAATTCCTAATACTCTTCACAAGATCCAACCCCATCATCCTCTGTGAGTAACACCCACTAATCCTTCACAGAGTCAGAGGGACTCCTAGTAACCCCCACTTAATCCCTCCAGAGTAAGAGACACTCCAAGTAACTCCCACGTAATTCTTCAAAGAGTCAGAGACACCTCCAAGTGAACTCCCACTTTCTTTTATGCAAAAATATCTTGCAAAATAGAAACTTCTACTTTAATCATATACAATCAGATTGAAGAATGAGCATTATTTTCTAAATTTTTAAAACCAGAGGATTCAAATGAAAAAACTAAAAATAGTAATTTATATTCCAATTCCTCGTAATCGTTAATTATTATAAATATTTTAAATCATTAACAATTAAATTATAAAAAGGTATATTATGATTAAAGGAAAATGTCATTGTGAATCAGTTAAGTATGAAAGTAAAAATAATTCTAAATTTGCAGTTTTTTGCCACTGTGAGACTTGTCGTAAAATAAATGGATCTGCATTTGGTTCTAGTGCAGCAGTGCCTAAAGTAGGTTTTTTTATTATATCAGGTGAAAATTTTTTGGAAGAATATGAATCATCCCCAGGCAAGATAAGACATTTTTGCACAAAATGTGGTACTCACGTTTATGCTACTTCTGCAAAAAATCCAGAATATGTAATGCTTAGATTAGGATGTATCGAAGGTAATCACGATATTTTTCCAACAAAACATATTTGGGTTAGTCATAAAGCACCTTGGTATGAGATAACAAATAATCTGCCAATGTATGAGGAAGGGTAAAAACCTTTACTTTATAATAAACAGAAGAATAATAGTAAAAATATTAAATGAAGATAAAATAACACCATAACTAATTCAATCACTAATACTTTCGCAAAGTCAGTCACACACTAAATTATGTGATTGACCTCCCCCACTTAATTCTTCACAGAGTCAGAGGGACTCCAAGTAACCCCCCACTTAATCCTTCACAGTCAGATAGTCGCCAAGTAAAATTCCACTTCCTTGTATTTCAAACCGATTGATGTTATTTATTAAGTTCTACCTATAATTTAATTTAAATCAAAATTAAAGGAGTTAATTATGTTGTTTCATATTCAATCAACTCACTCATATAAGACTTGTGGTGCAAACGACCCAGAGAAAAAGAAAATCATGAGAAGTGCTTTTCTTAGTGCTGAGGAAAAAGGTATTAAAATTCATTCTCTGGTAGTGAATAGACCATCTCATACAGTTTACATGGTTGCTGAGTCAGAAACATTTGAGGAAATTGACAAAATGTTTGAACCAATACTGACCATGACTGATGCTATAATTACTCCAGTTATGCCTATGACTTTAGATTAAGAAGTTCATCAAGTTCAACTAAACTAAAAAGGTCAGTCACACTCTCAGTTGTGTGATTGACCTCTCTCACTTAAATTCCTCACAGAGACAGACACACTCCACTAACCTCCACACATTGTAATTCACACCAAGTTCTGGTATATATTAGATTCTCCAAAAAACAAATCCTTTGGTATTGAGAAAAAGATGAAAAAGGTTTTACTCATTTCATTCTTGTTATTCTTCTTCACAACTTCATTTGCGGGTATTTCCACCGAGAAGAAAGACACCCTGAAACTTATTGGGACTTCTTATGCACTAAATGGTAATTTTGCATGGATTGAATTGAATGGAGAAGATTATGGTTGGAATAGAGAAGGTGAAAATGTGGGTAAATACAGAATTGTCTTGGTGCAAATGGGGAAGGTGATAGTTGAATCAAATAGAAAAACTATTGTCTTGGTGATGTTGAAGGACACTCAATTTGAAAATGAACTATGAAATTATTTGTCATTTTATTGATTTTCTCTTCCTCAATAGTTTATGCAGAACCAAAGAATACTGAACAGGTTTCACCAAAAATGTGTCTTGAGACAATTTATAAAAAGAATTTTGAATCTGCACATGATGATGTCTCAAAAAAACTGAATCACTTATTGTCAAAGTGTATTGCAGAAACCAAGATAAAGGACTTCACTCTCGTCAATTGTAGTTGTAGTCATCACAAAGACATTGACCCTTGTATTGATAAATTCATTTCAAGTCACAACTTTACAAGGGATGGATATTACCATTC
>Ga0209249_1002810_pt1 | contig 13444 bp, 9 predicted proteins | sample SaaInlV_200m_DNA_4_FD_184653 | JGI IMG/M metagenome (GOLD analysis project Ga0209249, IMG submission 184653) | Marine microbial communities from expanding oxygen minimum zones in the Saanich Inlet - SI037_S3LV_200m_DNA (SPAdes) (version 2) | ecosystem: Environmental > Aquatic > Marine >...
GAAAGCGCCGGAGTCCCTTATCAACCACTTAACGGAGTTTAATCTTATGACCGCATTAGCATTCGGAATTCTATTGATGGCCGTTGCTGGAATTGGTTCTGCAATTGGAATGTCAAAGGCAGCTAACGCTGCATTAGGCGTAAAAGCAGAGAAGGGCAAAGAATGCCCCAATCTTGCGATTTACGTACTCATGCCATTTAGTCAGACCCTCTACGGCCTGGTATTGCTTGCAATGGCAGTATTCCTATTCAGCGACAAGTTTCCAACGGATCCTGTTGGGATTACCATTACCATGATCTCGGCGGTATTCGCCGGCGCATGTATTGGCACATCCGCATTAACACAAGGAGCTGTGGGAGCACGTGCCTGCGACGCGATCGGCAAGACTGGACACGGAAAAGGCGAGGCAATCATGTTCATGGGAACGATCGAAACGGTCGCTCTGTTCATGATGGTCATGTTCATTGTCGGGATGTTCATTCTCCTATAGTACTAAACCCTTAGAAGAAAGACCTCTCGGGCCCTGCATCATTCGTGGTGTAGGGCTTTTTTTATAAATTAAATCAGCCTGCTGCAATGTATACAAAATCATCTTTGTTTATCCAAAGGATAAACAGATTACAAGCCAAGAAAATGTAAGCAGGTGCAGCGCTTACAGTTAGTGGATTTGGTTGTAAAAATATTTGGAACAGAACAACGTTAATAGAGATTGGTATCAATACCATAGTGGCTAGTGTTACAAATCGATTTATTACATAAAATATTCCAACGAACGCACATGCTACGCCTATTGTTTGCCATAAATAACCAGTATCAATAATAGCTTGAATTAGTGCATAGCCTTCTGTGCTGAATAGGCTTTGGTCTGGCATTGGCAAGAATCCGAATGTAATTGCAGTTGCACATATCAAGATCAGTCCAAGCAAAGTGCGAATTATATGATAGATCAGAGTCATTTGGATGTATTAAGTAGTTAGTATTACTTGTCGACCTAAGCCGTGGCGTAGGTTGATGTATTCAGTATGCCACTTACTGAATTACTAAAACTATCGTTAAACCCTATTTTGTGCTATAATAAACGGATTATATGGAACAAACCTATTACATTGATTTATATGTAGATGAGGCAAGAGACGAGCTAGACACTCTGAGTGTACTACTAGTTCGTATGGAGAGAGATCCAGAGAATCAAAAGTCTGTGCTAGATGATGCATTGCAAGCTAGTCATACGTGCAAGAGCTCATCCTCTATTATGGGATTTGATAAAATGAGGCAGTTGTTTGCAGGGCTAGAAGATATTATAGATTCAGCTAGAAAAGAGGGATTTACAATAGAGAGGAATACGATTGATTTAATGTTTCAGGCTGTAGAGTGGGCAAGACATGCAATTAATCAAATAGATGAAACTGGTAAGGAACCAGAAAAACTAGCGATTATTGAGCCACTAGAACATTGGAGGGACGGAGGAGCTATGGACTCAGATGAATTTGTTGCGCAGGCTTCTGAAGTGTCTTTGGAAGCTAATGCAGTTACTAGTATTCGTGTTAATACTAGGAGTTTGGATTCACTTATAGAAATGACTAGTGAGCTTTCTCAATTACATGGAGAAATGAAAAAAAGTTGTGACAAGAATCAATTAGAAAGGAGCAAGTCACTAATAAGTGATATGGGTGGCTTAGTTTCATCTCTAAAGGATGAGGTTAATAGATGTAGACTAGTTCCTGTTGGGCAGATTGTTATGAACTTTCCTCAATTGGTTAGAGACATAGCCAATAAACAAGGTAAGGGAGTTAAGTTCTCTGTATTTAGTTCTGTAAGCCATATAGATAAGGGCCTTACAGAGAGGATTCATGGTCCGATTATTCACTTACTTAGGAACGCCGTTGGCCATGGGATAGAGACTAAAGAGGATAGGAAAAAGGCAGGTAAGTCAGAGGAAGGATCTGTTGTGTTACGCATAGAAAGGATGCAACAAAGTATTCGTGTAATTGTAGAAGACGATGGAGAAATGATAGATATAGAGGAACTAAAAAAGGTTGCAAAAGAAAGAGGAATATCAGATGAAACGATTGCAACTATTACAGAAAAAAATGTTTTAACATTGCTAACTGATCCTAGATTTACATCTAGTAAAGAGATTACAGAGGTATCTGGTAGGGGAGTTGGATTGTCTGCAGTTAGAGCTTCTATTGAATCCTTTGCGGGGTCTATAGAATTTGAACAAGCGGATGGTAAAAAGAGATTTATTATTACAGTTCCTGCGCAGCTCTCTGTTATTGAATCGGTTATGATTGAATCCAATAGCAAGATATACGCAGTACCAGAAGCTTATGTTCAAAGGTTACGTCAGATAGAAAAGAACCAAATAGAAAACATAAATAGAGTTCCTACAGTTCTTTTTGATGATGGATCTATGCCGATTGCAAGGCTAAAAGATTTGTCTTCAGATGAACCAGCACTCTCTACTCTTGATTCATTTGGAGACGACCAAATAGATGTTTTGGTACTGGATGTCCAAGGAGCCAAGATGGCATTAGTAATTGATAAGTTGCTACTAAAAGACACCATCATGATTAAACCAATGTCTGTTGGAGTATTAAATAATCCTTTGGTTTCTGGCTCTACGCAATTACCAAGCGGAACAGAAGTTAGATTACTAGGTGTGCAAAAGCTTATGCGTAAACTGCAGAACCTTATGAAGGTACAAAAAAAGAAATAGTTTATTCTACTAGTCCTGCTGAATTAACAGATGCGCACTGTGTAGTTATACCGCCGAGTGTTATAGAAACAGTGTCTACATAATCTGGTAGACCTGAGTATTTCTGAAAGTGAAATGTTTTTGGTGTGACAATTGTCATTGTACTTGGCAATGTAATTGTTTCATCTAAGTTTGTATCTCTTGTGGCATATGAATCACCTGCAAATAAGGTGTAGGAATCTCCACTTGCATATACCCCCCAAGACAAACCATTTTCCCCTGCGTTTGATCTATAGGATGCTCTGTAAATTGCCTGATTTAATCTTTTACAGTGAGCTTCTGCATTTTCATTTCTAAAAAAATCACCCAGATATGGCAGGCTTAAAGAAGCCATAACTAAGAATACTGCCAGTGTTATTAAAATCTCTGGCATTGTAAATCCAGAAGAATAATGCCTAATTTTTGAGTGGGTTTTTAGCATATTAATATAAGACTTAAAAACTATCTGTAAGACTATAGATAGGAGCGATAACAGCAAGAACAGCTCCACCTACCAAACCTCCGACACCAATAAGGAGCACAGGTTCTAGTACAGCAAGCATAGACTTAATGGAATGTTCGGCTTCTGTTTGGCAGTATTCTGCCAAAAAATCACATGTTTCAGTCATGCTTCCTGTTTCTTCCCCCACACTTATTAAAGAAATAACGAACGTAGGGAACAGGTGTCCACATCTTCTCATGCCGTCTGAAACTGTTTTACCTTCTTCTACCATTGGAATCATTCGTTTAAAGGCTCTCCTAAAAGGTCTAACACCAGTCGCTCCAGAGGCATTTTCCAGTGCTTCTTTTAGTGGAACTCCACTCTGCATTAGCGATCCAAATGTGCCAAGTAGATTAACAATAGCTACAAATTTTATAACAGTTTTTAACAATGGAATCTTTAGCAAAAAAGAATGCTCCATGTATTTAATGATTTCAATTTTAGATACTAAAATAAATACTATTAGAAAAACTATAAAACCGATTCCCATGTGTAGGTAATATTCTTGTAATATTTCAGATCCAAGCATCATTATTCTAGTTGGCAGAGGAAGTTCTGCACCCATAGATTTAAATAATGGAGTAATCTGAGGCAATACGAATAGCCCCATAGCTAGCCCTAAAGCTGTAACCATAGAAAGAATCATAACAGGATACATCATGGCTCCAATTACCTTACCTTTTAACTCTTTTGAGCGTTTGATTCTGTGCATTACTCTATTAATACTCATCTCCAGTGTTCCACCAATTTCGCCTGTTCTAACCATTGTAACAACAAGATCAGGAAACTTCATTGGAGCATTTTCCATTGCATCTGCCAATTTGTGTCCTGCTTCTACGGATCTTTTTAAGTGTCCAAGTAATCTTTTTTTAGCTCCTTTTGCATCTTCTTCTAAGATCGATAGGGCCTTTAGAAGCGGCACACCAGCATGAATAGTCATACTCAAGTGACGTAACATTGTTAGCAGATCATTGGTTTTCATCTTTCCTCGTCCTATCTGCATATTAAGAATAGATTTTTTCATACCTTTCTTCTTTCTGCCTTTTTTGCGATGAGAAATTAGATTCATATTTTAATTATGATTGTGAAACACGTAGCACTTCTTCTATTGTTGTTTCTCCTTGCATCACTTTTGCTATCCCATCTTGGAACATTGTTTTCATTCCAGATTTAATTGCTTCGTTTCTAATTGTGTCACTATCTGCTTTGTTCAAGATCATATCTTTAAGTGAATCATCTACACGTAAGAATTCATGAATAGCCATTCGTCCACTGTATCCAGATCCATTACAACGATCACATCCTTTACCTCTAAATAGAAGAGTAGGATCTCCACGTTGTTTCAGTGTTTCAATTGCAGACTTAGGTAGAAGAGGTGCATAGTCTTGTTCTTCAATTTTTATGCGTTCACTATGCCTACACCCAACACATATTTTTCGAACAAGCCTTTGTGCAATAATTACATTAACTGTGCTGTATATCAAAAATGCTTCTACATCCATATCCAAAAGCCTAGGGACTGCAGTAGGAGCATCATTTGTATGCAGGGTAGATAGCACTGTGTGTCCTGTCATAGCTGCATTAACAGCGATATTTGCCGTCTCTTTGTCACGGATCTCTCCAACTAGAATGATATCTGGATCCTGACGCATTAGTGCTCTGAGTCCTTTTGCGAATGTGAGTTCAACTTTGTTATTTATTTGAATTTGATTTGCTCCACGCAATTCATATTCCACTGGATCTTCTACTGTAGAAATATTTACTTTCTCTTCATTCAAGCGTTGCAAAATTGCGTACAGAGTAGATGTTTTACCAGAACCAGTAGGTCCTGTTACCAAGATCATTCCCCATGCTTGTTTCATTTCTTCTTCCAATATCTTCATGTTATCTGCAGAGATTCCAAGTGCTTCTAGTGGCAACCTCATTTCTCCTGAGCGTAGCAACCTACATACAACTTTTTCACCGTATCTAGTTGGAACTGTAGAAACACGAATGTCTGTTTGAATACCACTTTCTCCTTCGTAAACAATTTTTCCATCTTGAGGGATCGAATGTTCATCAATAGCTAAATACGCAAGAAGTTTCATTCTTTGTGTAAGCCTCTCGTAAACATCATGAGAAAACTCTAGTACCTTGTGCAAAATACCATCCACACGTTCCCGAACGATTACACTATGTTTTTGTGGTTCCATGTGGATGTCTGATGCGTTCTCTCTAAGAGAATGTTGTACCAATGCATCAAAGAGCTCAGAGATTGTTGTGTCTTCCCTCGATCCAATTTTGGATGTGGATTTTGACCTAGTTAAAATTTCTTCACATTTCTCTTTAAAGTCTACGTCATACTGTGCAATTGCAGCATTAAATGAGCCAGTTGATGTTAGAAAGAATTTTGCATTATATCCAAACTTCTTCTGAAGAATTCTGTGAAAAGGATTTTTTCTAAAATCAAGGCATGCAATGTGCACAGCTCCTTCTTCTTTCGTATAAGGTATAGCTTGCTGAGCTTCAGCTACCTTTAAAGGTAGCTTATTCAGCAAATTTGAATTGAATGGCTCATTACTAATATCAATGAAATACCATTGATATGCATGCGCCTTTAGCATTCCAAGTTGCTCTTCGGATAACAGGCCATCACGCAAAATTATGCGTATAAGTGAATTCGCATCACCTCTACTTTCTGTGAATGCACGCTCAAGCAATTCTCTTTCTGCTAGGCCACTTTTCATTAGTAGTTTAATAAATTCTTTATCTTGATCAGAAATTATTAATTCATCATCCTCATCCTCTTCAAACTCCTCACTTTCATAAGATTTATCTTCAATATTTTCTACATCTGGCTCTTTTTGAGCAACATTTTGATCGTTTTGCACATCCTGAGTTTCAGGTGCTTTAGATTCCTCTGTTTCAGGTGCAGGAATTTGCATAGAATCGCCCGTTATTTGCGGTTTATCTTCTTCTTCAGTAGAATTGGTTTTTGTGTCAGGCATTTCATGTAATAATAGCAGTAATTACGTGTTTTAACAAGACCTATGCCCACTTACGTATGAAAATATTACTTATAGAAGATAGCGATCTACAGGCTACAGTATTCACTTTTGAACTAAAAAATCAGGGTCACGAAGTTTTAAGAGCGAGAGATGGAGCAGAGGGGATAGAAAAAATTAAGTCTGAAAAACCAGACATTGTTCTGCTGGATATAATTATGGAAGGTATGGATGGATTTTCACTATTAGCTGAAAGAGAAAAAAATGAAGAATTACAAGGCGTACCAATAATTATGCTTACCGACCTTAGGGATCCTTCTGATATCGAAAATGCAAAGGCAATGGGGGCTTCTGACTATTTTGTAAAAAATAAAATGCAAATAGATGAGCTAATTAAAAAGATGGAACAAGTATTAAGCGAATGGAAAAAAGCTTAATAAGCTTACTATTATCGAGTTATAGATATGTTCGGTGGAGTCCCATTTCCACCTGAGCCTTCTGATTCTGCATCGCAAGATCCTACTGTAATCAGTCCATATGAATCTTTATTTATAAAATATCTAGTGTCATTTGTAGATCCAGTTATTGGGTCCATTGGCATTGCATCTATATATGGTCGCAAGTCTGTGTCTAGCCCGCTAACTCCACATGGAGAAGTCACCACAGTTTGACTGGCACAAACACAGTTTGTAACAGATTCTCCTATTATTTGAACACTAGATTCATCTGAATCTATAGCAATTGCAGTACCTGGGACTGCACTGTCATTATCAGCTTGGTATTCTTTTGTTATTTCTAAAACCAACAACACATCTGACCATCTGGTCGCATTATGCGCTTCGTTTAGCCTTCTAATTGGATCTATTTGAATTAAAATTAAAGTCGAAAGTATACCAAGAATTGCAACAACAATAATTAGCTCAATAATAGTAAAACCTTTCTTGCTCTGTACTAAGGTACCGCTATGCATGGTTCACATGGTAACATAGTTTACCGATGGATACTTGTAAGTATTTTTCTCTATCGGGCAGATGCAAAAATGTAAATAAATTGACTTTTCAGTCTAGGAAAGGGGCAATGTTAGTTGAGGTAATTATTGCACTCGGACTTGGTATAATTTTTGCAGTATCTATTGTTAAAATGGGGATTGGTACTATGAGCTCTGTAGAGCAAAGTAGAAATAGATTAGTAGCTTCTCATTATGCGACAGAAGGAATAGAGGCAGCTAGAGTAATTTCTAGACAAGGTTTTGAGCTATTAACAGATGGTAATCATGGCGTGTCTCACGATGGAGAGAATTATTATTTTTCTGGTGCAGGTGATACTTATTCTAAATACACTAGAACAGTATTAATAGATCCTGCATACAGAGATGAGAATGAAAGTATAATACTCGATCCTGCTGATCCAGAAAGCATTCTGGCAGCTGGTGGGTATTTAGATACGCAAGCAAAGATTGTTACATCCAGAATAACGTGGGGTATTGGATTGCAGCAACGTTCCATAGAATTGCAAACAGTATTATCTAAGTGGTTTGTTTATCCATTACAACCATTTTCAGTATCTACAGGAACTATTTTATTTGGAACAGAATGGTCTACAGGAACAGGAATAACACTAGCTCATCAACCTACATATAATCCGCCAGCAGTTTTGGGTTCAGTTATAGTCCCATCTAATTGGACAGTTTCTAGAATAATTGTAGATAATGAAAGAAACAGAGTTTATGCAATAACTAATCAGGGATATCTACTTACATTTAATGCAGAAAATTCATTTTCGGGGGAATTACCAATTATTAATTCATTAAATATTACAGGAGTACTAAGAGATGCAGATTTATATGGAGATTATTTGTACATAGCTTCTGAAGCAGATAATGGAGAAGTTGTAGTAGTAAATGTAGAGTCTTTATCTATTGTTAGAACATGGGATCTAGCTGGCAGTTATAATGCGAATAGTATTTTAGTATCCACCGATGGACAGTCTGTATTTGTAGGACGTGAAAAAAATAGTGGAGATGAGCTTTATATTTTAGGCTCCAATCCAGGCAACCCATTATCAGTCACAAGCCAATTCGAAATAGGCGGAGATATAAATATTATTGAGCCATATTCAGATGATTGGCTTTTCCTTGGAACAGATTTAACAAATGATGAAGTAGATATTTTTCAAATTTCTACTTCTACAATAACAAATTGTAATGTGCAAGGAGCTCAGCTGGCTTCGGATATTGAGATCGTAAATGAAACTTTAGCTATCAGTAGAAGAAGTGGTGTAGAGGACACACTGACTCTTTTCCAAATAGATTCTAATTCACCTTCTTCTTGTACAGCATTCGATACACCACTTTGGGAAAATGGGATAACAGGAACAGACACAAATAGTATTGCCTTAGATCTATTTGATAATCGTGTTTATAGTGTAGTAGAAGGGGAATCATTACATTTCACCTATAGCCAGATAGATCCATCTACTGTCGATAAACACACACTAGATGATGGTTCGGAGTGTAGTCATATAACTGGAAATAGTTCTTTGCTTTATGCAGCCTGTACTGAACCTGTGTCTGGAACTGACACTATATATATTTTGGATGGTGCTGGCACAGATAGAAATGGATATGTGTATAGGGGAGAATTTTTAATGGATCCTGTAGATGGAGGAACATTTGTAAAATGGAGAGGTATTTCTTGGACAGGAGTAGACGGTAATATAAAAATGCTAATACGAACAGCTCCAGATGAGTTGGGGCTAGAAAGTGCGACTTGGGTTGGTCCTACTGGAGAGGAAGATTCTTATTATATTGATTCAAATACAGTAATTGTTACTGACCCATTATCAGGAGGTGATAGATGGTTACAAGTAAAGCTAATTTTATCTGGCAATGGTTGGTCTTCCCCTACAATTGAATCTGTTTCAACATGGTACGAATAATTAAGTTCCACAAGAATAGGCCCGGTTTCAATCTAATAGAGATGATGCTATATACGCTTCTAACTGGAGCAATAATGGCTGGGCTAATGCAATCAATGCTTATGGTTTTAGAGCATGATGAAGTTACGTCTTCTAGGGAAGCTGTTCAACAGGAGCTTAGAGTTGTTTTAGACAGGATAGTACATGATATAAATGAGGCTTCATCTGTAGATGAAGGTGTTCTGACAATATTAAATGACAACGAAGGATCAATAGCTTTGGAATTTAAAGAAGCTGAAAGAAATCCAACAGCATATAAAATGGAGGATTCAGCTATAAAAGTATGGATAGGAGCAGGACCATGGGCAAGGATTACAAGTGAAGATGTAGAGATTGAAAGATTACTTTTCTCTAAAAAAACAGATTCCATTTTTGCAACAGCAATAAGCGTGTCGATAATTGGATCGGATACATTTAGTGATAGCGGAAATATAAGTAAAAAGTCAGTGACAGTTAAAGATATGGCATCAGTAAGAGAAAAATTTTCAGCAATTGATCCTAGATCTATATTCGGTCAGGAATATTTTAGTAGCGAAGCAATTATTGGTATTCCAAATTCATCGGTGAGTTCTAGCTCTTCGTCTAGTGCAATTTCATCATCATCATCTTACTATTCCTCATCTGCGGCTGTATCAGTATGTGGAAATGGAGAAATTGAATTAGGTGAAGAATGTGACGATGGGAATGTTGTAAATGGCGATTCATGTTCATCTGACTGTTTAAGGGAAACAGTGACTGTAGATTCACAATATTGTCCTGCAAATGCTGCTTGTGATAACCATCCAGGTCCATCAGGAGGATATTGTCCGCCGGTTTCACTTGATTGTGCTACTCCAAATGATGATTGGGATTGTAATTGGGAATGCCCGCATGATCCATTGGATGCAGGGGCATATGATCGCTGTATTTATGCATATCAATGTGCATGTGATAAAGGGGTAGGGCAAAATATCGATGTAACTGACTACATGAATTGTTACGATAGCCACAGGGCTAGTTATCCAGGTACAAATCCTTCTGTTAGTTATTCTGAATGTAGTAGTTTTTGTGTGCCAGATTCTTTATGCGGAAATGGTTCTTTAGACGGAGGAGAAGAATGTGATACAGGTGGCAATTCAGCAACATGTGATAGTGATTGCACTGCACCTTCTTGTGGGGACGGGTTAACTAATCCTCTTGCAGGAGAGGATTGTGATGATGCAAATATTATCGCTGGAGATGGATGTGATCTATGTGAACAAGAAGGATATTGTTGCACTTATGGTACGTATACTTGTGCAGTAGGTGTTAGCGGAGACTGTACAGCAGGCGATCAAGAATTCTTTGGAGATGGAGGAGGATCTAATTCTTCTTCCTCTTATTCAGATTCCTCTTATTCAAATTCTTCTTATCCAGCTGGGTCTAATGATTGTGATTATTATTGCAGTGCCTGGTGCGGGAATGGATACATAGATGCTGGCGAAGAATGTGATGACGGAAACTATAATTACGGCGATGGGTGTTCTTACGATTGTACTCTTGAGTACTGCTGCGATACTCAGTCCCATTCTTGTGCACTGTGGACTTCAGAATGTGATTATTATGATACGTACGATAATCAATCTGATTGTGATAATTCTTGTGCCTCATGTGGAGACGGGGTTACAGCTGGTTACGAAGAATGTGATGATGGGGGAAGTAATTCTGACTCAACTCCAGATGCATGTAGAACATCATGTGAAAATGCAGACTGTGGAGACAGTGTTGTAGATACAGGAGAATCCTGTGACACAGGTGGTAATTCAGCAACCTGTGATAGTGATTGCACTGCACCTGTTTGTGGAGATGGTATAAGAAACTATCCTGCAGGAGAGGAATGTGACGATGGAAATGGTGATTCTGGTGATGGATGTTATTTATGCCAAAATGAAGGATATTGTTGCGAACTAGGTGTATACACTTGCGATTTTGGAATTAGTGGAGATTGCACAGCCGGTAATGAGGAATTCTATGAAGGAGAAGTATATTACTGTGCTTCTTATTGTACTGCTTGGTGTGGGAATGGTTATCTAGATGCTGGTGAAGAATGTGACGATGGAAACTATGATGATTGGGATGAATGCTCTTCTGATTGCAAAAATAATGTTTATTGTTGTGAAGATAATTATGGGTGCTGGGAAGATCCAACACCTCCTGATTATTGTGATAATGGATATTCTGATTTAGCGACTTGTAACTCTAGTTGTTCTATATGTGGTGATGGAATAAAGGCTGAAGGTGAAGAATGTGACGATGGAAACTATGATGATGGAGATGGTTGCTCCTATTATTGCTCTTTGGAATATTGCTGTGATGAACTTTCTCATTCATGCTCTGCAGGAGTAAGTGGATGTGATTATGAAAATATATATTCAACCCCTACATCTTGTGACATAGGTTGTGCATTTTGTGGAGATGGGGTTGTAGCTGGTTACGAAGAATGTGATGACGGAGGAAGTAATTCTGACTCAGTTCAAGATGCATGTAGAACATCATGTGAAAATGCAGACTGTGGAGATAGTGTTGTAGATACAGGTGAAACCTGCGATACAGGGGGTAATTCAGTAACCTGTGACAATGATTGTACAACTCCAGCTTGTGGCGATGGTGTAAGGAATTCTCCTGCAGGAGAGGAATGTGACGATGGAAACACTACAGACGGTGACGGATGTACTAGCTTATGCGAAGATGAAGGATACTGTCTTACTTATGGCGCATATACCTGCACAGCCAGTGTAAGTGATGATTGCATTGATGCTAACGAAGAATTTTTCGAAGATTATTGGGATTGCGAGTATGAAAGTTACGCATGGTGCGGCAATGGTTATACTGATACCGGTGCTGGAGAAGAATGCGATGATGGGAATTGGTACAATAATGATGGCTGTTCTAATTCATGTACTTTTGAATATTGTTGTAGAACTAATGGAACATGTGATGCTGCTCTGCCAAGCACATGTGATAGCCCAGGTGAAATTTATTATTCTGGATACGATGCTGAAAATACTTGTACAACTGTATGTAATACGTGTGATGATGGGATAGTAGATGCAGGAGAAGAGTGTGATGATGGAAATACTTCCAACACAGATGCATGTCTGAATACATGTATCTCTGCTACTTGTGGTGACGGATTTGTTAGAAGCGGCTCAGAAGAATGCGATGATGGGAATTCATACAACACAGATGCATGTCTGAATACATGTATCCCCGCAACATGTGGTGATGGGTTTGTTAGAAGCGGCTCAGAAGAGTGTGATGATGGGAATACTGTAGATGGTGATGGATGCTCTGATTGTACTTTGGATGTGTACTGTTGCGATGAAGCTTCTGCAAGTTGCCCTGGATCAAAAGTTGATCGTAGTACTTGTGCTAGTGGAATATATAATACAGATTCCACTATATGTGAATCACAGTGTGGGATTGTAGTCTCTGCAGACTTCTGTCCTACTAATTCATGTTTTGGATATCCGGGGAACAGTAATTATTGTAGTAACCCAGTTAATTGTGGTGTTGTTGGACAAGCAGGATGGGATTGTAATTGGGACTGCAATGGTCTTGGTGCTTTAGATGATGGAAATTATGCGCGATGTATTGGAGCGTACAAGTGTGCTTGTATGATGGGAGGTGGCGATAGAAATGTTGCTGATTTCTTAAATTGTTACTCTTCTGGAAGTAATGATATGAGCTTATTGGAATCTTGTTTATCTGCTAATTGCACATAGGATATTAACAATTTATTTAAGTATTTTTTTCCATTGAACAGTATAGATAATTCTATTTACGCCCATAGGGAACGTCCTGGTATGACATTACTTGTATCTGTTTTGGTATTAGGGGCAGTAACCATTGTTGTTGGAGCAGGTATGGCTATTAGAGGTATAGAAGAAATAGATTTAAGCAAATCTACAGTTCAAACTGCAGAAACTTTGGCAATTGCAGACTCATGTTTAGACCATGCTTTAATAGAGTTAAAAAGAACACCATCTATTTTTACGGGGACAGTATTAAATGTAGGAGACGGACAATGTGAAGTTTCTGTGATTGGAACAGGGGACTATAGAACAGTGATATCAACTGGATCATTGCTTCAATGGACCAGAGAAATATATTCAGAAATTACATTATCTGGATCGTTTGTGATCCAAACAAAGTGGAGACATGGAACTCCAATATTCAATAGTTCATCAGCAATATCTTCTTCTACGCCCTCTTCAGATTCCTCAT
>Ga0209249_1002816_pt1 | contig 13424 bp, 14 predicted proteins | sample SaaInlV_200m_DNA_4_FD_184653 | JGI IMG/M metagenome (GOLD analysis project Ga0209249, IMG submission 184653) | Marine microbial communities from expanding oxygen minimum zones in the Saanich Inlet - SI037_S3LV_200m_DNA (SPAdes) (version 2) | ecosystem: Environmental > Aquatic > Marine >...
AAGGTCCATTTCGTGGTAAGAGTTTTCAGAGTTCGCGAAGTGACAACCAGAGCATGCTTGTGCGCCATCGAACCACAGGTTGTTTTCTGTGAAGAGCGGGAGTACATCAACTTCAAAGCTGCCCTGATAGGTATTTCCATCGACCCCGGTGTAGTCGAAAGCTTCTGTTTCGGATGCGCCAGCTTCGGCCCAAGCACCGATTAGGTCAACGGCTTTAGCCGCCGCACCAGACATGTCTTGGCTTTCGGCTTCAACCTCCGGAGCAGGAGTCTCTTCTGGGGCGGGAGCGGCTTCCTCAGATACTGGGGAGGGAACGACAGTTAATGTCGCCGGTGCCTCACACCCTACAAGCAAAATAGCTGCTAATAGGAGAGACAAGCCTAAAAATAAGTTTGTTTTTCTCATGCGTATTTTCCATTCCTTAATTAGTTGACTGGGAAATTTAATATTCGCTTAATATAATACTCGTATTTTTATCTAAATTAGTGATTATTTCAACTCTTTAAAGGGGTGATTTGAATATCATCTCTTTGGGTGATACAGAGGGTGAGTGACAAGCAAGGCCCTTCTTGTTATATTGAATGCTAGTATGGATTTGTTTTGCCGGATATTTTTTGTAGGGGTGAATTTTATACAGGTGCAAAAAGTACTTGGAGGCGGGGAGGTCTTCTTCATAAAGATTCCCTAATAAATCTAATTACATGCTAAAGGTAAATGGAGGAGTAAGTAGATGAAACACTTTGTTAGAGTGGCCATTTTGGTCGTAGTTTTAACTGTGTTATTAGGCTTTGGTCTCGACAATATGGGCTATATGCCTGAACTTGCGAGTGTACAAGGGGCGGCAATTGACGATCTGTTTCGAAAACACGTTTGGGTGATTTCTTTTCTCTTTTCTTTGATTATGGGCTTCATGCTTTATAGCTTTGTTGCTTTTCGGAAAAAACCCGGCGATGACGGAAGCGGAGATCATTTTGAAGGGAATACGAGCCTGGAAATCGTTTGGACGATTGTTCCGCTTTTCATTGTCTTGTATTTTGCTTATTTAGGGGCTGAGGCACTAGCCGAAACACGGCGAGCTGACCCAAATGCTTACAATATCACAGTTGTAGGCTCTCAATGGTCCTGGCGATTTGATTACGAAGATTTTGGCTTCTCGTCTACAGAGCTGCGCCTTCCTGTTGACCGCCAAGCGCTCTTGTTACTGACATCCACAGACGTGATCCATTCGTTCTGGGTTCCTGAATTTCGCTTGAAGCAAGATGCTTTGCCAGGAGAAGGAATGGAGCGTGAACTGCGCGTTACTCCTACCATAGTGGGAGATTACAAACTCCGCTGCGCAGAGCTTTGTGGTTTAGAACATGCTTATATGCTCTCGGACGTGATTGTTATGGAAGTGAGTGATTTTGAAGCTTGGGTTGCTGAGCAAACAGAAGGACCCGCAGGCGACGGAGCTGAGCGTGGCGAAGCATGGGCACAACAATTTGGCTGCCAGGCTTGCCATTCCCTTGATGGAAGCGATCGCATCGGACCGACCTGGCTTGGGCTTTATGAAAGTATAGAAACCTTGGTAGATGGTTCGACGGTTGTCGTTGATGATGCCTACCTTATCGAGTCCATTCTTGATCCGCAGGCAACTATTGTTGAGGGTTACGAGAATGTGGTTATGCCACCGACCGGAGCCAGTATGACAGAAGAACAAATTCAGGATATCGTTGAATTTATTGAAAGTCTGAGCGAGTAAGAAGGAAGAGGAGCACAAAAAAAATGAACGAAAAGAAAAAAGTCAATTTCCTGACACTCGGTTTGGTGCGCGGAATCATCTTCCAGGTGGTTGGCGCGTTGCTCGGTATGGGATTTACGATGCTAATTCGCATTTTGATTGGATTGCCAGCGTGGAATGCCGAACCGGTGTGGGTGAGTGGTATGTTCGTCGGCGTAATCGCCTTCTTGATTGGCGTGGGTGCTTTTAGCGATTGGTTCAAATGGGCGAAGGGTGAAGAGACATCAGATCATCATAGCGCTGATCCGAGCCTGCCTGGCTGGGCGAAATATTATAGCATTTCGTTTGATCATAAAGTGATTGGTATTCAATATGGAATAACATCCATTTTGGTGCTTGGGCTAGCGGGAACTTTCGCGCTAATTTTTCGCACGGAGCTAGCCGCAGCAAAGATGCAATTTCTCGATTTAGGCACTTTCAATAGCCTGATCGGATTACACGGTATCGTCATGATCGCTGCGATCTTGCTGGGTATTGGTGCAATGTCTAATTATCTGGTGCCTTTGATGATCGGCGCTAGTGATATGGCATTCCCGCGTTTGAACGCCTTTGCTTTTTGGATCAATGTACCAGGAGCACTTTTGGTTGTCAGCAGCCTCTTCTTTGGTGGCTTTGATACCGGTTGGACTGCTTATCCGCCGTTGAGCGCACGCGCTCCTCTGGGAATGCAGATGTTCTTTCTGGGTGTATATGTCATCGGTCTCTCATCTATATTGGGCTCGCTGAATATTATCGTCACTACGATTAGAATGCGTGCTCCGGGAATGAATTACTTCAGAATGCCCATTTTTGTCTGGGCTTCGGTAGCAACATCCATCATCGGTTTAACTGCAACCCAGTTTATCGCTCTCTCTTTTCAAATGGTCATGTTCCAACGTTTGCTTGGCATGGGGTTCTTTGATCCCGGCAATGGTGGCAACGTAATCTTATTCCAGCATCTGTTTTGGTTCTATTCCCATCCGGCAGTTTATGTCTTTATCTTGCCTGGCTTGGGTATGATAAGTGAGATATTGCCTGTCTTTTCACGTAAGCCACTCTTTGGTTATAAATGGATTGCTTTGTCTTCAATGGCGATTGCCCTTGTAGGCTTCTTCGTTTGGGCTCATCACATGTTCACTTCTGGTATGGCGGAATACTTGCGCGTACCCTTTATGTATAGCACCATGCTTGTGGCTGTCCCAACTGGGGTAAAGTTTTTTAGTTGGACAGGAACTCTTTGGCGAGGAAAGATCAGTTTTCCAACACCAATGCTCTTTACCCTGGGTGCAATATCAGTTTTCCTTCTTGGTGGTCTGACAGGACCGCCCAATGCGACGGTTGCAACTGATCTTCACTTACATGACACCTACTGGATTGTTGGTCACTTCCACGCCACAATGTTTGGTGGATTTATGTTCCCCTTCTTTGCGGCAATCTATTACTGGTTCCCAAAGATAACCGGGAAAATGTACAACGAAGCAGCGGGAAAATGGCATTTCTGGTTGATGTTCCCAGCTTTCTACGTTCAATCACTGGGACAAATGCGCATTGGTTTATTAGGCATGCGACGCCGTATTGCCGATTACGATCCTGCGCTCAACTTTGATTTCTCTCATCTGATCATCACGATTGCGGGATTTGTGATCTTTACATCGGTGGTAATTTTCGTGGTCAATATATGGCGAAGTGTCAAACGTGGCGAGGTAGCTGCTTCTAACCCTTGGAATTCGCGTTCCCCCGAATGGCTGTTACCAACCCCGATTCCCGAACACAATTATGCAGACCATCCCTTTGAAGTAGTAGGTGAGCCTTACGATTATGGCTTGGAAGATGCCCCCTACATCAAGATGCCTTCTGCATCTGCGACGGACTGATTGGAGAAATCTCATGGAAGATAAGAAAAAACAAGCTTTGAAATTTGGCGTCACTGTTTTTATAATGTTGGCTGTATTAACTTTAGGCGAATATTGGGTTGCCATCGCTGGTGGGCAATGGTGGTACATTCTTGTTGGCATCGCCCTTCTGAAAGCCTGGTTTGTTATTCAGCACTATATGCACTTGCCCCGGTTATTCAATGAAGAGGAGAATCACTAATGGCTGCTTCTGTTGTGGATCGCACAAGCTATAAGTACAAATTGGGGACAAATCGCCTAGGTCTGTGGTTATTCATTCTCTCAGATGCGTTTGTCTTTGGCGGCTTATTAGTTTCCCGCTTTTATCTGATGGGTAATACCCGCCCCCACTTGGAACAAACCTTGGGGTTGGTTGTCACCGCAATACTGTTAGTTAGCTCATTCTTTATGAATCGTGCTGAAACAGCAATGGCTCACGGCGATCAGAAAACCTTCCTGCAAGGCACGTTGATTACCCTTGTATTGGGTGTAGTCTTCCTTGTCGGTGTCGTTGGCGTAGAATGGCAATTGGCTCCCTTTGGTCCCGGCGATGGTGCTCACGGAGCAATGTTCTATATGATGACAGGTATGCACGCTTTTCATGTATTGACAGGTGTGATCTTCCTGTGGATTGTCTATCGCAATGGTCGCAAGGGACTTTACACTGCCGAGAAACACTGGGCTGTTGAAGCCTGCGCAACCTACTGGCATTTCATCGACGTTGTCTGGATCTTCTTCTACCCGGCACTTTACCTGATCGGTACAGTAGTTGGATAGCCTTAATAACCAGTACACAGTAACCAGCAATATTGGTTACTGTGTACTGGGCACTCTTTTCAATGACTAAAATCCTCTTTCGACAATTACTCATAGGGTTGATGGTCGGCATCATTTTAGTTGCCGGTTTTTATTTTTTCGCCCAGCCTTATACTTATCAAGGCTCCTTTATTGAACCTCCGCTTCCTGCAGCGGATTTTTCTTTGAGTCGATCTGATGGCACGATCTTTCGGCTCTCTGACCAACAAGATAAACTGGTCTTGCTTTATTTCGGATATACTGCTTGTCCGGATGTTTGCCCGACAACATTATATGATCTCACCAAGGTTAAGACGCGCTTGGGCGAAGAAGATGCATCGAAAATTCAGGTTGTTATGGTCACTGTAGATCCAGAACGTGACACTTCTGATCTGCTCGAAAAATATGTGACAGCTTTCGACCCGCTTTTTATTGGCTTAAGTGGCAGCATGGAAGAACTGGAATCTATTTGGAGTAGCTATGGTGTTTATCGTAAGAGACAAGATAATACTGGCGCAACCGGTTACCTTGTAGATCACACAGCTCGTGTTTATGTTGTTGATGCAAATGGAAACTTGCGCTTGACTTTCCCCTTCGGGATGACTGCTGAAGCTATGGCAGATGACCTGGTGCACCTAATAGAGAGTAAATGAAAAGAACACAATGAGTAAAAAATTTCAATTATATAGAAAGCGCTTCATCGTAATGTTTTTTGTTGCGTTTTTATTTGTAGGTGTTATAAACGAAGGGGCACATATGTTGTTGAAAGAAAGCACGGATCGACCTCAAGAGACAGTTGAGATACTCATCCCCGCAGGGACGGCAGAGCGAGTGGAAGCTGGAGAAGCTGACCCGACGATACCTGCGGAGTTAACATTCGTGATTGGCGACACCTTGATGGTCACAAATGAAGATAATGTGCCTCACGAACTTGGCCCTCTGTGGATCCCCCCTGATTCTAGTGCCAGCCTTTTGATGGAAGATGCTAATAAATACACCCTGGGCTGTACTTTTCAACCATCGAAATATTTAAATTTTGACGTGCGCTCACGCACAACAGCAACCTCTCGAGTTCAAGCTTTTGCTTTGGCAACGCCACCTACAGCGATGTTTCTCTTTTTGTACAGTCTTTTGATCTTTCCTTTAAAGGTCACTGAAGAAGAAATAGCTGATATAAATATCCCAAATAAATAAATTTCTACATAAAAAAGGAAGAGAACGCATGAAAAACTTGCGTGCCTTATTCTCGCGTCAGTGGATCTTTGCGACTGTTTTGGTTCTCGCTGGAGTCGCTTTTTGTACACGTCTTGGGTTTTGGCAATTGGGTCGTCTCGAAGAACGTCGTGCTTTTAATGCACATGTTGAAGGTGTTTGGGCGATGGAGCCTCTAACCCTAACGCCTCAGTTGGAAGATGATTTAACCTTGCTGGAATATCGTGCCGTAATTGTGAACGGCACTTATGATTTTGAAAATCAGGTTGCCTTGCGGAATCGCTATTTCCAGAACGAATATGGCTATCATCTTCTCACGCCACTTCTTTTGGATAATGGTTCTGCTGTGCTGGTGGATCGAGGCTGGATTCCTGCCGACGGGAATGACACGCCTGCTGACTGGCGGAAATATGACCAGCCTGGACCGGTCACACTTCAAGGACAGATTCGGATCGGGAGCACCAAACCAGATGTGGGCGGCGTCCCCGATCCGGAACTTGCTTCGGGGCAAGAAAAACTCGAATTTTGGAATATCGTCAATCTTGAGCGTATCCGCCAGCAGTTGCCATATCCATTAATAACTATATTTGTTCAGCCTGATGTTGACCCAGAAGATAGCGAACCGCCAATTCCTTATCAGCCCGAAATTGAACTAACCGAGGGCTCACATCAGGGGTATGCGTTACAGTGGTTTACTTATGCTACTATTCTTTTTCTGGGGTACCCATTTTATGTACGCCAGCAGATAAAGGAGAACTTGTGAAATTTTCACTCTCATCATCATTTGCCCGTCTGACAACCTTTGTGCTGGCGGCTATCTTTCTTGTAACCATCGGTGGCATTCTCGTGACTATGAGCGGTGCCACAGAAGCTTGCACTGGTTGGCCCCTATGTCAACCGGAAGGCGTGCTGGGATGGATGCAGTTGCTGCACCGCGCTTCAGTTGCATTTGCTTGCGTGCTAATGTTTTACCTGCTTTTCCGCGCTTGGCGTGATGTACGCGATGATCGTGTTTTGCTACCACTCGCGACATTAACTGTGATCCTGTTTTTCTCGCAAATCTTTGTGGGCGCAATTGAAGTTACACGTGGTTTCCCGCGTTATTTGGCAGTTTTGCATGCCCTGACGGGAGTTGCACTTTGGACTGGATTATTGGGGCTTGTGATCGCTTCTGGATTTTTAGCGCGCGAAGTCGTGGCTTTTCCTCCACTGGATTTGCGCCAAAGAGCACGTGATTTTCTGACGCTAACCAAACCCATCGTTGTTTTGCTTCTGTTAGTCACCACCTACGCCGGTATGGTAGTAGGCGGTAAAGCCTGGCCCGTACTCTCTCTAACCTTCTGGACGATGCTGGGTGGCTATATGGCAGCTGGTGGCTCATCAGCCCTAAATCAGTATATAGATCGCGACCTGGATAAAAACATGCAGCGCACAGCCCAGCGTCCGTTGGCAGCAAGTCGTATGACACCTGCCGAAGGGCTTGCTTTTGGATTGGCGTTGTCGGTATTGAGTTTTTATATCTACGCTGGGTTTGTCAATTTGCTGGCAGCATTTTTATCTTTGGCAGGGATCATTTACTATGTGGTGCTATACAGTATTTTGCTTAAGAAAGCGACCGTCCAAAATATCGTGATCGGTGGAGGCGCAGGTGCTATCCCGCCACTGGTAGGGTGGGCGGCTGTTACGGGTAGCTTGAATATCCCTGCGCTATTTCTCTTTGCGATCGTATTTATGTGGACACCTCCACATTTTTGGGCATTGGCGATAGTGCGCAAAAAAGATTATGCTCGCGCAGGTATCCCGATGATGCCGGTTGTGCGGGGCGAAAAAGCAACGCGTTGGCAAATTCTGATCTATACATTGGAATTGGTTGCGCTAACGCTTTTGATGCCCGTCTTCAAGTTCACAGGTACGATCTACCTGGTTTCTGCACTGGTGCTGGGAGTGTGGCTCATCCATACTGCCTGGCAAGTCTGGCGGCAAGAAGGCAATCAGATCGCCTGGAAGATGTACCGCTACTCAAGTATGTATTTGGCGTTTATCTTTCTCGCATTGATGATAGATGCTGTGCAGTAAAGAAATTACTTTATGTTGATTAAAAATCTCTCTAGTCTTCATGGCCTGAGAGATTTTTTTTATAACGAGAATTATCTTTTTTTGAACCTAATCAAAGGTTCTCACGTAAGAAATGACTTTCCAGATTTGATCTTCAGTCAGTACAGTCTTCCATCCGACCATGGATGTCCCGTCTTTTCCTTCAGAAATTCTCCAAAACAGGAGTTCATCATCAGCCGTTTTGTGGAAGTCGGCCAAGATGGCTGGCGGAGGTATCAAAGATATTGAAGCGGGGCCATCTCCCAGCCCAGTCAAGCCGTGACAGGCAGAGCAGGTCTTTTCGTAAACAGTTTTTCCCTCAGTGAGAACATCAGAAGAACTGGCTAATGAGTTAGTTTTCCCCACATAACCAGAGGGTATAACCGAACCGGTTGTATCCTCGCTCGGTGCCTGTGTGTCGCCACAAGCTGAGATCAAAGTCATTAGCCCGATAGCAAAAATAAAGACGAAGTTCTTTTTCAAGAGATAAACTCCTCGAGTTAGTTTTTAGCCTTGACGCGATCTAAGTCGCGTAAGCGATGGATGGTGAAGACAGATAGCCCAAACAAGAGTACAGCGGTCAATTGATGAAAAAGCGCAAGCGAAATTTGAACATTACAGATCACAACCAGTACACCTAGCGTGATCTGTACGCAGCCTAGCCCTAGAATTATAAGTAAAGTATTCTTGATCTCTTTCGGGTAATTTCTTTTGTATGCTGAAAAAATCAGCAATAAAATGAAAAACAAAGCTATGAAAGCGGCCCAACGATGTGTAAAAACGATAGTTTGTGGGGACTGCAGCAGATTGCTTGCATTGCTGAATAAACCCGCGGGAACCCACTGACCAAACATCAGAGGCCAGGTATTTGAGATGTGACCAGCTTTTAGTCCGGCAGTGAAGCCGCCGTATGAAATTTGCAGGATTAGTATCACTATACTAATAGTTGCAAGTTTTGAAAGGGGAGACCACTTGGCTTTAATACTCTGGTCAGAAAACCCAAAACGATGCCCAAGGGCTACCCATAGACTTAACGCGAACAGGGTCAGGGCCAATAGCAAATGGAGTGTAAGGCGAATATGGCTGACCGCTGGACGATCAACTAAACCGCTGGCAACCATAAACCATCCCATAAAGGCTTGCCCAACAAAAAGCAATCCCATCACAATGTATATGCCAAATTCTTTGCGGGGAATAGACTTCTTGTATAAAAAGAAAAACGAAGGAATCAAGTAAAAAAAGCCTGCCAGACGGGCGATAAATCTGTGAGTCCACTCAATATAAAAGATACGCTGATATCCTTCCAGCGTCATACTATGGTTGACTTTTTGAAATTCTGGCGTTAATTGATATTTGCTGAATTCAGCCTGCCAGGCTGGCTCGCCGATCGGCGGAAATATCCCGTTGACGGGGTTCCACTCTACAATGGATAACCCTGAGCGTGTCAGACGCACAAAGCCTCCAAAAACTACCAGAAAGGCAACAACAAAAGCAAAGATGAATAACCAAATCATGACAGCACGATTTTTAGTTTTTGGCATAAAGACTCCAATATTTTACGGGGATTATAGCATGTAGCTGTGCATTATAAATGGCTCTATTTCTGTAAATTTCATAGCGCAGTTTTCAGCAGGATTGATGAATAAAAAACCTAATCTGATATTGGGAGCACAGGATCGCCAACCTTTGATAAAATTGTCGCCATGTCTCACATCATAAGAATTGCCACCTTGATCAATGCCAAGCCCGCCCAAGTGGAAGCCACCATCCGCTTGCTGGATGAGGGCAACACCGTCCCTTTTATCTCTCGTTATCGCAAAGAAATGACAGGTTCTCTGGATGATGAGCAAGTTCGCATTGTTGCGGATGAAATTCTGCGCCTGCGCGCGCTGGATGACAGGCGTGCTACCGTTTTGAAATCTATTGAGGAGCAAGGAAAGCTAACCGATAAGCTTCGTGTAGCACTCCTCGCTGCCGATACACTGACCGCACTCGAAGACCTTTATGCACCTTATCGCCCCAAGCGACGCACACGCGCAACGATGGCGCGTGAAAAAGGGTTGGAGCCTTTGGCAGAGTTGATTTTGACCCAATCACTAAGCGGCTCGCCCAAAGAAGCGGCAGCCGAATTTCTGGGCGATGATGTTCCTGATGTAGAAGAAGCCTTGCAAGGCGCACGCGATATTATCGCCGAGAGCATTAGCGATAACGCCAATGTCCGCGCCGAGACGCGTGAGAAGTCACTTAAATTTGCGACCTTGCGTGCAGAAAAGATCAAGGCTGCGCAGGATGAGCGCGGTGTTTATGAAAGCTATTATGCCTTTGAAGGACGTGTAGACCGTCTGCAACCTCATCAGGTTTTGGCGCTTTCACGCGGAGAAAAAGCAGGTATTTTAAAAGTGCGTGTCAAAATTACCGAGCGCGATTGGCTAGAAGCTGTACAACGAGAATTCTCCGAAGATATGCTCAGCCCCTTTGCAGATCAACTGGAAGAAGCCATGCAAGATGCCGCCTCGCGTTTGCTTTTGCCTGCCATCGAACGGGATGTGCGCCGCGCTCTCGCTGAAAAATCTGACTCTCACGCCATTCAGGTTTTTGCCACAAATCTGCGCGCATTGCTGGGCCAAGCGCCTCTTATTGGGCAAACAGTATTAGCCATAGACCCCGGTTTTCGAACCGGTTCAAAAGTTGCTGTTGTAGATGCAACGAGCAAATTGCTTGATACAGGCACTATTTATCCACACCCCCCACAAAAGAAATGGGGCGAGGCTCTTTCCCTCCTTGAAGAGATGATCAATCGTCATCACGTCACGCTGGTTGCGGTGGGTAACGGCACTGCATCCCGCGAAACAGAGCAACTCGTTGCCGAGCTAACGCGCAACGCGCCAGCCACCAAATATCTGATCGTCAACGAGGCGGGCGCGTCAGTTTACTCTGCTTCTCCGCTTGCGCGCGCAGAATTCCCTGATCTAGATGTCTCCATTCGTGGCGCGGTTTCAATCGCGCGTCGCGCTCAAGACCCCTTAGCTGAGTTGGTCAAAATTGACCCCAAGTCGATTGGCGTGGGTATGTATCAGCACGATGTGAACCAAAAAGATTTAGGGCATGCTTTAGATGGCGTGGTCGAGTCGGTTGTCAATCAGGTTGGGGTGGACGTGAATACAGCCAGCTCGGCATTGCTGACACATGTCGCGGGCGTTGGTACGAAACTTGCCGAGCGTATTGTTGCTCAACGAGACACAGAGGGTGTTTTCAAAACGCGAAAATCTTTGCTTAAAGTGTCTGGTTTGGGCGCAAAAGCTTACGAGCAATCCGCGGGATTTCTGCGGATTCGAGATGGGGCGAACCCGTTGGACGCATCTGCCATTCACCCGGAGTCTTATCCTATAGCGGAGGCAATTCTGGGTCGCGCTGGGATTTCGCCTGCTTCCGTTATCGAAGAACGGATTGCCGCTCTCGAAGCACTGGCCGCTAAAATCTCCCCCGAAGAACTATCCAAAGAATTAGGCTGTGGGCTGCCCACGCTAAACGATATTCTCGAACAACTGGTGCGCCCGGGGCGTGATCCCCGCAGCGATGCACCTGCCCCGATTTTGCGTTCCGATGTGCTCAAAATGAGTGACCTCATAGAGGGCATGAGCCTAAAGGGCACGGTTCGTAATGTGGTTGATTTTGGCGCATTTGTGGATATAGGCGTGAAGCAAGATGGCTTGCTGCATAAATCGAAAATCCCCTTTGGTACGACGTTGAAAGTTGGCGATATTCTTGATATTGAGATCTTGAAGATCGAAGCTGAGCGTGGCAGGATTGGGCTGGGGTGGTCTAAGTAAAGATAAAATTAAACCTAAAAATCTTCTCAAAACACAAAAATAGCCCTGCAATCAGCAGGGCTATTCTATTACTTTAGCTTGTTAGTTAATTGTTCAGGCTAATTTCTAAAGGCTAGCGCAAATATTCTCGCAATCGCTTGGTCAGCGAGACGGCATCCAGCCCTAAAACTGAGAGCAACTTGTCGCGTCCATCTTCGCCAGCCACAATATCGACATTCTTTTGGGGAACACCTAAAACATTTGCTAGGAGTGCGGTTAAAGCCTTGTTATCTTGCCCGCCATTAGGCGCGGCAGTCACGTGAACTTTTACAGTGCCGTCTTCCATTATCCCGACCACTGCATCTCGGCTTGCTTTCGGCGTCAGCCGTACTGCTAGTGCAGAACCAACTTTTCCATCGTGGAGTTTATATTTCCGTGAAGTCATGAAATCACCTCAACTAATGCGGTAATGCGGATAAGAAATTAATCAACGCCCAAGCCAATGTTCTAACCAAAAAATATAAAATCAAAGGACTAAGATCAAACATTCCTACGAGCGGCACAACCTGTCGAATTGGCATCAGCATAGGATTAATAATTCGACCAATACTTTCTCGCACCACGTGGTACGGGGGAAGAAAATACGACAATATCACCGAAAGAATGATTAAAAGGATAAGTAATTGCGCAAGAACATTGACAAAAGCGATCAGTATTTCAACAATCATAAAATTCTCCTGGATCAAATTGGACGTGCGCCCAAGATGGCTTGCCCGACCCGAACATAAGTTGCTCCTTCTTCAATGGCGACGCGGAAATCTCCGCTCGTCCCCATGGACAATTGCTCCCACTTCACTTGCGGATACTGAAGAGAAAGGTAGTCCCGCAACTCGCGTAACTGACGAAAGTAAGGGCGAGCCAGTTCAGCATCTTTGAAAAAGGGAGGCATGGTCATTAAGCCTTGCACATCGAGGTTTTCAAAAGTTAATATCTCCCCGATCTCAGGGAGAAAATGATCCCAATTCAATTTATCAGAGGCCTGCCAGCCAGATTTACTAGCTTCGCCGCTGATATTAAATTCCAGTAAAACGGGCAACTTTCGTCCAAACTCGGCAGAAAATCGATCCAGGCGGCGAGCCAATTTCAAATTATCAAGGGAGTGTAAAAGAGCAAAATGTTCAGCCACCAAACGCGCCTTGCGGCTCTGTACATGACCGATCATGTGCCATTCTACCTTATTTTCAGCCCCCAAGGCTTGCTTTTTGCTTACAGCCTCTTCAGGGTAATTTTCCCCCAAAAGTTCTACTCCGGCAGCAAGCGTGGCTCTTAAGATAGAAAGCGGTTGTTTTTTTGTTACGACAAGCAATTTGATCGAATCAGGGTTGCGCCCAGCACCCCGTGCGGCTTCGTCAACTTCTTTCTGAATGGCCTGATAGCGAATACGAATGGACTTGGCTAGGGTATCAACTGGCACGGTTTTCTCCTGCGATATTTGTGATGCTATATTTTACTCCTTTAGAGCAATCAATGCACCAAAGCGGCCTGTTTTCCCCTTTTCTCCACGATGGGAGAACCAATCTGCCGGGTTACACATCGTGCAAATTTCGGCGGTTTCAATCTTGGTAACCCCGGCTTTTTCCAGTTGAAGACGATTGGCTGCCCAAAGATCGAAATGTCTGCGTTCGCCAACGCGCGGTAAAAGTTTCTCGGCATCTGCACCAAAAGCAGCTTGTACCTGTGAGATCACTTCGTCGCCGACTTCGTAATGGTCAGGCCCTATAGCGGGACCTATCGCAGCGTGGATATCTTCTAGTTTGGAGTTATAGCGCTCTTGCATAGCTTTTACTGCTGCTGTAGCGACAC
>Ga0209249_1002817_pt1 | contig 13422 bp, 10 predicted proteins | sample SaaInlV_200m_DNA_4_FD_184653 | JGI IMG/M metagenome (GOLD analysis project Ga0209249, IMG submission 184653) | Marine microbial communities from expanding oxygen minimum zones in the Saanich Inlet - SI037_S3LV_200m_DNA (SPAdes) (version 2) | ecosystem: Environmental > Aquatic > Marine >...
AATAAAGACACCTACTCCAAAAATTGAAGGAGCAGGTGTAGTTTTGGTTGTACCCCCGCTGAGACTCGAACCCCAATTTCTGTAACACCTCATAGAACGAAATAACTCATGTAAATAGGGGTTTATCCTATCACTTTGTAACGTGTTCCTCGTCCTAACCCTAGTCGCTCAACACGTTTCAAATCCATAAGTCGATTGAGAACTTGGCTGATCGTGCTTCTGGGAATACCAAGCATATCTGACAATTCTTTCGGCGTTACTTCTTCTGAGCGTGATTGCATATACTTCCACACTTTCAATTGTGCAGGAGAGAGTAACTTCTCTATATTTTCAGCAGATAGCAACGCAATAGCTTCATTAGCCTGCTTCAAAGTCACATCCAAGTAAAAATCCAACCAAGGGACAATCGTTGGCTCGTCTGTTTTGAAAGTCTTTTGACTTTGGCGTAAAGCAAGATAATACTCTGGCTTATTATCCTCGATAATCTTTTCATGCGAAACGTAAGGCATAAAAACGTAGCCGGCCTGTAGCATAAGCATATTGGTCAAAACCCTTGAAAGCCGACCATTGCCATCTTGAAACGGGTGAATTTGCAGGAATTGTACAAGGAAGTTGCCAATGACAAGTAATGGATGGTGGTTTTGGTTTTTAAGCGCATCTATAGCCCACTCCATTAGCTCTTGCATTTCCTTGTTGGTCAACCAGGCTGGCGTAGTGTCGAATAAAACACCAACCGATTGTCCGGCAGCATCAACCATCATGACCTTATTTTCGGAGTGTTTGTAATCTCCTCGATGCAATTTGTCTTTCTCAACATATTTGAGTAGTTCTTTATGAAAATGTTTGATAAGGCTTTCAGAAAAATGCAATGATCGCCACGAATCAAACACATTGTTGAGCAACTCGAAATATCCCTGTACTTCCTGCTTGTCTCGATCCGTAAATTGTTGGATTGAAATCCCACGCATCAATTTTTCAATATCTTCGTCGGACAAACGTGCGCCTTCAATGCGAGTGGATGCCCCGGTTGAAGTCACCAAAACAGAACGCTTTAGCCTCCCTAAAACCTGTGGGCTGAGTTGCGCGCCTCCAATCCATCGCCCTTTTAATTCATCTATCTGAGCGATCTTTGCCCAAACAGAGCCAGATAACCTTTCTAACCTTTGATCCATTGGATGTGTCATTTTTTATTTCCTCACAAATCAACTATGTGAGATTATATAAGATAATCATGCTTGTGCCAAGCAGTTCAGCATTAAAACATCTCCAAAGCAAAGACCTCAACATATTCCGGATTATTGATGGCTAACATAATGGGGATTTTTATAAATAAGGCTGCGTCGCTAGTAGTGTGATCTCAGTCATCCGCTCTATCGCCAAAGATTTCCCAGCCACGCTCCTGCGCAACTGTTTTGAGTTTATCATCCGGATAAACAGCCACGGGGTGGTCTGCCATCTCCAACATCGGAATATCCGCTGATGTATCCCCATAAGCCACATCAATACGTTCCACCTCCAGACGTCTTTTGATCTTTTCTGCTTTATCCTGCCCATGAGCAATCGATTCGGCCAAGGTCATCTGTCCGTTTTCAAACTTGATTTCCGTACCTAGTCCTTTTGCTCCAATATGTGCAGCAAAATGAGCTGCGGTTGGCTGCCACATGCCGGTAGCGATATAAACCTCATCACCTTGCTGTACATGCCCACTAATTCGCTCGATCATATCAAGTCGACGCTTTGCCCATAACTGGGTTTCCATTGTGTACGCAATGACTTCTTCAAATAATTCCGGAGTTGCATCTTTCAAGACTGGCATACAGCTGATAAACATATCAATGACCCATTTATTCCAATCGATCAATCCACGCTTCGCCAAAAACCAAGATGGCATGATCTTTGCCATATAGATATTTTTTCGTAATTTACTTTGATTTTCGCCTACCCAGCCTACTAGTCCAATAATCGGTGAGCCATGTGAAAGTGTGCCATTAAAATCTGAAACAACAAGCATGGTTCTAACTCCTTATCAATTCAATCCGCGGAGTATACCACTTGCCGTATCCGGTTCCCCACACAGTTAAAAACAACTTGCGTAAACAGGCATTTAATTAAAAAAGAAAAAAATAACTCATGTAAATGCGCCATACACCCATAAAATGCTTTTATAGGAAGCAGAGATATGTATAATAAATACAATGTGGTAAATAATGCGGTATTGATTCATCAAATCTCTACTAGATAGGAAAAGGGTGCGATTATGGTAAAGCATGAGCAGTCACAGAGGCGTTCTCCGTGGTGGCAAGTATTACAGGGAATAGCCATATTTTTTATTCTCTTTGTTCTGGCATTCAGCATAGATGTTTTTTCTCTGTCTATTTATCCGTTAAGCTCTAGCTCCTTTAAACTAAATGAGCCTTTTACTCTTTTTCACCTGGGAGAAGAAAGGCCTGTCAATCCAACCGCTCTCAGTGAATACGATGAAGTCTATGCCTCAACACTACGCGATATAGGCGCATTTTCTAATCTCATAACAATTGATCTGAAGCAGGAAAATCTGTTAATCGAATTTGCCTTGACCACACCCGCAGAAGAGATGAGCGAGGTACTTACGCAGGGTCTAGGGGGCAAAGAAGAACACTTATTACGAGTTGCCTTTGGACAAATTGAGATCAATGGCTCAGCATTATCTGAAAACGGACTTGAAACCGCAACATGGACCGTAGATGAAAAAGAAGGGCTGATAACACTGTACATTCGTTATTTTGATGAACACTATAGAGAAGGATTTACGCTTAGAAAAACAAGGCTATCTGGAACACAGATCGCACCTCAAGAAGAGAAAGTTATCCTTCATTTCGATGAGTTCAAACTCACGGAAATGGTCCCCCTTCCTTATATTGCAACAAAAACAGATGCTGAACTCATTGTTGATGAAAGAAACAAGAACGATTTTTCTGTACGACTTGAAGCACTTAACCCAAAGAGGCCGGTGTTGGGAACGGTGCCGCCAACACAACGGACAACTGAACCTACACGTCAGGATATATTTCAGAATATCAGCGAGTTGATTAGTGATATTCCACTCTTTTCAAGAGTTTTTTATGCATTCTCAGAATTATTCCCTCTTGTCCTTTTCTGGCTACTAATATATAGACTTGATCTTTCAGAGGATACACACCTCTACAAGGTTTTGGATATCACAAAAAAAATCCTAGCTTTGCACTTTATGCTATATATCCTTGGAAGCATGAGTTCTCTGTACTACGATTATGAGTTTAGCAAAGATTGGATTGGAACTTTCGAAGCAACTCTTCAAAAGATTTTTTTTACAGTGCCAAACCCAATATTTGGGAACGGGATGTGGCGGATTGGAATCGTAGCTTTCGGTTTATTATTCCCTACATACTTGAATATGAGAGAAAATAATAAGCCATCGAAAATATCCAGATTTTTGAATTTAACCTTCTATATATTGTTGCTTGCCCTTATCGTGAGCTTGGGGGTTCTGATTCGAAATGGATTAGAAGAGGGCTCCTGCTCTCTTAGTCTTTCATCAGGGTCTTTTATAAAGACTTTTGAGCTCTTTGTTAATAATACACTTCCTTGTTCTATTCATTCCTCGGCATGGATTCTCTTTACCGCGGGGCTTGCCTTGCTCTTGATGCGCTTCAGTCTGGGTTTGCTTTGGAAACTAATTGTCAGGAAAGATTCCCCTCTGCTGTTGTGGGGTGCCTCCCTTCTGCTAGCTGGGTACCTTGGGTTCCAGGTCTTACTTGTACGGGATAATCAATCCTATAAATATAGTGATAAGGTCTTCTTCGCTGCATTGTTACTTTTAGGTTTTTATCTTGTACTCAGTTTGACAAGATATCTGATGCGCCTATGGGATAAGGAAATTTTGTATACAAAGTATCGCAAATGGTTGCTACCCACTTTGCTGATCATCTGTGTCCCTTTCTATATTGTTACTGAGGACTTTTGGGCACCAGATATCCAGATATTTTCTTTTACCTATCGAGTTGACGACCTATTGATCTTTGTCTGGATTGCTACTATCTTGCTCTTCCTATATGAGGATGGAAAAGCAGATATAAAGCTCTCATCCATGTCTAGGATGATGGGCATTTTAGTCTCTGCAACTTTGATTTTTGGTACGACATCTCGTTGGTTTTATATTCCGATTACTTTTCTTCTTGGTTGGTTTGCTTTAGGATGGCTTATTGACTGGAAGCGAGATTGGGAAGAGATCGACGCTCAGTTCAAGGAGATTTCGAATAAGCGTGATGAACTGTTAAGGAATATAGATCGATCTCGCTTGGCTGAACGAGCCTATCAACAGTATCGTGATAAGGCAATCAGCGAATTGGTCACAGATGAAAAAACAACCATTGATACATTCCAGGAGAAGTTAGATAGCTGGGAGAAAAAAAATGCTCCCTTGCTAGGCGTATCCGATGGAAAGAAAAGAACGAATCTGTCTGAGCAACCCTTAGCCTTTGGATTCAAAGAGACTGCCTGGCAAAATGGGCTGCACGGAGCAAAATGGGCCATTATCTTTGCGCTTCCATGGATAACGATCTATCTCTTTGATTTTCTAAAAGAAACATCGTTCGCCCCTACGTATCCTTTTTTAGATGCAGGAGAAAGCATCCTTCTTATTTTGGGAAAGTGGATTTCCATGGGCTTCATGTTGGGGTATTTTTTCCCTTATATACGAGGTAAAAGTGGGCTAAGTAAGGGCTTATATCTTTTTCTGGCGACTGTAGTACCCACGCTGCCTTTACATTTTATCTACTACACATCTTCGGAAGCCTGGTATGCCTTTCTTTTTTCGGTGTTGCAAGTATTTATCCATTGTCTCTTGCTTGGCTTAATCGCATTCGACTATATGGCGGTACAGAAAGAAAGACGTTCCTTCCAATTATTACTGGATATTCATGGCATTCGCTCGATCGGGATATGGTTAGCCTCCCTGATTGCGGCTATTGGCACATCTGCGATAACGATCTTCTCGGGTCAAGCGATAACTTTGGTTGGCTTGCTGCTTAAGGCCTTATTCCCGGATGCCCCAACAGAAGGTCTATCAGGGCCATAAACGCTTGTGTTCTGAATGGCAACAAAAAATTCCTGCTTGTAGAGTGATGAACTTTTTTACCAAATTCCCTCTAACAATTTATGGCAATCCATCATTATATATCTGATAGAAGTTCGGCATTTCGCGTATTCTCCCGCTGAACTTGCCCCCACCTAATTTTGACCTACAAATAACACATGTAAATGCGACTTTCATAGAGTTATAGAAAGAGATTTTCAAAGGAACTCTATAAAGGAGACTAAGGGGCGGCATAATTTACTTTTAGGGCTGAAAGTAAACTAAGAAACCTTATGATTTATTTCTTAATCAACATAGGTCACCTATTTGCATAATCTTTCATGATTGCTCAGCGCTTGTTTATACTTTCAAGTATAATACTTGAAAGTATAATAACAGCAAAGTGAGGTGAAAGATCAATGAAATTCAATTTTTTAGATAGACAACGAGAATTACAACAAATAGAAGATTTATGGGCTTCCCCACATGCTGAATTTCTGGTACTGTATGGGCGAAGACGAGTAGGAAAAACAGCCTTGCTGGTAGAGTGGATACACCAATCTAAACAACGTGCGCTCTACTGGGTCGCTACGCATACTTCCTCCGCTAATCAATTACGTTCCTTTTCCCAGGCGATCTACAATTTTGCCAACCCCAATGCCCCTGCCCCAGAAAATTTCAGCTACCTGAGTTGGGAACAAGCTTTTCAACAAGTCGCCTCTCTCGCAGAAAAAGAACGCCTAGCACTTTTTATAGACGAATTCACCTATCTGCTCGAAGTCACACCTGATATAGCTGGGCAGCTACAAAATCTCTGGGATCATCTTCTTTCCAAGCGCAATCTCTTTTTATGCCTCTCCGGTTCACATCTGGGGATGATGAAGCGGGAATTTCTTTCCTATCAAGCTCCCTTATACGGTCGAGCATCTGCACAGCTATATCTGCAACCTTTTTCCTTTGGAGCTACAGCCCGTTTTTTTCCAAATTACTCCGCAGTAGATAGAGTCGCCATTTACGCGATATTTGGTGGTGTTCCAGCTTATTGGGAGAGAATAAATCCCAGAAAAAGTATCTCCCAAAATATCAAAGATAACCTTCTTACGCCCAATAATCTGCTTCAAGCAGAACCGAAATTACTCTTGCAAGACTTCGTCTCTGATCCACATAACTATATTTCCATTTTGAGCGCGATCGCCAAAGGTGCGCATGTGGTCAAAGAGATTGTTATCAGCACAGGCTTGGCAAGTGGGCATGTGAGCAAATACCTGAGCGTACTTAAGGATTCTGGCTTTGTTGAGAGACGCATCCCCTTAACTGTAAAAAAGAACTCCCGTGCAGGGCGTTACCACATCACAGACCCTTATCTTCGTTTCTACTTCCGCTTCTTGGAAAATCGACAAGAACAACTCGCTCTTGGCATACAGGATCAGGCTCTAGCAGAAATCAGCAAACATCTCATAGATTTCATTGGCGCATATACGTGGGAAGAAATATGCCGCGAGTGGACGATCCGAGCCGGGGCAAAAGGGGAACTTCCCTATCTTCCAGATCAAGTAGGCAGCACATGGAATGCGAAAGCACAGGTGGATGTCGTTGGTTTCAATTCTATGGAGAAGACCTTGATTCTAGGTGAGTGCAAATGGACACGCAGCCAAACCAAGCCTAGAGTCCTTAAAGAGTTAATAGAGAGAAAAACGAATAACATTATTCTAGAAGAAGGAAGTTGGCAAGTCTTCTTCACAGGATTTTCTCGTTCAGGATGGACATCAGGTGCGTTGGCTTACGAACATCAGATTAAGGAAGAACTACCATCTGGCTCTAACTGGTCTGCAAGTGGAATTCGACTTGTGGATTTAGCACAACTAGATCAAGACCTACAAGAATGGACAGAGTAGAAAAGAAGAATATCCTCTGGCTTAAACAAAAAAAGACCCAGTTTTGCATTTTTTTGTGTCAATTATATTCTGTGTACAAAATATGACGAAACCCGTAATTTTTTGTACATAAAACATAACACTGCACTCCTCGTATATTCCGTAGTATTGTTTTTTACCAGACACATCGGTATCGGATACGACCAATTACCGTCTGCCCGATACTGATATGATTGATTTCGTTGATGCCCTTAAAGCAAAAAAACTGGATTTTCTCTTGGCAGAGCCGTCTTTTTCCAAAGACGGCTCTGCTTTTGTTTTCCCTACATCACAACATCTACAGGCAACTCCACAGACAACAGGCTCATAGCTCGGGCTACCTTCGCTCGCCAAATCGCAAAATGCTGGCCAGTCGGCAAATCTGCCATAATTGCTTGCAAAGTATCCACAGATAATTCTCCCAGTATCTCATCCATCGTTGCGGACTTAGGTTGCTCAATAACCTGAAGCCCATTCAACTCCTTTTGTTCTCGTCCAGCAGAGCGATATTCATGCACCAGCCCACCTGTGATCTTCTCTTCCTGCGCCAATTCTCGCTGGCTTTCTGGGGTCAGGTAAGCGGCAATCTCAAAGGCTACGGTCGTTGAGACTTCACCCTTCTCCACTCTACAAGCAATCTCTGGGGCCAAACGATTTAGCTTTGCCAGTTTGCGTATGCGCTGCACGGCCACATAGCCGGCACGAGCAATCTGGGCTTCGCTCATACCTTGTTCCATCATGGTACGCACAGCCTTGAGTTCAGAGACTGGGTTATTCCGCCGAGTGGCATGCAGCATCAAGGTGATCTCCGACCCACCATCTAAGAAGATAGCTGGCACATCTGTAAACCCTGCCTTAATGGATGCCAATATCCGTCTTCGTCCATCGAGAATAGGGTAAAGTCCACTGGCGTTTTTATTTATCGCCAAAACCACTGGTACGATCACGCCTTTAGCGGCTACTGCCTTCGCCAATTGATGAGCAAGGCGGGTTTCTTCTACTGCGATCTGTGTAATAGTTATTCGTTTCATCGCCTACTCCTCCTCCATAGTTACCGGCAACTTGCTCTTGCTCGCTACCGTCTCATAGATTTTCTCTACACGGGCATTCTCTTCTGCATTACGCCCACGGATTATCGTCAAATTGCTAATGGGCAGGGTCATAAAAATACCCAAATCATGTTCTGGCTTTTCACTTCCTTTGAGGCGTAGCCAAGCTTTGTAGCGTGCTCCATTTTTGAGTTCACGCATCGGGCTCGTGTCTAAATGCTTGGAAGAGAGATCATGCCACCATAGCCCTGCGCACATCTCGCTTAGCACTCCCGCTTCATGCCCCTCAATCCCTTTCGGACAGATATGGGACAGGTTCAAAAAGCCTGCTTCTTCTACATTGGATATGATTGCCCGCCGATGCAAAACAACCAAACGACTCTTTTCTGGATCAATCTTGCTAAAATCCAGATTAGAAGGCAAGCGTCTGGAAACACCCATTCGCCGCCCTTCTTCCACAAAATCAGCGACGTAGGGGTAATGCTTCTCGCCCACAATATCGAAGACGTGCCAGGTATCTCCAAGTTGCACCAGGCGCACGCCCTTGTCGGTCAGCCCAAGGGCCTGGGCATCCACAGGCGAAGGTGGGTCTACCAGAAAGGCTTCAATTGGTATGCCTTCATCACCGGTCTTTACTTCAGCATAAACACCGCCTACTACTCGGCTTCCACAGCCACGAATTGCACTCATTTCATTTTCTCCTTATAGAAAACCCCTGCCAGATAATTTATCTGGCAGGGGTGAAAGTAAAATCGCTTCGCATCGTTGCGAGGTGATTTTAGATAGATTGATTTTATTTCTCTAGCTAAAAGGTCTTACACCCAATCACCAGGAGCGGTGGCTCTTACATCCAGTTCTTCCTCTTCATCACCTTCCAATGCGGGGTCTCCGTCCACAGCCACCTCAGTATCTTCAAAGGATGCACCGAAGCTGGCGAAGTTCGCGAGTTTCTTCATCGCCTGCTTTGCCCAGGCTGTCTCTGGCTCGATATTCACCAGCCATTTCTGGCTGCGGATCGCACCACCCTTTGGCTTATTCCAGGTTACCCAGCCTAACCTGCGGTAGACCCGAATGGGAATGCCTGCTGCATTGCCACCGTTCAAGGCATTTGCCAAGCTCTGAATGGCTCCCAATTGCTTCTCAATATTGATACGATCGTAGAAGGAGGTTGTTCGCAGTGTAAAACTCACCAACTGCTCCAGCTCGGGCAGAAAGAGACTCAGGCGTCCGGTCGGTCTGAGTTTCACTTCGTACTTTCGATCTTCGCGTTCATAGTGAAAGGTTTGTCCGGGAATGAATTCTGTAAATGGTTCGCCATTGCGTACCAGCACCTCGCCTGTCGCAGGGTTGCGTAGGTGTAAGACCTGATTATCATCAGCTACCGCGATGCGCTGATTGGATCCTGAATAGGCTTCATTGGCGAAATACCAGGTGTCCCAAACTGACGACGAGACAAACATCGCCCTCAGTTCGGTAGGATGGTAATTGCCATAAGCGTTATAAAAACGCAATTGAGCGTCGGTGGTATCAGGGGCAAATTCAATCCGGAAGCGTTCTTCCAGATCATCGCCCCAGCGATTATCTTCTTTGGGGGCACCTTTATGAACAGTGCCCACTTCGGGAAAAGCAGTCTGTTGTTTTCGGGTCATCATTTTTCTCCTTATCAGGGATGTGACTTAGTAGTAGCCCATCGCTTGCAGAAGCTGGGCTTGGTTTCGTTTGGGCAAGGGGTTGATCCATGACAATTCTTTTGCCAGATATTTGCGGGCATTGCGTCGCCAGATGCGCGCTTCGCGTTCACGCCCTTCCACATACTGCACAGAAACCATCCCACGATTGGGGCAGTCTTTCGTTAGGCAGGAGATCGTCAGGATATGGTTCAGACGATCTCTGCCTATCTCCTGCAAGATTTCCCAACAATCGCTACAGAGGTGATAGCGCAGGATGCGAGTAGACTGATTTAGGGGAATATCCAGTGCCATCTCAAACCTCCTTATGGTGGCCGATGAACAAACAATGCCAACCATGAAAGGCTTCACGGTGGCAGCGGTATAGTCGCTCACCTGTCGTGCGGATAGCCTCACAGCGCCTGATGATCTCCAAAGGCAGCATGTCTTTGTCATTGGTGGGCAGGTTCAGTTCAAAGTGTTTTAGATCGAGTTGTGCTGGTAGCCTGATGCTATAGGCTTTTGCCCAGGCTCGTAACTCAGGCTCATTACCAAAGTTCAGCCAAGGCTTTTTACCTGTATAGAGCTGGATGCGTTCATCCTGCAAGCGCCCATAAATCATCATCCCTAATTGGTGGTACTGACGTATCTGGTCTGGTAACAGATCCCACAGGATGGCTTGCAGGTAGCCAGGCAGGAAATAGTCCCCACGCTTCAAGATGATCTCGTTCTGTTCAGATGGCATTTGCCAGATCGGTAAAAATTGGCTGCCCGCACCTAAAAAGGTAACGTACACTCGCAGGGGGGAGCTTTGCAGCAATCCTGCCGGAGTATTTTGGATTTCTTCGTTGCTAAAAAAGAGGGACATCAGAATCTCCTTTCTGAATCAAAGAGACGCTTCCCAATGAAGCGTCTCTTTACTAAATGGATGGATATGTAAATGGGGCTAAAGCAAACTCAACTGAGCGGCTTCCAGAGATTGAGCGACTTTCACCTCCTTTTGCTTGGGCTTTACACTGCCTGCATGAATGTTCAACCAATCGGCAAAGCTAACTTGCTGCTCACTTCCAGACAGGGCAGCCCGACTAAAAGCAGCCAGAGCGGTGGCACTTGCTGCTTCCTCTTCCAATATCTGCACAGTCTCTGCATCTAATGGAATGGCATCTCGCTCTGCTAGAGGGAAGGCTGCTAGTTCTGCCGCCCGTACTGCTTGCAGGATATGCTCAATTACCAATTCGCCATCTTTCGGGCGGATGATATGCGGTGCTTCTGCCTGCGCTTGTTCTACAGATTCAGCTTGTGCACTCAACACAGGCGCAGGTTCTTCGTCCTTCTCCTCATTACGCAAGACACGCTGTTTGAGGACAACCAGGTCTTCCTTCAAGCGGGTATAACGATCAGCTTGCTCCCAGGATTGACCCTGTCCAACCTCAATAGCATCAATATCTGCTCTGTGCTGGGCGGCCATTTTCTCCAGTCTCGCAATGGTTGCCTCAAGCCCACGCAAGACAGCTTCGATGCTCTGAATCGTCCCCAGCCCGCTCTCCCCAACCTTTGCCCGTAGAGATTTTCCTTCACCGTATTCAAGGCGGATATTCATCTCAATCGGGTCTTGCAGGCTGCCGATTAATTGGGCTCGCAGGGTGAAGCCAGCATAGGTTCCGATGATTTCGGCATTTCGGGCATGCTGTAGAAAAGCACGGTTCAAGGCAGCACCAGCTTCTTTGCGTTTGGTGTAAAGCTTCCCTAAGACCTGCATAGAGAAATCATCGTTGGTATTTTCATCTCGGATTCGCAAGGCTTCTTCCAGATCGGTGGTCTGCTCTTCCAAGCTCAACCGCTGCTGGCGATAGCTCTGCAACTTCATCTGCATCAGCTGGCGGTTACGCAGCCAGGCAGAACGGACACTGTCTAATTTGCTGAGTTCGTTCTCTACCGCGATCATCTGCATGATCTCCGGGTCGCCACTGGCAAGCGCCTTGATCTCCGCCATTGAAAGGGCGGTCTTGGAGATATCATCTATCTCGCGGCTGTTGACCTGCCCGGACATGACCTGGTCAATAAAGCGGGCCTTGGTCTCCAGTACCTGCCAGATATAGCCATCGAATGAGCCGGTGGTAATGTAGACAAACTCAAAGGCTTCCTTGAAACAATTGCCTTGGCGCAACATCCGCCCCTGGCGTTGTTCCACATCGGCTGGTCGCCAGGGCGCATCCAGATGGTGCATGGCAAGCAGACGTTCCTGGACATTCATGCCTGTGCCCATTTTGGCCGTTGAGCCGATCAAAACACGGACTTGCCCTGCCCGCACGGCAGTAAAGAGCTTTTCGCGTGCTTCGGGTGTTTTGGCATCATGGATGAAGGCGATCTCGCCTGGCGGTATCCCACGCCGAACGAGCTTTTCCTTGATGTCCAGATAAAGGTTCAAAGTTTTCTTTTTCATAGTTACTCCTAAAGAAAAAGTGCCCAGGTCGGGAGACCTGAGCACTTCTATAAAAGGGAATGAGTGGTTATTGATTATCTTGACTTCGGTGTCCCCAGATCGCTGAAGACCACCTGTGCAGCCCGGCTATGTGGTGTGGCATGGTAGAGTGCGGCAATTAGATCGGCAGCGCGGTAGGCTTTGGAGTTGGGGTGGTCGCCGTATGCTTCCGTTTCTTCCACGTTGCCCAATAAGGGATTCAGTAGACGCATATCCAGGGCAGCCTTGCGCCCTTCGGACGTTATTTTGAGCATATTGTCTTCTTCTGGCTTCACCGAGCCATTGCGCACCTGCGTGGCACGCTCTGCCAGATCGGCGATGTAATGCTCTAACGCGGCTGTGCCGGGTAGTTCCACGATCAGCGGGCGTTCCTGATGCAGTTTCGGACGAGAGATCGTGCCTGCACCTGTATTGATCTGCACCCACTTCAGGGCTTCACAGAACTGAGCTAACAAAGTGGAGAGTTCTGGCACATTCACGAACTTCGCCAGACGGATATTGATCCGAAAACCACCGCCTTCTGGGGACATCTCAGGCAGCGCCACTGCTTGAGCAAAGAGCTTCGCCCAGGGATCGAAGTGGGTTAGCCCTAGTTTTTCCAGCGTGCTGTATTGGAAGTAGCGTTGCAGAGTGAATACTTCGGCCAATGTGTTTGTGACCGGTGTTGCCGTGATACCCACAAAACGCCCACCATTCTGTTGGATAAAGCGGGACTTGATGAACATATCAAAGGCGCGTTGGGAATTGGTATTGGCAAGCCCTGCGACCCTGCTCATCTTCGTAGGGAAGAAGAGATTCTTATAAGCGTGAAACTCATCCACCAGGAGCATGTCCAAGCCGAGCATTTCCCAGACGATGGTCTCGCGGGCATCTTTTTGCATACTGGCTTGGTTTGCCAATCTAGATTCGTAATGTTTAATCGCCTTCTGGATTTGTTTTTCGGCACTACGCCCCATATCGGCGTTCTGGTAGAGGAAATTGCGCAGCTTGTCGATCTCGCCATTCAGAAAATCGTTTAGGGCTTCGATGCCCACAGGCAGTAGCTTGAAGGAAGACTGGGGCACAATCACTACATCCCAGTCGCCGGTGGCAATCCGGCTCAGGAATTCCCCGCGCTTTTGCTTGGACAGGTCTTTCGGTCCCGCACAGAGTATTTTGGCTAAGGGATATGCCCAGAGAGCTTCTTCCTGCCATTGCAAGGTCAGGTGATTGGGCACAA
>Ga0209249_1002818_pt1 | contig 13416 bp, 10 predicted proteins | sample SaaInlV_200m_DNA_4_FD_184653 | JGI IMG/M metagenome (GOLD analysis project Ga0209249, IMG submission 184653) | Marine microbial communities from expanding oxygen minimum zones in the Saanich Inlet - SI037_S3LV_200m_DNA (SPAdes) (version 2) | ecosystem: Environmental > Aquatic > Marine >...
GTCCCCGCAACCTGCGAACCGCTCGGCGAAAAAACAAACTCATCTTTGCTCCTGGGCTAATGGTCGAGCACCGCCTATCCTCCTGTGATCGCATCTCGATTGGCGGAAAATTTCCGCTCACGGGCGGCGTAAAAGAAGCAACGCAGGTGGCACAAGGGGCTTGGCGATTGCTCAACTTGGCATCAAAGCTATCATTCTCGAAGATAAACCTGATAATGACGAATGGGAGATTATCCATATCTTCGTCGTAGGCGTAAAGTTTGCGCCTGGATGATTTGGCTGGGGAGGAGAATGTTCAGTCGATGCATTTTGCGAAGCCTGAAATGAAAAGAAGTCTTTTTTTGTGCCGTATACTCTATACAAAGTTGCCCTCAAATTCAGAACGAAAAATGTTGGCTCACTGTCCATGGCGTGGAGATTAACGATACAGCAAGCCTTTTGAATGAACTGAGCTATCGGAAAATGTACGGTCTGTTGTACACAACGCGCTGATATTATGCTCCCTGCCGATCAATAGATAAAAAGAGCGTGTTGCTCACTGAGCAGCACACTCTTTTGTGTAAATCATTGATTTTTAACCCATATACAGAGGCAGGTAGCCTTGATTTCAAGGCTATAGCGTGTGTGTTCCCTTGTGATTACATCGCCAATACAAAAGACTGGGGAAGGTCTCACGAGGCTCCTCACATTCATCTACAGCATCAAAGTTACCTGCTTAGCACGGTATAAATCAAATATACGGGTATTTGCTGTTTTTTTTGAAAACCACCATGCCGCGTTCCCTATGAGCTAAAACATGGGGAATGTTTGCTTTAATAAGCATCCTGTCCAAACTCGTAACTTTTCCTACTCTTATAGCAAGGGTAGCACGGGGTTTTGTAGAGGTCTTTATCTTCAATCAAGAGAAGAGCTTCTGATGATGGTGGATCTCAAAAAGAAAACCATAGAAAAACTTATTGACTTCCCGTAGAGATATCAAAGAAGAGATGCTACATTTGGGAATGCGATTTAGTACTGTGGTTTACGTATAGAAAATATGTTCTTTTTTGGTGTGTAATAATATCGTAATGGTACGAGCTTCAATGATTGTTGAGAATGGTCAGAAGTTTGTAGATATTTCCTGCTTCTTGGGGAGTGAGAAATTGTCATTTAAGACAGGTACTAATCAAAGTGCGGGACAAGCCAATTATTGTCGGTGCTGTAGCGAGCGAAACCGCCGCCAACGACGTCATAAATGCCGCCTCGTGACATTGCATCGAGTGCGTGGAGGGGAGCAGACTCCCCTCTCCCATTTTTGGGAGAGGGGCTGGGGGTGAGGGGAGAGCGTAGCAAAAACTCAATAGCCATCGCTTGCGGGAATTTTGGTGCTGCGCCCCAACCACCATGTTTCCAATCGTAAGTTTCGACAAGGCGTTTTGCTGCGCTCTCAACTTGCTCAGACTCTTGAAGTTTTCTCCTAACTTCGAGAGTTTTTTCTTTTGGAAGAGGCTATAATTGCCATCTTTCTATAATGAGCAAAAAACAGCAAGAATATGAAAACACTTTTAATTGATAATTACGATTCTTATACCTTCAATCTCTTTCAGCTTTTGGCGGAAGTGAATGGTGAGCAGCCGCTAGTTATTCGCAACGACCAGCTCAGTTGGGATGAACTCAATACCCTAAATGTTGATAATATCGTTATTTCTCCGGGACCAGGAAAGCCGAATGTGCAACGAGATTTTGGGATTTGTGACCGCGTACTGCGCGAATCAAATTTGCCAGTCTTAGGCGTTTGTCTTGGACATCAAGGTTTGGGATACGCCTTCGGCGGCGAAATCGCTCCTGCCCCGAAGGTGATGCACGGTTTATTGAGCCCGATTCGGCATAATAACGGGATACTCTTCGAGGGCATCCCCCAGCATTTTTCTGCTGTACGCTATCATTCGTTGGTGGTCGTAGAGCCGCTCCCCGATCTGCTTGAGGCAATCGCTTGGGCAGATGATGGGGTGATTATGGCATTGAGGCATCGTGAGCGTCCGCTTTTTGGGGTGCAGTTTCACCCTGAATCAGTCAGTACTGTACATGGGAAAAAGCTGATTGAGAATTTTGCTGAGTTCACAGCTAAATTTCAGGCAGATGCTCCTAAAGCGGAGGCAAGCCCAAAGTCGGGAGCGTATCGTGTGCTTTCTGTTATCCCATCCCGAAAAGACGATGAAATCAGCCATGCTAAAAAGAAATTCTTTGTTCGGAGTAGGAAATTAAATCAACTATATAACCCTGAGCAAGTTTTTAATCATCTATATAAAAATGAAGAGTTTTCTTTTTGGTTAGATAGTAGTCGAGTGGAAGAGGGCTTGTCGAGATTTTCTTTTATGGGGGCAAGCGGAGGAGAATTGGGCGCGGTGGTGCAATATCAGGCGCAAGAGAAAAAGTTGCGTGTAATCAAAAACGGGAAGAGTGTTGAACGAGAAGAGAGTATTTTTGATTATCTTGACGCTGAATTGAGTAAAAGAGAAGTTTTATCTCCGGAGCTGCCTTTTGATTTCAATACTGGCTTTGTGGGCTATTTGGGCTATGAGCTAAAAGCGGAGTTGGGGGCTTCAGCGAAATATCAAGCAGATTTACCAGATGCAAATTTTATTTTTGCCGATCGCTTAATTGCTTTTGACCATGCAGAAAATGCGACCTATTTAGTTCAGCTTTTTGCCGAAGGAAATACAGAAGTCTCTGAAAAATGGTTTGACAGCATCGAAAAAGAACTGGAAGAATTGCCCGTTTTGCCTCCTTTGAAAAGCTCGTATGAAAAAGCATCTGCTCCGCTTAAGTTTCAACTGCACCGTTCTCATGCTGACTATCTTAAAGATATTCAAGAGTGTAAAACATATTTACGGGATGGAGAATCTTATGAAATTTGCTTAACGACTCAAATAAGTACAGATACAAATCTTGAACCTTTTGCGCTCTATAGACATTTGCGTCATGGCAATCCTGCACCCTATTCAGCATATTTTTGCTTTGGCGAATATGCGATTTTAAGCTCATCTCCGGAGCGATTTTTGCGCGTAGACCGTGAGCGCTGGGTTGAGGCAAAACCAATCAAGGGGACTGCCAAGCGGGGGCTTACGAAAGAAGAAGATGAACGCCTATGTGAAGAATTACGCACCAGCGAAAAGAATCGTGCTGAAAACTTGATGATTGTAGACTTGCTCCGTAACGATTTGGGCTTGGTTTGCGAGATAGGCAGTGTGCATGTGCCTAAGTTGATGCAGATTGAGTCTTATTCAACGGTCCATCAAATGGTCACCACTATTCGTGGACACTTGCGAGACGATATGCGGATTATCGATTCTATAAAGGCAGCTTTCCCGGGTGGCTCAATGACTGGTGCGCCGAAATTACGTACGATGGAGATTATTGACCGTCTTGAGCAAGAAGCACGCGGGGTTTATTCTGGCGTAATTGGCTTTTTGGGATTAAACGGAACCGCCGATTTGAATATCGTTATTCGCACAATTATTAGCACTGCGCAGGGAATGAGTATAGGCGCTGGTGGGGCGGTCACTATTTTATCGGATGAAGAGGAAGAATATGAAGAAATGCTTCTGAAAAGCGATGCGCTGATCAAGGCGATTGTGACAGCCGCTTACGGTGAGTTTGATGAGAAGCTTTATGATATTGAGCAAGATTGAATGGGTTTGAGATGAACACAGACAAAAAACTTTGGGCAAATGGTAAATTGATACCCTGTGATAGCGTGATTCTCAACCCTAGAGATCGCGGTTTTACATTGGGCGATGGGATATTTGAAACAATCCGTGTTCGAGAGGGAGAGATTATTCGCATTGCACAACATCTTGCTCGGCTTAGGAAAGGTGCTGAGACGATAGGCCTAGCTTTGCTTTGGACAGATGCTGAGATTCAGCAAGCTATTCGAGAGACTCTCGTTGCAAATCAATTGAAAGATGCATATCTGCGCTTAACACTTAGCCGCGGTGTGCCTACTCAGCGCGGATTATTGCCCGATGAAAAGAATGCCAAACCGTCATTGATAATTCAAGCTGAGAGTTTTACGGGGTATCCAGAAGGGCTATATCAACGCGGTATGCGTGCCATGACTAGCTCAATCCGTCGCAATGAACACTCTCCTTTGGCGAATATAAAATCACTGAATTATTTAGATAATATTCTTGCGCGTCGTGAAGCGGCAAAAGAAGGCGCGGATGAAGCCGTTTTGCTGAACACTCAGGGGAATATCGCTTGTGCCAGCGTTACGAATATCTTTTTCGTCAAAGGCAAAACTTTGCTCACGCCTCCACTCAGCGAAGGGGCATTGCCCGGAACGGTACGCGAATACCTTATAACTAAAATCTCCCCTCAGCATGGTTTCGATATTGTGGAGCGAGCGATTGCGCCCGCAGAACTTGTAGTAATGGACGAAGCATTTTTGACCAACGCACTCATGGGCATTATGCCGTTAATCAGCGTGGATGGGAAGACTTTCGGGAGGGGCAGGCCTGGAATGATAACATTGGCATTGAAGAAAAGTAGAGCGTCGGAAGGGCTCTGAAAGCCTAGCATTATTACTGAAAACGAGAAAGAAAACAGGAAAGAATTATGAAAAAAGATGAGGCTTTAGCGATTTTACGAGAGTTCAAAAAAGAATATGCTCAAGAATATCATCTTCTTAAAATTGGTGTACGCAATGTTATTGCACACGGCTATTTTGATGTGGACGCAGAACAGGTCTTTGAAATTTGCCAAGATGATATTCCTGCATTGATTGAAATTGTAAAGAAAATGATTATGGATTTAGGGTGACAGGAAGAGTAAAGATAGTTGACAAAGCACACATAGACTCTATCAAAGCCATCTGAAGTTTCTAAAACTTCGGATGGCTTTTTTGATTCTTGCAACTTTTTTCTAAATCCCCTGTACTGATATATAGAATAGAAAATGTGCATGAGGTGACAGTCACCTTCTAAACCCTTTACGGTGAGCTTTTCTTCCATAAAAGGATACGCTTTATAAAATCAAGTTTGAGTAGGTGATTGTCACCTGCTTTGGAGAAAAAAATGGCAGACGTACAAATGATTTTCGGAATCTTATTGCTTTTAGGCATCGCCTTCCCTGGGATGCTGACCGCTTATTGGCTACTCTTCCCTGCGACGGTCGAGCGCGCACAAGCGCGCCTCGATGCATCCCCGTGGAAATCTTTCTGGTTAGGGGTGCTTGTGCTTTTTATTATCACCATCCCCGCTGGGATATTGCTTTCGGCTGGCGGCGGCGTTGGGCAATTTCTGGGCTGGCTGCTGGTCGCCGCGACTTTAACCGTCAGCGGAATTGGTGCAGCCGGCATTGCCGCGAAAATGGGCGTTCTTCTAGCGAAACGCTCAGACGAAATCTCGCCCGCATCCGCTTTTGTGCGCGGCGCGATTGCTCTGGAGTTAGCGGCTGTCTTCCCGCTCGTGGGTTGGTTTATTGTCATTCCGCTGGCAATTGTCGCTTCGCTGGGTGCGACGGCTTTTGCGCTACTGAGTAAAAAGACAATTGAAGCAAAAGCTCCAGTCTTTAAAAAATGTAACTGAGTGGCTTTTTAAAATAAATGTAGCGGCGATTGAGTAGGGCGACAGTACTATCGTCGCCTGTATCGAAATCATAGCGGCATTCAACGATAATTTGTTCCGCTCTGGTTTCGATACGCTCCAGCACGAAAATGCTGTGCTTTCGTTACTCAACCGCCGCTGTAATTCCCGATACCCAATTACCTAATCCCTATTCCCATGAATCTAACCCGTCGTGACTTCCTGAAATTAGCTGGCATCGTTGCTGGCAGCGCAGCTTTATCCTCTTGCGCACCAATCTACGAAAATCTCGCGCGCCTCGATGATTCCCCTCTCCCGCTTCTGGGAGAGGGGCTAGGGGTGAGGGATTTCGCTCTCGTCAATCGCTTCACCTTCGGCGCAGGTCACAAAGATTTAACGCGCGTTTCTCAAATCGGCATCCATGCTTGGGTCGAGGAGCAAGTTGAATACACGTCCGTTCCGGATGATGCTTGCAATCTCCGCTTGCGCCAATTTGAGACCCTCGATCTATCCGCAAACGATCTCTTCGATCTCAGCGATAAAATTTTTGACGACCAAGATAAGCTCAAAATCCCCGACCAATTGCGGCAGGCGACCCTCATGCGTCAGGTTTATTCTCGCCTCCAAATTTATGAGCGAATGGTCGAGTTTTGGAGCGATCATTTCAATATCAGCACCGAAAAAGGCGATTGTTTTTATCTTAAAACCGTCGACGACCGTGAGGTCATCCGCCCGCACTCGCTTGGCTTTTTCGGCGACCTGCTCTGGGCTTCGGCGCATTCGCCCGCCATGCTCGTCTATCTTGACAATCAATCTAATCTCAAAGATGCCCCCAACGAAAATTACGCCCGCGAAATCATGGAACTGCACACGCTCGGCGTGGATGGCGGCTACACCCAGCAGGATGTGATGGAGTTGGCGCGCTGCCTGACAGGCTGGGGGATGAAAGAGCATTTTTGGCGCGGCGATTTTAAATTTGATGCGGATAACCATGATGTCTCCGCAAAAAAAGTCTTGGGGATGAATATCACCGCAGGCGGATTGGATGAAGCCGAGCGCGTCATCCTTAATTTGGGCTTGCACACTTCGACCTCAACATTTATTGCTCGTAAACTTTGTCGCCGCTTCATCGCCGATGAGCCGCCTGTCGCATTGGTCAGCGTGGTGGCTGAAAGATTTACCGCTACAAATGGCGATTTACGCGCTGTGATGCAAACGCTGCTCACAGAAGGCATTCCCCACATCCAACCGAAATTCAAACGCCCTGTAGACCTTATCGTTTCTGCCTTACGTCAACTGGATGCCCGCACAGATGGTGGTGAAGCTATCCAAAAATATCTTGGCAGAATGGGGCAACGCCACTTCACCTGGCCTACCCCTGATGGCTACCCCGATACCTCCGCTCCATGGATAAGCAATCTCATGCCCCGCTGGCAATTTGCGATGGCTTTGGCACAAAACCAGATTAAAGGCACAAAAATTGACGTTGAGCATCTTTTAGAATTGAGCGGTGCAGCAAAAATTGAGCCATTTATCAAATGGATGAGCGCATTGCTCTTGGGTACATCTCTGCCTGATGAAGATTGCAAGCAAATGGCATCTGCTCTTCGAGAAGCTGGTGCAGGCGATGAGATTTCTACCGCACGTGTGGTGATTGCTGGCTTATTGGCTTCGCCTGCGTATCAGTGGAAATAAAACTTTCCCCTCGTAGTAAGGGCTTTAGCCCTTATTAGGCGCATCAATAACCGCTAAAGCGGTTACTACAAAAATTTTTACCTTCGCGTCCTTCGCTTCTTAGCGGTAAATATAAATTATGAAAACACAACATATCTCTCAAACCTCCCGAAAACCTATTCTCACCTTTGCACCAGAAAAAACAGCCCCACGTGGCGATATTCTTGTCGTTGTCTTTTTACGTGGTGCGGCAGATGTGCTCAATATGGTCGTTCCACATGGCGAAGATGAATACTATAATCTGCGCCCCGCGTTGGGTATTCCTCGTCCAGATGATAGTAAGACAAAAGTTGAAGAGCGTGCTATAGATTTGGACGGTTTCTTTGGATTCCATCCGCTTTTTAAGCCGCTCCTACCTGCGTGGCAGGAAGGCCATCTTGGCATAGTTCACGCTTGTGGTGCGCCAGATGATTCGCATTCTCATTTCAAATCACAAGAGTTGATGGAGCGCGGTGTAGAGAATGAGCAGGGTCCTGCCTCGGGTTGGATTGGGCGACATTTGGCTACGCTGAATACAAATAATCCCTCCCCGATGCGCGCAATTGCTCTGGGCGAACTACCTCAGCGCAGTTTATATGGCTCAACGCCTGTTTCATCCCTGCGCTCTATAGAAGATTTTCAACTGCACGGTAACGAGACCGCCGTCTTGCAAATGCAAGCCGCGCTTAGCTCTCTTTATAGTGGAGACGATCTCCTCAGCGGTCTAGGGCGTGAGACTTTGGGTATTTTAGACACATTGGAGAAAATCAAACCCATAGCACCTAATCCCCAATCACCTAATTACCCCGATTCCACTTTCGGACATGGATTGAGAGAAATCGCGTCTATCATCAAAGCTGAGATTGGCTTAGAAGTTGCCGCGATTGATTTAGATGGCTGGGATACTCATTTTGCACAGGGGGTGCAATCTGGACAGATGCCGCGCTTGATGCAAAATCTTGCAGATGGCTTAGCCGCCTTCCACGCGGAGATGATTGACCACGCCGACAAACTTACAGTAGTCGTGATGACCGAGTTCGGTAGACGTGCCTATGAGAACGCCAGCCTTGGCACCGATCACGGTCACGGCGGGATGATGATGTTGGTCAGTGGCAAGCTCAAATCTACGGGCGTTTTCGGTGAGTGGCCGGGGTTGGCACCGCATCAACTTTATGGACCCGGCGATCTCGCCGTCACAACCGATTACCGCGATATCCTAGGGGAGATTTGTATGAAGCGTTTGAATAATCCTGCTGTGGAGAGGATTTTTCCGAATTATGCAGTAAATATGTCGGGATATTTTTTGTGAATTCTCCTAGGGGGAGAAAAAATCAGGTATAATTTTGCCACCTTAAATCCAAATTAGAACGGTGTGTTGCTCCCCTTTTGTTTTTTAAAAAAGGGGAGTTTCTAATGCCGAAAGGATAAAAAATGGGACACGTTTCAAATAAACTTAATAACGCTTTCGAAGGAGCATTGGCTGGTGGCGGTGACCCTGCAACTTCACCACTTTATGTTTTTGGACCTTTCTTAAGGTTAATCGTTGTAGCGGGTGTTGCACAAGTGACTTTCGGTGCGTCGATCTGGCTAGTGGTATTAACCGTTGCTGTTGTTTCTGCAATGTATAGATTGGTTATGCAATGGGTTACAGACGGTAGCGGTGGCAGCGGATTAAGTGAGGAAGAGTTTGGGCCTTGGGCGGCAAAAATTAATGCGGCGATTACCTTTGTTGAATATACGCTTACTTTCTTGGTTAGTATGGCTGCGATGGTTACATTTATTGCTGACCGTGTCCCTGTTTTGAACGATACGCTGATCTTTAATATTCAATATCGAACTTTTATTGCGATTGCTTTGAGTGTTGTAACAGGTTGGTTGGTTAATCGTGGGCCTAAAATGGCAGCACGTACTTTTGGCCCAGCCACAGCCGGCGTTTTATTGCTCTTGTGGGCAATGATTATTTCTACGATTATCAAATATGGTTTTCATCTTCCTGACTTTAATTTACAGGCTTTTTCTCCAGAAAACTTGAGGTTTACTCTTGGTGGCTATGTGCGCATTTTGGCAGTGATGACCGGCATCGAAGTTTTTGCAAATATGGTTGCCGCGTATGATGGCACAGAATCACAAAAAGGCAAAAAAGCCTTTAATTCTCTTTTGATCATTATGGGCACAACGGCAGCAACGATGCTTATCGTAGGCCCTGTTATTAAAGATGTGGCCGATCCGCTCCTTGAAGACGTCTCTGTTTTTACTCAAACAATGGATGTTCTTCTCCCTACGCCGCTACCCTATTTGGGGACGTTGGTCGGTATTGCTGTACTTATGTCTGCTTCGGCAGCGGCAGCACAGGGGTTGCAAAACCTCTCTCTTGGTCTCTCAGAGCGACGTTATGTACCGCCACTTTTTGGGAAACGAAATGAATACCAGGTTGCAGACAAACCCGTTTGGTTGCAGGTGATTTTAGTTGGCATAGTCTTTTTGCTTTTCGGAACACATGAAGAAACTTATCTCGCTATTTACGCAGCTGGTGTTTTTGTGCTTCTCAGCATGACTGGTTGGGCGGTTGCAAAACGCCTTCTGCGCCAAGTGCGTGAGAAATTTGATATAGGCACAGCCTTGCTTATCGTTGGGACAATTCTCGCCGCAATTTTGACGACAGGTGCAACAGGCATCATCTTTGTAGAACGTTTTGCTGAGGGCGCGTGGACCTACTTCATCTTCATCCCGTTGCTCTATGTTATTTTTGGATATACCCGTAAGCAGATGGGTGAACCCTCTGCTGCACTGGATTATCTCGGACGGCTCGACGCCTCCAATTTGGCTGGCTTCGGTTTTGGACAATTAAATCCGGCCTCAGGCGCGGTGACTGCCAAACCCGCTACCCCAGATGATCTTCGCTGGGAACCAGCTCCTATTACCAAGAGTAAATGGCGGCATCAAGAATTTGAGCTCAAGAAAGTTATTGTCTTGCTCGATGGTTCAGACTATGCTGCACAAGCCCTTCCTTGGGTAAAGATGTATTGTCAGAAAACAGGCGCGCACCTGACTCTGCTTTCTTCTATCAAAAGCAAACTTGCTAATGAAGGCGATGAATTCGAAAAGAAATTTTCAAAACGACAGACTTACCTTGAAGGCGTGCAAAAAGAACTTCAAAGTGAAGGGCTTGACGTAGAAATGGTCATTCGCTCAGGATTTATTGCAGATGCTACGCAGATGCTTGTTCATGAAAAACATATAGATATTGTTGTCACCAGTACGCGTGGTAAATCAGGCGAACTCAACTGGACAAGCAGTGGAGTCTCGAGAAAGCTTATCCAGAAAATCAATCAACCTATTTTCTTAGTCCAAGCAACTGAAGATGGCGTTCTTGCTCCGCCCAAATTAGACAAAATTCTTGTTCCACTTGATGGGTCAATTTTCTCTGAGCGCGTTCTCCCTTATGCTCGTTCGCTGGCGCAGGTTTTTGGTGCGGAGATAATTTTGCTCTCAGTTCCTGCTGTACCTGAGCCTGAAGATTACAGTGCTCCATCCGAGCTTATCGAGGAAATTCGCCGCAAAGCTGAAGAAGAAATGGAAAACTTCCTTGATGCAGTAGCCCGCTCTCTGCGTGAGAGTGGAATTAAGGTACGCACTATGGTAACGGGGACTTTGCCCGTACGTACCATCGTCAATATCGGGCATGAAGAAGATGTAGATATGATCATGAATACTTCGCGTGGACGTGGAGGCTTGGAATTATTCATGGTCGGTAGTAAGGCGCAACGTGTTGTCGAACAAACAGAAAAGAACGTCTTTATGATCCCTATTCGAGATAGACCCGCCTAAAGAGTGTTGTAAAGAGTTAGCCACCGAGCACTTGAAAATGCTCGGTGGCTTTGTTTTTTTAAAGAGATTCATCTCCTCATGCTATAATTGCGATAATGTAAATTTATGCCACTGGAGGATCTAAGTTGATGACTGATACAGCCCTATTTCCCTTGAGCGATGAACATAAAATGATTCTTGACGCTGCTCGCGATTTTGCAGAATCCGAAATTGTGCCGATTGCAGCTGAATTTGATGAAAGTGGAAAATTCCCTTCTGAAACGATAAAAAAGATGGGCGAGATGGGCTTTATGGGTATTGAAGTTCCTGAAAAATATGATGGTGCAGGGATGGATACTTTAGCCTATGTTTTAGCACTGGAAGAAATATGCAAAGCAGATGCTTCTCATGGCACGATTATGTCGGTGAATAACTCTTTATTTTGTCATGGTATTTTAAAATTTGGTACAGAAGAGCAAAAGAAGAAGTTTGTTAGCCCTATTGCTTCAGGGGAGAAAGTTGGGGCTTATTCTTTAACAGAGCCAATGTCTGGTTCAGATGCAGCAACGATGCGAAGTCGCGCTGTACGGGACGGCGACGAATATATAATCAACGGACGCAAGTCTTGGGTCACGGGCGGTCCCGTCGCAGATTATGTAATTGTGTACGTAATCACTGATCCAGATAAAGGCGCAAAAGGCATCACCGCTTTCATCACAGATGCAAATCAACCAGGTTTTGTGCGGGGTAAAAAAGAACCAAAGCTAGGTATCCGCGCTTCGGCGACCAGCGAGATAGTCTACGAAAATTATCGTTGCCCTGTTGAAAATATGCTCGGCAAAGAAGGTGAAGGTTTCAAAATTGCCATGACTGTGCTGGATGTTGGCAGAATAGGCATCGCATCTCAGGCTTTAGGAATTGCAGAAGCCTCCTATGCCGCGGCATTGAGTTATGCTCGTGAGCGTGAATCTTTTGGTAAGAAAATCGGTCAGTTTCAAGGCATATCTTTTAAATTAGCAGATATGAAAACTCGCATCGAAGCCGCTCGTTTACTTGTTTATAATGCCGCAATGGCAAAAGAACGCTCAAAGACAACAGCTGAACGCTTTACTTTGGCAGCTTCTACTGCGAAACTTTATGCTTCCGAAACAGCAATGTTTTGCGCTCATGCATCTGTTCAAATACACGGTGGGATGGGCTATAGCAAGGAGTATCCCGTTGAGCGATACTTTCGTGACGCAAAAATTACTGAGATTTACGAAGGGACAAGTGAAATTCAACGTTTGGTTATCTCTCGCTTAGAAACTGGACTGCGTTAAGTGTAAATGCTTTCTCTGATTAAATTCTTCCCTTTCTTGCGTGGCGAATTTGCCCTGAAGTTCACGTCAGGGCTTTGGCAAACCATTAAAAAGATTATCAGCTAAAAATAGGCGAAGATTATGGGTATGCGGCTTTTTTGGATATTTCTGATAGCGGTTATATTGGATATTTATATTGTCTGGAAGTTACGCCCAAAATGGCTAATAAAATGTAACGAATGGCTGACATCATCATCAAGCAGGCTATTAAAATGGCTATCGTCGCCAGAGATAACGCAAGATTTGGATAAAAAAAGCCAGCAGAAAATTATATTTTTAGAGTTGGCTGTATTAGCATTATGGTCTTTATGGGTAGGAAGAGCCTACCTAGACTTTGATTTGGACGTTATTCCTGCAGGAAGGGAATTTCTGTCTGCGATCCAAACACATCATCTGTGGACACAATTTCAACAATGCGGATGGTGTGCTCTTTGGAATGGGTTTGAACGTGGCGGATATCCTGCTTTTGTAGATATTCACGGAAGTATGTTGCATCCTATCGTGATCGTGACGACTTTTGCTTTTGGGGTTCTTAATGGCGCGAAAGTTGCTTTGGTTATTTCCTTGTGGTTTTCTGGTTTGGCTCAGTGGTGGCTCGCTCGTGTATTGAATTTGGGGCGGATTCCCCGTCTTTGGAGCGCGGCGATGGCGATTGTTGGGGGGCATCTTGCAGGGCGCATGGAATTAGGAGCTTTTGGCGTAGTGCTTTCTACTGCAATGTGTAGTTTGGTCTTTGCTGCGGTTGTTGCAGTAGCAAAGGGTGGTGGGCGACACTCTATTGTCTTGTTGGGAGTGGTTTCAGCCTCGGCAATTTTGTCTGGGCAAGGTTATATTCAGGTTGGCTTATTAACCTTTGGTGCTAGTTAGTCATGGGGTATCCTCTGGGTTTGCGAAACCAAAAAGAGGAGAGCCCCATGACTACAGAAGATATTATCATACAGATTTTTTGTCTTGTAGACGATCAGATGCCAGAT
>Ga0209249_1002820_pt1 | contig 13408 bp, 10 predicted proteins | sample SaaInlV_200m_DNA_4_FD_184653 | JGI IMG/M metagenome (GOLD analysis project Ga0209249, IMG submission 184653) | Marine microbial communities from expanding oxygen minimum zones in the Saanich Inlet - SI037_S3LV_200m_DNA (SPAdes) (version 2) | ecosystem: Environmental > Aquatic > Marine >...
TGATAGAAGAAGGTGTAGATATTATTGATATTGGTGGAGAATCTACAGGACCAGGTTCAAAAGAAGTTTCTGCGAATGAAGAGAGCGATCGTGTGATTCCAATAATTAAAGCTTGTAAGGATAAATATCCTAATCTTGAAATTTCTATAGACACGTATAAATCATCAGTTGCGCAGGAGGCAATAGATGTAGGAGCAACAATAGTTAACGATGTAACAGCAGGCAGAGGTGATAAAAACATGTTTAACACTATTGCTAAAAATAAAGTCCCCATTGTTCTAATGTATTCAAAAGACAATTCACCAAGAACAACTATAAAAGAAAACGAATACGAAGATGTGATTAATACAATAATTGAGTTCTTAAAATCTAGAATAGATGTCGCACGTACTGCTGGGATTCCATATGATCAAATAATTATTGATCCGGGGATGGGGCATTTTGTTTCATCTAATCCCAAGTATTCATTTGAAATAATAGCAAGATTAAAAGAGTTGAAAGATGCTTTAAAATTACCAATATTAGTTAGTCCATCTAGAAAATCTTTCCTTTCTGGGAAAAATAATTTACCACCAAGCGAACGATTACCAGAGACAATTGCTGCCTCCTGTATATCCGTATTAAATGGTGCTGAGTTTATTAGAACGCATGATGTAAAAGAGGTAGGCAGAGGATGTGCAGTTGCATCAAATACAGCAGCCTAAATAATATTAAATTAAAACTACAGAAACTAATCCAGAGCTAACTAGTATTATAATTAAGCCAATAATTGTTCTGGCTATCATATTTCTAGATTTATCCATAACGTCTTGATCACCTCTATTTGCTACCAGCATTATTCCTGCAATTACAATAACTACTACAGCAGCAAGTGCCATAAAGCTAAGTATAATTTTTAATGCATCAGCAATTAGCAATACAAGTGGTTCGCTATCTGGTGATCCTTGTATTAATACATCGTGTTCGTTTGCTCCTATTGCTGTTGCTAGTACCATCTTTGCAGATATTATTAATATCCCAGAAAGAACAGCAATTACTGTTCTTCGCATATCTGCATTTCCTTGGTCTGTTCCAAACATTAACATTGCACGAATACCACTCAATAAGATCATAATAATGGCTATTGCTACTATTGGTACTTCTAGGAAATTGATTAATCCTATAATTTCTCTTGAAATAATGGATGCACCCTGCTGCGCACCAGTAGCGCCAAATAAACCAATAACAACACCTCCTGCAAATGCTTCTGCTAGATTCATAGAAATAATTGCAAATATTAATGCTATAAGTGTGTTTCTTGCTTTTGGAATTTGATTTTCATCTTGGGCTGTTACTAAAAACAAGCCTGTCCCAATAATAATTATTACGGCAATCAAATTGGCCAGTGGAAGGTATTGCGAAAATGAACCAGATAGAACTTGGCCTATATTTCCACCAACCAAGGTAGTATTTAAATTGCCACCTACTTGATTAATCGCAGAGCCGGGATCTATTACAAATTCAGCATGTGCAATTTGTAAGCACACTAATTTTATAATTGAAGCAATAGCCGATACAAAAGGAGAAATAATCATTTTTTAAGAGATAATTATATTTGAAACATTTATAAAAGCTGTAGAAAGTTGATCTGGTAAAAACATTTGCACCAAACCATACGATGTAAGTGCAACAACTAACGCAATTAAAGATGTAGCAATTAGCTTTCTGGCTTTATCTTTCATTCCTTCATCTACAGATATAACAAGGAATATTCCTGCAACTATTATTCCAGTTACAGAAAGGCTACCAAGAATTAGAGTGAAGTATCTACCAATACCAATTAATTCGATTATTAAAGACTGCGGACCGCCAGGATTTATAACACCATCTAATGTATTTACATTAGTAAATGTTCTAACGATTGGGATAGCTAGAATCGCAATTGCAGCTCCAATTATGCCCTGTTTAAATCCTTTTTTAGCTCTATCTATATCTCCATCTTCCATGGCTATAACCAAGCGAATACCTTGCAAAGTAATGTTAATGATTACCGCAGTTGCTATTAAAGCAGACATAAACTCAATGGTATTCATTGCGAGTATGTGAAACGGAGATGGTTCTACAATTCGTGGGGTGCTAGAGGCAAACGTATCTGCCAAAAACAACGCTCCACCAACTAATAGAGCTGCGCCCACTGCTTGTCCGTATGCGACTTTAACTTCTGAAATAATACTTTCTGATCTACTACCAATAATTAGCAAAACTCCATAAAACAGAGACATTCCAAATAGTATTCCTACAAATGCAATTTGAAGACCCTGTGGGCCAATAATAAGATTTCGAATATATGCTGTGCCACCTCCTGCACCAACACAAGATAGACCTGATCCCAATGGACATGGGTCTAGATTTCCATAGTTTATTTGCGCCAGTAGTGAACCGAGAATTTCGGGCATAAATCATAGTATTATAGCAGAAAACGTATTTATTTGATAGCAGCTATATTTTTAGATCGTAAGTATTTTGGAAAGCTTTAAGACTTAAGCCATAAGCTCAGAGCAGAATAAAAAATGGCAAGCGCACTTGTTTGAGAGAGGAGCAAGGAAGTAAAGCAGTAAAACAGTGAAACAGTGGCAAGCGCATTTGTTTGAGTGAGGAGCATTGCATTGCTTCGAATTTGGCACGAACAGATGACTTGTCTCTGTGAGTCAAACATATATCGAGCAAGTATGCGACGAACGAGTCTGCGCTTGTCTTGATCTTTTTTGGTTCGTTTTTTGTATCAAGACAAAAAATGAACATGTAATGAATTAGTTGGCACTTTCAAGTTTTAGACTTTTGACAATTTCTATTTGCATACTTGCGCAAATACGCAAATAGAAAAAACAAATATGTAATTCGATATATTCAAATCGAATAATTGGTCAGATTCCTTAGATGATTTATGTGTATAATTCTGTAGGAAGTGATATAAACCATTTGACGTTTAATTATAAACACCACTATTTACTTTACTAAGGGGGGTTCTCAACGTAATCTACACGGGATTTTTTATGTCTAAACGTCCTACACCAAAGAAACGGCGCGCAAAGAGCAAAGGAAGAGATCAGTTCGCAGCTTATGTGCAAAAACAGATACGACGCCTAAATAATAGGAGCAAGTCGCCATATGCCCTTAGAGCAAAACCAAAGAATGCTGCAGATAAGGCATTAGAAGGTATCACAAGGGTAAAAGCGTAATCATTTCTTATTTCTCTATTCCATTATGGCTCGTAAACGTCATCTTTCGCGAATAGCTGTTATGCAAGTGCTATTTGAGCAAGAATTACACAGTACAGACGAAGATACTTGTTTAGATAGGAACATAGATGAGCTTATTAAAGAATGTGGAGATGTAGATAAAGAATTTGCAATATCTTTGTTGCATGGAGTTATTGAAAAGCAAGATGACTTAAAGAAGATAATACAAAAAGACGCACCAAATTGGCCACTGGATCAAATGGATCCCATCTCTAGAGTGATTCTACTTATAAGTACTTATGAGATTAGATATGGAAATGATGCACCTCCTGCAGTTGTTATGAATGAGGCAATTGATATAGCGAAAGAATATGGAACAGCAGAGAGTGGAAAATTTGTTAATGGGGTACTTAATGCGATTGCCCATCACTAGTAATAACACGTACACTAATGTCATATGTCTCAACCTGCTTCATTTATTAATTTAGAAAAAACAATTGGTGTTTTGTTTAAAGACAAGAACATGCTTGTAAGAGCGCTTACCCACAGAAGCTCTGTTCGTCAGAGCAGATCTATTGGTCACAATGAAAGGCTAGAGTTCCTAGGGGACGCTGTACTTGAGTTGGTTTCTACTGAGTATTTGTTTCAATTTACAGACAAATCAGAAGGAGAATTAACCAGTTGGAGGAGTGCATTAGTAAAGGGTGAACATTTAGCTACTGTTGCAAACGAGATTCAGCTTGGATCATATATATTCATGAGTAGGGGAGAGGAGGCCAGTGGTGGTCGAGAGAAGCCATCTACACTTGCAAATGCGGTAGAGGCATTAATTGGTGCTCTATTTTTGGATCAGGGATACGACAAGGCAAAAGACTTCTGCGATCAGTTTATTCTAAATCATTTGCAGAAATTACTTGCAGAAGGAAAACATCAAGACTTTAAGAGTGTATTCCAAGAAAAATCACAAGAGCTACTTGGAATTACTCCTCATTATGAAGTGATTTCAGAAGAAGGCCCTGATCATGATAAAGAATTTACATGTGCTGTATTCTTGCAAGATGAAAGAGTTGCAGAAGGAAAAGGCAACAGCAAACAACGTGCAGAGCAAGCAGCTGCAAAACAGGGGATACAGGTAAAAAAATGGAACTAACTCATTTTAATTTCTATATCCACACCAGAAGGGAGGCTTAAGCTCTGGAGGCTTTCAATTGTCTTGAAGGTTGTTTCTGTAAGATCAATAAGTCTTCGGTGGGTACGCATTTCAAACTGGTCTCTAGCGTCCTTGTGAACGAAGGTAGATCGATTAACAGTGAACTTTCTGATCTTTGTAGGTAGTGGAATAGGACCATGAATAACTGCACCACTCCTTTCTGCTGTTTCAATTATTTTTGATACTGCTTCATCTAAAACTATATGATCAAAAGCACTCAATCGAATGCGAATAGCAGAAACTTTAGTCTTTGAAGAAATAACCTCGCTTGGCTTTTCGTCTGTCTTTTTAGCAGGTGTAGCTTTCTTAGTTTTCTTTGCAGGTGTTTTTTTCTCTGTTGTCATGGTCTTGGTGGGAAAAAGAGCAGGGAGGTAGAATTAAGCTTAAGCCGAGAGCTATTAACTCTCGGCTTAAGCATTTGAATTACTCGACTATTTTGGTAACAACACCAGCACCTACTGTGCGTCCGCCTTCACGAATAGCAAAACGTGTTCCTTCGTCTAGGGCGATTGGTGCACCAAGAGTAACAACGAATTTTACATTGTCACCTGGCATTACCATCTCTACGTTTTCTGGTAGTTCAACAGTTCCTGTTACATCTGTTGTACGAATGTAGAATTGAGGTTTGTATCCTTTAAAGAATGGAGTGTGACGTCCACCTTCGTCCTTGGTTAATACGTATACCTCGGACTCGAATTTTGTATGTGGAGTTATAGAACCAGCTTTTGCTAGAACTTGACCACGTTCAATTTCTTCTCTTTCAATACCTCTTAGTAGAAGACCAACGTTGTCTCCTGCCATTCCCTCGTCTAGTAGTTTGTGGAACATTTCTACTCCAGTCACTACTACCTTTCTTGTTTCTTTAATTCCAACGATCTCTACTTCTTCATTTACTTTAATAACTCCCTGATCAATACGACCAGTAGCAACTGTTCCACGTCCCTTAATAGAGAACACGTCCTCTACAGGCATTAGGAATGGTTTGTCTATTTCTCGTTTTGGATCTGGGATGAAAGTATCTAAAGCATTAAGAAGCTCCTTTAGTTTTTCGATTTGCTCTGGATCTCCTTCTACTGCTTTTAGAGCAGAACCCATAATTACTGGAGTGTCATCACCTGGGAATTCATATTTATTAAGTAGTTCACGGATCTCTACTTCTACTAGTTCTAGTAGTTCAGGATCAGTAACCATGTCTACTTTGTTCATGTAGACAATTATGTATGGAACGTTTACCTGTCTTGCAAGAAGGATGTGCTCACGAGTCTGTGGCATAGGTCCGTCTGCAGCTGATACTACTAGGATAGCACCGTCCATCTGTGCTGCTCCTGTAATCATGTTCTTAACGTAATCAGCATGACCAGGACAGTCCACATGAGCGTAGTGACGTTTGTCGGATTCGTACTCAACATGAGATGTTGCGATTGTAATACCACGTTCACGCTCTTCTGGAGCATTGTCGATTTGGTCAAAAGCCTTTTTCTCTGTATCAGGAGAGAAGTTCATAGATAATGCAGCTGTTAATGTTGTTTTACCGTGGTCAACGTGTCCAATGGTACCAACATTTACGTGCGTTTTGCTTCGGTCGAATTTGTCAGCCATGTCAAAAGTGTAGAAAAGATGTAAATCAGAATAGAGGATAACCCCTCTTAGCCGCGCTAGTCTAGGAATATCTTGAAAAAGAGTCAATGCAAAAGAGCAGGGAATAGTGGATAGATAAGCTTTGAGCTTTGCCTGCCGACCGAAGCCTTGGCGTAGGTTGGAGCTTTGAGCAAGTTAGAAAGGTTCCACAAAACCCAAATTTCTGCTATAATTAGTCGATAGAATCAAATAAATCTATGAAAAACAAACACACACATTTATATACAAATACGGACATAAATTCAGAATCTGAACGAAGATTACTTAAGTTCAGTGGTGAAGCTCCATCTGAAGTTCCTGAGCCAGAAAGTATTCCTGATACACCAGAAGGGGCAAGCCTTGATATTAACGTTGAAGCAGAAAGTGCAGTAGAAGTTACTAGAAAGGCATTTGCAGATATGACATTAGAAGAACAGGAGCCTTATATAATTAATATGACTTTTGGACATCTATATGAAGTTGCAGATGATGGAACAACTCAACTCAGACCAAATGTTTCAGAGGCTGATCTTAATCTTTGCTTACAGAATGTTCATAGATTTCCAGATAGGCCTGGATGGGCAGGGTTAGAAAACACTGAAGACCTAAGAGTCTCTTTATATAAAGGTGACTTCTTAAAAGATTTCACAGAAACCCTACAGAATAAAATTGTGAATCCAAATGACCATAAAAGAATGCTAGATCTAAGAACATTAAACAATGTAGAAGACTACGTTAATCAGGAATATGGAAATATGGACATAAACGCAGAAAGAGAACTAGAATTAAGGGAAGTTCAAAAATATTATGAAGCACCACCTAATGATAGTTGGGGCACGTTGCCTAGATATGGGATATCAGATATTGCAGGAAATGTATTTATTTATAAAAGAGCAGATGTGTTACAGGTAGATGCAGAGTCAGGTAGGAATATTAGAAGGAATGTATTACTCGCTTATGCCCCAGAAGGAGGTTCGCAATATTGTATTCCAGGCGAGGGATCAAATGGTGAAACATGGATAACAAATGTAAATCCAGAAGATTTTGGTCTTACAAGACAAGAGATAATAGATGCATATGATAGAACTGCACTTACTAGTTCAGTAAGCGATGGAAACAGGGCTACAGCAGCCAGTAACAGAGACTTTGAACGAAATATACTAAGAGGTAAATATTTTGGTTCAACTGGAGATTACTTAGGTAGCAATAATGACCGTGTTGCCCGTAGATTGTTATTTATGATGGGGGATTCAGTAAGTGAATATTCTCCTGTGCCGGTTGTTTCAACTCAAGAAGATGTTTCTGAAACAGAAGAAGAAACAGTTGTGGCTGCTCCTGAAGAAATACAAGCTCCGATTACTTTTGATCAAATTGATCCAAGTTCACCTTCTGATACTGGCGTAGGTGGAGAGGTGGAAAATCCTGAGACTTCTTCTAAGAGCTCATCATCACCTTCAGATAGAACTGATTTATACAATGATAGTTTGAATGGCGTTGATCTATTATTGGAAGAGACTCCAATAGATATAAATGGGCAAGAAGTTAGTTTTAGAAAGAATCAAGAAACGAATGAAATGAACCTAGATATAAATGGAGAAACGTACGTATATACAAACAATATAAGTGGTGAGCCAATCATATTAGAGAGTAATTTACTGTTTGATAGAAACAGTAGAGAATTTGTATTTAGAAATGAATCAATATCAGAACAAGAAATATTCAATTTCGTAGACAGTAAAACTTCTATTGTTTAGTAAATATTCAAACTAATGAATTAATGTAGAGTCTGTTTTTTTACTAAACAAACAAATACTTAAATCTTTCTCTTCTTAATAAATCAGTATAAATGATGTTGAAGATGAGCTTTTGCTGCTTACACTCCCCCCGTCATCATCATCATCTTCAATAGACCCTTCTGCACAATGTCCATCTGTACAGTCGCATTTTACGGTATATCTACCTACTCTTCCTCCATCAAAGCAGTAGAACTCGTTTAATAAAGTACTAGATGCACAGTAATCATCTTCCTTAAAGAATCCCTCCTCTGGATGCAAAACTTCTAATGTTCCTACTGTATAGAAATCAATTCCATCTGGATTTTTGCTACTTACGTCTGTATCAGAACATCTACCAGTTCCACCAATAGATACACAAGCATTATCCTCACACCCAAATGTACAGGATATTTCATCTGAAACTACAAAATCTTCGTTATCACAGAAATATTCCTTAACAGTATTGGAGTCTTTGCAGCTATCTGTATATGAAACTCGTATTCCTTCTCTTGTTGGACCATTAGCTGTTCCTTTTGCAAAAGCATTACGACCATTTATAAACCTAAATGTGGAGTCTGTAGTTGTGCAAGTTGTGGATATTGGCTCACTTGAACTGATACTACTAAAAGATTTTCTAGATGAGCTAGAGATAGAAGAACTAGAACTTTCTTCTTCGGTTGAACATACTCCATCTCTACATGTTACTTGGCAATTGATTCTTTTTCGTTCTACAAATCCATTATTATTACAATAATATTCATATAGCGTGTTTGTTCCTTCTACGCAGCTATCTTCATATACATTGTTTCTACTCATTAATAGATTAACTGTAGATCCTTTTGAATACTCATTAATTCCTTCTGGGAATGTTTTAGAAACGTCTGAATCTGTACATGTTTCAGTAGTTATAGGAGGCAGAGATGGTGTAGGAGTATAAGGTGCAGAACTAGCTGGGGTAATAATTATTGGTGCATTAGCAGATGACTCGCTAGATGAAGAATCAGAGGCTGCAGCATGTGTTGGGATTGTATTTGTATGCCCTGGTGTTTTAACGGGGAGAGGGGACTCATAATCAAATGGAGTGCGAATTACTAGGTTATATTTATAATTAATAAGCATTTGATAAATAGCCCAAGAGACTTCCTCTCTACTCATTGGAGCAGAAGGCAATAACTGACTCTTATCATATAAGAATGTATTGTACTGCTCTGCATTGCCTGCGTATCCACTAAACCAAGCATCATTAGGTACATCTGTGTAATGATGTGGATTGTTAAAAGGAAGAGTAAACGCATTTGATAGCATCTTTAAAAATTCAGATCTAAGTACGGGTTTATCTGGCCCAAATGTTCCATTTGGGTATCCATCCATTAATCCATGTTCCACAGCATTTAGTGCATATTGCTCATACCAAGCACTACTTTGAATATCTGGAAACTGACCTGAATTTTGCACATGTCTAAGTGTGTAATCAGCTGCAAGTAGTAACATCTTTGCAGCTTCTACACGGTTTACAGGGTTATTGCCCTTAAAAGTGCCATCTGGGAATCCTGTCACGATTCCTCTTTCTTGTAGATAAGTAATTGATTGCCCCTCATATGAGACTTTAGAGACATCGCTTAATAGACCTGCCCTAAGATACAAGTATTGAGTACTACTCATAGCAAGTAGTACACAGAACAGAGTTATTGTTATTGACCCCATTAGAGCTATTCTGTTTCTTCGTTGAGCAATAAGTTGATTAAACATTGCCTTCTGTTTGATTGTTAGGAGTCTCTTCCTTCACTGATTCATCACTAACTAAATCATCATTCAAAGGTTTTTCACTAACTATCTCTTCCTTTTTTGCTGGTACTTCTTCTATTGGAGGTGTTGGCTCAACTTCCTTTATTACTTCTTCATTCACTGCCTCTTCTGGAACTTCATTTTTAGCTATTTCTTCAACTGGCTTTGTTGGAGCTGGAGCTTCGATTTTCTTTTCTTCTATCTCCTCTTTAACTTGAGCTTCTGGCTGAGGTGTTTCTTTAACAACCTCTGGTTCTGTTGGTGCTACTTCTTCTACTACAGGAGTTTCTGGAGCTGGCTCCGGATCTTTAACAGTTTCAACTGGCTCAGGTGTTTCCACTGGAGCTTCGATTTTCTCTCCTTCAACTGGAACTGATTCCTTAGCCTCAGTAATTTCTTCTTGAGCTGGTTCCTCTACGAGATTACTTGGTTCTTTATTATCAATTTCTTCAATTGGAGTTTCTTTTTGTATCTCTTCTTCTTTAGGAGAATTTTTTGATATAGAAGTATCTTCTATTCTTTCTTCATCCTCATCTTCTTCCATTTCTGCTAGGACTTGTTCTAATTTTGTTAGTTTGGTCTTTTTTGTCTTTTTCTTTGTCCCTTTATGGATAGGTGCTTCTGGCAGATCGTCTGATCCTTTTATTTTCTTTTTTCTATGTTTAATCAAGAATGTAGAACCTCCAATAACAAATATAATTCCTGCAAGCATTAATAGATTTTTCATGTTGAGAAATTCGGATTCCTCTTCATAAGAGGAAACATTTGTAACATTTACGTTTCCTGCAATTTCTTCTTCATCAACAATTAATTGTTCTGGTAGTTCAGGTGGGGGGAGTGCCCCCTCAGCTGGATCTATGATTTCTTCTGGGGCTGGTGCGCCCTCATCAATAGGAATTGTTTCACCACTTTCTGTGCTTTCAGGTTCAACATTACTTTCAGAAATATTACTTCCACTTTCATTTTCTGTCACCGTACCTGTTTCTGTTTGAGGTAATTCTTCCTCTGTTTCAGATGAAGAATCTGCTCCTTGGCTAGAAGTTTCAAAGGAAGACTGTGTTGCTTCGGTCTCTGGTTCACTAGATTCTGGTTCGCTAACAGAAATAGTAGATGAAGATGTTCCTTCTTCTAAAACTTCAGAAATCGAAGATGACCCGCCACTTTCACCAGATTCTCCAACCAATTTACCATCTCTGTACAAAGGCCTGTTTTCCTCTATGGATCCAGAATTAGTAACTTGAGCAAGTATTACACCAGATTCTAGCGCCAGAACGCAGAGAGAAATACTGAATATAGTTACAAGAAGTGACGTTTTGTTATGCATTGATGAATATGTATTTTTAATACACTATTATACATTAAAATACATTTTAGTTCAACGTGCTTATATTATAATTCTCTTCATAAAGTGCAGTAACTTCGCTTTCGCTTAAAGCACGATTATAGATTCGTATATCATCTATCTTTCCATGGTATCCAGATACATACCCATCACCAATAGTTGCATTTAATGTGCTGGCAACTGCAAGTGAGTAAGATGCGGCTCCTGAATTCTTCAGTTCTGAATTCACATACCAACTTAGTTGCATGTTATCTAGATTTCTAATAATACAAGCATGGTTCCATGTATTTATAGTTACACTACCTCCTCCTGATCCAAAACCCATATATGGGCTATTATTCCCACCTGCAGTTCCATAATAGTAACTTAGTGAGCCATTGGTTTCCTGAGTAATAGTTCCTTCTCCTCCATATGCTTTTGCGAATGGATTTCTGCGAGCATTAAGTGCAGTGGGGTATAACCAGAGGCAAATTGTCTGATCGCCTGTTATTTGCAATTCAGATGGATTGCCTGCAATTGTTAGATCAACATTACTACCATCAAAGCTTGTAGCATATCCGTCTAGTCTCCCAAGCCCTGCATTAGAAGGGCAGTTGCTACATGTAGCAACATTCTCACTTTCAGATACATCTGCAAAAGTAGAGCCAGAAGGTTCTGTAAACTTCCATCTTCCTATGTAATCTATTGGCATTGTTTCGTTAAGACTTGGAGCATAAACAAATGCTTGTCCAGAGCTAAAATATGCTTCGTACCCAGAATGCAATGAGCCAGATTCAACTAATGGATCAATTGGCAACTCAACAATATATTCAGGTACTAATGCGCTTAAATCTAAACATGAGGTTCCAGTTCGGTTAATCTGACAAATTGGAAGAGAGTTACCAAATCCTTCTATTAAATTATCAGGGAAAGACCCATTCTTTATTTGATACTGATTAAGAGCATTTTGTACTTCCATTGTTTCACTCATTCTTTTTGTATCTCTGGTTTTTCTAAATTGCTCTGCAGGATTTACAACAACCATCACAATCGCGCTAATAATACCAATTAATCCTATAACAACTAAAAGTTCCATTATGGTGAATCCTTTTTTCCTAGATTTGCTTTCACTACATTGCATAGATTTGAGTTTAAAAGTAGATAAGGACAAATACAAATTAAAAATTTTAAGTAGCTTGTTCTTCTATTCTTCTTTCTCTAATAACATTTACTTTAATAACTCCAGGGTAGGTAAGTTCTTCTTCTATCTTCTTGGCAATATCTTTTGCGAGTTTCTGTTGCTTTAAATCATCTACTTTATTCGTATCTACATATACACGAACTTCTCTACCGGCAGATATTGCGAAGGCTTTCTCTACTCCTTCAAAGTCTTTTGCTATTCCTTCTAGCTCTTTAAGTCGTTTGATGTATGACTCCATAGATTCTCTACGAGAGCCAGGTCTAGCACCAGAAATAGCATCTACAGCCGCAACAATGAATGCCTCTGGGCTTTCCATTGGTATATCTTCGTGATGGGCTGCTATACAATGGATAACTTCTGGACGTACTTTGAATCGTTTACTAATTTCTACTCCGATCTCTACATGAGTACCGGAAACATCATGATCTAGAGCTTTCCCAATATCATGTAACAAACATGCTTCTGTAACTATCTTTGCATCTGCGCCAATTTCCTCTGCCAATATTCTACCCATATTGGCCATTTCTACGGAGTGTTTTAGAATATTCTGACCATAACTAGTTCTAAACCTAAGTCTTCCAATAATCTTTAATAGGTCTTGAGGGTAGTTGGTTATGCCGAGTTCATCTGTTGCACGTTTTCCAAATTCCAACATCATTTTTCCAACCTCTTGTTTCATCTTGTTAACAACCTCTTCAATTCTAGCTGGTTGAATACGTCCATCTTTAATTAGCTTTTCCATTGCAAGCTTAGCTACATATCTGCGAGCTAAATCGTATCCACTAATTACAATTGCTTCTGGGGTGTCGTCTATAATTATGTCTACACCAGTTAGTTTTTCAAAAGTGATAATGTTTCTACCTTCTTTACCAATAATTTTTCCTTTTACATCATCAGACGGCAACTGAACAATTGTAGAAGTTGATTCCGTAGCCACTTCTGCAGCGTATCTTTGCATTGCTTCTGCAAGTAAGTTCTTAGCTTCTTCTTCGTGTTCTTCATTCATTTGTTCTTTCTTTAATTTAATTTGAGATGCGAAGTATTCAGAGTATTCCGTTTCTAATTCTTTCCAAAGTTGTTCTTTAGCTTGTGATTGAGTCAATTTTGCAACCTTTTCCAAAGCCTCTCTGTGATCTGCACTTGCAGTAGAAAGCTCTTCTTTTAGCTCTTCTAATTTATTTTCTTGTTCTTTTAAGTTAGCTCTTTGTCTTTCTGCCTCCTTAACTTTTTCGTCTAATCCTTTTTCTTTTTCTTCTAATCTTCCTTGTTCTTTTTCTAGCC
>Ga0209249_1002825_pt1 | contig 13378 bp, 8 predicted proteins | sample SaaInlV_200m_DNA_4_FD_184653 | JGI IMG/M metagenome (GOLD analysis project Ga0209249, IMG submission 184653) | Marine microbial communities from expanding oxygen minimum zones in the Saanich Inlet - SI037_S3LV_200m_DNA (SPAdes) (version 2) | ecosystem: Environmental > Aquatic > Marine >...
GGTCCGCACTCTTCCCTCAACAGCTCAAGTAGTCAAGAAAACAGGGAAACAGGTTTGTCTGGACAGAACCGAACTGAATAGCAGGAAGATCAAGCACGGTTCTGTCTCAAGGACTTTTGACAGAACCATTTGAAGAAGAAGGAGTGGACGCATGGAAAGACACTTAATGATAGTCGGTATGACACCGGTAGTGATTCTGGCGGGTGCTCTGGTCCTGGGCGTGGACGGATGCGGAACGGCAACTGCCGGTGTCACAAGACCAGGCAAGCCACCAAAGGTGCAAGCCTCGCGGCTTGTGGCGCGTCAAGATTTTGATCTCAGCGAAACGTGGCTACCCAAGAAGTTCATGGGCAAGGACTTCTGGCACATGGTGGCGGTTTCCATGGATAGCCATCCTGACGGAGGAAGCCGAGTCGGCACCACTATGCGGGACGTGGTGAACAGACCTCTCTTCAGGGAAAGTGGATTGAATTACCAGTCTATTGCGAACATTACTGTTCCCGATTCCAACAAGGTGTCCATCTCGGCCATGGCTCTGGCCCTGGCAGAAAGCTACAAACACATTTCCTCTGCCGACGCCGCCAGGTATTCCAGGAAGTATCTCTCTCTCATTGATGCCAGGCCCGACGCGCCCTTTTTCATGATGCCAAGCGGCATCCGCCCCATCTACAGGCTAATGAGGGATTTTGATTGCGACTATGGAGGCTACAAGGCGTGGAAGGAAGCCCACCCCAATTTCATGGGGTGTGTGCATGGAGAGACAGACAATGGTTTCATTTCTGCCGCTCCGTGGAGGAACAATTGGTGGCCAAAGAAGAGGAAGACATTCGACAAGGAACTTGTCAAAACCGTTGAGAGTGAGTTCCCAAAGCCCCGAACCCGGGAAGAACTGACAGCCCAATATATGAAGGCACTAAACTCATTCGAGAAGTTCTTTTTCGATGATGCAGATAAGTGTGACTATCTGCGCGCGGCGCATTGTCACGACCATTACTACTACGAGTCTGGTGCAGATATGGTGTGGTTGGAGACCACCAACACCGCCAGCCCGAATGGCGTGAGGAACTACCGCCATCGACCGTCGCTGTTCTTTACCAGGGGCGCGGCCCGACAGTATAGGAAGAAGTGGGCTTGGTACATTGCGGCGTTCTATAACGGCTATGACGACAAAGGCGATTTCTGGGGTCACAGCGATCCAGACTACAAGAGTGATAAGGTCGTAAAGGGAAGCGGTAGGGGCGGCTACCACGGTCCGGACTGCGGCACGTCACCATCTTTGCTCAAACGAGATGCGTTCCTTGCATATTTGAGTGGCGCGAGTTTTGTCCAGCATGAGAGCTGGGGCGGTTATATGAATGTGGCGGAAAAGGACGGTCAGGAAACATATGATCTATCCTCTCCCCTGGGCAAAGTATGGGAAGACTGGTTTGAGTTTACCAGGGAGAATCCTGATCGGGGAGTGAGCTATGCTCCGGTGGCGTTGTTGGTCCCCTTTGCGCAGGGGTACCCCAATTACGGCGGCAAGTCATGGCATACGTTTGACTATGAGCGTCCCGACTGGATGATCGATGCTTTCCTGTTCACCATCATGCCGCATGCTCCGGTCACTAAGAACGGTGACGAGGGTGCCTTGGCCAACAGTCCGCACGGGGATGTTTTCGACGTGGTTGTTCCGAACACGCCAAAAGGACCAGTATCCGTAGACGTGTTGAACGATTACAAGGTTGCTGCCATGCTTGGCAGATACCCGAAGAGCGAGCCACTTGCGAAACAACTCATGAAGTATGTGGAGACTGGTGGGACCCTTCTGCTGAATGTCGAACAGCTCAACGAGTTCTTTCCGACAGGATTCACCGGGATTGTCATGGCCAACACGGAAGGTGTGCGTACTGCTACGGTAACGGGAACGATTAGAAGCATGTCCGATGGAAAGACGTTCGTCGTGCCTGATGAGTATGAATGTGACGTCGTCACAATGGGAGGTGCTGAACCACTGTTGGAGGATTCCAGAGGAAACGTCTTGGCATGCAATAACGGGTTCGGAATGGGGAATGTGATCATATCAACGGTCAACTGGATGGTACCCAAGGACGACTCTTCCGGGAAGGGCGGGGATTGTCTGGTCAGAATGGTCTATGGCAAGACGTTCCCGTTTGTGGAGTATTTCCTGAAGCAATTTGTAAGTGAGACGCTTCCAATAGGAGTTGAGGGTGATGTCCAGTATGGAATGAACAGGCTGAGCGATGGCTGGATCGTGTATCTCATCAACAACAAGGGCGTGACTAAGTTCACAAACAAAGCGCAACGCCTGGATATATCGAAGACTGCAGAGGTCGAGATCTTCCTCAGGAACATCAAGGCTGAGACCATCACAGAGCTGAGGGGGAAAAACGCAGTACAGACGATACGCGGAAGTAACTCATTCACCATAAAGGTCCCCCCTGGCGACATAAGAATAGTCAGAATTGAAGAAGGCAGGTAAGCCAGAGCTCTGGTGTCCCGCCCCCTCACCCTCGCACGAGGTTGGCGTTGGTCATGGCCACTGCCCGGGCACGAGACACGTCATGCTCAAGCGGCTCGCCGGCGAAGCACCGGGCAAACTCGTGGAGCACGAGTGGGACGTACCTGTCTCGATTGGTCCGGCCGGCGCAATGGGGCGTCATGATGACATTCGGCAGGGCGCGGAACGGGTCACCGGGGGGAGGCGGCTCCCGGTAGTGCACGTCGAGGATCGCGGCAAACCGCTCTTTGCGGAGTTCGCAAAGGAGGGGATCTCTCTGAATGATGGGGGCGCGTCCGGCATTGATCAGCACGGCGCTGTCTTTGATTCGTTCCAGAAGTCCGGCATCGATCATTCCCTTGGTCTCTTCCGTGAGTGAACAGAGCACGTGTAGCACATCGGACTCCGAGAAGAGCGTGGGAAGGTCAACGACAGTAACCCCAGCGGCTTCGGCATCGGCTGCACTCAGGTCATTCGCATAGACAAGGATCCGCTTGGGGGGGACCACGCTGAGCATCCGCACGAGCCGACGGGCAATATCCCCGTAGCCCAAGATTCCGACGGTTTGGTTGGTCGGGCTTTGGCCCAAGTGCCGCCGTCCGGCATCAATGGTGTCGAGGGCACCCAGTTTCGAGTATTCCAGCACACGTCGTGCACCTACGAGGGTCATCATCAGGCTCCATTCCGCGACAGACCGAGCCATTTCGGCATTGGCCGTCACGACATGGACCCCACGGTCAAAGAGATGATCGGACACCATGTTGGCAACAGAGCCGGCTGCGTGTCCCACGATCCGCAGAGAAGCGTTCCGGGCCAGAACGGCCTCATCGAGGGTCGGTGTTCCCCAGGTCGTGATGATGGCGTCTGCCGGGGCGAAGAAATCGGCCCATTCGTCGGGCGCGAGTGACCCCGAGCACTCATTGAGAGTGATGTCAAAACCCAGCTCGTGGGCCAGGGCTTTGGCCTGTGGTGTCCACAGTTCGTCGCGAACTGCTCCGGGTTTGGCGGTGAAGACCACACGGCGTCGAGTCAGCATGGTGAGGATCCTGTATTGTGTGGACCGCTCCCGGTAGTCGCGTCTCTGACGGAGGGACCGCTCCTGATAGTCGCGGCTCTGACGGAGAGGCGCTCCTGGTAGTCGCGGTTCTGACGGAAGGGCGCTCCCGCAAGGGGCGTTCTCCTGAACGGATGTTTGGCCAATAACCTACTCCCCTTCGTCGGGAGGCGCATCCCCCGCGGGCGTTGGTGTGTAGCCCTTCAGTTACGTGAGGCGGCTCGACGGAGTCTCTCCCTCCATCGGACACAGGTGGCCCAGGGAATCCCTGGAGGGAGAGACTCCGTCGAGCCATCTTGGAGTTCTCCTCCCCCCCGCGTAACCGAGGCGTTACGTTGGTGTGACCTCGCCGAATCGCTTTCCCACGTGGATGGCCTCGCCGGGACAGGCTTGGGTACAGTCGCCGCAGATTGTGCACTCGGTCGTGTCAGGCGTCGCACCTGTGGGACAGTTTGCCGGGAACTTGCCGCAGGCTGAACAGGAGCTCATGTTGCGGTCGATCTTCAGCAGGCTGATGCGGCCGAGGAGCCCGAGGAGGGCACCGAGAGGGCAGGCATACCGGCACCAGGCTCGGGGCACGACCAGGGCACTGGCGAGGGCGACGACGAGCAGGGCCGCCCGGACTGGGTAACGCTGAAGCCCGAGCCCCCACGCCACACGCAGGGCATCGGGATTGAGTACGGACGATGAGCGGACCACATAGGGATGTCCGCGATCGGGGGCGAGGTTGAGTGCGTAGACCCACCACATGACAAGGACCAGGACACCGTACTTGAACCATCGCAGTGGAGGATCCAGGTGAGTGGCCTTCGCCACGTTTGCTGTCGGTCCTGTCTGACAAGAGCAACTTCGGCGCCCACTACTCGACACTCGACTAGGTTCCAGGGAAGAGAAGGTGCTCGTCTTCCGCAGGCGTCTGGGAGTGCACCGATTCAGGATGTCCTGAAGGTAGCCTAATGGGCAGGCCCAGCCACAGAATGCCCGCCCGATCAGCAGCATGGAGAACAGGAGCCCGATGTAGACAGGGAGGTGTAGGAACTGCCCCCAGCAGTCGCCGAGAGGACACGAGGCACAGGACACAAAAGGCACCCCGAACGGGCAGCGCAGGAAGCCGACGAGGAGCCACTGCCCGGTGACGAGGAAGAGGAGCGTCTGCGTGATCCGGCGCTGGAAGGTGATGCGTTGCATAGTCGGCGAGCTCACTGGTCGAGGCTACGAGGAGGCGGGGTGATGTCCGAATGTCCAGGCATGAGTTTCTGCGCTTGCTCGGACCACGGGCTGTCCGGATAGGCCACCGTGACGCGTCTGTACCACGCCTTGGCCGCATTGGGGCGATCGGTTGCCTCCAGAACCTGAGCCAGGCGGAACGTGGCCGTGGCCATGAGCGCATCCGCCTTCCCCTTTGGCGGGGCGGCAACGGTCACCACTTTCAGGTACTCGAGCACGATCTGATCTTCCGCGAAGACTCGGGATTTACGGAATTCCTCAGCGATGAAGAACCGCTTGGCCGTTCCTGACTTCGGGCGATGCCTTGGGCCGGGAGGGTGTTTCCCGGTTTCCGCTCCCGCAAGTCGCGGCTCTGTTTGGGGCGGTCTCTGTTTTCCCGAGCCGCGACTGCCGGAAGCGGTTCCCTTGATCCTGAGCGTCTTCAGCCTTTCCCGGGCTTTGGCCGCCCATGGGCTTTGGGGAAATTGCCCGGAACAGAGCCGCCATTGTCTGCGCGCGGCGTCCGGCAATCCCGCCGCTTCCGCGGCAATCCCTGCTCGAAACCGGACTTCGGCATCGAGCGTGTGGTCGCCATAGACTCCGGACAGGACCTTCATCATTTCCTTGAAGGTGAAGAGCGGAAGACGGTGTTCGAACAGGCGCATGCCATACGTCACCCCCCGGTGAGCGTGCGTGTCGTAGCCCGGTTGCCACGGAGGCATGGTATGATCTTCGGTCGGCCTCTCGGCTGAGGCAAACGTGGCCAACTCGGCCTCAGCGGCCAACGCTGCTTCTGTTTCCGGAAACTCCCGGATGGTCCGTCTCCATTGGGCCTGCGCGACCGCCGGAAGCCCGCGCCGTCTGGCACACAGCCCAAGCAGGCACTCGGCCTTATCCATGTACCTACTTGGGTAGTTCAGGGTCACCACCTTGAGGAGGTCCCGGGTGGCATAGTCCACTTCTCCGGCTTCAAGGAGGTGCAACCCGAGGGCGAACTCACGCGTCCCGTTCTTCGGTGGGTCTCCATCGCGAATGATGATCGGGGAGACGCGGTCGAGCAGCGTCCCGCACGGCGTGCGTCGTTGTGGCGGGGGAGCCATGTGAGGGTGGGCGAGGAGGAACTGCTTCGCGGCCTGAACCCAATGGTCGTACGTCCGCTTGTCCACCGGGCAGGGGGGGCGAGCCAGATCCATGACTGGCGAGTCGAACTCCTCTGGCTCGGAAGGCGGGTAGTCGGTCAGGATTGTCTTGCACATGCGTTGGGCGGCGTCGGTGTGTCCACCCCCGTAGGCAATGGTGGCAGCGTGATAGAGGGAGCGTGGCACAAAGTGGTTTGGCCCGAAGGTGTAAATGACTTTCAGATACCGACGTAGAGCTTCGCGGCCGATGTCGTACTCGGCCAGGAGTTCGGCCATTTTGACCTGCAGGGCAGGCATGTCCTTGGGGACACTCACCTTCAGCAGGTCCTTGAGTCCCTGGGCTTCAGGAGAATCGAGCGGCAAGTAGCCGATCTCTTTGAGTATTTCGGGTGCGGATTGCAGGCCGGCAACGAAGTCTTGAGCCACGCTGTGTGCTGCCTTGCCTTCCGGCGGACACAGGACACCGGCGCACTGAGGCAGGGAAGGACGCCCTTTCTTCAGCGCGAGCAGGTGTTTGGCAGGGACTGCTACGGCCTCGATCCTGTCCCGGTAGTCCGGGTAGTGGACCACAGATCGGGGGACGATGGCTGCGTCGGCTCGGCCCTCCAGAATGGGAGTGATCAATTTGCGCCCGCATTCATGCGTGACGACGGCGTTGTTCTCCCATCGTTCCACGAGCCCGGGATACCACTTGGCACTGACGGCGGCCATAAGCAGGGCCGGAACCTTGCCTTTGGGGCGCATGGCGGCGGGGGTCTGTGAGACACGGAGCTTGGTGCGCCCCAGGTCGAGTAAGCCTCTGATTCTTTTGGGGTTGCCGCGCGGCACGGCGATCACCAGCGGATCAATGGCGAAAAACGTCGGGCCTTCGATGAGCCGCCCAGCTTGCTCGAGGGCTCGCCAGCCGGGTCCCCCGCGCCCGACGATGACGTCTGGCGTCGCCCCCTTCGTGACGACTAGGTCGAGGAGGTACTGCACGGGGGCAGCTGTGTAGCGGACGCGATGGCCCGTTCGTGCTTCGAAGCGTTCGATGTAGGCGCTCAGAAACTCGTAGTTTCCCCCACACGACCAGACCACGAGGGGGTTGCGATGGGTGAACGCGTGGTGTCCGCCCCAGGCGAGGAGCATGATGAGCATGGCCCCCACCAGGAGTCGCTCGCGCCGCCGGAGTCGGCTGAATGTGGTTGTTTTAGTGTCCATGTGGTCGCTCCGTCCTTAGACCTTCAGCACCGTGCGCGAATTGGGCCACTAGGGAAACAATCGGGGCGTGGCAGTCCCTCCCACGCTGAAGACGGTCAAACCAATGTGGGAGCGGGTGCCATCCCGCGATCAAGTCGTGCTCAAGACTGGGCCGTTAGCGGCGGGGCCGGCGCGATGGTGATGATGTGTCGCTCATGTTCCTACCATTTGAGGGAGTATCCGACGTAGGGGCTGATGCCGGGGTCGCGCCAGCCGGGGAATGTCTCATAGCGTTCGTTCGCCAGGTTGCGGACGCCGCCGTAGATCTGGTGTTGGAGATCCCCTTCCCCGAAGGTGTAGCCCAGATTGACGTCGACAAGCCAGTAGTCTCCGAGGCCGTAGAGCGTCTGGGGATCGGTGCCGAAATCATCCTCGTACGCGGCTGTATACTTAGCAGAAACTGCTCCTACCCAAGGGCCCTCCGCGTACAAGAGAGACACCGCACACAGGTAGCGGGGCAGGCGGTCGTCGGGATCATTGCCGCTGCCGCTTTGTTGCTCCACCGTGCCCCGCAAAGCAGTCATGTTTGCGGCGTAACTGAGACCGTGCCCCAGGTCACCTTCGATCTTGGCTTCGAGGCCCAGGCGGGTGAAGTCCGCAGAGGCCCACTGCGGATACCACGTTCCTCCCAGATTGCGTCGACCACTGTAGACAACCCCGTTGGTGATTCGCTTGTGGAAGCCGGTAAGAGTGAGGGCGAGTCTCTCGTTCATGGTCAGCCGGTAGCCGAGTTCATAGCGCGTTTCCTTTGCGTTCTCGAGTGGTTCCCCCGTGCTCGAGATCAGGTCGCTTGCGGTTGCTTCCCGCGAGACCGCGAGACGCCCCGTGACGGTCTGACCCCCGCTGAGATCGACCCGTGCCCCGAAGCTGTAGCTCAGCGCGGGATCTCGCCATTGGTCTTCGAAGGGGACGCCACCGCTGGTCTGAACTCCGAAACCGGGGCCGTCCGCCGTGTATCCTTTGAGGATGTACTTGCGGTCCCAGCGGACGCCGGCATCCACGGTGAGCAGGTCAGGCACGACACTCCACTCGTCCTGAGCGTAGAGGCTGTAATCTTCCTCTTCCCGGGGATTCTGATCCAGGAACAGCGTGCCGTTGGGCCGCTGTTTCCAGGTTCCGTAGTAGAGTTTCCCCGTTGGGTTGTTCCAACGGCCGAAATAGGACCCGAGGCGAAGGACATTGGTGTCCGGGAAACGGATGGCCTGGCGGATATGCACTCCGTAGTTGGACTCGCGGATGTCCGCTTCTTTGTCTCCGAAATGGTGTTGGTGCAGGACGGCTTCGAGATCCCGGTAGAATCCCTCGAGTGTGGTGCTCGCTGCGTCGTTCCACACATGGTTCAGACGGACCGTCCAGAGCGTACTTCTCGATGGATCGTATTCCTCCAGGCGTGGACTGAAGTAGCTCAGGCCATCCGCGATCTGGAGTTCCCGTCCGCCCTGCTCATGCAGTCCGGTCGCACTGAGAGTGGAGTTCCCTGCATAGTTATAGACGAGCCGGAGAAGCCCGTCACTGAACTCGTGCCCCATGTTCTCGCCGCCGCGCCCATCGCTGTAGTCGTGACTGAGGCACGCGACGTAACCGACTTTCTCGGTCAACGGTCCGGCCAGATGCAGATTTTCGGTGTTCGCCTGGTAGCGCCCGCCCTCAACCCGCACTTCGCCGACGTGCTCGTCGGTTGGTTCGCGTAGGCGGATGTCGATCAGGCCGCCGTAGCCGGTCACGCCATTTGGACCGGAGAGTTGAGGAGGACCATAGATCAAGCTCGTGGAGTCGCGGATGACGCGGATGCCCTCAACCAGTGATGCGGGAAGGAAGTGCATGTACCGGTAATCCTCGCGCACACCCGCTGGCATGGCGTCGAAGAGCACGATCACATTGCCGTCGCCGCGCAGGTTCAGAGCAAGAGCGTTCTTTCTGCCTTTGCGCCGCATCTCGAAGGACGGTGTGAAACGCAATGCATCAGAGATCGTCTTCGAGCGCTGCAGCTCGATGTCCTGATGGGTGATGATCTCGAGGGTCAGCTCCTGACTCGGAGCGGCTGCAAGGGGAACCTGGATCGGGTCTGCGATGGGCGTGTCGTGGATCACAACATCACCGAGGTAGACCGACGGTGTATCCGAGGCAACCGACGTCTCCGCGAGTCCACCTGCTTCCGTGAGAACGGTGACCGAGAGCCATACCTCAACTAGCGTCTTCAGGCGGAAGAAACTCCTGTGCGCTCCCGCCACGCCGAACGCGCCCTGCATTGCTGATCTCCTGTGGTAGATTTGGGGATCTGACCTGAGTGTACACGCTTCCGGAAGCCGTGTCAGGTACTGGATCTTGAAGAACGTGTGAATGTTGTACGCGGAATGCGGGATTAGGGTCGGCCGGCGGCGTCGGGCGTCTGACTCCGGGTCGCGCCGACCGCAGCGACAGGACATCAACTATGGCAATGATCGAGCGGATTCTTCCGTCGCCGGTGAATGGCGGGTTCAGGATGGAGAACTATTGGGTGTGGTGCGGATCCGCCATCCGCGGCGAGGATGGACGTTTCCATCTGTTTGCGGCGCGTTGGCCGAAGCACCTGCCGTTTTTCGAGGGGTACCAGGTTTACTCGGAGGTGGTGCGTGCATCGTCGGACACGCCGGAAGGCCCATACCAGTTCGAGGAGGTCGTGCTGCCGGATCGTGGAGCTGAGTTCTGGGATGGGCGGATGACCCACAACCCCACCATCCATCGGTGTGGAGACAAGTACGTGCTTTTCTACATTGGGGCCACGTTTGAAGGCGAGAAGCCAACAGCGGAAGAGCTGGCCGACGGTGCGACGGCAGTGACCCGGGCCTCTTACAGTTCGATCCGGATCGGGATGGCCGTGGCGGATTCGGTGCGCGGCCCCTGGGCCCGCCCTGATGCCCCATGTCTCAGAACGCGTCCGGGAAAATGGGATGGCAGTGTGGTCACGAACCCGGCGCCATGTGTCCTCGACGATGGCCGAATCCTCATGTATTACCGGGCAAACACCCCGAACGGGCTGCGGATCGGGGCAACTATGGCCGAGGAACTCGGTGCCCCCTTTGAGCGGATCTCAGATGATCCGGTGCTGCAGTTCGAAGGCGATGATTTCGTCGAGGACCCCTATGTCTGGCAGGTGGATGGCCATTTCGAGCTGGTGGCGAAAGACATCAAGGGTGGAATCTGCGGAGAAGTGCACGCCGGCATTCACGCACGCTCCGATGACGGTGTGCATTGGGAGCTCTGTGATCCGCCCAAAGCCTACTCCCGGCGAATCCTGTGGGACGACGGTTCAACCACCGCACAAGGCTGCGTGGAACGTCCACAGCTCCTGATCGAGGACGGTGTCCCAACCCACATCTTTGCCGCCACCGGTGATGGTCCCGGAGGCTTCCGAAGCTGTGAGAATACCTGGAATATGGTCATTCCCCTGCGCAGGGAAGGCTGAGCGATGGGGCTGCCTGCCCCAAACCCCGGCTGGGGGAACAGCGGCTCCCCCAGACCCCCGGATGAGAGGCGCCGCGCACAACAGGCGGCGAAGCCCCGCCAGCCGTTCGCGGCACCGTTGCCAACGCTCGCGCGACGGGCGATGCGGTAGACAGAAGCGGGGGCAAGTAGCTCTGCGCGATGTGTGCTACCTGAGCGGGAGGGAGAGAGGAACGGGGGCCGCCTGCCCCAAACCCCGGCTGGGGGAACAGCGGCTCCCCCAGACCCCCGGATGAAGGGGCGACGCGTACGACAGGCGGCGAAACCCCGCCAGCCGTTCGCGGCACCGTTGCCAACGCTCGCGCGACGCGCGACGCGTAGACAGAAGCACGTCATGCACGAGCGTGCGAGGGGCATCCCCTCCCCGGCACTGCCGAGCCCCAACTCGGCATTGCATCGACGACTTCACTCGTCTGTAACTTCCCCGTTTCTGAGCACAAGACTGTTGCCCCCCCCCGTTGGGGGTGCCGCTTCTCCGTAAGCGGCCAGGCCGGTTGTGGAAAACCGGCGCTCCAAACACCTGGAGGCAGTTACACTCTCCGATATGACTGGTGCACTCGCGGCAGAGGCGACCGCTCGCCTGTAGCTTCACGTGCCTGAGCACAAGACGATCGCGGGATGGCACCCGCTCCCACATTGGCCTATCATCCCGCGAAGCTGATCACGTCGGCCTGCTCAAGGAGGCGTAGACACTCGAGGAGCGGCTCGACGTCCACCGATCCCCCGAACTCGAGGCGCTGTTGGATCTCGCGGACCGTGCGTCGACCATTGATCCAGGGCCAAACGCGTCTTGCGTCGGCGCCCTGCGAAGTCCGCAGTTTGTTCACGGCATCATCTGTTTCATCGCCGAGGACGTCGCGCCCGGGCAGGCGCCAGTAGAGACGCCTGGGGATGAGCTGAAGGTCGGGAGTGCCGTCGCCTGGGGCTGTCTCCGGTGCGGAACGAGCGGCGCCCATGCCAAGCGATTGCCGTGCCGCTTGAGCTTCACGGTCTGCGAACTCCGCGAGATTCCCGACGAGTACCTCAGTGCGTTCCTGCAAGGTGCCGCTCTGGGGCGCGAAACGGGTGGTTTGGGTGACGGCATCCTGAGCTTGAAGCCCCATGTGGTGGATTTCGTCCGGCAGCCGTGCCTCGGGCTCATCTGTGCTTAACGCATCTCGCGTCCGGAGGCAGATCCGCTGTTTCCAGTCTTGTGCTGCAAGGTCCGCAAACCAAGAGGCCTGCTGCTTGTCCGCGGCTGCAAGCGCGTAGACAAATGCCCCCATGACGGCGGCGGAACGAGTGAGGGTGCCGCGGTCGATCTGGTCGGGGGTGTCCTGGTTGCTGTGGTAGAACTTGTCCGGCCAAACGGAGATCTGTGGGGTTGGGATGTCGAAGAAGCCGTCGGAGATGAACGCATCGTTGCCGAAATAGGGTTCTGCGTGCCAGGGGTAGGTCGCGTAGTTGTCCGGCGAGAATCGCGAGGCCGGCTCGTCGTGGATGGTCTGGAGGAGGTACTGCATGAGGCCGTCCACGAAGGACGCGTTCTGTTCTGGCGAGAGGAAGAGCACGGCCTCCCCGCCGCAGATTCTGAAGTCCTGGGCGATGGAATCGGCGCAGAGACCGGCCACGACGTTGGGCAGGTCGTCGCGGTGTCCATGGATGTAGGGGAGAAATCCACTGACTTCAGCCCCATGCATGAAACGGATGGTGCGGCGCAGCGGAGGCAGGACCCCGCATTCGGTTAGCACACGCAGCATGCGGGCGATCTCCAGGGAGAGAGCACACCCGGACGCGTTGTCCCGGGCTCCGGGCTCGGACAGGTGTCCCAGAACCCAGACTTCTTCGTTGGCGAGGTCAGTGCCGGTAACGCTGGCATTGACCATGTCAGACGATCCCTCGACGAGCGTGGCGTCCACCATCGCGTGCATCCGGATGGGGGTATCGCTTGCTGCTGCCAGGGCGCGGAGTCGTCGACCCTGACGCGGGGACAGATTGAAGCCGAACAACGGCGGATCAGATCGACGGCCCGGGAAGATCGTCCACATCACCAGATCCGGGACATCTTCGGGTTCGCGCTTGGGTGGGTACTTCTCCAGCCATGGGGGACAGACGCAGTCGGAGATGATCCCGATGGCCCCCGCTTTGTGGGCGGCAGCAGCAACCGTGCTCGGGAACTGGTTGGTCAGGACGACCTTGCCCTTCCACTGACCAGGCTCGATCTCATCCGTCTTGATCGGGACGGCTGGGACGACGAGCTCTGCCTCTACTCCTTCGGGCGGCGTCGGGTGGCTGTTACAGATTAGGGAGATCGGTTCATCGGCGTAGTTGCAGATCTGGGCCGCGGCGGTTTCGGGGGCCGCGATCCGGAGCCAGGCCCCCCGCGGCTGCCACTCGAGGGAGGTACGATTGCCGTCCAGCCACTCTGTCCGATCGTCAGCCGGATAGGGAATCAGCTCAGCGGACGAGGCCCCGTTTTCCTGGTAGCGGCGCACAAGAGTCTCACCTGCCGCGCGCATCCCCGGGCCTGGGACCGTGCAACGGCATGCCCAATGGGCCGCGATGTCGCGTAGACACTGACCTGCATTGAACTCGTCGATGATGGCATCGAGAACATGGCGAAGCATAGATGGTCTCCTTACTGCCCCTGAGGTTCTGTCAAAAGTCCTTGAGACAGAACCGTGCTTGATCTTCCTGCTATTCAGTTCGGTTCTGTCCAGACAAACCTGTTTCCCTGTTTTCTTGACTACTTGAGCTGTTGAGGGAAGAGTGCGGACC
>Ga0209249_1002829_pt1 | contig 13361 bp, 10 predicted proteins | sample SaaInlV_200m_DNA_4_FD_184653 | JGI IMG/M metagenome (GOLD analysis project Ga0209249, IMG submission 184653) | Marine microbial communities from expanding oxygen minimum zones in the Saanich Inlet - SI037_S3LV_200m_DNA (SPAdes) (version 2) | ecosystem: Environmental > Aquatic > Marine >...
GTTTTGGAGCCACCTGGCTTCCAGTCGATGAATCTGTTCCAGTCGTGACATCTGTTCTGGGTGATCACCTACCAACAGCTTGGTTTCGAGGATGCGTTTTTCAAACGCCGCCATTCCACTCTTAAACGGCTCCAGGTATTCGTCAGAACCGGTAATCAGGAATCCGCGTTCTCCGGTTTCCATATCCACCAGCAGTTTTTGCAGTTCATTCACATTTCCAATCACTTCATAGGTGTGCTTCACCCAGCTTGATGTACTGACCAGTGAAGCGATTGTGAAATACACCACAATGGCAATGGCTACTATCAGCCCCAGAATGGATCCATACCCTGAAAACAGTTTTGTTCGAAATTTCATAATCATCCTATTTTTCAACGAAGCTTATCTCATTAGGCCCTGTTATTTTTTTGAAATTCCAACAATTGCTGCATTTGCCGGCGGGACTGGGAAGAATGAATGGCAATGGCAATGCTTTCGTTTGCCTGCACTAAAAAAGCGATCTCATCATCTGTGAATTCTCCCGGGTTTCCCAGAACAAGGACTCCAATAAGTTGATTATCATACAAAAGCGGCAATCCCAGTACAGATTGTGGTTTGAATTCTCCTATACCGGTATTGATCGTCATCGAGAAGTGTTCTTCCGGAAGCTGGGAGAAAAAAATAGGTCTCTTTTCAAAAGCGACCTGTCCAACCAGACCCTCCCCCATTTTATAATGAGTTGGTTGATGATCAGACGATTTAGAGGCATAGTCAGCTACTCGCATCAGAACATCAGAATCCAGCAAATAGAGTTCCCCAACCTGGAACCCCAAAAAGTCGGCCAGGTAATTCATAACCTTTTGTGTCAGTGTTTCTACCTCCTGTTCCCCTCGCAAGATTTTACCCAACCCGGTCTGGCCGGTTTTGAGGCGATTCTCCATTTCAATTTTCCAGGTTTGTTGCTCCAGCTTCTGTCGATTGGCCTCCAGATCTTTGACCATTTGATCAAAAGCCCTGGACAATTCCCCAATTTCATCTGTTCTCTCAACGTCAGCAGATATATTCAGATTCCCACGAGCAACTTCCCGGGTGACACGAATCAGTTTAAGTATGGGTGCCGTAATGGTTCGAGATAAAAAAATCGCCACAATAACGATTCCAATCAGGGTTATCCCACAAGTGATCAACGACAAAATCCATAAGATTTCGAGTGAGGCATAGGCTTCAGATGAATTTATTTTTGCAACCATCCCCCAACGCAAGATGGGCAAATAACGCCAGACTGCTATGATTTCTGTACCTTGATAATCCAAGGCGGTCCCAAATCCACTTTTCCCTTGAACCGCATTCTGAATCGGGCTTGCCAGGAGAGAGTCCAGCTTGACTGTTCTTTGAAAAGCCGCACCTGGATCATGTCTGAGTGGTGCCACAAATTGTACAATCCCCCCCTGCTTAGCAGCCAGAACAACCTCACCCGTTTCCCCCAATCCTGTGTAATCCTGGGAAAGTTGATAGAGTTCCTGAGCTCTGATCTGGAATGCAACGACACCGATGAACGCTCCTTTTTTATAAGTGGGCGTTGCAATGAAGACAGCCGGCCCTTGAGACGGATGATAGTATCTGAACCGGGAAACGACTGTTTTCAAACGTTTTGTTGTTTTTTCGAAAACAAGAGCCAGCTCTGAATTCCTGTATTTATCGGTTTTTAAATTTTCGCCAAAATCATCTTTCTTGGCCACAGTGAATACAATGTCACCTTGTTTCGAAATCAAATAGAGATCCTGATATCCAAATTGTTCATTATAGTAAGTCAGATATTGTCTGAATTTCCGGTCAGCAGCCATATATGCCGGGGAGTCCATGCCCCGATCGAAGCCCGCAATATACTTTTCAAAGGCTTCAATTACATCGGGGGCATTGGCCAGGGATGTGACATTTTTCTTCCTTTCAAGCACGTAGGTTTCAATCTGATCTACCGTGCTTTGCGCAACAGATGCTAAATGGGCAACGACGTCGTCCTGAATAATGCCTTTCGTAAATTGAAACACAATGACCAGCATGATCACAAGGCCAAAGGAGGTTACGGCAATTAGATAAATCAACAATCGATTTGCAAATTTCGAGGTTTGAAAAAGACTATTTTGCATTTTTATTTCCCTGCGTTATTCTTTCTCTCAATTTCAATCATTCTTCCACGTTTCCGCTCTATTTCAGGCAAATGTCTGCAGGAAACAGACCACATCCTATTTAAACAAACTTCTATCAAATTGTAATTTTTAATATTTCGTAACTATTCACGACTTTTCCGGAGTCGAGAGGATTATGATTCAAAACGATTGAAAAGAGGACGTTTTCCCAACGCGTTTCTGACGAAACGCTTGGCTCCAGGGATGGATTCATGCGTGTTTTGAATCATGATCCCCTCGACGGAGCCAATGCTGAACAATTACAATATTTCTTATCTAATGCAGGCTATATTTCAATTGTTTTTTACCGTCATCCTGAATAAGTTGATTGTCTTTTATGGTATCTCCAGATGTTATCCTATCAGATTGAAAGGAACATACAAAGTCAAACTTTTACGATCGATGAAACCGTTTTCTGAATCCCGCTTAAATAAGATCCATTTTCAACATCTACAAACAATATATCCTGGAAAAATTGTAGCAGGCCCGCTGGGGGTAGAGGTGAATAATCCGCCACCCAGAGTTGGGCAGCGGGATGTGGCCAAACAGTGACAATTGCTCTTCTATGGACGTTCGACTACCATGGCGGCGCCCAGTCCGCCACCGATACAGAGCGAAGCGAGACCGCGTTTGGCATCGTTCTTCTCCAGCGCCGTCAACAGTGTCACCATGATTCTGGCACCAGAGCAACCAATGGGATGCCCCAGAGAGATTCCGCTGCCATAGATATTGGTTTTTTTAGGATCCACTCCCAGTTCGCGGATACAGGCTAGTGCCTGGGAAGCAAAAGCTTCATTCAGCTCGAAATAATCAATATCTGAGAGACTCAGGTCAAGCTTTTTCAAAAGCTTACGTGACGCCGGAATGGGTCCCAAACCCATAAACGCAGGATCGATCCCACCAAAATCGAAATCCCGGATGACCACCTTGATAGTCAGCCCCAGGCTTTCGGCTTTTTCTCTCGACATCAGCAGCAAAGCCGCGGCGGCATCGTTCAGACCAGAGGCGTTACCGGCTGTCACGGTTCCATCCTTTTTAAATGCCGTCTTCAATTTGGCCATTTTCTCCAGAGAGGTTTCCATGGGGCGCTCATCAATTTCAAATGCAACCGGATCGCTTTTTCGCTGTGGGACCATCACTGGAACAATTTCGCTGGCGAAAGTGCCATCTTTGATGGCGGCTAAAGCTCTCATATGAGAGGTGTAAGCCAATTCGTCCTGATCGTTGCGGCTGATGTTGTAAAGTTCTGCAATATTTTCAGCAGTTATCCCCATGTGGTAGCCATAAAAACCCTCCCAGAGACCATCATTGACCATCAGATCCACCATATCGGTTCCGCCCATTCTGGCACCCCAGCGGGCCTTCGGAAATGCATAGGGAATCTGGCTCATGCTCTCCATCCCACCTGCGACAATGACTTCGGCTGCCCCGGAGGCTATTGACTGCGCTCCAAGTGCTATAGCCTTCAGACCGGATGCACAAACCTTATTGATGGTAAACGCACCGGTCTCTTTGGGCAGGCCAGCTCGAATACAGACCTGGCGTGCAGTGTTCTGCCCCAGTCCAGCTGGAACCACATGACCCATGATGACTTCGTCGACCTGGACCTCTTTTAGTCCGTCATCCCAGTTATTGAATTTCTCTTCGACTTCTGCAGTTTTGCCTTTGAGTTTATCCGGTCCTGCAGCCATCAATTCTGCTCCGGAAACAGGCTTGCATCCGGCACGTAGCAAAGATTCATGTACAGCTGTAGCCCCCAAGTCAACAGCTGAAATATCTTTCAAACTACCGCCAAAAGTTCCAATTGCAGTTCTAACTGCGCTGACGATGACAACTTCCTTCATAATGATTTCTCCAATTAGGTCCTAATAGAAAATTAAAAATATACTGATTTTTTTATTTGAAAGCGAAGCGGCGGTCTTGATCAAGTCAGGTTCTCGATAATCATAGAAACGGATTCAGCGCCGCCAAGACACAATGAAGCCATACCATATTTTTCATTTTTTTCTTTGAGCGCATATAACAGGGTTGTCAACACACGAGCGCCGGAACAGCCGATAGGGTGACCCACTGCAACAGCACCACCATGAATGTTAACTCTGGCAGGATCGATGGCCAATTTTTTAATGATGGCGATGGTCGAGGCTGCGAACGCTTCATTGATTTCGTGCAACCCAATGTCGTTGAGATTTAATCCGGCTTTTTTAAGCACTTTGGGTATGGATTTGATAGGGGCAACAAGAACATCCGGAAGTTCGATACCGGCCGCTCCCTGAGCTATGATGCGGGCCAGGGGTTTAAGTCCCAGTTGATCCGCTTTTTCTCTGGACATGACCACCACACAGCTGGCACCGTCGCTTATTTTGGAAGCGTTCCCTGCTGTCACGCGACCACTTTTGCTGAAGGCGGATTTCAATGTCGCCAGTTTCTCAAGCGTGGCTTTACGGGGCCCTTCATCTCTATCAAAGGTAAAAGCATCCCCTTTTCTGGGCTGGATGGTGATCGGCATGATCTCAGCCTTAAAATTGCCACCTTCGTGGGCGGCGATGGCTTTATCATTAGACAACACTGAAAATTCGTCCATCTCCTGACGCGTGACTGAAAACTTCTCTGCCACCAGATCTGCCGTGTATCCCATGTGATAGTCGTTTACAACATCCCACAGTCCGTCGTGTACCATGCCATCAACTAGCTCAGTATTCCCGAGTCTGAAACCGTCTCTGGCGCCTTGAAGATAATGGGGAATATTGGACATGCTCTCCATGCCACCGGCTGCAATAATATCCGCATCGCCGCATTTAATAGCTTGATCAGCCAACATGACAGTTTTCAATCCGGAACCACAGACTTTATTGACAGTGATCGCACCACCTTCCATGGGCAGCCCGGCTTTGATCATCGCTTGACGGGCAGGATTTTGCCCCAGGCCGATGGGAACAACATTTCCCATAATCACTTCATCTACCTGCTCTTTCTGTACTCCCGCTCTTTTGATAGCTTCTTCAATCGCCAAAGCGCCAAGCTCTGTGGCTGAAAAGCCACTCAGACCGCCTTGAAAATTTCCGATAGCTGTGCGAACAGCGCTGACAATTACGACCTCTTTCATAATAACCCTGATTTCAGATTAATAACGGATGGACTGTGATTGGGATATCATTTAAATCTATATTAAGCCCTTTCTTTCAATTTAATGCCCCAGTCTCACTTCGTCAAATCATGGACCTCACTTCGTCAACCCTTTGCAACCAAATCACATCTTCCGGCGGGTAATTGGAATATACCGATGTTTGGTATAATCCCTTTTTATTCCAATAGATACCGAATTTGGATCATGTCAATTTAAGCCTGAATATGAGATAGTGCTCCTGTCAAACACGTTGAATCCGGACGCAGGTCAAACATCCAACACAAAGGAGTCATGTCAGAAGAGAAATTGGACATCATTTACCAGGACGACCATTATGTCGCCATCAACAAACCGGCAGGCTTGTTGGTCCATCCATCCATCATCGACAAACACGAACCTGACAACGCGCTGCATATTCTGCAAAATCAAATAGGGCAGTCTGTCTACATGATTCATCGTCTGGACAAACCGACTTCCGGAGTTTTGATATTCGGATTGAGTTCAAAAGCGGCTCGCGGTTGTGTCGCGGCATTCACTGCGGGGGACGTACAAAAAACATATCTGGCAATTGTCAGGGGCTATACGGATGAGCAACTGGTAATCGACCACCCTCTCAAGTCAGTGCCTGATAAAATCATGAGGGGAAGAGAAAAGCAAAACAAGCCCTCAAAACCTGCTTTAACCCATATCCGCCAACTGGCACAAATCGAACAGCCAGTTGCTGTTGGCCGATACCCGACATCGCGATATTCACTGGTGGAAGCCCATCCCAAGACTGGAAAAATGCACCAGATCCGACGGCATCTAAAACATATTCGGCATCCGATAATCGGTGATACCAAATACGGAGACCCCCTTCACAATCGTTCCTTCAGAGACCTATGGAATGCCCACCGCCTCTTATTGGCATCTACGGAGCTTGAATTCATTCATCCCTTTACCTCTTCCAAAGTCCGTATTTACGCTCCCCTCGATCCTCTTTTTATCTCCATCCTCTCAGCTTGGAATTGGTTGCAAGTTATTCCAGAGTCATGGCTGACTCAAGCAGAATAGGGCCTGATTAATTCAATCTCAGTCTAAGATTCTTACCCGAGGATTAATTTCAATTTTTTTTCAGTTCAAGACAGCAACTCTGCCAAGAAGCCGTCCATCCAATTGAAAAATTCGATCTCTTTGCTATTTAAAATATTTTAAAAAAGAAAAACAACTCTTGACTTCGAAAAACCAAGTTTCTATTATTATCGCAATTAACATATCTTCCAAATATACTTACCATGGCCCGGATTCTACTAATAGACGACGACGTCAGTTTTCAGAAAATGTTGAAAACAGCACTTGTAAAGGCAGGACATGTGGTTATGACAGCCTCGGACGGCCAACAAGGATATGAACTATTTATACAACAGCCTTGTGAGTTGATTATAACGGATATATTTATGCCGGAGAAAGAGGGAATTCATACAATTTTTGATTTTAGATCTGAATTTCCAGAGGTCAAAATCATCGCCATTTCAGGTGGGGGCGTTATGGCAAAGGATATCGATGAGGATATACTGCTGTTGATCAAAAAAGATATGAAAAGTCCCGAAGTCCTGGAACTTGCAAAAGATTTTGGGGCTGATGAAGTCATGAGCAAGCCCATCGTAATATCAAAATTTCTGCATCTGGTAGATGAGACGATATCCGGCAGTACAACGTGAACCTGTCTGCTTAGCCGTTGCCTGAAAAAACGACGAGAGAACTATTCTCCATCTTGACGGCCCTGTTTTCCAATTTGTACGATCAAACAGGTCTTCCACTTGAAATGCTAGGTGTCTGCATTTAAGGGTTTTTCAATACCTCTTGATCGCTTGTTTTGTCTGGCTCTTCAATCAGAAAATGAAATATCATTCTTTCGGCGGGACCGAATTTCCATAAATTTTTCTGATAACCTCGGTCAAAGTGCTTATCTTGACAGGCTTTGTCAGAAAATCGCGGATACCTGCGGCTTTGGCTTTTTTTTCCGAAATACTCTTGCTGTAACCCGTCGCTAAAACAATCGGAATTTCTGGTCTGATACTCAAAATCTTTTGACTGAGTTCATACCCTGTCATTTTCGGCATGGCCATATCTGTAAACACCATGTCAAACTTGTGGGGTTCAGCACTAAAAACCTCAAGTGCAACAGGGCTTTTATTTACGACAGTGACTTGATACCCGAGTTTCCTCAGAGATATTTTAACATAGTTTGCTAGATCCATTTCATCTTCTACTACCAGAATGTGTTCATTTCCTTTTGCCGCCTGGGAGATTTGATCCTTTGCCGAATCTGAACAATCTTCCACAATCGGAAAAAAGATTTGGAATGTTGTCCCTTTTTCAGGATTACTTTTAACAGTGATCATGCCATTGTGGTTTTTTACAATGCCGTGCACAACCGATAGTCCCAATCCACTTCCCTCGCCAATTTGCTTCGTAGTAAAAAATGGCTCAAAAATATGTTCCCTGGTTTCGGCAGTCATGCCAGTACCGGTATCACTCACGGTAAGTTTCAGATAGGGGGTATCCGCTTTGATAGCTGAATTGGAAAATTGATCATTTTTATGTTTGACCTTTTCCAGTTTGATTCTTAATATGCCGCCTTTATCCCTCATGGAATATTCGGCATTAGAAAGCAGATTTACGATTATCTGATGGATCTGGGTGCTGTTAGCCAGGATTAGATTTCTGACAGCTTTCAAATCTTGCTTAATTTCTATGTTGGCGGGTAAAGTGGCTCTCATCATTTTCAGGACCTCTTTGACGAGAAGAGACAGTTGAATGGGTTTTAATTCGAGGTCCTCAAGTCGATTGAAAGAGAGAAGTTGTGAAACCAGATCTGCTGCCCGTTCTCCTGACTTATACACCTCCCGTAAGTACCCTTTTTCCTCACTATTTTGTGAAACTTCATTTAAAGCCAGTTCGGTATAACCAAGCATGGTACCCAAAATATTGTTAAAATCATGTGCAATACCACCAGCCAGTGTGCCTAAAGCTTCCATTTTCTGTGATTGACGAAGCTGATATTCAAGTTTTATTCTTTTTTCTTTTGCTTGAAGACGTTCGGTTATGTCGCGAACGGATTCAATCACTTTTTTTTGACCCTTGGATACATAACTGCCACGATTTATTTCAGCTGGAAAAATCGACCCATCTTCCTTCTTCATGTGACACCATGGCTCTTTCGTTTCGCCATCTTCAGTTTTCGAACCACCATTTGTACCACTTATTGCTGCTTCTGGTGAAATCAGAACGTCATCAATAGTCAGGCCAAGTATTTCCTTTTTTTTGTATCCAAAAAGCTTCAGGGCAGCTTGATTGGCATCTTCAAAGCAACGGGTGTGTGCATCAAAGAGCAGGATTGCATCCGATTCACTTTCAAAGAGTTGGTGGTATCGCTCTTCACTGTCCAGTAAAGTTTCTTCGGTCTTTATGCGCACATCAATTTCTTGTTGCAGTTTCATGTTTGTCTTGGAGAGCTCAAGAGTTCTTGCCTCTACCATCTGTTCTAACGAATCTTGATATTTGACCAGCTGAGCCTGTGACTGTTTATGATCTGAAATCTCATCTAGCAACTCTTTATGCGTGCTCTCATACTGCTTTGCCTTGAAGGTTGTGATTGACAGTTTTTCCGTTAAAACCATTGAAAAGAGGCGATACAGAATATCCTGCAACATATTCTTACTCACATCGGTAAATTTGCCAATATCTCTTGCATTAATATTGAATAATTTAACGGGAGTTTTTGCAATAACGGTTGCAGAACAGGGTTTATCACTGATACAGCTCATCTCACCTATAATGTCCCCTTTTCGAGTCAGTTCTAAGATGAATTCTCCCCCTACATACACACCTACAGATCCCCTCATTAAGAAAAATATGCAGGAATTGGAATGCCCTTCTTTTAAAATTTCTGTTCCGATTGGAAAATCTACTAAATCTGATAAGGGTATTAGTTGTTCAAGTAGCTCATCCGACAAATGGGAAAATAGGCGAGACTCCTTCAAATATTCCAAAATCTCCCGATTTTCCCTGTGCACATATTGATTCAATAAGGGTTTTTTCCCATCGGAAGGAGAGGGAAGTCGTTTTGATTTGGCTTTTTCTCCCATGTTTTTATTTCGCTTAAGCGTTAATTTGTTCTGAATCCCAACAGAATAAGATAGTTATACTGATGATAGGAAAAGGCGTTTTTAATGTCAAGGATTGCTTCCTCACTATTCGAAGATCTACTGGTAAGTATGCCTGCTTGGATAATCTACAGAAGGAAGTGCTTTTGATCGGGGAAATCGGAGACACTTTCCGGAGCGATTCCCAATCGCGAAATTTATCTGAATGATGAAAATCGTTAACTTTTCCTCGATTTACCAACGGGAGAGGGGAGAAAACCGCTAAAAGAGTTCAGGAAATTGCGGTTGAGGGGCATCATAATTGTATTGGGGTCTGCCATGCAGCAAAGACACAGCAGTTTTCGAAAGGTGTTTGATTCGTTATTTCAGGACGAGAGCAGAACGGACACTCACGTCTCCGGCACAGGAGATTACACCTCTTTTTTTCATATAGATCACGGCGGCCAGGGTCGATCTCTCCGCCGCCGGATGAAGCATTTCCGGAATATCCTTGTAAATATAGGGGACCATCTTGTGGATGGTGTCGACGCCCTTTTTCAGTTGCACGAGGATCTCCTGTTCCCTCTCGAGTCGATGATCAATGAATGATTGCACAAAGCTTTTCGGATCATCAATCCCGGGACCATGTGCTGGCCAGAACTGCATGTCGTCTCTCTGCAGAAGCAATTCCAGACTGTTCATGTAGTCTTCCATATTCCCGGAAGGTGGTGAAATCACGCTGGTTGACCATCCCATCACGTGATCCCCACTGAACAGTGCCTTTTCTTCACGAAGCTGAAAACACATATGATTGGACGAATGTCCCGGTGTAAAAACACTTTCCAGAGACCATCCATCCCCTTCCAGGATATCGCCATGACCCAGGCCGACATCAGGTGTAAATCCGGTTCCTTCGAATCTCTCCTGATTTGAAAGTGCGTCAGCATCTTCACTCTCTTCAACCAGATTTTGACTAATTTGAGATCCGGGGATGTAGCCGTAAGTTTTTGCCCCGAAGGCTATTTGCAATGGCACGTACCCCGGCCAATGATCGAAATGGGAATGAGTCACGAGAATATGGGTGATAACTTCTCCCTTCAACCCCCCAACAATGGCATCAATGTGTTCTGCCAGATCGGGACCCGGATCCACCAGCGCCACATTGCCGCTACCAAGAATGTAGGTGTTGGTCCCATAATAAGTAAAAAAATTCGGGTTGTTGGCCACGACTCTACGGATCATCGGGCTCAACTGTTCAACTTTGCCATACTCGAAACTAAATTCGCGCTTAAAGGGAATCGTCGTGTCCATACATTTCCTCAATATTCTTAAAATTATTCGCTCCCATGGACCTTATCTTTAGTACACAGCGCGTGATTTGAGCAAGCTGTAAAAGAGAAACAACCCTCTTTTTGATCAGGCAATCCTATCAGTACACCATGGGCGCTTTTATTCAGCTATCAAACATCTTTTTCCATGATTAAGACCGGTTCTGTCAGTGTCTCTGCCACGTGATCATTCGGGGGCATCCTTTGCCGCTTCCACATCTTGACCGCTGTTTACATATTCTCCCATGAGCCGTTTTGCGTCTTCGCTTTGTGCGAGTTCCAGGAAAAGACTGCTTTCCAGCATAAGGCCCTCCTGTAGAGGCATCTGGCTACCCTCATAAATGCATTGCATGATATGACCAACGGCCATCGATGGACGCCGGGCCAATTCCTGGGCATACTGAATGGCTTCGGGCAACAGGGTTTCCACATCACAGGCCCGGTGCACCAGGCCGATTCGTTCCGCCTCATCGGCATCTACCACGCGGCCGATCAGTAACATATCCATGGTTCGACTGATACCGAGAAGCCGTGTCATACGCTGAGTTCCGCCCCCTCCGGGGAGGATCCCGACGTTCACTTCAGGGCAACCCAAATAAGCATTTCGGGACATGAAGCGAAACTCACACTGCAGTGTCAATTCACACCCTCCCCCAGCCGTGGGACCGCTAATGGCTGCAATGATCGGCTTTCTCCTGAGCCGGGCAAAGCCCCGGGGGGTGGGTGGATTTTTTATGGCATTTTCCATCAAAGCCGCCTGTTCCTCCGGTGTCATCTCTGACCATTCGCTGAGAATCGTGCCCACATCAAAATGCTGAATGAATACATCAGGCAGATTGCTGGTGATAATGGCTACGCGCAGTTCCGGGTTTGCTTCGAACTCCTCAATAAGTTCTGTTAGCTCAGCCTGTGTTTCAAGATTCATAAGGTTTTGGGGCGGATTGTTAAATTTCCAGATAACAACCGGCCCCTCCTGTTCCACTATGTGAAAACGTGTTTCAATAGCCATACTATGCTCCTTCCTCTCTTTATAGTCAGTTAGCAAACGAATATCAGCACCCTTTTCCTCGAAATGCTTCAGCAGACTATAACCGCTGCAATATTTCTTTGTCATTATCATTTTTTGAAAAAGTTTATCACAGGTAATGCAATAAATGACTAAAATAATTCAACAATGTCCGGTTTGGTTTTTGCAAAACAAAAGCTGAATGATGAAACCCGGCTCTGAACATAAGGATTTAAAGATTTTCTAAGTTTGCTTCACGAAAAACCGCCAAACTCGCCTGCCTCGCTCAAACATGGCTTATTTTCGCTACGCTAAGGGATCGTTAAAAAATAACTTCACTTAATCTGTTTGAAAAAGTCCCAAAAACCGGATATTTTGCAAACAGAACGTAAACTAATTTTTTAGCCGACCCTGAACTAAGAAAATCTAATAAATCCTTATCAGCTCGATCCAGGTTTCATCATTCAGCTTTCTGCAAAAACCTAACCGGACATTGTTGAAAATAAATGATTTATTTTTAAATCACTTTTTAAAAATCTGGAAAATCATCTGTATATACAGCAACGGTTAAACCTGTTAATGGAGATAGATCGATTTGAATCAGACCAACCGTGATACTATCAGATTTGTTAAAAGTGACATTATGGGTTCTGGCACCATACAAAGAGCGATAGTATGGGCTGAAAAAAAGCAGCATAAACCTAGCAGGAAATCAAAATTAATGAACATGAGGGGAGATAAATGAGAAACATCCGCAGTGGTATTGCTTTGATTCTACTTCTTTTTATCTTCTCCTGTCAGAGTACTACGTCGCGACTAACGGTCGTGGACAGACAGGCGAATGTTATCTGGCAGGCCAAAGATGGCGGAGAAATGAACTGGCAGCAGGCAAACCGCTATTGTCAGGAACTGAATCTCGATGGTAAAAATGACTGGCGATTGCCTGACATGGAGGAACTGGAAGGCGCATTTAAGCTCAAGTCCAAATTTGTACCTCCTATATCAGAAAGTTACTGGTCATCGAAAATCATTAGCAAACGCAGCAAAAAAGCAGGGTATGTGAAATTTGATTTTGGTGTCACCGGTTTTAGAAAAATGAGCTACCCCGGGTTTGTGCGTTGCGTGATAAACGAGTAAATCTAATTACCATCATATTTTGGCGGGAAGCTTTTTTTCGGGTGGGTGACAAGAATCGGCAGCTCAATAGTAAACTGGAGTTTTAGCCGGTCATATCCAAAATCCGCTTGACTTCGAAATTGCAATTTTTTACTATTTTTTATCTTAATTCTTCCTGCAATTATCGATCACTCCCAATCCGGGTCTTGGATAATTCCGCAGTCAAGCCCGATTGAATCGTATGAAAACGCTTTCCAGATACAACAATCTTATTTTGGAGGCCGCAAAGGACGCAGAGCCATTTATGGTCGCGACTGCAACCATTGCCTTTTTTACCCAACCCATGTTTTATGTTGTCTGGCGTTATGTGTTTCCCCAGCCTTATGAGAATCTGACAATTCGACTTTTCGCTGGCTTTTTTTGCCTGCCAATCGTTTTTAAAACCCGCTGGACATCTTCTCTGAAACGGTTTTTCCCATATTATTGGCAGTT
>Ga0209249_1002830_pt1 | contig 13360 bp, 11 predicted proteins | sample SaaInlV_200m_DNA_4_FD_184653 | JGI IMG/M metagenome (GOLD analysis project Ga0209249, IMG submission 184653) | Marine microbial communities from expanding oxygen minimum zones in the Saanich Inlet - SI037_S3LV_200m_DNA (SPAdes) (version 2) | ecosystem: Environmental > Aquatic > Marine >...
AGAATCCACAAAGGCCATAATGCAAGGTAAAGTCTTCAGCTTGCCCTCCACTGGAATTACGTATGGTCTATTTCCCCCCCGTCTTATCCACACCCACCGCTTTATGCACATCACTTGGTGTGGTAATTTATGAATACAAAAAGTATTTAATGTTAGCTTAATTGAATACAATAAGTGTTCATGGAGGAGGTAGATATAACACAATAATTGTTCAGCTATGGTTCAAGTAAAACCAGAAGTAGAAACTTTCGCGAAGATCAAAGTTTTTGGAATTGGCGGCGGCGGAGGCGCTGCACTAAAACGAATGATCGAAGAGAAAATTAAAGGTGTCGGCTTTGTTGCGGTAAATACCGACGTACAAGCTCTTCATCAGAACCCCGCTCAAGAAAAAGTTGCGATTGGAAAAACTGTCACTCGTGGTCTTGGAGCTGGAATGAATCCAGAGGTCGGTCGCCGGGCAGCAGAAGAAGGAGCAAACGATATTCGCAATATGGTCGCCGGAACTGATATGGTTTTTCTAACCGCAGGGCTCGGTGGTGGAACCGGAAGTGGCGCGGTGCCCGAGGTAGCAAAGATTGCGCGTGAGGCAGGCGCACTGACTGTTGCTGTAGTTACAAAGCCTTTTTCATTTGAAGGGAAGAAGAGATCAAATCAGGCTGATGAAGGAGTTGCTTTACTCAGGGATGTTGCGGATACTGTTATAACAATACCAAATAACAGGTTACGCAGTATTGCTCCGAAAAAAGCCACAATGATTGATATGTTTATGAAAGCAGATGAAATTCTTCACCACTCTGTAAAAGGTATTACTGACCTTATCATGATGCCGGGGCTTGTTAATCTTGACTTTGCTGATGTTAAAACAATTATGTCAAAAGCGGGTCTGGCGCTTATGGGTATCGGTATAGCTAGTGGCGAAAACAGAGCGATCGAAGCTGCGGAAAAAGCAATTTCACATCCTCTCTTAGAAGATATACCGATTGCCGGGGCAAGGGGAGTGCTGATGAATATTACCTGCTCAAGCGATATAACGCTGGAAGAGGTTATTGAAGCTTCTGACAAGATATACGAAGAGGTTGGAGAAGAAGCTGAAATTATCTGGGGCCAGGCTTTTGATGAATCTATTGGAGAAGAAATGCGCATAACTGTTATAGCTACAGGAATAGGTGCAGGAACATCAGATTCGGTTTTTCCGTATAAGGCTGCTAAAGGTTTAAGGGGTAAGTTGCGGGATGTAACTCCGGAAGATCTTGAGAATGATGCAGCTATACTTGATGAACCGACATTTATGCGTAACCAGGAAGCGGTAGGTGAGAACAGCGGGGCTGAATATCGTGGTTACAAAGGGCTGGTTATTGACAATGGTGACCTTGAAGTGCCGACTTTTTTAAGAAGGCAGGCTGATTAAAAATATTATTAAAGCTTTGTTTTTAGTAAGGCAATTCTTCAGCTTGCTATGATTTGTTTTTAATTCATAGAACCGGCGATCTATATTATATGTAATGGTTCGAAAAACGCAAAGACCGTACCGTGATTTTTCCGAAACTGAATCCGGTGCCATACGAAAAGAATGGAAGGGACATGTCAGTGTGGCCCTGGTTTATCCCAACAGCTATTTTGTTGGGATGTCAAATCTTGGTTTTCAGGCAGTCTACAGACTTTTAAACGAAATAGAGCATGTGGTATGTGAGAGAGCTTTTTTACCGGAGAAGGAGGCTGGTAACTCCAAAAATGTCCTGACCATAGAGTCGAAGAGAAGTTTGACCGAGTTTGATATTATTGCTTTTTCAATTTCATTTGAAAATGACTATATTAATATTCTAAAAATTATGCAAAAAGCAGGGCTCCCGCTGCAATCTGCCGTCAGAGGAAACCCCCACCCCTTAGTGATTGCAGGGGGAGTTGCCTGTTTTTTGAACCCTGAACCGGTAGCCTCTTTTATTGACTGCTTCTTAATTGGAGAAGCCGAAGTTTTTTTAAAAAGTTTTTTTAATATCTATGACCCGGGTGAAAATAGAAAAAGCTGCCTTAAAAAAATTGCTATGGAGGTTCCCGGAGCATATGTTCCTGAATTTTACAAGGCTGACTATCATCCGGATGGAACCTTATGCTCATTTAAACCGGTAGATGATGTTCCTGATAAAATAAAAAAAGCATACTCGAAGAATTTATCCGGTATTCCCACCTGCAGTTCCATCTTAACACCACATACAACATTTGATCAGACCTACCTAATCGAAGTCAGCAGAGGCTGTCCGCACGGCTGCCGCTTTTGCAGTGCAGGATATATAAGCAGACCTCCAAGATTCAGGCCAATACTGCTTCTTGAAGAGTGCATAGAAAAGGGAGCTGCCTTAACAAACAAAATTGGTCTTGTTGGTGCGGCGGTTTCCGATCTTCCCGGAATTGCTGGTTTGTGTAAGACAGTCGACCAAAGTAATACAAGAATATCATTCAGCTCTTTAAGAGCCGAAGCCCTGGTTCCCGAACTTGTTGATACGCTGAAGCAAAGTGGTGTTAAAACTGCCACAATTGCACCCGATGCCGGTTCGGAGAGAATGCGAAAAGTTATAAATAAGGGGATTGATGAGAAAACCATATTAAATGCTGTAAGGGCACTTGTTTCAGGAAATATTCCTAATATTAAACTTTATTTTATGATCGGCCTGCCAACAGAAACTATGGATGATGTTGAAGCTGTCATAGATCTTTGTGTTAAGATTAAATCTGCATTCCTTGATGAAAGCAGGGTGAAAAAACGTATTGGTGAAATAACGGTCAGCATTAACCCTTTTATTCCAAAACCGTTTACACCTTTTCAATGGAGCAGCATGGATAGTTTGAGCCTATTGAATAAAAAAATTAAAATAATAAGGAGCGGATTGAAAAGAGTTGCAAATATAAAGGTGCAGGCTGAAAATCCTCGTAAAGCTTATATCCAGGCATTACTTTCGCGTGGAGACAGGAAGGTTGCTGACATATTGGTATCGGCCTGTGAAAATAACGGGAACTGGCCGAAAACCTTTAAAGAGACAGCAATTAACACCGATTTTTACATATTAAGAGAAAGGAAAGAAGACGAATTGTTTCCATGGGATTTTATCGATCATGGTTTACACAGGTCATATCTTTTCAATGAATATAAAAAGGCATATCAAAATATTGAGTCTCCGGACTGCCCAATGAAATCATGTTCAATTTGCGGCGTATGTGATCCGGAAAAAGAAACTGATCAATAAATTTGTACCGGATTTAAGGAGGATCAAGTACCTGTTATACTTTTTATGAGTTCATCAATCCTTATATAATCAAAGAAAATTCAATAGAGAGAACGCTGATAATGGCGGTTAAAATTAAAGAATGGCGGGCAATAATAGTAATTTCATTTATTTCTATTATTATTTTTCTGCCGGCAGATTTTGTAAATGCCATGAAAATAATCAGCAAAGTTGCTATTGTTAATGGAAAGGTTATTACAAAAGATGATTTTTACCGGACCTATTATCAGGTCCTTCAGCAGGTTACAACTCAAGGGGTAAAGTATAACGAAAAGCAGCTCAAAGAAATTAAAGAAAAGGTACTTGATACAATTATCGATCAGGAGCTTTTGTACCAGGAAAGCCTTAAAGAAGGTATAAAAGTTGAAAATGAACTAATGGAAATAGAGTATGAAAAATTAAAAAATGAAATAGGAAAAAACAAAGACCTCCATGAGTGGATGAAAAAGATGGAATACAACATTGAATCCTTTAAGCATCAAATAAATCGTGATCTTTCCATAAAAAAAATAATTCAAAAAAAAATTACTGATAGGGTCTCAATATCAGAAAAAGAAGTAGCTGCCTTTTATAAAAGCCATAAAGAGTCATTCATTAGACCAGCGAGGGTAAGAATAAGCAGGGTCCTTATTAATGCCGGCCCGAAAAGCAACATAATTCAAAAGACAAACGCCCGTAAAAAAATTGAGAATATACGTCAAAGAATATTAAAAGGTGAAAACTTTGCAGAAATTGCAAAAAAATACTCGGACGGTTCTGCCGGTACAAAAGGGGGAGATCTGGGTTTTTTTAATAAAGGCCAGTTGATAAAGATTTTTGATGATATTGCATTTGAATTAAAAATTGATGAGATTAGCGATATTGTCAAAACCGATTCAGGGTATCATATTATAAAAATAACTGGGAAACAAAATAAATCTATTGTACCATTACAAGAGGTTAAGAAAAAGATTATTGAACTTATAAAGGATATAAAAGTCAGAAAAGAGATAATTAATTACTCAAACCGGTTAAAAAAAAAGGCGCGGGTGAAAATATTTATGTCGGAAATTCTCTGAAATATGGAAATATAACCTTTTCGATCTTCCTTCAGTATGGATAAGCATTTTTCTCAACAGATAATAAAACAGAAACTTAAATTAAGGTATCAATATAGCAAAACCGATACTTCTATCAAAACAATTAATTGATCAGCCGTGGTTTTTTAATGGAAGCTGTATCATAGATAGTCATCCATATACGTTCTTTTTATAAGCTCTTGTGGCAGGTCATTCTCTCTGTATTCATTAGTATATTATAGTGTCACATGTCCCTCCTTATTTTTTTTGGATGATTCTGTTTTTCAGCCATTCAATCCACTGGTCAAAACCTTCCAAAGTCTTTGATGAAATTTCAATGACAGGCATTTCAGCATTTATCCGGGTGATATATTTTTTCGTTAAACCGATATCGTAATCAAGATAAGGCAATAGATCTATTTTATTTAAAAGTGCAAGGCTGCTTTCACGGAACATCAATGGATACTTTAAAGGTTTATCTTCACCTTCCGTAACACTTAAAACAACTACACGCACATCTTCTCCAATATCAAATTCCGCAGGACAGACAAGGTTGCCAACATTCTCTACAATTAATAAATCCATCTCTTCAAGGTTAAAATCCGAGGCCGCTTTTTCAATCGAGCCGGCCGAGAGGTGGCATTCACCCCCAAAGGCGTCCGTGTTAATCTGAATCGCCGGGGCACCTGTTTTTAATATACGTTCAGCATCGTTTTTTGTACAGATATCACCGACAATGATACCGCAGTTTATGTCTGGTTGTATCCTTCCAAGAGTCTTTTCCAGCAGGGTTGTCTTACCCGATCCTGGTGAACTCATAATATTAATGACAAAGACGTTTTTTTCTTTAAAGAGAAGCCTGTTATGTCTTGCCATCTCGTCATTTGCATCAAGCATTTTTTGAGCAACTTTAATTTCCATATGATACCCTCTCCAGGCTAATCGTTTAATTAATCTTGAAACTCTATGGATTCAATATCCAGTTCCCTGCCTGAAATAACCTCAATGCTGCCGCTGTTGCAGCTATCGCATTTAAAAGCCGGTTCTTCAATTATCCATTGATGATCGCATGACAGGCATTTTAGCCGAACCGGTATCTCTTCAATATTTAAGAATGAACCTTCAAAAGCGGTATTTTCCGCGGCTATGTCAAAGCAGAAAACCAGGCTGTCAGGTATAACAGCAGAAAGCTTGCCTATTTTTAAATTCAATTTCTCTACAGGTGTTCCTTTCAGTTCATCCGGTATTGATGCTCCTGCAATTTCTATAATCTGTATCGCGATACTCATTTCATGCATGGGCTTTCTCAACCATTTTTGCAGTCATCACAGATCGAAATATCAGGGGATATTAGAGTCGTTTTAAACTGACACTCCCAGTTTTCTGAAATATTAAAATCTTAAAATTTTCTGACGGGTCGGACATGATCTGAAAGTTCACTAATGTATGCAATCGGGTGTTTTTCAGATAAATTTTTTTTCCTCATGGTTTTTCATCAGAGGCTGTTTTCATCATACTGACTGTTTTACGAAGAATTTCTATCGTTTTCAGGGCTTCTTCCTCGTTAACCTTGTTGATGGCAAAACCGGCATGTACAATAACATAATCGCCAACTTCAGCGTCATCCAGAAGGAGCAGGCTGGCAGTACGTTTAGCACCTTCAACATCAATTGTCGCCATGGAGTTTCCATCAATTTTGATGATTTTCGAAGGTATAGCTATACACATTTTTATGTTTTCCCTAAAAGATTTTTGATATGTATAAAACAGACTTCAATGCTGAAATTTTATCTATACCCCAATCCTGTGAATAAAAAAAGAATTATAATATTTCAGAGAAAATGTAGTTATTTTATAAATTCAGATAAAATAATGCTTGACATGAAACTAGTTATTATATATTCGATCTCTAATTGCGCCTAAACTACGACGTTTATTAAACTCTTCTACGACTATATGCTTATAATGTTAATTTTTGTTCTAGTTATTGTGAAGGTAAAATTTTATTCATAATAATAAATTTAGTTATTTAATTATTAAAATTTTCGCCTGACTAAAAAAATGGACAAAAATACGGACAATATGAAAAAGTCTCATATCTTTATTTAGAAATATTTAAAATATTATATTCTAACAGCGCGCATCCTGAAATTCTTTCTCTTTATTTATCGTAATCATTTGCATGCATTTCGCCTCAGCTCTCTTAAGTTATTTTTACAACAATTCTTTTAGAACCGATCTCAAAAGTGCAGATCGGGTTTGATGGCAAAGTATATGTTGATGAGAAAAAGCGGCATACACATAGTATGTGAGCATTTTGAATCTGCACATCAAACAGCCAGCGAGCGATATAAGTGTTTTTGAGATAGATTTTGGTAATTTGATCCGTTTAGTTCAAGATTCGGTATAATTATTTTTTTAGCTGAAAAAAATATTTTACTTTTTCGGAATAAATGAGGGGGAAAATGAAAAAAAAGCATCTCACGCATTCAACGTTTAAAGAACTAAGGGGAGTATCTAGGAGAGATTTTATTAAATTCTGTGGTGTAATGGCTGTCGGTATGGGGTTTCCAGTTACTATGGGACAAAAAATTGCCGAAGCGGTTACCAATCCAAAAAAACGTCCTCCTGTTATATGGCTCCATGGACAGGAGTGCACCGGTTGTACGGAAACATTATTGCGTCCATCACATCCTTCACTTGAGCACCTTATACTGGATCTGATTTCCCTTGATTATCATGAAACCCTGAATGCCGGTGCGGGACACCAGGCTGAAGCTGCAATGAAAAAGTCAATGCAGGAGAATGCAGGGAAATACATCCTGGTAATCGAAGGGGCAATTCCCGTAAAGGATGGAGGAATTTACTGTAAGATCGGTAACCGCCCTTTTGTAGATATTGTCAAAGAAACAGCGGCTAAAGCCGGGGCCATTATAGCCATCGGGTCCTGTGCTTCGTGGGGAGGAATTCAGTCTTCATATCCAAATCCCACAGGTGCAACAGGGGTTCCCGACGTGTTAAAAGATAAAACCGTTGTTACAATTCCGGGATGTCCTCCAAACCCATATAATTTTCTTTCAACAGTTCTCCATTTTCTGACATTTAGTAAGCTTCCAGCCCTTGATGATAAAAACAGACCTATATTCGCCTATGGAAACCTTATACATGAGAACTGTGAACGAAGACCCCATTTTGATGCCGGGAGATTTGCTGAAACCTTTGGCGATGATGGGCATCGTAACGGTTATTGCTTGTATAAGCTTGGTTGTAAAGGCCCGATGACCCATGCCAATTGTCCGTCAATTCTGTTCAACGAGGCCGGCGGCGGAGTTTGGCCCGTGGGTACAGGGCACCCATGCTTTGGATGTACTGAAAAGGGTATCGGATTTAACATTCCTCTTCACTCTCTTGCCGATGTTGAGAATATTACACCTTCATCAGTAATTGCACCGATTAAATCAGAACAAGGTAAAGGCATGTCAAAAGGCTCGGCAGCTGTTTTGGCAGGTGCCGCAGGCGCTGTTGTTGGTGCAGCAGCTGTAATAACCAGAAATCTTGGTGAATCAGACAATTCTGACAAAGGAGAATAGTTCATGGAGATAAGAAGGAGAGATTTCCTAAAAGTAGTTGCAGGTACTACGGCAATGGCGGTGAGTCCATCTTTGTCTTTTGCATCTTCTCCAGGAAAAAAACGTCTCCCGGGTGCTATGGGTATGCTGTATGATGCTACTTTGTGTATTGGATGTGAGGTCTGCATGGTAGCCTGCAGAAAGGCTAATAATTTATCCCCTCAGCCTACAGGAATCCAAAAGCTCTGGGACAACCCCAAAAACCTGTCCTTTGAAACGTATAACATCATCAAGAAATATCAGAACGGAACAGGAAAGGTCAAAGATAATGAAATTAACGGATTTTCTTTTGTAAAATCACAATGTATGCATTGTGTTGATCCTTCATGCGTGTCTGCATGCCCCGCATCGGCCATGACTAAAGATAAAGAAACAGGTGTTGTGTCCTATAATCCTGAAGCATGTATCGGGTGTAGATACTGTCAGGTGGCATGTCCGTTTAATATACCGAAATTTGAATGGGATAGCCCTTTCCCGGAGATTGCAAAATGTGAGATGTGTTCTCACCTTCAGGCAAAAGGAGAAATTCCAGCCTGCTGCAGCGAATGTCCAACCGGAGCTACAATTTTCGGTCCCGTTGAAAGCCTTTTAATAGAGGCTAAACGAAGGCAGAATATGGAGCCCGGAAAATACTACTATTTTCCCGCAAACTCATTAAAAAGCGGTAAAACCAATGAAAAAAGTGCCTCAAAGTACATTCCCCGGATTTACGGTGAGACTGAAATCGGCGGAACCCAGGTACTTATGCTTTCGGGTGTTCCCTTTAATAAGATCGGATTACCGGATCTTCCGGACAGATCATACACTTCAATATCTGAAAATATTCAGCATACGCTATACCGGGGTATGATTCTTCCCGTTATTATTTTCGGAGGTCTGACGTATCTGGTAGCAAAAAATAAAAATAATAATGAATAAAATCCTTTTGTAAAGGAGCGATATATGAAAAGTGAAAAACCTTTGGGTGGCAGGATTTTTACAATCCCTTTTACAATATTTTTTATCATTGCACTTATCAGCCTCTATTTTTTAGGAAAGCGGTTTGTATTGGGATTAGGGGCCGTCACAAACTTGAATGACGGTTACCCGTGGGGTATCTGGATTACTTATGATGTAGTGGTGGGGACAGCTTTTGCCTGTGGGGGCTACGCAACAGCCCTGTTGATATATGTGTTTAATAAAAGGGAGTATCATCCCCTTATGAAGTCCGCTATCCTTACAAGTTTATTAGGATATACAATGTCCAGTGTCGCTGTTTTTTTAGATGTGGGGAGGTACTGGCAGCTGTATAACATTTTCCTCCCATGGTACGGAAATGTTAACTCTGTACTTTTTGAAGTAGCTCTCTGTATTGCTGTTTATACATTTGTTCTCTGGTTTGAGTTTGCCCCGACTATCTTAGCAAAGTTTAATTTGGAAAAACTTCAGGCGGCACTGAATAAAATCATGTTTATTTTGATTGCACTTGGAGTTCTTCTTCCCACCATGCACCAGTCATCTCTAGGTTCTCTCATGATTGTCGCGGGCCACAAGCTTTATCCATTGTGGTGGTCGTCTTTTTTGCCCCTTTTATATCTTATTTCGGCAGTCATGATGGGATATGCAGTGGTCATGGTAGAGTCAAGTATATCAACATTAAGATATAAACTTCCTGACGAGACTGAAATTCTTGGAAAAATTGCCAAAGTTCTGGCCCTGCTTGCCGGAATTTTCCTTGTGCTGAGGATATGCGATATAGCATTGAGGGGACATTTTGAACTTATCTTTAAAGGAGATTTACTCGGCAATATTTTTATTATTGAAAATGTTCTTCTTATAGTTCCTGTATGCATGCTCGCGATACCTTCCAACCGGAAGAAACCGAGGGTTTTATTTCTTTCAGCACTTTCCATGATGTTTTCAGGCGGACTCCTTAGATTTAACTCCTATCTTGTTGGTTTTAACCCCGGTAACGGCTGGCACTATTTTCCAGCTGCACCGGAAATAATAATAACATTGGGGATCATTGCCATAGAAATTATGGTTTACATTTGGTGTATTAAAAGACTGCCTGTGTTTCAGAAGGCATGATACAAAATATTTATGCGTTCTAATAACAGATAAAGGAGACACTTTATGTCCAAGCGAATTGTTATAGATCCGATAACCAGAATAGAAGGTCATCTGAGGATTGAGTGCGAAGTTGATAAAGGTAAGGTAGTTAACGCATGGTCATCAGGTCAAATGTGGCGCGGAATAGAAACCATTCTCAAAGGGCTTGATCCCCGGGATGCATGGATGTATACACAGAGGATTTGCGGTGTATGTACAACAGTACATGCTATTACATCGGTACGTGCTGTTGAAAATGCGCTTAAACTTGAAGTGCCCCTGAATGCACAGTATATAAGAAATTTAATTATAGGAGCACACGGTGTTTTTGACCATATAGTTCATTTTTATCACCTGTCAGCCCTTGACTGGGTTGATGTGGTTTCCGCACTTAGCGCAAGTCCTTCTGAAGCCGCAAAACTGGCTCAATCTCTATCTCCATGGACAAGAAACAGTAAACAGGAGATGGAAAAAGCCCAGAAAAGATTACAGACCCTGGTCAGCTCCGGCCAGCTTGGTGTTTTTGCAAGCGGCTACTGGGGACATCCGGCGATGAAACTCCCGCCGAAGGTAAACCTTCTTGCCGCGTGTCATTATCTGCAGGCTCTCGAATACCAGAGAAAAATTAACAAGGTTGTAGCAATACTCGGAAGCAAGACACCGCATATTCAGAACCTTGCTGTAGGAGGGGTTGCCAACCCTGTTAACCCCGACAACCAGTCAGCCCTCAATATGGAAAAATTATATCATGTAAAAACTCTTATTGATGAAATCGGGGATTTTATCCATAATGTTTTAATGGTTGATGTTGCTGCTGTTGGTGCTCTTTATGCTGACTGGACAGCTTACGGAGCTGGGGTAAAAAACTATTTAAGTGTTCCTGAGATGGTTCTTGATACCGCGGGTACTAAGTTTGAACTGCCCGGCGGTTATATTGCAGATGGTGATGTAAAGAGTTTTAAGCCGATAAAATCATTTAATGATGACTTTTTCGGCGAGGGAGTAAAAGAAAGCATCAAGCATTCCTGGTACAAGGGGGATTGGGACCGTCATCCCTATGATGAAGAGACAGAGCCTGCTTACACTGAATTTCAGGATAATGGTAAATATTCATGGGTCAAAGCCCCGACCTTTTTGGGCAAGCCGGCTCAGGTAGGACCGTTGTCAAATGTTTTATGCATGTTTGCCGCCGGGCATAAAGCTACTGTTAAATACGCTACAAAAATGCTTGATACAGTAAGTTCTGTGGCAGGAGTTAAAGTAGGAATAGGGGCGCTTCATTCAACAATAGGAAGGATTGCTGCCAGATCAATAAAGGCAGCTGTTCTGCATGAATCCCTGGTAAATCAGTGGGACCTTCTAGTTAAAAATATTGGTAAAGGTGATGTTGACACATATAATAAACCTATTTTCCCAAAAGGAGAACAAAAAGGATATGGTTTCCATGAAGCACCGAGGGGAGTTCTTTCTCACTGGATAGTAATACAGGATGGCAAAATAAAGAATTACCAGTGCGTTGTTCCATCAACATGGAATGCAGGACCACGAAATAGTAATGATGAGCTTGGACCTTATGAGGCATCACTTATCGGAACCCCGGTTGCAGATCCTGAAAAGCCGCTTGAAGTCTTAAGAACAATTCATTCATTTGATCCATGCCTGGCATGTGCAATTCATATGGTGGATGCAGACAAAAATGAAATTGTAAAAATAAAAGTCATTTAAATCATGGCGAACAATATTGCAGGTCCGGATCCGGATGTATCCTTATCAAAAGAGTTGTCGCACCAGCCAAACCGGGATGTGCTTATTTTAGGTATTGGAAACATCCTTTTGTCCGATGAAGGCGCGGGTATAAAAGCACTTGAAATATTAAGGGAAAGGTATTCTGTTCCGGATCAGGTAGAGTTGATTGACGGAGGAACAATCGGTTTTGAACTCCTTTACAATATTGAAAACCGCTCTCACCTTATTATCGTTGATGCCGTGAAATCCGGCAAACCTCCCGGTACAGTTGTCAGGATAAACGATCCCCATGCTTTTTTTCAGAAAAAAATATCCCCACACCAGATCGGGCTTTGCGATGTTCTTGCCCTTGCCGATATTTCAAATGCACTTCCGAAGAATATGGTTCTTTTTGGAATAGAGCCAAAACATGTTTCCACCGGCCTTGATATTTCACCTGAAGTAAAAAAAGGAATATATACTGTAGTAGATGAAATAGCAGTATATTTGCGAAATATTAATCTGTCCCTTTGATACCTGGTCTAAAAAAACATGTCAGGGGAGAAGTTTTTTATTAATAAGAAGATATTAAATCTTTAAAAATAACCTGTTTCCGCCTTTTCTGATTGTTCAATTCTTTCAAATGAATCTTCTACTTCATCAACAGCAAGTTGAATGGCCAGGGTTATCCAGTCGTGTATTAGAAGTTCCATCCCTTTGGTTTCAGGAATTGCAAGTAGCGCTGAACTTATGTGATCCCCTGTAACCATTAGTGCCCGGCACACCTCCTCAGATTCAAAACCCTCTCTACTTCTCATGTTGGCCAAGGAGCGGGCATAATTAATAAGCGCGTATCTGTCACCATTGCGAACCGAATTAATTAAAAGGTTGTAAGCGGCTTCTATATACCACTTTACTTTTTGCGGATCATGAATGTCATAGTAGTGTTTAAACTGGTCGGTATGATCAGGGGAAATCATGTATTCCATGATCCGGTTTGTCACCTCTTCCTGTATGTTTTGCATTAATTCGGCAAGAATAAGATTGGGCCTTTCTATACTTGGTTTTGCCAGTGCGGATATGTTTCTTTGTTCCCATTTAACAGGAAAGCTTTTTAAATTTTCAATAAGGAAGAGCAGCCTGCGTATGATGTGATATTTTTTCTTAGGTTCCCATCCAAGGGTCTTTTTCGTATAATCTGTTTCAGCAGTTAATTTTTTATCGACATATTTTATCATCCACGGTCGTTCAAACGGTCTTTTTCCGATTATACCTCCCATAAAATCCAGAAAATAAACACCGATCAAGGCAATCCACTTGGGCATAAGAACAGGACTTTTTATTTCGCCGAAATAGTATCTTGTGGCCATTTCATAAAGTTCTCTATGGGAAGTGGCTCCCTCAGGGCTGGCCAGGTAAATATCAAACTGTAAAAGGTGATCTGATTTTTCGAGGACAAGAGAAATCAAACTCTTGATACAATTAACATGAATATAAGGTATGGCCGATTCCCCGTTACCTGCTATTATTCTTGATTTCCATGAAGATGAAAGCCATGTTTTTAATAAGATATAAAGGA
>Ga0209249_1002832_pt1 | contig 13358 bp, 5 predicted proteins | sample SaaInlV_200m_DNA_4_FD_184653 | JGI IMG/M metagenome (GOLD analysis project Ga0209249, IMG submission 184653) | Marine microbial communities from expanding oxygen minimum zones in the Saanich Inlet - SI037_S3LV_200m_DNA (SPAdes) (version 2) | ecosystem: Environmental > Aquatic > Marine >...
CTCGACGGAGTCTCTCCCTCCATCGGACACAGATGGCCCAGAGAATCCCTGGAGGGAGAGACTCCGTCGAGCCATCTTGGAGTTCTCCCCCAACGCAACTGAGGCATTGCCTTCGTCCGAGACTCACCCCTTGGGGATCGGAGCAGCTGATCCGGCCGTGCACGTCCCTCCTGGGAATGGCGGCCTGTGGGAGTATGGTCCAGACGACTCCCTGTTCCGCCATAGAGGAAACCGGTACATGCGTACACTGACGTGGCTGACTCTCCTCACGTTGACAGCTGCCGCCGCCCAATCACTGCCGAAGCCCCCGCCGTCCCCAACTGCGCCGGTATACACACAACTGAAAGCCCTGCACCTCAGCACCATACTGGTCGCGACGGGCGAACCCGCAGCAACCATCGTCGTCCCTGAGGGTGGCACCTACGCCCGAGATGCCAAGCTCATTGCCGACGTGATCAGGGAGATGACCGGCGTTCTCGTCCCAACGGTCACGGACAGTTCCCCCACAGCCGCGGTCCCGCTAACAAGCACCCTGGTTGTCCTGGGAAACCGCTCGACGAACCGCACGATCGAGGAACTCTACAACCGCCACTACGCACTGCTCGACTTGCGCTATCCGGGACGTCGTGGGCACGTCGTACGGACGTTGCACAACCCCTTCGGTGCCGGCCACAACATCGTCCTTGTCGGCGGCAGTGATGCGTCAGGTGTGCACGCGGCAGCCAAGCGACTGACCAAAAAACTCGAAGAGGCGGGTGGCGGACCTGGCGAGCTCAAGATCGGCCGGCTCGCGGACATCAAGCTGGGCCGAGGCGTCAACCCCCAGCCCAATCTGTCGGAACTCCAGGCTTGGGAGGCATCATCCGCCTATGTCAACGGCAACTTCGGCTGGAACATGATCAGCAAACTGATGGCGCTGTACTACATGACCGGGAACGAGCACTACGCACGCGAATTCCTGCGGTACGCATTCCCGGATGCAGCCGCGAGGAAAGAGATACTTGCCATCGACGGCGCCAAGGCGACTGACCCGAACGACCCCCTGAACGGGCGCAGCCACTACCACTCGCACATGATGGCTCTGTATTGGGACCTGATCGAAGAGAGTCCGGTCTTCACGAATGAGGAACGACTGAAGGTCACCAACGCTCTGGCCCGGCAGCTGCCCATGCGCATCAACGTCGACTACACGGGCAAGCACATGTGGCGTCCGAAGGAACCGCCGAGGCTGGTTTCAAGCAGACATGGTCAGTGTGGCGCGATCTGTCTTTACACCGTGGCGCGCTACTTCTGCAGGGACTACCCCGACCCCACCTGGGAATACGCTGCAATGGTCGCCAAACGTGTCTTTGCGCCGCTGCACGAGCGTGCCGGCGTCGTCGGGGAATTCGATACACACTTCTGGTACAGCACGTCCATGGAACAAGTGCTCAATTACATGCTCCTCAGTGGCGACCGCGTTCCGCTTGAAAACGGCATGCTTGAGACGCTTCTTAACGGCCACGAAACGTTGATATCCGGACGGCCTGAACACTGGTCCCTCAATTACGCGGCCATTGGGTACCTGCACAAAGCGGCCTACCTGCGGAATGACGGAGCGTGGATCCGTTATCGCGAACGCACGGGTGTGGATGTGGACACGTTCCGAGTCGGCCAGTCCTTCTGGCCCGACCGACAACTCGCGGCCAAAGAGCCGGATGCGCTGGTCGGCAAGTGGCTCGTTCATCGTGTCCCGAAGCCGCTCTGGGAGCACCGCGAACTCAAGACCCCACTCGAATCAGCCTTCCAGTTCATGAGTTTCCGCAGTCGTCCGGACCGCACCGGCGACTTTCTGCTCCTCGACGGACTCTACGGCAAGGGCCGCAATCCTTACCACGTTTTTCCCATTGTTGAGTTGCGCCTGAATGGTCATACCGTTCTGACCGAGTTCAGAAACCAGATCAGTGTCACGGTCGATGGGCAGGTCCCCGAGAAGATGCCGGTGTCCGCCGGGTTGCTGCACCACAGTGTTCTTGGCGATGCCGTCACAGCAATCGCGGAAGTGCCCGACATGACACACTGTCACTGGCGCCGTTCACTGGTGCAACGAATCGGCCGCTACGCCCTGATCGTGGACGAGTTGATCATGGCCGCAGACAGCGACAACGTTGATGTCGAGATCGGCTGGGAAGGCCCGTATCCCGAGTGGAACGCCGAACGCGTTCTGGTGCGAATGAACGAAGATCACGAATCTCAGAAGGCGCCGTGGTACAACATCATCCCCGCCGATCCAGCCACCGGCGTTGTCGAGAACTATGCCATCACCCCCGGCAAGCGTGCCCCTCTCGCACGAGTCGGCTTCATCAGAGCGGCCCGGAAGGGGGAACAGCTGAACTTCTTTTCACTCATCGCTCCCGAGAAGGCGGCCCCCCTCTGCATGCGCTCCGGTGACAACACCGCAGCGCTGAGGCTGCCGACGCCGGGCAGAGTCGTCCTGGGAAGCGCCGGCAGCACTCGGGCCGGCCTCGCCATCCTGGCCGCTGATCACCTCTATGGGCACGATCTGGAGACAGCCGGAGGCGAAGACACGTTGATCCGCGCGCAGACCCCGGTCGAGGTCTGGTGGGACTTTGAGTCGGGTCGCCTCGAGATCCACACCACACGCGAAACGCGGCTCGCTTTGTGCCTTGCCGCGCCCAAACGCGTCACTCTGGACGGAGCGCCCGTGCACGTGTCTGTCACCGATGGCGTGACGGAACTGACCGTATCTGAGGGGCGACACCACCTGCGAGGCGCCAAGCCGGACAAGTCGATGCTTGCAGGTCTTGCCTCGGTTCTGGCCAACGACACCCGGATGGCCTCCGCGAGACGTAATTCCTGGCAGTCGCCGGACGCTCCTGAGCATCTGCCCGCCATGCCGTCGCTGAGCCCTGCATTCACCGTTCCCATCGGAGGCGATGTGAGTGACATGGTCGTTGCCCCAGACGTAGACAGCCCTCGAATCTATGCCGCCATCGGCAACACTGTGCATGCACTGAACGCCGACGGACAGACCGAGTGGAGTGCCACCACAGAAGGAGAAATCAAGGTCATACACTGGTGGTCCGAACACCAGCTCCTTTTGCTTGGTTGCCGGGACGAGAAGGTTATCGCTTTCGCTGCCGACGGCGAACGGAAGTGGGAGTTCGTCTCCGAGATGGATGCCGAGTTCACCCGCAATGCCATCGCCACTCACTGGTTCAAGAACGCGCACCCAACGCATCGCGGCATCCACGGGCTCCACACCGGGGTGTTCATCGACGGCAAGAGCCAGGCATTTGTCGGCAGTGCCTGCACCATCGAGATCATTGACGAGAACGGGCAGTTCCTGAAGCGAATCGTTCAGAAGTGGGGGCGAGTGGCAACATTCCTGATCGCGGACGGCAGTGAGGGATCGCTCAACCTTTGGGCAACCAAGGAGATGAGCTTGCGCAACAGCGTCGGTGTGATCAGTAACCGAACCCTCCGGCGGCCCCGAGTCGGCCGGCGGCTCCGCGCCGGCGGAACGAGACGGCGGCATCTGTTCTACGAAGATCTGGACGGAGACGGCGTCAAGGAAATCGTGTGTGACATCCTCGGCACGTGGAATCGAATCGTGACCTGGGACACCGATGGCGAGGCACTACACACGGCGAACTTCAAGCCTGGCAGCAAGTTCGGGAAGTTCATCACGGACGTCGACGTAGCCGACCTCGATGGTGATGGCAAGCACGAAATCGTCGTCAGCACCTCCTCCGGGCTCATCCTTGCACTGGACCATGAATGCCGGAAGATCTGGGCAGCACGTACACCTGCACCTGCTGCAGTCATAAAGATCGTCCACCCGCCGGCAAGCGAAATGCCCGTGATCGTCGCCGGTTGTAGGAACGGGACCGTGGCCGTCCTGAGCAACCGGGGCGCCACGATCCGGTGCGGTAGCGTTCCCGGGCGCCCCCAACACATCGACGCTATTGAGAAAGACGGCAAGCGCTACGCCCTGATCGCGACCGACAAAGGACGTATCCACGCGTTCCCGGCCGAGGCGGCAGAGGTGGAGTGAAGGGACGATTACCATGGAGCGAGGTTTGATAAAACAGCTCACGATCCTGTTGCTCACTGTCGGGGCTTTGTTGACGACGGCAGTCGAGATCAAGCGCCCAATCGATGTGGGTTTTGCCCCCCTCCAGGGGATGTCTTACGCTGAGGCCCGGGAGATCTGTGAACCGTTCCTGTCGCGCGATGGAAAGCTAGGTTACGCCCGGTCCCGCAACATGCTGATCATCCACGACTTCCCGGAAAAGATCGCCCGGATCAAGAAGATACTGCTGGCAGTCGAGGTCGAGCCGGTGAATGTTCGGATCGACGTGACGTTCGACGACGTGTCGGAGCGAACGGCGTCGGCCTTTGATGTGGAGCCTAGAGTGCGGGTCACCCGCGGGAACGGTACCATCCGCGTGGACGGTGCGCCTCGCCCGGGGCGCAGGACTGGAAACCGAGTTCCGGTCGAGACCAGCAGGATCGTGATCGGGGGCAATGTCCATGATCGCGGCCATACGCGCGTCGACGGACGCGTGGATATCCGTTTGGGCGCCGGTAGCGAGACGACTCAGGAGTACACCAACCAGTTTGTCATGGCCGGCAACGGTAAGCCTGCACGGATCTGGGTTGGCGAGACGGTTCACGACACGGTCTGGATCTTCGACTACGGCGTCCGCCATGGCTGGTGGCGACCGGAGTTGGTCCAGAGGGAGCTTGGAGCAAGTCTCTACGTAAAGCCGCGGGTGTTGCCCAACGACCACGTCGAGATCGAAGTCTATCCACGGGTCACGATGCGCGGGGAGGAACACATGAGTGTTGACGTGAAGGAAGTCAGCACGCAAGTGATTGTCCGGAGCGGTCAGACAGTGCAGATCGGCGGCCTGGGCCGGAACACACGGCAGGTGTACCGACGCCTTTTTGGCATCAGTAAGGTGTTCAACGGGAGTAACCTGGCGATTTCACTTACCCCCACGATCATCCGCATGCCCAAACAGCTCAAGCGCAAGCTGGATGACGAACGTCGAACGAAACGTGAGGCCTCGACGGAATAGGACCACGTTCACGATCGGACCGAACCGGCAGAGCGAGGATTGAGGCATGCAACGGTACGCCCGCAATAGACACGTCTACACACTTGCCCTGCTCCCGCTGGCCCTCTCAACCTGGGCTACACCGACATTCCGACCCACGCCCTACTCGGCCGATCCGGCCACCACTGTGCTGCTACACCTTGACGGAGATGCAGTAAACGACTCCCCGAGCCACGCAACCGTTTCAGCGATCGGCACAGCGTGGTCAGATGACGGGATCATTGGGGGGGCGCTGACATGCAACGGCGAAACCAAACTGAGTGTGATGCCCGGCACAACGTTTGCCCGGGGCTTCTCCGTCGAGGCCTGGTTGCGTCCGCAGCGTCCGATGGGACCGGGCAAGTACGTCCTTGTCGCACACCACGGCTCGTTCGAGGCAGGCCTCGACGTGGATCCGCTGGGGCGCTGTCGCCCGTACCTTCATGTGCGTACCGCTGTCGGTAGATTCGCGGCCCTGACCTACGACCGGCTGATCTTCACTCGTTGGGCACACGTCGCGTTCGTCTACGCGCCCGGCGTTGAGTCCGGATCTGCCCTGGCCCTCTACATACACGGCCGGAAGGTCCGATCGATCAAACGGCCGAAAGAATGGATAGCCCACGGCGACTTGACGCCCGGTACAGGGCCCTTGGTCCTGCTTACGGGGCTGGTGGGAGACGTCGATGAGATCAGGATCTCAGACCGTCCACGTCGGCCTGAGGAATTCGTCTGTCCCTGGCCCAGTGGCCGATGGGGAGACTTTGAACCGTTCCGGCCCGCAGTCGTAGCCCAGCCTGCCCCGGATGAGTGGAAGCCCGAACGAGTACGATTCCTCGCGATTGAGGCCGTTCCGACCTTCCGTTCGATCAGCTTGTACACGCCGTTTGCCCACGACGCAAACGCGAATGCCGAATGCGGCGTACGCTACCGAGTCCACGGCACAGAAGCGTGGCACCGAGGTATGGACCTGATCCGTTCGACTGAGGAAGCCGAGTTCCGAGGCAGCCTCCTGCAACTGCAACCGGACACGACTTACGAGATAGAACTAACCGCACGTGATCCCGACGGTGCCGGTGTCCTTCCGCGGTTGATCCAACGAACCTGGTCCGAGACCTTGCCGATCGCCGAAGAACGCGTCCTGTCCGCCGGTGATGTGGGCGAGCCGCTCACGATCCGGGCACGAGGGCAGCCCGACGGTTGGATCCGATACGCTCCTCCTCCAGGCGAATCCACCACCATCGCCGTGGGTGCGGACGCCCCATATGCGGTGCGCATAGAGGGGGCCGCGTTTGTCGTCTTGGAACGGGTGACCGTGCGTGGTGGAACCGAGCATGGCGTTCTGGTCACCGATTCGCACGACATCAGGATTCGCCGCTGTGAGGTGACCGGGTGGGGAGTAGCCGGCACGCGCAACGCGGTCGGACTCTACGTGGCACCGAGTGGTGGCACAATCAACTGCCAAGACGCCATCCACCTGGGCCTGCTCACGCGTCGAATCGTGGTCGAGGACAACTTCATCCACACGCCCTGCGGCACTGCGACGTGCTGGCGCTACGGTCACCCGGTCGGACCGCAGGCGACCACACTCGGTTACAATGGCTCGCGAAACAATGTCGTCCGCAACAACGACATCGTCGGCTCGGAAGAGCATTGGTACAACGACATCATCGGCAGCACCGGCAACGGATCGCCGTTCGGTGGGCCATATCGCGATACCGACATTCACGGGAACTTCATGAGCCATAGCCAGGACAATGCCGTCGAACTCGACGGCGGCCAGATGAATGTCCGGTTCTGGGATAACCGCATGGAGTACACCTACCGCAGCATCAGCTTCGCCCCGTGTATCAAAGGCCCGGGCTACGCGTTCTTCAACCTCGTGGCCCATCCCGGGGATGAGTTCCTCCGGACGGGGACGGCCTTCAAGATGGGCCGACATGAGCTCAATCACGGCTTGAATCTGATCTTCTTCAACACGGTGGTGGGACGTAGCGGAGCAGGCCTTCCGAATCGACCTGAGCCGTACGCTACGTCAGACCGCCGTGTCTATGCGCACAACAACCTCTCGGCTCGCCCCGGGACCTTCCACGACCCGTCCGATCCCTGGCACGCGCCCCCGGCATCAGGGATGTTCGTGTTCGAAGACGCGCCCCGGGCCGACTACCGGTTGCGCCCGGGCTCAGCCGGCGTGGACGAAGGAGCAGCGATCGCCGGCGTTGATCACCCCATGACGGGGACGGCCCCGGATCTCGGTGCGTTCGAGCTCGGGACGACCCTCGGTGCAGTGCCCATCCGACCGTCCGGGATGACCGTCTGGCCCCAGCATGTTGCGCTCACGGCTACCGCGGGGAAGACGGGGGTCGACAGGACGGCTGCCGTCACCCTGAGCTTTCCTGCACGGGCCGGCGCAACCTGGCACGCCCGTCCCAACGAAACGTGGTTGACGTGCACGCCTGCCGAAGGTACAACCGGAACACCAGTGCAAGTCGTCCTTGGCTGCGATGCAACGAGGTTGCCCCCGCGTTCGCACCGGGCGGTGATGACGTTCCGAACTGAACGTGGACTGAACCGATCACTAACCGTGGCTGTGCGGGTGCGACACGCCAGGCCATTCATCCGCTTCTTCGAAGCCGAAAACGTCCCGGCAACCGGTCCGGCTGCCGTTCGAACAGGTGCGGGCGCGTCCGGCGCCGGGTACGTGTACGAGACACCAGGCACTGCGGAGGGATCCTGGACCTTCACCTTCAACGTACCAGCGGCGGGAGACTACTACGTACTGGGTCGCTTCCTGACCCCAACAGGACAACTTGGTGGCTTCATGTACGCCATGGACGGCGACGAATCACGGCGCTGGACCAACCAATCCAAGTCTGTACAGACGTGGGTCTGGGACCTGTTGCGTCCGCACGAACGCAAGAACGTGCGCACCACGGCGCGCGGGTTCCAGCTTCGCCCGGGCAAGCATACATTGGTGCTGACCACGCGCCGGTCGGGGACATGGCTGGACTGCGTCGCAATCAGCAATGAACCGTATGCCCCCAAGCCGGAAGGTAGATGATCGACGAAGGCGCCCCGCCCGGACCGGCCAAAGGACTACGGGAGCGGAAGGCGCACTCACACCACGCCGAGTCTCCCAGGAAAACGCGCTGCAGCCCCATTTCAGGAACTGACAAGCGAACACACGCCCCTTCTCACCTTCGTTCGTCACCTCGTGGAAAGCGGGTCCCACACCTGCCAGATCAGCCATCGCACGCCGCCCTCTTCACGCAAGTCATCACTGGACAACTCCTCATCTGTGACCTCAGCACGAACCGCGGCCTGGGGTGACCGTCAGAGCCGCGACTAACCCGCATTTCTCATAGACTTAGGGTGCGTCGAGCCTTGCTTTCGCAAGCGGGTGCTGTGGTGACCACTGCCCCGTGCGGTGAGAGCGAGGATCGGCGTGCCCCAGGTTTACCCAACGGGTGGGCATTGCCTTTTCGTCTCCGAAACACAGTGTCTCGCCCGAGGATCGACCACTGATCCTCAATGGTCTATGCCAGAGCGAGAAACAAACGCCACAATGTCCTGCCCATGAGAAATGCGGGCTAACGGGAGCGGTCGCCGCGTGATGTCGCCACCGGAAACCGCTCCCGAAAGTCGCGGCCCTGTTCAGGATCCGGACTCCCGGCCACACCCTCTGACATGCCCGACAGACCTTCGGCGGCGCCCCCAAGTCGTGGGGCTACTTGAGGCGAATCGTCCACCTGTATCCGGTCTGGCACCCAACCCGCTGCCGTTGGTCAACGGTCTCAGGCTCAGATCACGCAATCATCATCAATGACAGAACGGATGGCTCACTGGACCGGTGGGGTCACATCCGCCCGTCCTTACGGGGTACGGCGAAGCAACTGGTTCGGCTGTCCGTCCTGCCGACCTTCGCTGTAACGAGCCCAGAACATCCCGGGTGACACGCCATTGATTTCCCTGAGGGAGCCAATGCTCCGAAGTACCCCAGCATTCGCCCGGGCCACCTCGGGCGAGCAGCGCAGGTACACCAGCTGCATGTCTTGCAGGAGGGACAGATCCTTGAGTTTGGGGCAACTCTCTATGACCAAACTGCCCAGCTTTGAGGCACGGAATGCCGACAAGTCAGCGATTGCGTGGCAGTTGGAAAGATATAGCCACCTGAGTGGCATGCCCTCAAGCGGTGAGAGGTCTGCGACTCGTGTTCCAGAGAGCCCAAGGGACTCCAGTGGCATGCCCTCAAGCGGTGAGAGGTCTACGACTCGTGTTCCAGAGAGCCCAAGGGACTCCAAGGGCATGCCCTCAAGGACAGTGATATCCTCCACATCAGTGTTAGTCAGATTGAGAAACCGGAGCGGCATACCCTTAAGGGCACCTATGTCCTTTACCACTGTGTCGGTCAGATCGAGTTCTCTAAGAGGCATCCCTTCAAGAGGAGATAGGTCACACGCCTTGCTCCCCCTGACGCGGAGAATCCTGAGCGGCATACCCCTGAGGGGCGATAGGTCCGTTACTGGAGTCCCGCGCAGATCGAGGTGAGTTAATGGTATGCCCCTGAGGGGCGACAGGTCCGCTATGGGAGTGTTCTGCAGGTAGAGGTGCGTTAGCGGCATGCCCTTCAGAGCTGTGATGTCCGTCACCGGACACCCGCCAAGATCCAGAATCTCCAGTGGCACACCCTCCAGTGGTGTGACGTCAGCCACTCGGGAATACCCCATCGTGAGCCACTTGAGTGGCATGTCCGCAAGGGGAACGATGTCCTTGATGGCCGTGTGGCCGATGTGTAGCTCTGCTAGAGGAGCGCCCCGGAGCGGCGAGAGGTCAGTGACGGCCAAATTCCCGGAGAGGTCCAGTACACGCAGTGGCATGCCCCGAATGGGGGAGAGATCAGCGACAGTTGTTCCGCACAGCCGAAGCTCGCGGAGTTGCATGCCCTGCAGTGGACTCAGATCGGATACCTTCGTTCCGCCCGCATTCAGTGTCACCACAGGGATAGGTTTCAGCAGGCGAAAATCAGCGATCTGCGTGAACGCGGCTGAGATGCGGAAACTACCGTCCGGGGCGGGTACCTTCCGGCCGGAAACGTCCACGTAGAACCCATTCTCCACTCTGGCAACCCTCTGTGGGTCGACTCCGGCGTTGCGCAGATACTCCTCCACGCTGCCAACTGACTCCAATCGGGGGCCCACGCATCCCGCGAAGCAGTATGACAGCATGATGGCAATGGTTGCGGCGCTTGTCTTCATTTGTGTGGCCAAGCGTGTTCCTCAGCGCATGAGCTTTGCGGGGTCCGCTGGAGCGACTCGGTATGTGATTCGCTCTCCCCAGAGGCGCTGAGCCGCGGAGGAAGATCGAGCCAGAATTGACAGAATATCGTTCACCGCGAAAATCCATGAATCCCTGGCGGACCGAGCCACCGGTTGCTTCGCCCGAACCGCGCGGATGTCCGGGGCTGACTCCGTCAGACTCGGCACGGCGGATCGTAGTACACCGGCGTATTCACCGGCTCGTAGTCTTCGTGCTTACACCCAATCTGGGCCTTGAGCTCCTCAAAGACGTCCGCGTTCTCGGCCTTGACGTCATGATCCTCGTGCCGGTCTGTCGCCAAATCATAGAGGGCTTCCGCACCTTCAGCATCGGCGTAGTATTTCCAGTTGCCTTTGCGCACAGCGAGCTGCCCTTGGTACTCGAAATAGAGGCAATCGTGCTGCGTTTGGGCGGAGTTCCCGGTCAAGAGCGGAAGGAGCGAGACGCCGTCAGTCGGGCAATCACACTCGACGTCCGCAATCTCGCAGAACGTCGGCAACAGATCCGGGAAGTAACCGAGGTGGTCCGACGTGGACGGCGCGATCGTGCCAGGTTGCCAGGCTATGAACGGGATGCGGATGCCGCCTTCGTGGAGGCTGCGCTTGTAGCCTTGGAAACCCCCGGATGAGTTGAACCGGGTCACACTGTGGCCACCTTCGTTGTGCGGACCATTGTCACTTGTGAAAAGAACCAGTGTGTCTTCCGCGATCCCCAATTCCGTCAACGTGTTCATGATCTTGCCAACCGAGATGTCGATACGCTGGATCATCCGGGCAAAGCCCTTCTCGTTCGGGGCCCAGTCGCGCTCCTCGAACTCGCCATACGTGTCCACTTCCATGCCGTCGGGCGTGTTTCCACCCTCGTTATTGGCGTGCGGCATCGTGGGGCAGTAGTAGAGGAAAAACGGCTTCTCCGCACAGTCCCGAATGAACTCCAGGGCCCGAGCCTCGATGCAATCCGCCGAGTAGTCAATCTTCACTTCCGCGACACCTACCCCCGTCTCCCATTGCCGTGTGTCACCCTCGGGGGGCTTGTTACGGAGCGGGACGCGCAATCCGTTTTCGCGCAGGAACGGAGGGAAGTAATTGTGGGCGTGGCGCATGCAATTGTAGCCGTAATGATAGTCAAACCCCTTGCGGATCGGGTCGACATCCGGCTGTCCGCTCCCGACGCCATACTTGCCAACACACGCGCTGACGTAGCCCTGCCTCTTGAGAAGCTTCGGGATGGTCATGACATGATCGGGCAGGTAGGGATCACCGAGGTGGCGAATGGGCAGATGCCCGGAGTTGAGACCGGTGACGATCGAGGTGCGGGCCGGGGAACAGACCGGACTGGTCGTGTAGAAGTCGGTGAACCGCATGCCTTCACTCGCCATACGGTCAAGGTTCGGAGTCGCCCAGGCCTTCTGGCCGTAGCAACTGCAGTCGCCGTAGCCCATGTCATCAACCAGGATCATCACGATGTTGGTCTTCTTCACTGTCATGCACAACTCCATCTGCGTTTCACCCCTCACTTCTCACCCCTCACTCAGTGCCCCCGTCCAGCCGGGGCCAGGTCAAGGACATGACCGGCGACTGGCGTCCGGATCCAGTAGGCCGCTCCCGGAACAAGTAGGTCGTCCACGGCCGACCGGTAGACGTTCCCAGCGGGATCCCAGCGCCAAATCGCATCCGACGCATCCCCCAAATCAGCACCGTCGACACTCACAGGTGGACTGACTCCCTCCCACTTCGTCTGAAGACGGAGAATCCCATCAGGGGGCAATCCGGAGAACGGCAGGCTGGCGCCGGTCTCTGCGGCGTAAATCCAGTAAGCCCATTCAGGATTTGGCCTATCAAGCGGCCTCCCCTTCAGGTACGTGCCGTTCCGGTACGACCAGATCGCCAGAATGGTCGGCGTGTGAGGCGGGCCGGGGAAAAGATCAGTGAACCTGGCAGTCGTCAACAGCGGGATCCCGGCAAAGTTCCAGCCCGCCTGCAACGCAACCCCCACCGCCGTGTCGGCAGCTCCGTAGACGAGACTGAACTCCCCAGGACCGGTCACGGTGGCCGAGGTCGCAGCCAACATATCGATCGGCGCCCCCAGCGGACGCTCATCCTCCAGAAGCTGAAGCAGCATCTGCCGCCCCGCCAGGATCGGTAACTGTGAGAAATCCCAGCTCAGCTCAACCGCATCTTCCGCGACCAAACGCCAACGCTGCAGCTCATGCAGGGCCCGGATGTCTGCTGTCAAGAACCGCGCAGCCCCATCCAGAATCGCAGGCTCCCGGAAGAAGATGGGAGTTCCTCGTGTGTGACGTCCACCGATTGTCGCCGTGTGGGCACTGAAGTTACGCTGCTCGGGTATGAGCGACAGAACAACTGGCGAAGGCCAGGCTCGGCCACCGCGTCCGGAATCCATCAATACGTCAAAGGAATCCGTGCCTTGGTTGGTGGCTCCGGTGACCGCCCCAAAGGTCAACGTCTGTTCAGCTTGCCCACCCCGTGTCACGGTGATCTCGAAGGACTCGTCATTGTCCACAATCACGACATCATGCGTTCCGTCCTCGATGGTTGCGTTCAGCGGATCGGCAAGGGTCAGGAAGAACGACTCCTCCCCTTCCCAGGTATCCGAATCATCGATGATCGAGAGGGAAACAGTCGCCGTCGTCTCTCCAGGAGCGAAGACGATCGAGGTGGCCGCGAGGGTGACATCCACGCCCCCACCGGTGGCGGAACCGGAGACCTGAATCGTCGCCTCAACCTGCCGGTCAGTGGCGCCGCTCAGGAACGCCGTGGCACTGACACTGCCCTGGCTTTCAGAAACCCGGGTTTCCGCTCCGGAGAAACCCAGTTCAGGAGTGAAGAGGACCGTCGCGGTTACCTCGTCACGGACAGCAATGGCCCCGTCGTCGGCAGTCACCCCCAGGACGTACGTCCCGGGAGCTGAGAATGTGGC
>Ga0209249_1002833_pt1 | contig 13358 bp, 15 predicted proteins | sample SaaInlV_200m_DNA_4_FD_184653 | JGI IMG/M metagenome (GOLD analysis project Ga0209249, IMG submission 184653) | Marine microbial communities from expanding oxygen minimum zones in the Saanich Inlet - SI037_S3LV_200m_DNA (SPAdes) (version 2) | ecosystem: Environmental > Aquatic > Marine >...
TCCTTCACAGTTAGACACCCTTCACTATTCTCCACATACATTAGCTAGATGTGGAGCAATTGGACAATTAGTTAATTTCGAATACATCATTGTCCAGTGAGTACTTATCTGCAAAAAACAATTTGCACTCATTGAGTGAAGGGAATTCGTATTCTCTTGGACCACTGCCTCTACGTTTATCCATTGCAAAAGGAACAAGTTTTTTGAACTGTGAACATAATCTTCTAGCTTCCCAATTCCTGTGATTGGTTTTGTATGCCTTCGTATGTTCGTTAAAGCTGTAAAGCAGATCGGATTTAGCAACTCTATTAATATCATCAAAATCAAGGATCTTTCCTCCGACAGTAAAATCTTCATTACTTAGAATTTCTAGCCACCATTTTTCAATAGGTTCCATTGACAGCAATTTCTGCTCTAACCTTGCTGATGTTTCAGGGATACTACGAACCTCAAAATCACTTAGATCAAAATCCATAAGTGCTTGCAGGAGAGCTTCACTTCCTCCATTATTCTGCTCATAGTTCAATTGTTTAAAGAAGTCATAATCATTTTTTCTAGAATCTGAGACATTCAAAACAAAGTATCTACGATCTGTTAGAGATACTGGAGCTGCCCATTCTGAATTCGTTGCAAGCATGAGCCTGAGGAAATTTCTAACTTCAAAAACATCTTTCCCCTTCATTTCAATTATCATTGATGGTTCAGTAATCAATTGTTTCAGAACTGACTCTGTACTCCTGTCACCTCCCCAAACGGCTTCATCACCAAAAAGCATAAGAGTATCTTTAAGATGACTGTTGAAGTTACCATGAATGTGTCGGCCATGTGTAACTGTCTTAAAGTGCCTCCCAAGCAGTGATCCAACATACTCAGCAAAACGAGATTTTCCCACACCCTGAGCATCTGACCTAAAAACAACAGCTACGCCAGGCTTTTCTGCTGGAAACTGAACCATATGTGCAAGCCAGCCCCACAAATATAACGCCCATTTTTCATTACTAGAACAAATCACATCGTCAATTAACTCATGAAATAATGAAATATCCTCCAATCTTCCTTTAGGCTTCACAGCAAAACCTTTCCACATATTGAAAACGCCATCTGGTGTTTTTATAGTTGGAATGAAATCGACACTTGCATATTCCCTTCGTTCAGGATGAGAGAGCCACCATGTAGACGCTTGGACTTGTCTTGGGAACTTACCTGAGTTGTCGATAGCAAATCTATTTTGCAAAGCCAACTTAAAGTCTGAAGCAGATAAGAACATAGTTTCATTTTCTGTCTCATTTACAATTGAAAACTTGTTGCCACCAGGAACAATAGAAAATTTATGATTTAGTTCTTCCAAAAGTTGTCCATTATCATCTTCTTTCACCAACTCATTTGTCCAAGTTGAAGAGCTTTCTTCAACTAGAGAATTGAAACTTTCGAAATTGTTACCTTCAATGTTTATCCAGTCTGACAGATCACCTTTCTCTGGAATATTTGGGAGTTCCAACCATCTTACCGACTCAGCAACCTTTGATATCTGAGAAGCAATTAAATGCATCCCTTTTCGTCCTGCATCATCATTGTCAGGCAAACATATAACTTTTGCCTCTTGGAACCATTTTGAATACTCTTCACGCCATTTCCCAGTACCTCCAGCAAAAGTTGTTGTAACCAATCCAAACTTTTCAGCATTGTCACAATCTTTTTCTCCTTCGACAATAATGATTTCCCGACCTTCTTTTATTCCAGCGAGTAACTGTGGCAAACGATAAGGTACTCTTGTAACACCATCTAATGTCCATTTACCGTCAGGTCCTCTTTGCCTAAAGTCCTTTGGCTTAAACCTAACAACATCCATTACATGATTACCGTCCTTATCCTCATATCGATAGGTGTCTTGAATTACTCTTTTTGGAGGTATTTTCTCCTTTGGGGTGAAGAATTGAGACTGCTTCATTCCCACAGCGGTGACAATTTCTTTAAAGGTACATCCTGCCTGACACTTAACTAAGATTTTCTCACTATTACAGGAGGCTGTAAGACTTGGATTTTCGTCATCATGTGCAGGACACAAGGCTTTAATGCCGTTGCTGGTTTGTTCTACTTTCTCCAGCTTGGAACAAAAAAATTCCCAGTATCTATCTAATGTGTTCATAATAATTCCTTTTATTAGAACAGCACCAAAACTACGTTTTAGCTTGCAAAATCAGCATAATATACTGATAATGAATACTGAAACCTTGCTTCCATGCTGTTTCAGATTTGGCCTGTGCTTTCCTCCTGGATTGCATGGGCTTTTTTTGTTTTAGATGCTAACTCGATCCTCAATTCTGGATTCTATCCATTGATCCACTTCGTTTTCAATCCAAGCAATTGCTCGACTATCAAATTCATTGGGATCTTTGGGAGGACCTCCCAGCTTTAAACTTTTGGGGAATGATCCATCTTCCATTTTTCGATATATAGAAGTCCTGCCATATCCAGTACGACTTAAAACTTCCTGCAATCGAATTAGACGGATTTTTGGTTTATTTGAGGTGGGATTTCTGGGGTTTTCCATACAGCATCTCTATTAATAGGTTTGAGAGTATCCGTTGATAACGGATGGTATGTGTACGAATTTAGACTTAAAAAGGATGACAGGGAAGTAAATAATAACCTAATAATAACCTAATAATATCAGTATAATTCATTTAATGTGTTAAAATTATTGAATAATAAAGCGGGTTTCACGGTCAAATATTTTATTTTGTCATTTATTCTCGGTATGGTCATTTCAGAATATGCCAGACCATCTGAAGTCGAATATTTTAAATTATTTGATATGGAATAAATATGATCAGGGAACATATACTTACCCTGACTTAAAAATATATGTTGGAGAATTCAAAGATGGTACACTTCATGGTCATGGAACGTCAGTGACTCACAAGAAACTGTTAAAAGTGATTAGATACTTTAGTAATGGAACCCCCAACCGAGTTGTTAGGTCGGTGGAGGCTTTACTTTAAAGGTGGGCTTCAATCTGCTTTCGGATTTCTGAGCTATCGGCTTTATGGTAGCCCATAGTCGTGGAGATATGCTTGTGCCGTGCTAGGTACTGAACACAGACAGGGGAGGCACCTTTATTCAAAAGGTTACTTATCACCGTAGCACGGAAGCCATGTGTCGGTGATACCTTGTCTGACACGCCTATCTTCCGGAGTGATCTTCTAAAGACCTTCCCCATTGGTGTCATGCCAGCCCATTGTAATCCACCAAAACCGTCATCGAGAAACCACTTCTCGTTTACGTTTCGGCTTTGCCTATCATCTTCTAAAAAACGAATCAGATAGTCTTTAGCTAATGGCACTACAGATTCAACCCTACCTTTTACCTTAAACCCTGCCTCTGGCACGTCTGCTATCTTAATTTCCTGTGCTAGCAGATCAATGTGGCTCAGTGGAAGTGCCCGTGCTTCTCCACCTCTCATTCCAGTATATCTCATTAGAACCGTGGCTCTCTTCATGTTGAGTGCCGAGGTTCGGGTTCTTCCTTTGGCTTTATCTATTGTATCATCTAGTAATGCCAGCAGATTGATGTAATCATTTTCGGTTAGGATTTCCGGTGCTTCTTTCGTAACCTTCATCTTTTCCAGCTTTATCCTTTTTGGTGTATGCTCTAAATCTGCACACCAGTTCAAAAATATCTGGCATGCTTGGACTCTGGAATTAATAGATGCATAATTCATCTTCCTCATGTGAAGCTGCTTTATCAGCTTGGCAGGAATGCCAGCAGGAGGGAAAGCCAATTCAAAATCTCCGGTTGCTTTAATCAAATAATTCAGACTATCTGCATAACCTCTTATAGTGACCTTCTCCAGACGGACACTCTTTTCATCTAACCATGTCTGAATAGCCTCACATGCCATTAGTTTACCATCACTTCCCCTGATCCCTTCTGTTTTGATTCGATGAATCTCTTTATTGTAAAGCTGTTGAAGTAGTTTACCCTGATTAATTTCAGACCTCTTCCTCCTACGGCTTCCTTCGTGTTGGTATGCCAGCATTTCTACAGTGATTAAATCTCTCGTTACGGGTGCCCCACTGGGTAAAATATAATCATGGAAACGGCCCATCATCATTAGGCGTTTCTTATCAATAAACGTCTGTTTCTTTTTCCTCATATTATTTCTCCGATAGATGTCAGCCTTTTTACTATTATATCATGACTTAGGTACCCTTTGGTACTTTCAAAACAAGATATAGCAAAGATGACAATTAGCAAAACGTCTAAGCTACTTATATATAACTTCTATTCTGATACTGGTATCTTCTTCACAGTCAGACTGCCTCCAAGTAAAATCCCGACATACTTGTAAATTACACCTCTACACAAAGAGTATATAATTGTTGACAATTTATAAAATACGAGTAAAATGCGCATCAAAAGTGTTTGAAGACAATCTCAACAATTATTAAGGAGTTTATATGCCATATAAAATAATGATGTCTGTAGCTTGCATAGTACCTCTACTATTTTCGATTGCTTTTCTTGTTGTACCACAGTTTTTTATTTTAGGGTCATACCCTAATGCAGAAGGGTTAGCTTTGGAAATAGGAATAACTCAGCGATACGTTATGGCGGGTATGTTATTCATCGTTTTGTGTCTTTTATTTCAATCCAGAAACGTTGATGGTGTGGATAACCAAAAAGCAATTCTTTTGGGTGTTGCTATCGGTTTCGCTGTGATGTGTGCTGTCATAATTTTATTGGAAGGTCCCGGTCGTGGTCTTCCGTTGCTCGTGCCGCCAGTGATAGCCACAGGAGTAATCGCAATACTTAGTTTCTGGTCCCGTTCGAAGCTGAGCTAATATAGCTCAGGGTTGTGAAGTAACCTACACTAAGGCAATCGGGACTGTTAATGAAAAGACTAAATCCCTCTGGAAAGCAAACAATTCAACAGAATACTGCGATAACAAGGTTCATAGATTTGTTAAAGAAAAACTTCAACAAGAATATGGATGGGTTTGTATTGATCCGATGAACAAGTAGAAATTGAAGATATCATCTAATTCTTCTAAACTATTTATTCCTAATAACTAAACATTTTAATGAGAAAAAATATGAAAATATATATCTCCTTACTTATTTTAATAATTGGAACATTATTTTTCACATCCTGTTCTTCCGATGAGGAGGTTGCTACTACTACTACTACTACTGCTAGTGCTAGTGCTGCAATAACAGGCGAAACAATGTCTATAGGAAGTACTGATTATACAACATCACTCATGTCTAACTGTATGGATGCGGAAACGACAACTGATGCAGGAGATGCGTTATACTTCAAGAATCAATTTTGGATTTATGACAATGGGACAGCAATTTTTAATGAAAATCATTACAGTGAAAGTACTTGTACAACTTTTTTAGGCAGTTTTGCTATTGACGGAACTACTTTTACTAGTCCTATTGATACTAGTTATGCTAATGCATCAACTCAATATAAATCTACTAAGTACGTTTTCAACGACGCTACAATTAAAGATTATTCAGGTAATACTATAGACAACAGCTCATATCATTTGTTACTTTATGATGGAACCTGTGAAGATGGCACAGGTCAAGGTTATAGGCTCATTTATCCAACAAGTAGTACTGTAATAGAAATGACTTCTGGACAGTGTACTACTGAAACATCATTCGACACAACTGATGATAAGACTATGACAGAAAAATATACTTCTCAATAATTAATCTTTTTTATTTGAGCTTGTAAACATCAACAAAAATAAAAAGGTCAGTCACACTCTCAGTTGTGTGATTGACCTCCCCCCACTAATTCTTCACAGTCAGACACTCTCTCAAGAATTTTTGTATCCATAATACCAGACATTATTTGTCTTACCAATATTCCTGACTGTGTGGATTGCATTGGCAGGAATGAAAACCTCATCACCAATCTGAGGCTGCTTTGACTTGCCTTCAATTTCAATCTCAATCTCTCCCTCTGATAATACAACAAGTTCATCCGTCCTATGGACAAAATCTGCCCAAATTTTTCCTGGAGGGTCTTTAAAGATTCCAAAGGAGTAACCTCTGGAATCCCAATCTTTTTTGATTTTTTCTTGATCCATATTGTTTTTAAATTGTTAAAGATTCGTTTTATAGCGAATTTGTGTTGCAGTCCATAATCAAAATGTTTGGACCTTTTGGGGTATGGCAGGGGGTGGGGTAACCTACTTTTATAACAATCAAAAAAGACTGTTTTTATATGTTCGATAATCACAATTAACGTACATAACCCTTTATCAGACAGGCGTAATATCCTTTGCAATTGTAGCTTTTTCGCCTTCCCACCTGTCAATAATAGCAGACAATTCCACAGGTGTCATTTCAGCAAGATTTTGCTCATAGTTTCGTTGAGTCTGTGAATGCTTACCAATGTCTCCAGCCAACTCCAGGGATGTTCTTGCAGCTGCTATTCTAGCACTGGCTGGCGCATCAGTATCCTCCATCACTTCTTTTAGGGTCTGAACAGCCGTAGACGCAAGTTCGGTTTGGTAAACTTTGTTTCGCTCTTGCCGGATTTTAGCTATGATCCTTGGTGTCTGTGTCAAAGTAAAGGCACTCTGCCTGGGTGCAGCAAAGCCAGCAAGGCGTGCTGCTTCAGTACGACCTTTGCCCTGATGTACGAGGTAGAAGATAAAGCTGCTTTGTCTATCTGATAATTGTACTTGCTTCATAAAAGTTTATTAATTTGATTTAATATATATTAATTCATATAAATAAAATTTTCAAGTTTCAAACATATGATTATATATAAATTTATTCATAATTAAGAATCCTGCCCTGCAAGTCCTACCTTGTTAAATCAAACAAATGATGTTATGTTTTGGTTGCTCATAATTTATGAAACTTAATTACTATAGAAAGGACTACAATGGAAATAGAAGTTTATGACACCTATGCCACTTCAGAAAAAGGGATTAAAATTCATTTTGATGTAATGCTTCCTATTGGAGGAAATGAGGGGAATGCTTCAAGTTATGCTCAAGATTTTATAAAAATAATTGCTGAATCAACAGATTCTGTCAAATTAGACAGTTGTAAATTTTGTCACACTGAAGAAGCAAAGACTAATGTTTCTGAGAAGGTTGAAAAAGATGGCTATTGTATTGTACCGATCGAAAATTGTCCAAACCCTTATTAGTGACAAAAGTCAAAGTTTAATTGTCCGAACAAAGCAAACCTGTTTATTATAGTTGTATCGACCGCAAGAATAATCACTACAATCACGCAGGAGGGAAATTTAGAAAACCAGCCCGCCTAAGCCGATCATTTGGGGGTACAAAAGGGGGTACAAATTACAACTATTAGAATTTCTTCAATGATATCAGCACAAGTGGTGGACCCCACCTCCACCACACCTTATAATGTGGCCCCATCTCATTGATATCCCTCATTAAATAATAAATACATTTTTAGCTTGTGGGACAGGTCTTGTGGGACAGTCTTTCATAGTTTAAATATAAACTAATACCCACCAGTTTGTTATCTTAATTATGATTATGAATTAAGATATATTTAATCAAATAATGACTTCCCAATCGATAGATTTTTAGATGAATTCCATAGACGATCGTGTTCAGTGGAATCATGCGAAATAGTATAATATAATCAATACTTAACGCACCTCTTCTATTCTAAATACTTTAATACCCACTGGTATAGAAGAGCAGGCTAACAATTTCTTTCTATTTCATAGGTTAAATAATCCCTTTTGATTGCTCAGTTTGTAAGACTTCCAACAAAGGTTTGAAATAATTGATACTATATAATTTATCAAACATTAGCTCACTATTTCTATTTATCCAAAGGCTTATCCCATAATTATCAATACTGCCGACATCATCCGGGAAGAGTTCAAGTTGTTTTCTGGATGGGAATAGTTCGAGTTGTTTTACCGAGTTCCTCTTTATCCTACTATTGATTTCAGCATTTTGAATCTAAATTTTTAGTGAAGGTACAAATTTTAACAAAACTCAGCTGCATTTTGGAGCACAGCCAAATGATATTTTGAGCATGAAGATCAATATTAATAGGAATCTCAAACAGTTTCTCCTATGTGAACAAAGCGATCAAACTTTTCATAAGCATTAAATTTTTTCTTCTTTAGATTAGCTGCTGAATAGCGATACTTCTCATAAAAGAATTCTCTGAGAAGCCATAAAGTTGGTAATTCCCCAAAGAAATGTCTTCGATATTCAGTAGTACCAAGTATCCCTCCTTTGTTTTTAAGAAAAGCAAGATTGAATTGGTTGGAGTTCAGATGATTTTCAACAAAGTAACGCCTAATTGCAAACGGGATCCATTCCGATTTTAGCAAAATACTAAAAATGTGCTGGGATTTTTCTTCGACATCCTGAGTGTCCTCAAAATTGATGGAATCTAGAATTTCGTAAACCTTTTTTTCTAATTCATTAAATTTCTCAAAACCACCACCGACTAATCTCAGATCAATCTCAGAATCATCTGAATACATGTCTCTCTTATTGTCTGAGTAATGAGCTTTAAATCTGAGAAGAGTGAGCTTTAAATATTCGAGATAGGCACCTAACACCCAAAGAACAACAAATTTTCTCCATACCCTGAAATCCGTAAAAGATTTATAGGCTCTTGCTATGAGTTTGTCGTTGGCTTCAATAAATCTAAAGACGGTATCTTCATAGTTTTGATAGCGAGCTGTTTCAAAATTATTTTCTTTCACGGATTTAATTATTTGGGGAGCAAGGGTATGAATACTTGTAAGTGTGATATATAGACCTTTTGAAAAAAGGGGATCAATAAAACCAGCTGCATGTCCAAGTAAACAAAACCTTTCTCCAATTACTTTTTTTGTTGAATATTGAATTCTTCCTGTTCTTGTCCAATCACGCACACTCTTACAATTTTTTAACTGCTTATTGATACCAGGAAATTTCAGGATAAACTCAAAAAATTCCTCTTCCGCAGATAGTTCGGATCTTTCAGGGTAAACTCTAGGATCAAGCAATAGCCCAATACTGCAAAAGTCATTCGTTGTATCTTTGTGGTTATCAAAGGGGATAATCCAGAGCCACCCTCCTTCAAAAACATGATGAAGAGTTCCTTCATGAAGAGAATAAGGAATTCCATATTCTTCTTGTGTGTTAGCAACTTTGTGGAAGCTAGGAACATTAACAGCATGAGTGAAAATTGCTCTTGAATGCGTTTCTAAATCATATTTTCTCAGTTTATATTTATTGGCTAGGATGGATCGGAATCCGCTTGCATCGACAACATAACTGGAATGAATAGTTCTCCCGTTGGCTAACTTAAGCTCAACTCCAGAATGATCGATTTCTAAATCCTGGATCTTTGCATTTTGAATAACGGTTGCTCCATATTTAATTGCGAGAGCACAATAAAAATAATCACAGTCCTGTCGGTAGATATGCATTTCATGTCCATAGGGTTCTTTTGGTATATTAGCCATCATCAATTCGCCTGGATTTTCCTCCTGATCCTTTTTATGGTACATGTAAGAAAAATGGCGTTTGATCCCATGCGTTGAACCAACTAAAGATTTGAAATTTTCAGAACTATAATAGGCAATTTCAGGAATGTCGTATGTTTCTGCAAGTTGTCTAAATATTTCAGAGGATTCAAGTATCATGGATTCTCCAATAGCAAATTTGGGGTGTTGACTTTCTTCTATTACAACAACTCTCACTCCCTCTTTTGATAGAATGGTGGCTAGAATTGAACCTCCGATGCCAGATCCTATAATAGCAATATCATATCTTTGTTGATCCACTTGGCCACCTCTCATTAAAAATTTTTGATGAAAATTTTAGATTTTATGTGGTTTCTTACCTGTCTTGTAATTTAGTGCTCAGGGCAAGCTTATTTAATTGAGAATATTTTCTCTTTTTTCAGCTAATATTCCAAAGTATTAAGGGTCAGGATGTATATCTTTTTTATAATAGCCTATATAACTTTCAGATTGTCTCTTAAGCACTATAAAGGACAAATTCAGATAATTATATGTATAAAAAAATAATCCCTTCAGCAAGCATAAAGAACTACTTATAGAGGTATTTTTAACTACTAAACTGAACCAGATTGTTCAAAACCAACATTTCTATTTATCCAAAGGCTTATCCCATAATTATCAATGCTGCCGACATCATCTGGGAAGAGTTCAAGTTGTTTTCTGGATGGAAATAGTTCGAGTTGTTTTACCGCGTTCCTCTTTATCTTACTATTGATTTCAGCAGTTTGAATTGAAATTTTTAGTGAAGGTACAAATTTTAACAAATCATGAGGATTTTTAGTGCACTTTGCACATTGTAGCAATTGATTTAAAATTCTTTTCTGCTCAGTTATAGATACTGGTTTATCTTGCATTATAGAACTCATGTTTGATTTTTTTTACAGAAGGTTGAGTTCTAAAGTTAATTAGCTGACACTGAATTTAGATTCAGAACCAACAAGATTACCAACACTCTCATTCTTTAAATGTGCAGTTCTACCACGTACCTCAATCCAATCACAAGGCATAGTTGGACCACCAAAAATAGATTGAACAACACAAAAGTCTAACCATTTAGGTTTTTCACCTTCATCATGAGCATCAAAACCTTTATCACTCCACCATTCTACTAGGTTACCTATATCATTCGGACTCATAGCACCATCCCTAAAAAGATGTTCATCATACCAGACTTTTCCACCAATACATAAAGTAGTTAAAAGCATGTATCTGCCTAGAGGCTTCCTCAGATGGAGTCACCAGTCAGACACCCTCCAATTAAAGAAATGATATCTTCAATTTCTACTTGTTCATCGGATCAATACAAACCCATCCATATTCTTGTTGAAGTTTTTCTTCAACAAATGCATGACCCTTATTATCGCAGTATTCTGTTGAATTGTTTGCCTTCCAGAGGGATTTAGTCTTTTCATTAACAGTTCCGACTCCCTTAGTGTAGGTTACTTCACAACCCTGATCTTGGTGGATTATTTTAACTTCCCTAATAAGGTCTTTACTTTTATGGGTGCATGTATATGCAACCACTGTATGCTTTTCATGTAAAGTAGTAACCTCAGCTGATGCTTCCTGCACCTCCAGTGTTTCATATGTTTGCTTTTCATCTACAGTAGTAACATTAGCTGATGCTTCATGCACCTCCAGTGTTTCATATGTTTGCTTTTCATCTACAGTAGTAACATTAGCTGATGTTTCCTGCACCTCCAGTGTTTCCGGAAGTGGAGAGACCAAATCTTGTGCATATAAGGGTGAAGAAAACAGAACTATAATGAAAATTAAATACCTCATTTTCTTATCCTATCCAGTTATATTGACGATTAAATTAATAAACTACTGAATGTAAAAACATTCTGAAACAAAATAATCCATCGTACAATAAAAACTTGAACTAACAAGAGTTTTATATCTTATTATTATAATATTAAAAAAGAAGTGGAGTAATGGAGCTATGTGGAGCCTGCCAGTGTTTAACTGGTCTAGAGTTGCTCCATGTTGTTTTTAGAAGTGGAGCATAGTGGAGGGACTGACTGTGAAGAACTGGCGCCACTCAGCTCTGACCTGCAAGGAGTTGCTTGAGGTCAGAGCAGGTTTGATAGACACCTAACCCCTCAATAAGAATTACTGTATAAGAAATTATGGCTTGGTTGTGGATGATGGTCTAAAAACTTAAATTAACTAATATTATGTGATAGCCTTCCTCAATTATAATCTAAAAAAATACAACTCAATGTATTTGCTAATCAATCTTGCGAATCATGTTATTAGCTAAGTCAGATATAAACAGAGAGGTTCCGTCTGTCGTTACGTCAACAGGGCCATTAAAACTTGCAGCGGTTCCTGTTCCATTTGCTGAACCACTAGTAGTTGAACCAGCAAGCGTTGTCACGACTCCTGAGAGACTCAATTCTACCGTTGCTACACCACCCGGTAGTTGTGTCGTTGTCGATGGTGGTAGTTGCGACAGTAGCGACTACCTCCTCATTACTGCTACATGATGTAAGTATTGATAGTAAAGTAGTAATTGATATTAAAAAAAAATATTTTGTTCATATATTGTTTTTAAGTTAGGGGTTAAATACGAAATTTATAAATTATAACATGGCAAACTTGACATTCAGTTGTATGATAAGCAACTATAAAGACGATCTCTCTCTAAATTAGATATTCCAATTAGTGAACTAGATTAACCGAGGACTTAACATCAATAGGTTGGGATTACAAAAAAGTGTTAGTTAATATGTGACGGTCTGTCTCAGTGAAAAATCAAGCCTCGCTCTCTTAAGCAGCTAAAAAACCTGAATAATAATGTCTACCTCAGCTCATTGAGTATTGCTGAAATTATGATTAAGAAGACTCTTAGGTGAATTGATTTCGAGGATGATATTTCGGCAGTATTAGCTGAGATGAATATCAAGGTTTTAGATTTTGACGCAAAAAGTGCTGTGCATTTGGCCGCGTTACCATTTCATCATAAAGATCCATTTGACAGAATGATTATTGCTCAAAGTATCACTAATAAATTTATAATATTTACTGTAGACAAAAAATTTAAAATGTATGAGTGTGAGTTATTAAAAATATAAATCTGAGAAATTAAATAAATTATGCTGGAAAAAGAAATTACCATTAAGACAGCTGAAGGTCAGATGAACACCTTCATTGTGCATCCTGATGAGGACGGCCCACACCCGGTGATTCTATTTTTAATGGATGCGCCCGGAAAGAGAGAAGAACTCCACCAGATGGCAAGGAGAATTGCTGCCTGTGGATATTGGGTCATGCTGCCGAACCTTTATTATCGCCGAGTTGAAAAATTTGTTTCAGATGGAACAGATACAAGTCGGAAGCTCATGTTTGAGCACAAGGATAGTCTTAGTAACGAGATGGTAGTAGAAGATTGTAAGCATCTGTTAGCAGAAGCACTGAAAGATGAAACTGCGTCTAAAGGTCCGGTAGGGTGTCTGGGCTACTGCATGAGTGGACAATTCGTTTTTGCGGCCGCAGCTGAAATCAATGATCGAATCCGAGCAACTGCAAGCATACACGGAGTTGAACTCTTCACTGACTCAGCAAAATCACCTCATCTGGCTGCTCATAAAATAAAAGGAGAAATTTATTTCGGCTGTGCTGAAAAGGATGCCTGGGTTCCTAGGGAAATGATTGAATCGCTGGAAAATTATCTTGCTGAAACCGACATTAATTATCGAATAGAATGGTACCCTGAAACAGTGCACGGTTTCGTCTTTCCTGACAGAATGGAGAAATACCACATGGCTGCCGCGGAAAGGCACTGGTTTAGAATTTTGTCCTT
>Ga0209249_1002841_pt1 | contig 13310 bp, 10 predicted proteins | sample SaaInlV_200m_DNA_4_FD_184653 | JGI IMG/M metagenome (GOLD analysis project Ga0209249, IMG submission 184653) | Marine microbial communities from expanding oxygen minimum zones in the Saanich Inlet - SI037_S3LV_200m_DNA (SPAdes) (version 2) | ecosystem: Environmental > Aquatic > Marine >...
AGTGCTTCAGCCGTGATTAAAGCCGGGGCAACTGGTGTCGTTAATTGCAATTTAGTAAACTTGTTTCCAAACACGATTTACCACACACGGGCTTTTGCCATTAATGATGTGGATACTTCATATAGTGCGGATAGTATTTTCACAACAGTCGCTACTGTTGCCTCAGTTGTGACCACTAAAAAAGTGGTTAATGTGCTTGCTACTTCTGCATTATGTGGTGGAATAGTTATTTCTGATGGTGGAACTCCTGTAACTGAACGAGGTTTATGTTGGAGTACATCCGCTAATCCAACAATTGTAACTGGTGTAAAATTGACCTTGGGATCAGGTACAGGTACTTTTAACGGAACCATGATTAATCTTGCCAAAGGAACTCTTTATCATGTTCGTGCTTATGCGATAAACAACATTGACACATCTTATGGTGGAGATAGTAGCTTTACTACCTTGGGAGCTCCTACTGTAGTTACCGATGCAATAAGCAATATAGGGGCAGGAACAGCTCAATGCGGAGGCACCGTAACGGATGATGGTGGAGCAGCAGTAATCAGAAGGGGTGTTTGTTGGAGTAATGTTCCGAATCCAACGGCCAATTTATCGACTAAAACTACTGATGGATACGGTTTAGGACACTATAACAGTGCTTTAAGTGGCCTTTCTGCTAATACTACTTATTATGTAAAAGCATATGCTATCAATTCAATGGACACTGCTTATGGACAAGAAATTAATTTTCTGACACCCAGTGCTCCTGAAGTTATTACCAGCGGAATTGAATTAATAAGCGGTTATACTGCAAAAGTAAATGGTGAGGTAGTTTCCGGAACGAATGTTACTGAAAGGGGGGTTGTTTGGAGTAAATATCCAAACCCATCAACAGGCTTAACGACCAAAAATATTGAAGGAAGCGGATTAGGAACATTTGGTAGTCTGATCACAGGCCTATTGGCCAATACCACCTATCATGTCAGAGCCTATGCCATCAATACTGTAGGAATAGCTTATGGAGGCGACAGCACATTTACAACAGCCGATAAACCAAGTATAACCACTGCCAGTATAAGCAACATCATGTCTTCTTCTGCAGATTGTGGAGGAAATGTAACTGATGATGGAAGAATGCCAGTACTATTGAGAGGTATTTGCTGGAGTTCAAACCCAAACCCAACAGTTGCCTTATCAACAAAAACGAATGATGGAGCCGGATTGGGAACCTTTGCATCCAGCATAACAGGCTTGCAAGCCAATACAATTTATTACGTACGAGCTTATGCTATTAATGATGTAGATACAGCATACGGTAATGAAAGAAGTTTTGAAATTACACCACCAACGGCTGTTACTGGAGCCCCAACCAATTCGACCATCGATGGTGTTGAGTTATCGGGAATTGTGAATGCCAAAGGAGTTTTAACCAATGTTTATTTTGAATATGGATTAACAACAGCTTATGGAAGAAATTCTGCTGGCATACCCAATAATATAACCACCAGTGTTGATGAAAATATTAGCACAACACTTAGCGCTTTAACCAGCAATAGGGAGTATCATTATCGACTAGTTGCTAAATGTGATCATGGCGAAGCTTATGGTGCAGATTCTACCTTTTATACTTTAAATAATGCAATTAGTGAAAACCCAAATGACGATCTCAAAATTTGGTCTGAGAATGGCAAAATTCACATCATTTCAAAAACAAGTGAAGCGCTAACTTTAACCATTTATAATGCAATTGGTAAGGAATTAGTTAAAGATTTTGTTAAAGGTGAATATTCTTACACGGTTCAGGAACCACAAGCTATTTACTTTGTGCGGATACAGTCAAGCAATTTACTGGTCAATAATAAACTATTTGTTCAATAAAATAAAACACGATTAAAATGAAAAAAACAGAACTCGGCTTCGTCTTACTTATTTTGCTTGGTGCCCTATTAAAAGTTTTGCATATTCCGGGTGGAGGAATTTTGCATGTATTGGGATTTCAGGCTTTAGCTATTTTCTATTTATTTGCATTATTGCCTTTATGTAGCGAATTGCCTATCAAAGCGGCTTATCAGAAGGTGCTAAAGGAAGATGAAAATTATTGGCGTGCATTCGGAACATTTGCAACAGCTTGGGTTTTTTCCATTCTCTTACTGGGAATCTTATTTAAAATTCAACTCTGGAAAGGAGCGACCATCATGCTCAAATTGGGCTTGCTTACTTTGCTTGTTTCTTTAATTATAGCTGCAGTTAAGCTTTTAAAAGCAAAAGATGATTTTTATTTGAATTTGATGAGGAGAATACTTCCAATTGGTATCGTGGCTTTTGTATTATTCAATATTCCCAATGTTAGTTTGATGAAATATCATCATAAAAATGCTCCTTTGGAATATATCCAGGCATATGAAGACTATCTTACCTATCCTGATAGTGTGGAATTACAACATATTTATGAAATGGAAAGGGAAAAAATGCATGTGAGAGAATATGAAAACGATGAAGTAGAAGACTCAACTTTTATTAAAATGTAATCTTATATCCAATTCCATGAATATTGAGAATTTCAATGCTGGAATTCTCTTTGGAAATAAGTAATTAAAGCGTATATTGCTTAGTGAAACAAATTCTTTTCAATTTAAATTAAGGATTATGCAAAAACTAATACTTGTCTTTATTTGCTCACTATTATCATTGTATGGAATTGCACAACATGATAGCTGTTTGCAAGCTGATTTCCGATTTGAAGGAAATGTTGATGATTATTCACTAAAAGGGGTTCAGGCTGTTAATTATGGTGCTGATGCTGTGGAAGGATATCTTGGGGATGCTAATTCTGCTTTTCATTTCAATGGGCAGGATGAATATATTGTACTCGATAATGCTTTTGATTATCCTAACAGATCAGTTAGTTTTTGGGTTTATGTTGAGGATAAAATGGAAACAACCATCATTTTTAATAATGATAATCCAAGTCTGCTTTATGGCAAAAATATTATCAATGTAAACCACGATGGTACTCAATACAACATCAAATACAATGTTGGTAAGGATGGCAATCAATTTAATCAAGCAATTTCTCTTGAAACATGGTATTTTATTGCTTTTACTGTAGATGTGAATTATGTTAAGTACTATTTTAATGGACAAGAGGTATATTCAGGAAATATGCTTTACGGAACGGGAAGTGTGGATGGTGATACCAATACCCGTGTTGGATGTGGTAGAAAGTATGATAAGTTTTTCAAAGGTTCAATAGATAATTTTAAAGTGTTTGGATGTAGCTTAACATCAGCTGAAGTTAACCATATTTATACTTCAATCAAAGAACAATATGTCGTTCAGGATCAGTTAAATGTATATCCAAATCCCGTGCAAGATGCTTTTACTATTGACTTTTCTGCTTCGCTTCAAAATCAATTAAGTTTTGAACTCTATAATTCATTAGGTCAGCAAGTTAGGAATGAAGCACTGGGTATGGGAAATGCAAAAATTTATAGAAAGGCCGAACCAAATGGTGTTTATTTTTATAAAGTATTTGACTCTGAACAGGAATTGATTGGCTCAGGAAAGTTGATTTTCAAATAACCGATAACATATTAGTCATTTCCATTCATGCGAATTAAATCATTTGTGCAAAAAGGAATTCGATTATTTCTAGATGAAGTATCGATGTTTTTCACAAGTGGATTAGTAGGATTTGCTAAATTAATTCTTCATCTGACTATTTTTATAGCAACCATTTTTTTTCAACTAGGAGTAATTCTTATTCTTACACATCAATTTAGAGCATTTGAAGAATTCTATGAAAGGATGGAAGATTACGAATACAAAACATTGGTTCAATTTGTTATTTCTATGCTTCTTTATCGATTGGTAAGTAGTAATATCAAGTTTTTGAAATCTAAATAATACTATAATTGAATATCCGCAATTGTACCTATGATGTAAAAATTGCCACAGATTCCACTGATTTGTTTTCAGGAGACATTGAAATTTCTGCGAATCAGTGGTCTAAATATGAATGGTATTAAGTAAATATGTTTGTAGCATAATAAAGGGTATACGTTAATATACTTTCAAGAATTATCTATTTCAAATACTGCAATGTACCCTTTTCTTTGGAGGGGATATAATAACCTTCTTTATCTAAGATTTGTTATCAGAAATTATACAGAGTCTTTTTTTATAAATAATATCAGTATTTTTATTGTCACTGCAACCTTTTTCTAATATAAAGGGTTCATATAAAAAAGAAAGCAACCTTGACTGAAGCTGACCTGATATTTCATTGTAAAGAAAAGAATACACTTGCACAGCGAATTCTATTTGATAGATACTATCAACAATGTTTTCATTTAGCTTTTAGGTATCTTGGAAATCACCATGATGTTGAAGATATACTGAGTCTGGCATTCACAAGAATATTTAAGAAAATAGTTTCCTTTGAAAACAGGGGTGAAGGAAGTTTAAATAAATGGATAAATACTATTGTCATAAATGAATCGCTCAGGTTTGTTGAGAAGAAAAGAATAGTTTTCTATCCAGATGAGATTGAGCATTATATGGATGAAAATTTGGATGATTATTTTGATTCATCTATTGACTGTGAAAAATTATATGCACAAATTAACGAGTTGCCAATAGCACAAAAACTAGTATTCAATCTATTTGTACTTGACGAATATTCACATCAGGAAATAGCTGATAAACTGAAAATTCCAGTTAATACATCAAAATCTCATTTGCATAGAGCTAAAACTCAACTCAGGAACAAATTGGTTAAAGTAGATGATTATGAAAAAGAATAAAGAAAACGAATTAAGAAAAATATTGGATACTTCATATCCTATTGCCCAAAATGCAGAAGATGTAAAAGAGAATGTTTGGAATAAAATTGATTTGAGTAAAAAGAATAACTTTTTGTGGTTTAGAATTGCCGCACTTTTACTGATAATATTTCTCTCTACTTCAACTATTTACTTGTATTTGAACAGAGATTTTCAGTCCAACCAGTTACTTAATGTGATTGAAGAACTGAAAACAAAGGTTAATCAAAATCAGGACATTATTGCTGTTTATCAGTCTGAAAATGAAGGACTGAAGCTTAGTTTGACAGAGAATGATTATTTGATTGAAAAAGAGGGAAGTATTAGTAATACCCAGGAAATAATCAACATAATTGAATACGACACTATCCGTATTTATCAAACCGAAGAACCTCAGTTTATTACTCATATTATTTATGATACGGTGATAATTGAAAAAGAATTGATTAAAACTATTGCAAGTAATTCTCACACTTCATCTACCCCAACCTCATTTCAGGTTGATTTAAAATCAAATAAAACCAGACCACAGGAAAAAGTAAGGTTTGGAATTAGAATAAGGAAATTTAATACAGAACATGCTGAAGAAGCTCAATTTTCAGCTTTACGAATAAAATTATAATAACCTAAAAATGAAGACATTAGCATTAAGTTTGATTTCTATCGTATTTATTCTGTTCACTTTGAATGTGGTAGCTCAGGAAGAGAATGAATTCAATGATTTAATCCAAATTAGATATAGTGAAAATGTATATTTAAATATGCATTTAGTAAACTATGCTGACGATTATCAGTTTAAAAGTATTGATACAATTTATAATCAGTTTTTAACTGTTTTTAATTCAGTAAAAGATTCAATTCCAGTGTATTCATCCTATTCTATCGAATTTGTGAATGGGAATTTTTTAAAAATTACTGCTGCTGAAAGTGCTAGTATTTATAGTCTGGGAAAAGATCAACTTTTTCATAGCCAGACATTAATTCACAAATTAGTTATTAAGGATTGGCATTATCAAATTGATGTTTTTTTTGCTGATTTAGCGTATTTGAATGATACGACTATTCAAAGCTTAATTAATCAGAGTCTGGAAGAATTGCCAAGAAGAAACAGGTGGTGTAATTCATTCCATTATGAGTATATTAATGATAGTCTCAAAAAATCAGAAAACTATAGGTTTAAGATTAATAAAAGTTATGTATATGACATCATATATAGTGCTCAATTTGGTATAATAAATGGCAGAATTGCCAATGTTTTAACATCAGGTATTGGTTATATGTGGACTGTTAAAAATGAAGACGAAATTTTTATATATTCTACCGTATCTACATTAAGTACCTATAATTCAGCGGTGGAAAAACTTGAAGGAGCTAGTCATATTTGTTTAGGTTTCAGAAGGAAAACATTACCATGGTATGGTAATATAGGAAATTGGTTTGGTTTTGAATTCGGATATCCCTTGGGTTCTGAAATGCAATTATTTGAAAACCCTATAAGCTATAAATTTGGACTTGTAATGAGTTCAGGCAAGAATACATGGTTGCATTTCGATACATACAAAATTAAGAATAATAAAAAATCGTATTTATTTATGGGCATTGGTATTGGATTCTAAAAGCAAATCATGTTATTCCATCTTCTATTTCAAATACTGCAATGTGCCTTTTTCTTTGGAGGGGATATAATAACCTTCTCTATCCAACAAATGATCTAAATTAGCAACGCCATATACGACTACAGCCGTAACAATGGCTGTATGCTCCTGATAATCAGGTATACTTTTATTATATAAATCCCTTTCGGTATGCCAAATTTCATGATAATCGAAATTGTCACCTCTTGGATATCCTGTGCTAAATGTCATGGTAGGAACACCCATAACTGCAAAAGGACCACTATCAGTTCCCCATGGTTTAAGCGGTTGCTGACGAGCTTCCTTGGTTTTAATTTCAAAAGGGAACTCAGGATTGATGCTGTTTAGTGGTGCACAAATCTTTTCCATATCATCAAGCATGGCTTCAGTTACACTTATTCCTGTGGTTACAGCAGGTCCTCCATCACGATTAAACATATTGGATATTTTCCCCAGTTTGTCTTCATTTCGCAAAATCCAACTGGTTGAACCCAACAAACCAAATTCTTCTCCAGCCCATAAACAAACCAGAATAGTCCGCTTTGGTTTTCCCCCAGCTTTCATAATCAGGCGGGCCGCTTCCATGGCAGGTGTAGCTCCTGAACCATCATCAACGCCTCCGGTGGCTACATCATAAGCATCCAAATGTCCACCCATAATTACATATTCATCTGGAAATTCGGTTCCAGGAATAATGCCAATTACATTGTGATATTTAATGGGACCCATTTTGAAATGATTGCGAATATCAAATTCTAACTGAAAGTATAATCTTTCTTTCACTTTCTGCTCTATGATTTTATATTGATGTTCGTCAAGCTTAATATCGGGTACGCTTGGCAGATTCTCAAACGTCATACTCATGATATTCTTTCGATCATACATAGCCCTTATGGGAAGCTTTGATGACTGAATAATACCCAATATTCCAGCTTCTACCATTTGTCGGTAGAACAAAGCTGGCTCTTCATAGTAGGGTAGAAGCTCTTTCTGTTTTTTACTATGCCTGTTTTCTCTACGAATGACATCGTTCTCTTTATCAATTTCTTTATTTAATGCAACAATAGAGTCTCTTATTTGGTCAGCTTTGGCTGAAATATCAATCGGAAAACCATCGTTCACACCAGTAATCAAAACCCAGGCTCCTTTGAGTTTACCTTTTATGTTGTTGAATTCAGCCTGTGTTTTTGGCTCAATCAAAACTTCACCTCTTTGCACTCCTTTGGTTCCGGCCGTATAAGACGGGGTTGCAAAATGCAAATGAAAGCCATCAACATCAAGCATTTTCCCAAACCATGGACCTCTGTTAAAACCGATAGGCAATTCGCCCGCTTCATCCAATTCAACGTCCATTCCCCATTCTTTGAATTTAAAGGCAGCCCAATTTGCTGCATTTTCATACGCGTCAGAACCAATGGGTCGACCACCAAATCGGTTGCACAAAATATCTAAATGATCCATGGCCTGGTTGTCGGTTTGTCCGATTTCTATGATTTTAGCAATAACCGGATCATCACCATCTGTAGTTTGGAATGCAAATAAGGATAAAATAAATAGGGGGAAAATGAATTTTAGGTATTTCATATGTCTATAATTATTTTTTTAAGGTTCCCGAATAACTCGGGAGAACTCACATGATAATCATCCCCCAATATGAGGAATATTTTACTCATGTTCGTTTCATATAACTGACTTTTGGCGGCTCAAACCTACATAAATTTTTCATTATTAATTTAAAATTATGTTGATGAAAAATTTTGTGAGCTGCTTCTTTCCATATTGTAATTGGTTTTACAATACTTTGTATATACCCTATAAAGGAACAAGTATTTATATTAATCCTTGTAAATAGCTATCACTTCTGATTTATCAGATTGTTTATAAGCACGGTACATCCCTTCGGTATTAAAGGATATAGCAATGTTTCCACAAGCATCTACTCCTACAAGGCCACCATCTCCACCTAATTTCAATAATTTATTGTTTACAACCTCATGGCAAGCATCAACTATGCTCATTCCTTTGTATTCCATTAAACAGGAAATATCATAGGCAACCACCCCTCTCATAAAAAACTCTCCCGTACCAGTGCAAGAAATCGCACATGTGAGGTTATTGGCGTAGGTTCCACTACCAATTATTGGGCTATCGCCAATTCGACCAATCTTTTTATTGGTTACTCCTCCTGTAGATGTACCAGCAGCAAGATTTCCAAAAGCATCAAAAGCAACAGCCCCAATGGTTCCTATCTTTTTATTTTTATTTACTGAATGATCTAACTGAACTTTATCCGAACCTTTCACTTCCAACCATTGTTGATATCTGAATTCATCATAGAAGTAGCTGTCTTGTTCAAACTTGCATTTCATTTTCTTAGCAAACTCAATGGCCCCTTCACCTGCAAGCATTACATGTTCTGATTTATCCATGATTAATCTTGCCAAAGAAATAGGGTTTTTTATGCTTTGTACTAAGGCTACAGCTCCGGCATAAAGTGTTTTCCCTTCCATGATAGAAGCATCCATTTCGTGAGTACCTTTATTTGAAAAAACTGCCCCTTTTCCAGCATTAAACAATGGAGAATTTTCCATTTCAATAATTGATAATTCCACTGCATCCACTGCAGTTTTGTTTTGTTCGAGGGCAGCATAGCCAACATCTAATGCCTGCTTTAGGGCTTTTTTATAAGCCGCTTCTTGTTCAGTAGTAATATATTTTTTTAAGACTGTACCTGCACCACCATGTATGGCTATAGCAATTTTGCTCATTTTTCAAGTTTTAAAGCACGAAGTATTTCTTCGGCCAGTATTTCTTTATAATCGATCACATCTTGAATCACTTGTTGTATATCATCTGCTTGAAGAACAACAATATCGCCATCAGATGCCATATTCAGGGCTTTTTGTGTAGCTTCTCTTCCATCAATTATAATATCTATATTATCTTTAGAATAACCAGCTTTAAGTAAACCCTGTTTTACCAGTTCGCATGTTTCCCCGGGGGCTCTATCGCGCGGATCAGTATCTTTAATCACTACATAATCATAAAATTCAGCAAGGCTTTCTCCGAAATCAATTATATCTTGGGTTCTGCGATTTCCTGTACCTACTGCCATTCTAATTTTTTTCCCCGGAGCAACAAAAGGAAGCATTTTTCCTGTAGCTATAACGGCTCCAATATTATGACTGTAGTCAATCATCACCTTAAATTTACCCATGTCAATAATATTCATTCTGCCTGGAGATTGACCAATGGATGGGCTGAAACTGATAACACCAGCTCTTATTTGTTTCTCGTTTAATCCTAATGCATAGGTTGCCCCAACTGCGGCTAGAGTATTTGACACATTGAATAAGGCATTACCATTAAGGGTGAGAGGTATTTCAATTACGTTAGCAACAGTAGAGATCAAAGATCCTTGTTGAATGATAATGACTCCATCAATAAGAGTTACAATAATATGTCCTTCGGCATGGTGTTTTTGCAATTCAGGATTATTGTGATTGATAGAAAATAGGATTACGCGCCCTTTTGTTTTCTCTTTTAGTGTCAAGACCAAATCATCATCTGCATTCAATACTGCGTAACCTGATGGTTTTATTGCCTCCACAATAGTGCCTTTTAATCTGGCGAGTTCTTCGAGGGTGTTAATTCCTCCTTCACCGAGATGATCCTGTGTGATATTTGTCACCACAGCAACATCACTTTCTTCATATCCAAGCCCCCTCCGAATAATTCCTCCTCTTGCTACTTCCAATACTGCATGATCTATAGATGCATCCCTCAGTACAATTTTTGCACCTTCAGGCCCGCTATAATCACCTTCAAGAATCAAGTCATTGCCAAAAACAATCCCATCTGTTGATGTCATTCCAACAATGTTTCCATTCAGCCCAATTATATGCGAAATGAGTCGGGTAGTGGTTGTTTTTCCATTTGTACCCGTAACCGCTACAATGGGAATGTCGAATTTAGACCCTGGAGGGAAAAGCATGTCTACAATTGCTCCTGCTACATTTTTGGATTTCCCTTCAAATGGGTTTACATGCATACGAAAACCTGGTGCTGCATTAACTTCGATAACGCCTCCATTGTCATTTGATAATGGAATTCTATGGTCACTTGTAATAAGATCGATACCAATTACATTTAATCCTACGATTTGAGATATGCGTTCTGCTATTGTTTTTGTCATCGGATGCACTTCATCCGTTACATCAATAGCGATTCCTCCTGCACTTAAATTTGCTGTAGATTTGATATAGAGTTTCTCGTCTTTCGGAATAATTGATTGCAGCGTCAATTGTTTTTGACTCAAAAGACGCTCTGTCATGTAATCAATTGCAATACGAGTGAGAATTTTCTCGTGACCAAAACCTCTGTTTGGGTCAAGATTTATCTCATTTACCAATTGCTGAATGGTGGATTTCCCATCACCAACAATAGATGCAGGATCTCTTCTGGATGCAGCTATAAATTTCCCATCGATAACCAGCATACGATAATCTGAGCCAGATAGGAATTTTTCAACCACAAGATATTCACTGAATTTTTTTGCATTTTGGAATGATGTTTCCAAATCTGAAGGGCTTAATATATTGGTGGTAATGCCTCTTCCATGATTGCCTGAAACGGGTTTGATGGCAACTGGATATCCTATGGTTTCAGCTGCTTCCAATGCTTCAGATAAAGTTTCTACCGAATACCCTTTAGGAACAGGTATACCCATTCCCGAAAGCAAATCTTTTGTCCGTTTTTTATCATCAGCTATTTCAACTCCAATAGCAGAGGTCGTATCAATAATAGTTGCCTGAATTCTTCTTTGATGAATACCATAGCCAAGCTGAACATAGCTGTCATCATTTAATCTTATGACCGGAATAGACCTGTTATTAGCTTCAGAAACAATAGATTGAGTCGATGGGCCAAAAAGGTTATTTTCTCTTATTTCCTTTAATCGCTGAATGATTGGAGGTATGTCAGTTTCCTGACTATTAAATAGGTTATTAACTATTTGCACTGCGTATTTACCCGCTTCTATTCCAACTTCTTCGTCTCTATATCTATATACTATATTGTATATTCCATAATCATCGGTACTATATGTTTTCCCAAAGCCAACCTCCATTTGTGCCAGACATTGAATTTCAATAGCAATATGTTCTGCAATATGACCGGCCCAAGTGCCTCTGTCAAGGCGCTCAAAGAATCCGCCACGATGGCCTGGAGAGCATTGGTGTTCAATAAGAGATGGAAGTATTTTTTCAATTCTGGTTTTGAATCCTGGGATTGTATCCGATGGTTTTTCTTCCAGTTCACCAAGAGCCACTTGCATGTAGATAACAGGGTATCTGGAATAATAGTTTGCACCTCTTAATGCGCGTATTTCACGTATTTCCATAATAAAATAATTAATTAGTAAGTAATTTCTCCAATTCCGATGGTTGGAGAAACATCTCATTTAAAACATCATAGCCGTAACCATTAACTAAGGTATGCACTTGCATATTTTCAACAGCAATGGCTTCTCCTATTTTTATTGAATAAATATTGGAATACTGGATGCGTTTCCCATTAAAAATTGCCACCAAGCCATTTCCTATTGCCTCAATCAAATATCCCTTTCTAATAATGATACCGGTGTCCTCACCCAATCCAATTCCAAGATGACCTGGGGTTGAGGTGATTAGTTCCATTAAACGACTAAAACGACCTCTTTTAATAAAGTGGCTATCGATTATTATATTTTGAACTAAGCCCATGCCAGCTGTAACATTAACAGATCCCTTTACCAAGGCTTCTGCACTTTCTCCATCAAAAATCATTGTTTGCGACATGGCTGTTGCTCCTGCACTTGTTCCAGCTACAATACACTCTTCAGTATGGTATTTGTTTTTTATAACATCCATAAATACTGTACCTCCTAATATACTTGTAATTCGAAGTTGATCGCCACCTGTGAAAAATATAATGTGGCATTTTTTTAGTCGTTCTATATATTGTTCCTCTTCTGTTTGCTCTCTTGTTCTTATGTGCATAAATTGAACAGCTGTATTGTCAATCTTGTCAAATGCTCTCTGATACATTTTGCCAACTTCTTCTGGTATTTCACTGGCAGTGGTAATAATCTCAATAAGAACGAGGTCTTTTTTTACTAAAGAAACAATTTTTCGTAATACGAATAAATCATGTTCTTTGTCTTCGTTTCCGCCAACAGCCACTAACAAGCCTTTTGGCACTATAACACCGTTGTTCTTTTCAAAATCCTTTGCCTCTTTCATCATACATGTTTAACTCAATTTGTTAAGGAAAAATTATTCTCAGTAGAAAGTCCCGATAGGCCAAAAGCTTTTGAAAATCGGCTATCTATATCGGACAAAGAAACAGTTTGAAGTTTGTTATAATGTTATTGCAATTGAGAATTTATAAAGGACTAATTCTCTGAAAACGTCTATTGCATGTCCTCAATTTTTGCTATTTCTTTTTTGTAATGATTGTGATATTTTGTAGGAATAAAATCATTAATGTGTTGAACCAACCTATTAAGATTTTGTTAATACTAATTTTCTACTAGAATTTTTGTGTTTATTAATACAAAAGGTAATTATAACTTTTTGCAGTTGTAAAGATACTGAAAACAACGATAAAGGAAACGTTTAAATAAACGATCTGATATTCTCATTTACAACTATCAATATGATCAAGAAAACGAATGGGGTAAGGATTACAAAATAGGAATAGAAGTCCCTCATTACGGCTTATTTTGAACTGTTTTTACTATTCTTCGATGAATTGTTTCCTCATTTCAAATTTCCCTTTAGTCGGGAGAACAGGAATGGGTAAAAAACCAATAAACATGAATCCAAAT
>Ga0209249_1002846_pt1 | contig 13286 bp, 10 predicted proteins | sample SaaInlV_200m_DNA_4_FD_184653 | JGI IMG/M metagenome (GOLD analysis project Ga0209249, IMG submission 184653) | Marine microbial communities from expanding oxygen minimum zones in the Saanich Inlet - SI037_S3LV_200m_DNA (SPAdes) (version 2) | ecosystem: Environmental > Aquatic > Marine >...
AGGCAATTTTGGGATAATACTCAGCTAGGTCATCCGGGTCACTGATATTAAAATGAAAGGCTTCAACCTGATGCCTGCAAAGCGGAACTGCCTTTTCAAGAACCATTTTCCTGTGATAGTTTCCCATAATATAAGAAGATACGACACGTACATTTTCGCATATAAATATCGGCTCCCGGTTGGCTACACCAAAAGGTCTCAGCCTGTCAATTTCTTTGGCCAGATTGAAATTGACATCATCGAGATCAAGAACAGCATCAACTATCATGGATTTTTGGAAATCTTTTTTTGAATATGTTTTTTCCATATGCCGGTTTAAATTTTGATTCAATAATTGTAAATTATCTTTTTTAACAGTAAGCCCGGAAGCCATGGCATGACCACCAAATTTTTCAAGCAAATTTTCACTGTCCAAGAGTGCCTTATAGATATTGATATCATTAATACTTCGGCCTGACCCAATGGCATGTTCATAGATACAGGACATTAAAATAACAGGGCAATAATATTTTTTCGACAGTTTTGATGCAGCAATTCCCAACACACTTGGATCCCAGTTATCATCCCATAAAAACAAAAGTTTATTATCCAGTAATCTTGGATTTTTCAACAGTCGATTTTCAATGTCCAAGATAATTTTTTGTTCAATTTTCTGTCGTTTGGTGTTTAAATTGTTCAGAAGAGATGCAGTTCTTTCGGCGTTGCTGATATCGGTTGCCATGAGTTGAGAGACACAAATCCTTGCATGAGATATCCTTCCTGCAGCATTAATTTTGGGGACAATTTTAAAAGAGACATCATCAGAGTCAATTTTCTTTAAATCAATCCGGGAGATTTGGACAAGAGAATTTAATCCAATCCTTGTTCCCTGCTTTATTCGCTTAAGACCTGCCATACAAAGAACACGGTTTTCATTGATCATAGGCACCATATCTCCTATAGTGCCAATTGCAAAAAGATCCAGATAGTTTGTAAGATTGGGTTCTACTCTATCTTCCCATAAATTTTTTTCCCTGAAAAATTTCCTTAACGCCATGACCAGAAAAAAGGCAACCCCAACTCCGGCAAGATATTCTAACCCTGACCCGCAGTCTTTCCTTTTAGGATCTATCACGGCAATGGCAGATGGTAGTGTAGGTCCTGGTTCATGGTGATCAGTGATGATGATGTCAATATCTTCAAACTTGGCTTTTTCAACGGCTGTATGGCTGCTTACACCACAGTCAACTGTAATAATCAGATCAATTTCCTGCTCTATGGCCATTTGAATATGCCCGGGTTGAAGGCTATAGCCCTCTTTGATTCGATGGGGAATATACCAGGATACATTAGAGTCACAATATTCAAGGAAATCACTAAGTAATGCAGTAGCAGTAACTCCGTCGGCATCAAAATCGCCGAAAATAAGAATTTTTTCTTTGTTTTCAACGGCAGTAAGTATCCGTTCCACAGCTTTGTTCATGTCTTTTAAAAGGAAAGGATCTATAAGGTTTTTGAAATCAGGATTTAAAAAGAAGCGGGCATCTTCAAGAGTTTTAATGCCCCTTGTGCAAAGCAGGGTAGCCAAAAGGACATGACAGTTCAGCTCTTTGGCTAAAAGGTTAACAATTTCCTGATCCGGTTTAAAATATTTGATTATGGTATCCATTGATTCAAGAAAATTTATATAAGCAAATAATCATAAAGTCAATTTGCATATATTAAATTTTGGCAGGCGGCTTTACTAAACCCATCACCTCAAATACTTCCATCCGGCTTTCATTGGCGCCCAATGTCTTCACACCCCTCGACTGTGTGGAAATAACAGATTGTATTTTCTTGTTGGTTGACTTGCTGATTAAAATTGAGTTGGCCTTTTCCCGGGTTAAATCCTGAATGCGGAACGTGTCGTTGACAACACCACCGATAACTGTATACTCCATTTTTTTTTCGAAACCGATATTTCCGATTATGACCTCACCTGTATTGATGCTGACGCCCATGGATAAGTATACGCCATAATTTTCCTCGGCAAAAACATTCACTTTTTCAATTTCTTCCTGCATTTCCAATGCCGCAAGAGTTGCATCAAGAGAAGAGTTTGCGCTTTCAACAGGTGCTCCAAAAACAGCCAGGATCCCGTCCCCCAGGAATTTATCCAGAATGCCATTGTGATTTAAAATCGCCGTGCCCATTATCATAAAAAAATAATTGAGAACTGATACCACTTCCTCGCTCTGCAGTTTTTTGGATATGCGTGAATATCCTCGCATGTCCACATTCAAAAGGGTTACCAGTCGCTTTTCACCAAGGCTGATGAGATCGCGATTGCCGCGGTCTAATATTTTTTTGGTCACGGCTTCAGGAACATATTTTTGAAAAATATTACGAACGTAGCGTTCCTTCTTGGCTATGTGCAGGGATTCAAGGTACAATCGGGAGTTCTCAAATGCCATGGCCGATGCAGAGGCCAAAGACTTTAAAAGTTTTAATTCACTTTGCCGAAAAATTTCGTTCATATTAAATGAGAACAATCCCATCCAGCCATAGTGATGGTCATTGGTTTCAATGGTTACAGCAAGGAACCGAAATCTTTTGGGGTGTAATTTTTGGAAATCTGGATCATTTTTGGAATCATTGATAATATAACATTCTTTTTTTAAGGAACGCTCATCAGAAGGTAATTGTTTTATCAGGGTTTCTACAAAAGCGGCCGGATCAAAAATTTTCGCTGACATATGTTCCGATGCGATCTCAGCATTGTATTCCGGGTTTTCAATAAATCTTGCAAAAGTCAGATCTGCCCGCATCGTTTCCAGAAGGTCTTCAATCAACTCATAAATTTTTTTTTCCGAAAAATTCAATTGCATGGTCTGGACCCCGATCTTGGAATATAGATAAAGGTCTTCGAAACTTCGTCCCAGTTCGTCGGCCATTTCTTCGGTTTCGGCCTGGCTGGACATTTGAGATTCAAGCATCTGGGCAATATGGGTGAGAAACGTCTGTACTTCTGTGACGTTTGTAAGGATGGTGGAATCTTTTTTTTTCAGGGCTTTGCCATCATAAAATTCCGGCAGATAAGTCACAAGAGAACCCATCACATCAGTTCCATTTCTCAGTTGAATGCCGAATACCGCACCATTTTTTTTAAACCGGGCCTGCTGGAATCCGTCACAGCTGATGATTTTTTTATGAAACGCACTGAAGTCCTCATTGGCCGGCCCGGTAATTGAAGAAAATATCAGTCCATTTTCAGCAGACCATAGCTGAAAGTCAAATCGGCTGGTTTTAGACAGGTCTAAAATAAAATCTCTCATTTGATCGGAATTTAACATCCTTCACCTCAATGCATCACATGGTTCGTATTATCAAATCAACGTCACAGCAGCAGTAATTTTTTTTAAGAACAGATTCCTTTTAAAGAGAACATTAAAATGTTCTCTCCGTGTTATGTCCGGTTGCACATTCATTTTTTAAGACAACATTGTATCTAAAATTTAGATACCATTAATAACTGAAAAAGCCCGCCTGTGTCAAATCTTAAACAATATGATTTATATTAGCTATTTGAAGTTTTAAACAATAATGATATATTAATTTGTTTAAATAATGTGTGATGGGAAAGATATGAGGACAATCCATAAAGAGTATAGGGTTGATAAAACCAAAATAGGGTTTATAAAGTTTATTTTTGAGGGCCATGAAGGAGTGGCGATTGCAACAACTCTGGATCCTAAAACAGGCCATATAAGGCTTGCAATTGCACCGGACAGGCTTGAATCAGCCCGGATGATTGTTGAAGATTTAAAAAAGGATTTTATATTTGATGAAGTATAGCGGATATGCCTATATAAAAACCATTGGCTGTCAAATGAATGTCTATGATTCTGAGAAGCTGGCAGCAATTTTAAATTCATATGGATATGAAAAAACTATAGATATGGATAAGGCTGACATTGTGGTTTGCAATACTTGTTCGATCCGGCACAAAGCTGAAGAAAAAGCATTCAGTTTTTTGGGTAGATTTGCCAAAATAAAAAAAAAAAAGCCTCATCTTATAACTGTCATGGCAGGCTGTGTGGCTCAGCAGGAGGGAGAAAAGGCTTTTGCCCGGGTTCCACACCTTGATATTGTTCTGGGTACCCAGGCGTTTTCAAGGTTTGGGCCGATAATTGATGCGATTAAATCCGGCAAAAAGAAAATTGTGGATATAAAAAATTCCGCAATGATTTATGAGGCCCTTCCAGACACTTCTTGTTTTGAAGAAAATAAAATTTCAAAATTTGTCACCATTATGCAGGGGTGTGATAATTTTTGTACATATTGCGTGGTTCCACATGTCCGGGGCCGTGAAAGAAGCAGATTACCTGCAGCCATAATAGAAGAGATAACCTTGCTTGCTGCGGCCGGTGTTAAAGAAGTTACACTGTTGGGGCAGAATGTTAATTCCTATGGTCAAAAAGAAGCTCAGATCTCTTTTCCGAAGCTTTTGGCTGCGGTGAATGATATAGCTGGAATACATAGAATTAGATTTGCCACATCCCATCCTAAAGACCTTTCAAGTGATCTGATTTATGCTATCCGGGATCTGGATAAAGTTTGCAGCCATCTCCATCTGCCCGTACAGTCCGGATCAAATAAAATTCTTAAAAAGATGAATCGAGGGTATACAAGGGAGAAATACATTGACCGGATTTTAAAATTAAGAAAAGAATGTCCTGATATTGCCCTTTCAACTGATATCATTGTTGGATTCCCATCGGAAACCTGGGGAGATTTTAAAGATACAATGAATCTTTTGCGCGAGATTGAGTTTGATTCCATTTTTGCGTTTGCCTATTCTGACCGCTCCTCTGCACCTGCTGCCAGGTTTTCTGATCAGATTGATGAAGATGAAAAAAAAGAAAGGCTGAATAATTTATTAGAACTGCAAGAATATTATACTGGAAAAAAGAACAAACAACAGATTGGAAAGATACTGGATGTTCTTGTTGAAGGCAAAAGTGGAAAGTTGAGAGATGGATTTGATCATGTCCAAAAAAGCATGGAGCAGATGGTGGGGCGGACCCAATCCAATAAAATAGTGCATTTTCCTTCCAAAGATGTCATTATTGGCGATATTATTAAAATTAGAATTGAAAATGCATATCCCCATTCTTTGTGGGGACATCCCCAGGGAGCTTAAAGATAAATGAAAACTAAACCTGTGAAGATTGGACGAAATACCCTCTGTCCATGTGGAAGCCAGAAAAAATATAAAAACTGTTGTAGAAACAAAAAAATGGGAATAAACATACAAGAAGAATACAAAAGTAAATATGATATCCGTTTAAAGGAACCTCACCAGATTCAAGGCATTAAAAAATGTGGAAATCTTTTAATGTCAGTCCTTAACCAGGTTGAAGAAATGATCAAGCCAGGGCTTGAGACAAATGAGATTAATACCTTTGTGCATGAAGAAATTATTAAAGCTGGAGCAACTCCCGCACCTTTAAATTACAGGGGATTTCCTAAAAGTGTTTGTGTCTCGGTCAACGAGGTCATCTGTCACGGTATTCCCGGCAAACGTGTCTTAAAAGACGGGGATATTGTCAATGTGGATATTACGCCCATATTGGACGGATATTTTGCAGATGCCAGTAAAACTTTTTTTGTGGGAACCCCGACAAAAGAGGGGGAAAAAATTGTCAATGTGGCTGCCGAATCCTTGAAAAGAGGTATTGAAACAATAGCCCCGGGTGCTACACTGGGTGATATCGGTTATGCCATTCAAAATTATGCAGAAGCTTGCGGCTGTTCTGTGGTACGTGAATTTGTAGGACATGGTGTAGGTATTGATTTCCATGAGCAGCCCCAGATACTTCATTTTGGAACAAGGGGAAAAGGCATATGCCTTGTTCCGGGTATGGTGTTTACCATTGAGCCTATGATCAATTTGGGTAAAAGAGATCTCCATGTGCTTGAAGACAGGTGGACTGCAGTTACAAATGACGGCTCTTTATCTGCACAATTTGAGCAAACCCTGCTTGTAACTGAAAACGGGTGGGAAAGCCTTACACCCTATGAACTTTAAAAGCTGTGAGCTTGTTTGTGGACATTGTTCAGGCCCTATACAGATTTTTTTATTCCTGCAATGGGAATGGTTTTTATCTGTTGAATAAATTTTTTAATTAGACTTTTATCTGCAATATGGATATAAATCCTTTCTCCGGGATCAACTCCCCGTATTTTCCCGTCATGGAGAAACCATTGAAGCAGTTCTTCTGATGAGTCCTGCCTGTTTAAAGAAGAGGCTTTTTCTTGGCCGCAAAAAGGTTTGGACTCAGGTATGTCCCCCTTTGTATCGATCAAATACTTCATGAAATTTAAGATTCTTGAAAGCCTTAACAGGGTCACAGCCTCTATTCTTGATGTTGTGTTATTTAACGGAAACGCTGTAGACCGCATCAGGGAAAAGTGATCCGGCAGCATATGATTTGTTTCACAAAACTGATAGTCAAGGCTTCCCGGCGCCGGATAATAAATTGACAGTCCTGCAAGGGTTCTTTTTTGTGCCAGGTATAAAAGATCTTCCAGGGAACTTTGTGCTGTTTGTCCCGGTGCTGCGGCAATAATATATGAAACACAGTCAAGGTCGTATTTTTCAGCAAGAAAAAGGGCATGTTCAAAAGAGGCTGTTACATCATGCCTTTTGAATTTTTTCAATTGATTTTTTGATGTAGATCCCAAAGAAAGGTTCAGGGCCTTAAACCCTGATGCTTTCATTAATGAGACAATGTCTTCATCAATTGCAGGGGGATAAAGGCCGTTCATAGCCCTGAGTTCTACATTTTTATCTGCAAACAGTTTTTTTATTTTTAAAAAAAGTTTAAGAAACCATTGCTTGTTCAAGCAGAGGTTTTCATCTTCAAAATCAATAAATCCAATATTATGGATTTCGGCCTGTCGTTTAATTTCCATGATTATATCTTTAATTTTTCTCTGCCTGAAAGGTCCATGGGACGATGATGCTGATACAGAGCAATACGAACACTGCATTGGGCATCCCCTGCTTGAAACAACCATGATGGAACTTTTGTTTTTTCTTTGGTAAAAATTATAATTTATCAAGTCTGATGCCGGTAAAGAAAGCCTGTTAAAGTCTTTGATCCAGGTGGGATCTGAGATATAAAAGGAATTTTTTTCCTTAAATGCAATTCCAGGTATCTGTTTTAAATCCGTGCCTTTTTTTAAGGCATCACAAAGAAGGGCCATGCTTTTTTCACCTTCTCCTCTAAGTACAAAATCAACTTCAGGGCAGGTTAAAACTTTTTCAGGAAAAAAAGTGGGATGATGGCCACCCAGTACAATTTTACAATGGGGATAAAATTTTTTAATGGTTTTAGCGGTTTTTAATGCTGCATTTTCATAGGGTGTAAACAAAGAGGATATACCAACAATAAACGGCTCTTTTGCCCGGATTTTTTTCCCGATGTGTTCATAAGAGTATCCAAAATGTTTATATTCATGGAAAAGAGAAAAAGCTGTGACATCTTTTTTGCCGTAAAATGGCAAAAGAAAAGAAAATTCATCCGGGTATTCAATTATTTTTGATTTGCCCGTTGCAAGGGAATCAAGAATTTCAACAGAAAAGCCTTTTTCTCTGATGTATGCGGCAATGGAGGCAAGGCCATAGGGGATGGTTCTTTTTTTTGTCAGATAAAAATCTTCTATGGGCGGTTGAACCAGAATAACCTTTGACCTGTTCATTTATGCTACCCTGGGAAATTTTAGAATGGGCAGCAGTGTGATAATGGGTATAAAAGCAGAATAAAACAATACATTTTCAAGGCCGTAAATGTCGCCAAGCTTTCCTATAAAAGGGGATAGGGCACCGCCAAGGCCATAGGCAAATCCCATCATAAGACTTGATACCATGGATCGTGATTTCGGGGCTAATTTCTGGGCCATCACAACCCCTAAAGGAAGGGTAGCAAGAGCTGCAAATCCAGCTGTAAAAGATCCGATATAAACAAGGGGTCCCGGAAGATAAAGGTATAACAAAAGGGCAGGGGTCATAAGTGCATGGGCTATAAAAAAGATTTTTTTAGCATCTGTCCTGTCAGCAAGATATCCGGCCAGAAGACCGCTTAAGGTACCCGCAAGAATAAAAATAGAAAAAATAAATCCTATAGAAACAAGGTCATGCCCTTTATCCGCAAGATAAATGGGCATAAAGGTCATAAAGGTTTGTCCGGTAACGGCTCGAAGTACCATGACAAGCCATATCAGGAAGATGGATTTATATACCTTGCCAAGGTTCTCTTTAATGGAACCGATAAAGCCTAAATGTGAAAAGTTCTCGCTTATAGGAACCGGCAGATATCTGATACAGAAAAAAAAGGCAATGGTTCCTAAAATAGCAGTATACGGCATTTGTTCAAGGCCAAACCGTGTCGTGTACCAGGTTATAAATACAGGGCCCACGGCAAAGGCAAGGGTTCCGCCCGTATTGAAGATGGACAGGGAAAACCCTGTGCGGGTGCCGGAATATAATGGCACCATTCCCGTTGTGGACGGGTGAAACATGGATGATCCAATGGATCCAAGACAAAGAATGATCATCAGCACCCAAAAATTCGGCGCAATTCCTGAGAAGGGGATAAAGAAAAAAGCTAAAAACAGTCCTGCAAAAACAAAACTTCTTGTCTCATACCGGTCTGCAAGATAGCCTGTTACAGGTTGTACTATAAAGGAAAGAAGCCTGACCATTCCTGTGATTAAACCGACCTGGGCAAGGGTCAACCCAAATTTGTCCACAAAAGCGGGTAATAAGGGCGTAAAAAAAGATGAATAAAAATCACCGGTAAAATGAATCAGGGTTAATATAAAAATTATTCTGTAATTCACCGTGTTTTTGCAGGAATCAGATGATGTCATAATGGCTGGTTTTTAGATTGTAACCTCTACATATTTTGCCGTAAACTTGAAATGGTTTCTTTGTAGTCTTCAGTATTAAAGATTGCAGACCCCGCAACAAAAGAGGTTGCGCCTGCCTCTGAGACAGATTTTATATTGCTGTTATTGATTCCGCCATCCACCTGGATAATGGCATTTGAGTTTTTTTCTTTTAGCATTTTGGATAAATTCTTTATTTTACTGATACTGGATTCAATGAAGTTCTGACCGCCAAATCCAGGATTCACACTCATAATCAAAACAAAATCAAGCTGATCTACAATCCATTCTATGGAGGACAGTGGGGTTGCAGGATTTAATGCTACCCCCGCCTTTATACCAAAACTTTTAATGAGTTGAAGACTTCTGTGAAGGTGGTTGCAGGCTTCCTGATGCACTGAAATATAATTGGCCCCTGCGCGTGCAAATTCAGGGATTATCAGATCAGGTGTTTCAATCATTAAGTGCACATCCAGAACAAGATTGGACGCTCTTTTACATGCATCTACAATTATAGGACCATAGCTGATGTTGGGTACAAATTGTCCGTCCATAACATCGATATGTATCCAGTCTGCTCCTGCCTGTTCAATATTGATTAGTTCTTCACCAAGTCTGGTAAAATCGGCTGATAGAATTGAAGGTGCGATGATTCCCATATTATCATATCTCCTGTATCGTTATCCTCTTTCCAAGGATCAATTATTATAGTTTTTTCAAATCTGTGGTCAATAAATATATTAATTTCAGTATAAATTCCAGAGGGGACTAAAATCTTAATATCTTCACCTGGTTTCATATATTCATTATAAAGATCAATAATAGGTCCGAACATGTCAGTTTCAACCCTGATATGACGTTTTAAAAAACCTGGATCTAAAGAATGGATTATAAGGATGGCGTTTTTTAATTTGTCCGGAGCCATTATTTTATTGTTTTCCGAGCTGTTAACCACAAGGCTAATGGGTGTGCTGGCTGTTACATGGCTGCCTGCCTGGGGCGTATAAGATAGAATAGTCCCGGGATCCTTATTCAGGTCATTTCCTGAAATGATTTTTGAGATATGAAGATGGTGGTCTTTTATAATTGCAGCCGCTTTTTCTAGTCGCATCCCGTCTATATCCGGCATAACCATGCCTGTGGGGTTGGCTCCCCTGCTGACAAGCAGTTTGCAAAAAGATCCTTTTAAAGCTGTGGTAAAAGGATCTGGATATTGTCCAATAATATGATTTTCAGGCGTTTTTGAAGAATAGGTATACGAGATGTGCCCTTTTGTAAATTCATTTTTTTCAAGGAGGATTAAGGCTTGTTTAAGAGGTGTTTGTCTTAAATCAGGAATGCTGTTTTCTTTGGGTCCTTTTGAAATATAAATAGTTACATCTCTACCCTTTTTTATGGTGGCTCCCGGCCTGGGATCCTGGGAAATAACACTATATTTGAGAATCTCGTCATTATACTGGGTTCCATGCAGTTTCGCATTTAATCCCATACTGGTAAGGGTTTCTAAAACATATATAATGTTCTTGCCGGTTAATTCAGGCAGAATGATTTCATCTGCGCTTTTTGTAAAAAGGCTCACTGAGTAATAGGCAATGGAGCCGGCAATAATAAATGCAGTTGTAAAAAAAAATGCATATTTTAAAATCGATTTCACCTATGATTTGATCTTCCTTTTTAATCTGGCTGCAAAAAAACCATCCATATTGTTTGCATCAGGATATGTTTTTAAAAATCCTTCCCCTGAGATTAAACTGGTAATTAAACTATCATAATTATTCGACTTAAAATCTTTATCAATTGAAAAATCTTTTCTTTTGTTTAAAAAATGATGGATAACATCTTCATTCTCTTCTTTTTCACAGGAACAGACACAGGAACAGACAGCATAGACAAGAAGTCCTCCCGGTTTTACCAGATTGGCAGCCGAATTGAGCATTTTTTTTTGTTGCCCGGAAAGCCTGGCAATATCATTTTTTGAGCGGTCCCATTTTGTGTCAGGGTTTCGGCGGAGCACACCAAGCCCTGTACATGGTGCATCAATCAGGACTCGATCAAAATAAAAATCAAAATTCTTAATTGAGGTTTTCAGCAGGTTTAAAGGTTTTGTATGGATAATATCAATGCCCAGCCTTTTTGACTCTATTTCAAGGGATTCAAGTTTTTTAGGGTCAACATCACTTGCGATAATAGTTCCTTTATTTTCCATGAGCTGGGCAATATGCCCTGTTTTTCCACCAAGGCCGGCACAGGCATCCAGAATTTTTTCATTGGGTACAGGTGCCAGAAAGTCGGTGACAATCTGTGCAGCTTCATCCTGGATTTGAAACAATCCCAGTTTAAAGGTTTCAAATTCCTGGATGGGTATGCTTGGATTTGTAAAACTTATTCCCTGTGAAGCATATTCAGTCAATTGAATGTTTTTTGCAACAAAGGATAATTCTTTGGCAAGAGATTGTCTGTTGTTTTTCAAAGTATTCGTTCTCAGGGTGATCTGGGGAATAGTATTGATTTGTTGGCAAAGGCTACAAACTTGTTCAAATCCAAAGGCATGATTCCATTTTTTGGAAAGCCACAAAGGCAGAGAAAATTTTATTGAAATAAATTTAGATTTATTCTTTTTTATGTCTGGGAAAGCAACTTTTGAAAAATTATCTGCCGCATTTCTTAATACTGCATTAATAAAACCGGCAGCCTTTTTGCCAAGAAGTTTTTTTGCTATATCTACTGTGGTGTTAATTGCTGCAAAGGCAGGAACCCTGTCCATATACTGAATTTGAAAAAGAGCGATCCTTAATAAATATAAAAGGGTTATATTTATTTTCCCCAAAGGTGTTTTGGAAAATGTGCTCAGGGTCCAGTCAATGGATCCTCGGTGTCGGAGAACACCAAATATCAAAGCATTGCAAAGGTTTCTGTCGTTTTTGGCAAGTGATGAAATTTCCAGTGAAAGGTTTTCCATGCTTTTATCAAGGTTCTGGGATGAATTGTGCCAGGAAACAAGGACGTTTAAAGCTATGTGTCGTGGGTTTTTAATCATGCAATGTCAAATGCTGCCGGCAGTTCAATTTTGTGGCCGCATAAAAATTGTCTGGTGTTCAATCTTTTCCCTGATGATCCCATGAGTTCAAGAATAATAAGGCAACCTTTGCCAGTGGCAACATGAATTCCTTGTTTATCGCATCTAAAAATGATTCCTGGTTTGTGACAGGTCTGGGTCTCTAAAGATTTTGTTTTATAAATTTTGATTGTTTTATTCCCAAGACAGGTAAAAGCTCCGGGCCAGGGTGTCATGGCATTAATATGTGCGCAGATCTGCCTGCTGGAAAGGTTCCAATTGATTCTTCCATCACTTTTTTTAAGCATTTTTACATAAGTTGCCTTTGAATGATCCTGGGGAATAGGTTCAAGGCGATTTTTCAAAATAGCATGAATGGTTTCTACAATAAGATTGGCCCCGATTATCCCCAGCCTGTCATGGATATCAAGTGCCGTGTCCAGCTTGGATATGGGAGTCGAAGATGAAAGCAAAAGATCCCCGGCATCCAGTTTGTCGGCCATGACAATGGTAGTAATTCCGGTAATTTTATCCATATTTAGAATGGATGCCTGGATAGGAGATGCTCCCCTGTATTTAGGTAAAAGGGAGGCATGGATATTTATTGGCAATATTTTGGGAATATCCAAAATTTTCCTGGAGAGGATTTGTCCAAAGGCTGCAACAACAAAAAAATCAGGATTAAGGGATAAAAGTTTTTCACTGGCTTCTTCTGTATTGATGTCTTCTGGTTGAAAAACATCAATGCCCATATTCAGGGCAGCGGTTTTGACAGGTGAAGGCGCAAGTTTTTTCCCTCTGCCCCTTGGTCTGTCCGGTTGTGTGACCACAAGGCTTACATTGAAATCATCCTGGACTGCCAGGTTTTGTAATGCAGGAACACTGAAATCAGGTGTCCCCATGTAGATAATATTGGTACTTTGTCTCACTTATTGTCCTGCATTTTGGCTATTTTTTTTTTATACATGGTTCTTTTTAAAAGGCTGATCCTCTCAATAAACAAGATGCCGTCAAGATGATCTATTTCATGCTGCATAATGATTGCAAGAATTCCCATGGCATCAAACTCAAGCTTTTTTCCTTTAATATCAACTGCCTTGACCGTCACCTTTTCATATCGTTTTACATCAGCACTATAATCAACTACGCTTAAACAGGCCTCTTTTTCAGAAACAATACTGCCGGAGCTGGCAATGATTTCAGGGTTTATTAGTGCAGTAAATTCTTGAATTGAGTCATCTCTGTCCGGGTTTTCCGCATTGGAATCATAGACAATAACTCTTTTGTTTATGCCAACCTGTGATGCTGCAAGCCC
>Ga0209249_1002848_pt1 | contig 13271 bp, 10 predicted proteins | sample SaaInlV_200m_DNA_4_FD_184653 | JGI IMG/M metagenome (GOLD analysis project Ga0209249, IMG submission 184653) | Marine microbial communities from expanding oxygen minimum zones in the Saanich Inlet - SI037_S3LV_200m_DNA (SPAdes) (version 2) | ecosystem: Environmental > Aquatic > Marine >...
GCTCATCACCAGTCTGGGCGCCACCGCCCACGCCGCCAAGCGCGACGCGGTCATCGTCATGCCGGTACGTTATACCGTTGTGCAGTTTGCCTTTGACGTCGCCCGCATTCGCCCCGTCGAACTGGTGGCCTATGACAAAGGTGTGGGTGATGAGCCCCTCCTGCTGCATGTGTGGGATGCCGCCGCGACCGACTGGAAGCCGGCCGACATCGCGGCCTACCAGGACGGCAGCCTGTTTGGCGCCCGGCCGAAGCAGGCCTTCCTGATCGGTGGCGACGAGGCTCTGCCCGCCGAGCTTGCGGATGGATCGGGCTGGTGCAAGAAGGTCACACGCATCCCCTCGCTCAAGGTGGTCGACATGGCCAACAGCATGAACGCAAAGCTGAAATTCTCGGGTAAAGAGTGGAAGCGACTAGCCCAGCGCCACAATCTGGAACTGGCCGACGACAACGCCGAGCGCCGCCGCTATGGCCGGTATGGCAAGCCGGGCACGCAGCCCAGCGGTCCGCGTCCGGTCAACCCGCTGCTGGCCCGTTTCCGTCGCGCCAAGAAAGAAGCCCCCGAGGCAGCGGCCCCCGACGACGACACCATCGAGATCACGCCGGTTGACGACGCCGTGAAAGCGATGCCCTCCGAGAGCCCCGAAGCAGACAAGGGCGTGCCGGTTCCTGAGGTCAAGGCCGAGATCGAAGCGGCCGCTGAAGCCGTGGTTGAACCGGCGGCAGCACCCGCGGTCGTCGCACCCGAGGTCGATACCCCGGCCGAATTCAAGTAGGTCCCTACGAGCGGATCTGGCCTTTGCCGTAGACCAGGTACTTGTACGTGGTCAGTTCTTCGAGCCCCATGGGTCCGCGGGCATGCAGCTTGTCGGTGCTGATCCCAATTTCAGCCCCCATGCCAAACTCCCCGCCATCCGTGAAACGGGTCGAGGCATTGACATAGACCGTTGACGAATCCACATCGCGCAGGAATGCCTGCTGGGCCGGTGCCGACTCGGTCACAATGGCATCCGAATGACGCGAACCATAGGTGTTGATGTGGTCGATCGCCGCCTGCACCGACGGCACCACGCGTACCGCCAGGATCAAGTCGAGGTATTCCTCGAACCAGTCATCCTTGGTCGCTTCCTTCATGCCCGGCACGATCGCACGGGCCGCCCCATCCCCGCGCAGCTCAACCCCCTGCTCCCCCAGCCGCGCAGCCAGTGCGGGCAGGAAGTCCCCCGCGGCGCCTTCGTGCACGAGCAGCGTCTCGATGGCGTTGCAGACGCCCGGGCGCTGACACTTCGCATTCTCGGCAATCCCGAGGGCCATCTCCATAGTGGCACCTTGATCGACATAGAGGTGGCAAACGCCCTTGTAGTGCTTGATCACCGGCACGTGCGCCATTTCGGTCACGGCACGGATCAGGGCTTCGCCCCCGCGCGGAATCACGAGATCGACCCTGCCGTCGAGCTGAACCAGCTCCTTGACCGCTTCGCGGTCGGTCGTACGGATAAGCTGAATCGCATACTCGGGCAGCCCCTTTTGACGCCCCCCCTCGATCAGGGCATCCGCGATAGCCGCATTCGAGTTCACGGCCTCCTTGCCGCCACGCAGAATCACCGCGTTGGAGGTCTTGAAGCAGAGCACCGCGCTGTCAGCCGTCACGTTGGGGCGTGACTCGTAGATGATGCCTACCACACCGATCGGCACGCGCTGCTTGATGATCTCAAGGCCATTGGGGCGGATCCAGCGGCTAATCCGGGAGCCGATGGGGTCTTTGAGCGCTGCCACGGCCTGGATGCCCTTGATCATGCCGTCGATCCGTGCGTCGGTAATGAGCAAGCGGTCGAGCATCGCGTCGGAGAGACCCGCGTTGCGGCCCTCCTCCATGTCGATCGCGTTGGCCGCCCGGATGGCCTCGCGGCGTGCCTCAAGCTCCGCGGCCATGGCCAGCAGGATCGCGTTCTTCGTGCGCGCCTTCAGCGGCACCAGCTCGCGCGACGCATTCAACGCGCGCTGCCCGATGGCGACCATATCGTCATGCAAACTCATAGCGGGATTCCCCTCTCCAGCCGCAGCGTGTATCGCTACAGCCCCGAGGCAAGGATGATCGTTCCGACATCCTCGCCGTTCATAATACGCGTCAGCACGCTGGCCTGTCTGCCATTGGCTATAACCGAGGTACAGCCCGCGTCGGCGACCGCCTTGGCCGCTTTCAGCTTGGTAGCCATGCCCCCCTTCGACAAGTGTGATTCCCCGTGCTTGACCAGCTTGAAGGTGGAGCGATCGATCGTTTCGAAATAGGGAATCCGCCGCGAGCGCCCCGTGTCACTGATATCCCGCACGCCATCCACCGTGCTGAGCAGCACCAGAAGATCGGCCCGGATCAGCTTGACGACCAGGGAGGCCATAAAATCGTTGTCGCCCACGCTCGCCACTGCCCGGATCTCCTCGTTGGCGACCACATCGTTCTCGTTGATGATGGGGATCACCCCGTGGCGAATCAGCGCGTCCATCGTACGGCGCGCATTCGTCAGGGTGACCTTGTGCTCGAAGTTGTCATGCGTCAGCAGAACCTGTCCCACCTTACAGCCCTGCTTCCCGAAGAGGGCCTCGTAGCGCGACATCATGCGGGTCTGCCCCACGGCCGCCGCCATCTGTAGTTCCGGCAACTCGGTTGGACGCACGCGCATGCCGAGCGACTCCATACCGGCGGCGATCGAACCCGACGAGACGAGAACGACTTCCTTGCCCGCCTTCTGCAGCGCCGCCAACTCCGTGATCAAGGCATCCATCCGCCGCACATCCGGCCGGCCGGTACGCTGCACCAGTACCCGACTGCCGATCTTGACGACGACTCGGCGCACATCCTCGATCACTTCTCTATACTTGAGCGATTTCTTCATAAAGCGTGGGTAAAGTACCCTGAACGGGTGGCGTTGTACAAACCCCAAATTGGGTGGCAAGGAAGTGCCAGGACTGATTCTTCTATCACCTCCCGTAAGGTGGATCGGTTGACGATTTATGCTGCGTGCAGCATAAATCGTCAACGGGGCCCCTCCTTCTATCCCGTGATTTTTTTCACAAAAACTATAGACAGCCCGCTACGGCTGCGCTATGGTCTGCTGTGAACGATATCACAGGTATACCCCATGAGGGGTTACAGGCGAGTGTTTTTGGAGTAGATTGTGGCTTTATCGGGCAGAACAGTAGAGCGGCTGAGTGTATACCGACGGTTGTTGGTCATGCAGGGGCAGTCGGGAGAAGAGTCGGTCTACTCGCATCAGCTGGCCGAGATGGTATCGGGAACGGCGGCTCAGGTGCGGCGTGATTTAATGGAAGTGGGTGTCACGGGGCACTCGAAGCGGGGTTATCGGGTGGCCAACCTGATCGAGGGGATCAGCAAGGTTCTGGATGATCCGGCGGGCACGCGCATCGTATTGGTGGGTGCGGGCGACCTCGGGCGCGCGGCACTTGGATTCATCAAGGGACGGAATGCAGCCCTCAGGATTGTGGGTGCCTTCGACAATGATCCGAGCAAGATCGGGCGCGTGATCCACGGCTATCGCTGTGCATCGATTGATGAGTTGGAGCGGGTGATCGCCGCCGAACAAGTTGAAGTGGCCATTATCACCACCCCCGCGGGTGTGGCCCAGCCGGTGTGTGACCGCCTCGTGGCGGCCGGTGTGCGCGGCATTGTCAATTTTGCCCCTACCCCTCTACAGGTTCCCGAGGGGGTATGGGTTGAGCGGGTCGATATCGCCACGGCCCTCGAGAAGGTCACCTGCCTGACACGCAGTGTGTGACCGCAAGCAATTGAAGTAATCCCTATAAGGAGTATTGAGCATGAGTGATGTGAAGACCGTATTGATTGTGGATGACGACCCGGACCTGCGGCATACCTACGAGTTGGTGTTGTCTGCGGCCGGCTACAATGTGTTGACCGCCTGCGACAGTATTGAAGGCGAGTCCCAGGCCAAGGAAGCGAATCCCGACCTGATCCTGCTGGATGTCGTGATGGAAGAGGTCGATGCGGGCATCGTCTTTGCCGAGCGCTTCGCCGCGACCTACCCGATCATCCTGCTCTCGTCGATCGCAGATAGCTCGGTCAAGGTTTTTGACATCCACGAGCTGCCCGTTAAAACCATTCTACAAAAACCGATTGAGCCGAAGGCCCTGTGCGACGCGGTGCGCACGGTCATTGAAGCTTAACGAACCAGGAGCACACCATCATGAGCACCACCTGCTGTGAGCGCGATACGGTAATTGACGACCAACCGGAAGCACGCCAAACACTCGACACCTACCTCGACAGCCTGCCGCTGACAGATGATTCGACCCGCAATCGCGGGTTCCTGATCCAGTCGCTGCACAAAGCCCAGGACCTGTTCGGCTACCTGCCCGAGAGCGTACAGCTCCTTGTGGCTAATAAGCTGGGCATCCACCTCTCACAGGTCTACGGCGTGATCAGCTTCTACTCCTTCTTCTCCGACACGCCCTCAGGCGAGTTCCGGATCAACGTCTGTACGGGCACCGCCTGCTTCGTCAAAGGCGCCGGCAAGATCGTCGAGGAATTCACCCGCCTGCTCGGCATCGACGAAGGTGAGACCACTGGCGACATGCGCTTTTCACTGGGCGGCCTGCGCTGCGTGGGCGCCTGCAGCCTGGCACCGGTGGTCATGGTTAACGAACGGGTCTACGGCAACGTGACCCCCGAGATGGTCCCCGAAATTCTTAACGACTGCGAGTAATGACAATGAGCACTATCACCCCTCTTAAAGACCGCGACGCCCTGAGCACGTGGGCGGCCGACCTCAAGACCGAGCGCGCCAGCGGCGCACCGGTCGTTATCCGTGTGTCGATGGGCACGTGCGGTATCGCCGCCAAGACGACACCGGTGCTGGAAGCCCTGCAGAGCGAGATTCGCTCGCAGCAGAAGGAGAGCCAGATCGAGATCGTCCAGACCGGCTGCATGGGCCTCTGCCACAGTGAGCCCACCATCGAGGTCTATGACCGCCAGACGCAGCAGAGCATCTTCTACGGCAACGTCAAGCCGGAGCAGGCCCCTACGCTGATCCGCGAGGAGTCGTCGCAGGCCTTCGGCGTAGACGTGCTGACCCAGAACTGGTACCGGCCGGAAGAAACCGATGCCGATGTTGAGACCGCCCAGGCGCGCATCGTCTTGCGTAACACGGGGCGTATCGATCCTGAATCGATTGCCGATTACGTGGGAACACAGGGCTACGCCGCCCTGGCCAATGTGGTCACGACGATGCAGCCGGACGAGGTCACCCAGACGATGATCGATGCCGGTCTGCGCGGCCGTGGCGGCGGCGGATTTCCCACGGGCGTGAAGTGGCAGTTTGCCGCCAAACAGCCCGCCGGCGAAAAATATGTCATCTGCAACGCGGATGAAGGCGATCCGGGCGCGTTCATGGATCGCGCCGTATTGGAGGGCGATCCGCATGCGGTCCTGGAGGCGATGGCCATCTCCGGCTTCGCCATCGGCGCCGCGCAGGGCGTGGTCTACATCCGGGCCGAGTATCCGCTCGCGATTGAGCGTCTCGAACTTGCGATCCAACAGGCGCGTGACTGCGGTCTGCTGGGCACGAACATCCTGGGCAGCGGCTTCGACTTTGACATCGAGCTTAAGTACGGCGCGGGCGCCTTCGTCTGCGGCGAAGAGACGGCCCTGATCCACTCGATCGAGGGGCTACGCGGCGAACCGATCTTCAAGCCGCCTTTCCCGGCCGTCGAAGGGTTGTGGGAGAAACCCACGATCGTCAACAACGTGGAGACACTGGCCAATATCTGCGCCATCATGCGGCGCGGCGCCAAGTGGTTCCGCCAGATCGGGACCGAGAAATGCCCCGGCACGAAGGTTTTTGCCCTGGCGGGAAAGGTCAAACGCGTCGGTCTGGTCGAGGTCCCCATGGGCACCACGCTGCGTGACATCATCTTCGGGGTGGGTCAAGGCATCGCCAACGACCGCGCCTTCAAGGCGGTCCAGACCGGCGGACCTTCAGGGGGATGCCTCAAAACCGAGGACCTGGATACGCCGATCGATTACGAATCGCTGCGCGCCCTCGGCTCGATGATGGGCTCGGGCGGCATGATCGTGATGGATGAAGACGACTGCATGGTCAACATCGCGAAGTACTTCCTCGAGTTCACGCTCGACGAGTCGTGCGGCCGCTGCACGCCCTGCCGCATCGGCAACAAGCGCCTGCACGAGATGCTGGTCAAGGTCTGCTCCGGCAGAGCCGATATGCGCACGCTCGAAAAGCTGCGTCAGCTTTCAGATACGATCAAGGACACCTCGCTGTGCGGCCTGGGTCAGACCTCACCCAACCCGGTGTTGTCGACCCTGCGTCAGTTCCGGCGTGAGTATCTCGACCACGTGATGAACCACAAATGCACCGCGGGTGTCTGCAGCGCACTGGTGCGCTACGACATCAACGAGCGCTGTGTCGGCTGTACGCTCTGTGCGCGCAACTGCCCGGTGAGCTGCATCACGGGCGCGCCCAAGGAACATCACGAGATCGACCAGGAACGCTGCATCAAGTGCGGGGTCTGTCAGCAGGCCTGTAAATTCCACGCCGTGGACAAACACTAAGCGGCATCGCCACACCCTTCTTAAGGAGACTAGATCATGATCAAGTTGAGCGTTAACAATCGCGACGTCGAGGTGCCCGAGGGCACATCGATCCTGGATGCCGCCGGAGAACTCGGCATCAAGGTGCCCACCCTGTGTCACTTCAAGTTGGATGACTTCGATATCGAGAACAAGGCCGGTTCCTGCCGCGTCTGCGTGGTCGAAGTCGAAGGCCGCCCCACCCTGGCGCCGTCGTGCTGCACCCCGGCCACTGACGGCATGAAAGTGAAGACCAACTCGGTGCGCGCCATCAATGCACGCCGCTCCATGCTGGACCTGCTGCTCTCCAACCATCCCAAGGACTGCCTGACCTGTCAGCGCAACCTGGACTGTGAGCTGCAACGCCTGGCCGGTGAGATGGGACTCCACCAGATCCTCTTTGAGGGCGAACAGATGGAGCATGAGGTCGACCGTGCCAACCAATCGATCGTGCGCGATCCCAACAAGTGCATCATGTGCCGCCGCTGCGAAACGGCCTGCAACGTCATGCAGACGGTGGGTATTCTCTCCGCGGTCGACCGCGGGTTTGATGCCGTCGTGATGCCGACCAGCAAGCGTTCGCTCGACGACACCAAGTGCACCTTCTGCGGCCAGTGCGTACAGGCCTGCCCGACGGGGGCACTGACGGCGGTCAACCGCAGCTACGATGTCTGGCGCGGTCTGAACCACCCGGCCAAGTTTAAGGTGGTCCAGACCGCTCCGGCCGTGCGCGTGGCCCTGGGCGAGGCGTTCGGCATGGCGCCGGGTAGCGTCTCAACCGGCAAGATGGTCGCCGCCCTGCGCAAGCTCGGCTTTGACCGCGTCTTTGATACCGACTTCGCCGCCGACCTGACGATTATGGAAGAAACGACCGAGTTGATCGGCCGCCTGACCTCAGGCGAGAACCTGCCCATCCTGACCTCCTGCTGTCCGGGCTGGGTCAAGTTCTTCGAGCACCAGTTCCCCGACTTGATCAACATTCCGTCGACAGCCAAGTCGCCTCAGCAGATGTTCGGGGCGATCGCCAAGACCTACTACGCCGAGAAGGCGGGCATTGCGCCGGACAACATGCTGGTCGCCTCGGTCATGCCTTGCCTGGCCAAGAAGTATGAGGCCGCGCGTGACGAGTTTGCGCCCAACGGTATCCGCGACGTCGACATCGTGATTTCGACGCGTGAGCTGGCCAACATGATCAAGGAAGCGGGTATCCAGTTCATGGACCTGGATGAGTCCGACTTCGACAACCCGCTGGGAGAATCGACCGGTGCGGGCGTGATCTTCGGGGCCACGGGCGGTGTCCTCGAGGCCGCCCTGCGTACCGCGGCCGACTGGCTGTCGGATGAGCCGATTGAGGATGTCGACTTCACGGCCGTGCGTGGCCTCTCGGGTATTCGCGAAGCCACCGTCACGGTGGCCGGCAAGGACGTCCGCGTGGCGATCGCCTCCGGCCTGGGCAACGCACGCAACCTGCTTGAGAAGATTCAGAAGGGCGAAGCCGAGTACGAGGCCATCGAGATCATGGCCTGCCCGGGCGGTTGCATCAACGGCGGCGGCCAGCCCTCGATCAAGGGCGATACAAGCATCCTTGAAAAGCGGCGTCAGGCGCTGTATGTCATTGATGGTGATAAAGCGATTCGCAAGAGTCATGAGAATCCCTCGATCCAGAAGCTGTACAAGGAGTTCCTCGGCCAGCCGGGAAGTGAGCGCGCACACAAGCTGCTGCACACGCACTACACCGAACGCGAGAACGCGTAGGCCAGGCCGACAACCATGAGGTCCACCGGATGCTGAGCGCAGATACGAAGCCGCGGCGCACCAGTGGGGTACGTGCCGACAGCGGACTGCTGAACGCACTACACGCCCTGCAGGCCGAGCACGGCTATGTGCCACGACAGGAGGCCATGGCCCTGTCGCGTCGTCTGGGTGTTCCGCTGGCGCGCATCTTTGAGGTCCTCACCTTCTACAGCTACTTCCGTCTTGAGGAGCCTGGTCGCATCACCCTGTCGGTCTGTGACGGCACCTCCTGTCACCTGCAGGAGGGGCCGGTCCTGCTCAAGGCGATCCAGGCGCTGCTGGGAATCGGAGCGGGTGAAGCCACCCCCGACGGCGCCTACCAGCTCAACGTGGTGCGCTGCCTGGGCTGCTGCAGCTGTTCACCCGTATTGATGGTCGACGACAAGATCTACAGCCAGGTTGATCCCGCCGACCTTCCCGGTATTCTGAAGAAACACCCACCGACGGCACCCAAAGAGGCCAACTAGCCATGCCCACCCCGGCACTCAAACAGACACGTGAAGCCGAGCAGGCCCGCCAGGCCGGGTTCGTCTGTCGCGTCTTTTGTTGCGCCGGAACGGCCTGTCTCTCGGCCGAAGGCCAGGACGTGTGGGAGGCGCTATGCGATGCCCGCAGCACACACCGTCTCGACGAACGTGTCGACCTGGTCCGCACCGGCTGCATGGGCCTCTGCAGCCAGGGCCCGCTCGTTCGCGTCGAGATCGCCGGCGCCGCGCCGCGTCTCTATGGTACGGTCTCGCCCATGCTGGCACGCCTGATTATTACCGAGCATGTCACACCGGCCCTCACCCGGGGTGACGATTTTGTCCTGCCGGAGTTTCTCAGCTCGCACGCCTTGCCCGACGATCTGGCCTTCTTCACGCAACAGGAACGGGTGGTACTCGATCGTATCGACCAGGCCGATCCGGAACGCATCCAAGATGCCCTCGCCCACGGTGCCTACAGCGCCCTCGCGGATGCGCTCGAATGCCGGCCAGCCGAGCTCATCGAGGAGATCCGCACGAGCGGACTGCGCGGACGCGGTGGCGGCGGGTATCCCACCGGTCAGAAATGGGCGAATGCCGCCGGAACAGCGGCCGAGCAGCGCTTCATCATCTGCAACGGTGATGAAGGCGACCCGGGCGCCTATGTCGATCGCAGCATTCTGGAGGGTGACCCGCATGCCGTGATTGAAGGGATGCTCCTCGCGGGTCACGCCGTCGGCGCCCGGCGCGGATATGTCTACGTGCGGGCCGAGTATGAGCTTGCCGTGCGGCGCGTCAGCACGGCTATCAAACAAGCACGTGAACAGGGCATTCTGGGTGATGCCGTCCTGGGCTCACCGTTCCGCTTCGATTGTGAAGTCATTACCGCTGCGGGAGCCTTTGTCTGCGGCGAAGAGACCGCCCTGATCAAGTCGATTGAAGGCCAGCGCGGCACGCCGCGACCGCGCCCCCCCTACCCTTCCGAGCGTGGCCTGTGGGGCTGCCCCACGGTGATCAGCAATGTCGAAACCCTTGCCAACCTGCCACGTATTATCGCACGTGGAGCCGACTGGTTTCGTACGATTGGAACGACCGACTCCCCCGGCACCAAGGTCTTTTCACTCGCCGGACGTGCCCGTCTGGCGGGCCTTCTCGAGGTCCCCATGGGCACCTCACTACGCACCGTGATCGATACCCTCGGTGGCGGCAGCAAGACCGGCCGCCCCGTTTGCGGCGTACAGATCGGCGGTCTGTCAGGCGGCTTGATTCCCGCCGAACAGCTCGACACCACACTCAGCTACGAAGCCATGAGCGAGCTTGGCTCCGTTGTTGGATCCGGCGGCATGATTGTGCTCGATGAGGACGATGACTTGCTTGACCTGGCCTGCTATTTTCTACAGTACGCCGTTGAAGAGTCGTGCGGGCGCTGTGCCGCTTGTCGAATCGGTACCCACCAGCTCCTCAATCTAGCGACAAAGATCCGGCAGAACGGGGCCACAGACGCCGACCTCGCCCTGATCGATCGACTGGCCAAGACCATGCAAGCCACCTCTCTCTGCGGCCTGGGCAAGGCCGCACCACGGCCCCTGATGTCGTTCCTACGCAACTGGCCGGAACGTATCCCGCGCGCCGATACCCCTGATGGAGGTGCCGCATGATCCAGCTTACCGTCAACGGGTTTGAGGTGCAGGTGCCGGAGGGCAGCACCATTCTGGAAGCGGCCAAGGCGGCCGAGATCAAGATTCCGACGCTGTGCAAGCATCCCGACCTGCCCCCCACTGCCGCGTGCGGACTGTGTGTGGTCAAGGTGGAGGGGATGCCCGATCTGGTGCGTGCCTGCAGCACCCCCGCCCAACCCGGTATGCAGGTGGAGACCCACGACCCTGAGATCGTGAATGTACGGCGCACCCTCCTCGAGCTCATTCTGAGTGCGCACCCTAACGAGTGCCTTACGTGTGGACGACACGGCGCCTGTGAATTGCAGGAGCTGGCCAAGGATTTCGGAATCCGCGAAGAGCACTTCCCCTCCCTGCGGCGCGAGCTGCCGCGTGACGACAGCACCGGCTGCATCACGCTTGATCCGCGCAAGTGCATCAAGTGCGGGCGTTGCCTCGAGATGTGCCAGGAGCAGCAGGATGTCTGGGCGCTCTCCTTCATGGAGCGTGGGCTGAATACGCGTATCGCCCCGGCCGGCGACATCAGCCTGGCCGAGTCGCCCTGTGTGCATTGCGGTCAATGTTCGGCCCACTGCCCTGTGGGAGCCATCCTCGAGTTCGACCAGACCGAGGCCGTGTGGGAAGCGCTGCGCGATCCGACGCGTCACTGCGTGGCCCAGATCGCCCCCTCGGTGCGTGTCTCGCTGGGCGAAGCCTTTGGCTACGAGCCGGGCGCCAACCTGGCCGGGCAGCTCTATCACGCCCTGCGGCGTATGGGCTTCGACACCGTCTTCGACACCAACTTCGGCGCGGATGTCACGATCATGGAAGAGGCCAGTGAACTGGCCGAGCGGATCCGATCGGCCCCCGAGAAGCTCCCCCTGATCACGACCTGCTGTCCCTCGTGGGTGGATTTCATGGAGAAATTCCACGCCGACATGATCGACCATTTCTCGACCTGCAAGTCTCCGCACGCCATTCTCGGAACCCTCACCAAGACCTACTACGCCGAGAAGGAGGGGATTGATCCGGACTCCATCTTCATGGTCTCGATCATGCCGTGCACGGCCAAGAAGTATGAGATCACGCGCGAGGCCTCGATGTATGCCAGTGGCGGGCAGGATGTCGACATCTCGCTCACGACGCGCGAGCTGACCCGCATGATCCGTCAGACCGGTATTGCGCTGGAGAACCTAAACTGCCTCGAGCTGCCCGACTCACCTCTGGGCGAGTACAGCGGGGCGGGCGTTATCTTCGGGGTCAGCGGCGGGGTGATGGAGTCGGCCCTGCGGTCGGCCCACTACTTCCTGACGGGCGAGGACCGGGCCGAACTGGAGTTCGAGGAGCTACGCGGACTGGACGGCATCAAGGAGCTGACGGTCAATCTTGGCGGTCACGATCTACGCGTGGCGGTCGCGCACGGACTGGGACATGTGGAACAGGTTCTGGAGCGCGTGCGACAGGCCAAGTTGAAGGGCGAGCCGATGCCCTACGACTTTATTGAGGTCATGGCCTGCCCGGGGGGATGCATTGGTGGTGGCGGCCAATCCTGGAACGTCAGCAATGCCGTGCGCGAACAGCGCGCGGCAGGGCTGCTCAAAGAGGACCGCGTGCAGGAGGTCCGTACCAGCTACGCCAACCCGTGGATCCAACAGCTATACCGCGACTTCCTCGGTGAGCCCCTCAGCGAGAAAGCACGCCATCTGCTCCACACCCGCTACCAGCCACGCCCCGAATACCTGCGCTAGTTTCCTTGCTTTCAGACTAGGGACGTGGTTACCTGACGACATGATGTATGAGCATGGCATGCCCCGCTTGTCACGTAGACGCCCACGCTGTGGCGCCGCGGCAGGGATCGCACTGGCGCTCACCATCGCTGTCGCCCCCACCCCTTCAGAGGGCAAGGTCTGGACGGTTGATGCGATGAGTGGGCGGCCCGCCCAGGCCGCGGCATCCCTGGCCATGGCCCCTTCTGACACCCTTCAGCTCGTAACGCCGGCGGGAGAGGAGACCGACCTGTGGCTCAAAGGGGCTGGATCCAAGGTGGACCTGAGGTTGCGCTGGGCGAACGGGTTTTCCACCTGGTTTGATGGTCGCTGGATGCGGGCGGGTGACGCCATGCTCCCCACGGTCTACGGAGAAGCGATTGCGCAGTGTCACGCAGTGCGGACCGGCAAGCATGTGACGTGGACGATCCTCTATCGGCCGGGCCGCAGCGATGCGTTTGACATCCACCTGCGCACGGGCCGCGTGGAACGCCTACTCGTGCGCGTAGCAGATCCGCCTGCCCCCGCATCAGCGCCCGTTGCGACAGCGCGGCCGGCCACCCCACCGCTGCCCACCTCACCGCTGGTCCCCCCACCCCGTGGCGCCCTTCCCCGGCAGCCCACAGCAGAGGCGCAGCTTCAACACGTTCTCACGACCCAGTTCTCCCGCGCCGAAACGTCGGGCAGCGCCGCTGACTGGCAGGAGGTACTGCAGGCCCTGGATAGCGTTCCAGCCTATTTCCCTAAAGCCGACCCGGACCTCCTGGCAGCGGTTGATGAGTATCGGGCCTACGCCTACCTCGCGCTCAAGAAGGAGCGCAAAGCGGCTGAAGCCTTCATGCGCATTCTGACGCTTCCTCCCCCAACGGAGATCAAGACCCGACAGGATGCTGACACCATCTCGATCCGGGCGGCAGCATACTACCAATTGCAGAAACTGAGACATCAGTTAAGTGATGAGGAGGCCGACGTTG
>Ga0209249_1002849_pt1 | contig 13267 bp, 9 predicted proteins | sample SaaInlV_200m_DNA_4_FD_184653 | JGI IMG/M metagenome (GOLD analysis project Ga0209249, IMG submission 184653) | Marine microbial communities from expanding oxygen minimum zones in the Saanich Inlet - SI037_S3LV_200m_DNA (SPAdes) (version 2) | ecosystem: Environmental > Aquatic > Marine >...
GGCGACCCTCTAAACGCGCGCTTACGTGCATGATCCAAGCATGGCACATCCCCCGGCATTATGCAAGGCTGGGAGATGTAAGCATGACTTTCTTAGAAGGTTTTGAAATTCCAGGCTAATATAGGTAATCATGACTTTTGGACTTTCGCAGAAATCGGACTGATTCCATGGGTTATCTATCCTCCAACACCTCCTTCAGTTTCTCAGATAATGAGGCGATCGAAAACGGTTTTTGAATAAAATCCTGAGCGCCTGCATCGAGAATTTCTCGGGCGGGACCATCAATTGAATAACCGCTGAAAACAATCACTTTCAGATTCGACCTAGCTTTCATGATAAGCGGATAGAGATTTCTTCCGGCAATATCCGGCAATTTTATATCCAACAGAGCAAGATCAATCTGGCCATCAAAGGCTTCGGCTATATGAATGGCATCCTTTCCTGTCTTTGCTACCATAACCCGTAACGTCAAGAAATTGATATATCCCTTGACAACGTCGGAAAGAGCAAGATTATATAGACTCACTTATGATATGCACTTTGAAGTTTTTGGACATATTCAAGAACTTGGAATGTAATAGCGCTGAAGTTCTCCTGCTTGAAACTAAGGAATTCGCGTGCGCCCTCTTCCAGCTCATACATTAAGTCATCATCCTCATACCCAAGACCGCTTAGCCTGACCAGATAATCCGCAGCATGGACAATATGGGCCAGTTCACTTCCCTCTGAAAGTGATGGATAATGGTGATATTGTATTGCAAGGGTTACGTTTTCAGGGATATGCCACTTTCTGCATATGTCAGATGCGATTTCAGCATGATCAAAGCCTAATATCGCCTTTTCAGCATCCAGAACCATTTTGGTTTCATCTTTCATGAAATCATCAAATGCGGCCTTCCTTTCCAAGACATACGGGTCAAGGATTATTTTGCCCACATCGTGAAGCAGCCCTCCCGTATAAGCATCATTTGCCAATTCACGATTTTTCTTTTCCGCAAGAATGCGTGAACAAAAGCCAGTGGCTACGGAGTGCAGCCACAATTCTCCTGATTCAAATTCGTATCCCTTCAATTCCCTTTCCAATACCTTGGAGACAGCGGCTGTGATAATGACTTCCTGCAATGCTCGGAGTCCAAGAAGGCTGCAGGCCTGTTTTATGGAAGAGACCTTCCCGCTTAGACCGTAATGGGCGGAATTTATCAATTTCAGTATCCTAATAGCAATCGACTGATCTCTCTCAATTATGGTGGCAAGGTCTCCTATATCTGAATTTGGATCGGCCATGATCTCTTGAGCTTTCATCACCACCTCATGCATGGGCGGCAAATCCTCCAGTGTTCTCATTATCCGAGTCTTTAATTGCTGAGCATCCCTTTCGCTTGCCTCGTGCAATGTCTTAACCTCCTGTTGACTCTGCTGTATTTGAACTGATGACTCTGAGCGCAAGTATAGAATAATGCACTCTTTGGCTGATTTTCACATATTGTGGGTAGTTCAGCACCTTCTATGTTATGACTATCGGCATGATTCCTCATAGCTTATAACCCATGCCAGATATTATAGGCATTGCCCTAAATGCGAGACTTTGGCCAAGGAACAATGGCACAATGACAGAAAGAGCGAATTGCTTCCCTGCGGCAATTTCCATTTTATTTTCACCTTACCACATGACCTTCAATTCGGCTGTAAGATAGGTAGCTCTTTACGATGCCCCTTGCTTACGAATGTTGAGTTTTGTTTGAAAGTCAATGTTCGGACGTCAGCATACAGATTTCTAAACCGCCTATGCAGCGGATAACACCGGAACTTAACAAACACCCCAAAAGGGTAATCGTTAAATGCACCATCCCTTCAAGCGATTTCTTGTTCTGATTCTTGGACGGCTTTCATAACCTCTTTCATTATTCCCTCATCATCTTCCTCTTTCAAACTCAAAAATTCCCGCGCCCCCTGCTCAATCTGATAAAGCCCACTATCGATACCATACCCCAAATCATTATTCATAGCCATACAGTCCGACACATGAATAATATAGGCCAATATACTCTCTTGCGACTGTGACGGACAGTGATGATATCTTATTCCCTGAGCCTGTTCCTCGGGGATATTCCATTTCAGGCAGAGCTCGAAAGCGATCTCTGCGTGGTCGAACCCCAAGATCTCTCTTTCAGCATTAAGAAATGTCTCTTCCCCGTCTTGTAAAAACATTTCAAAGGACTCTCTCCGGTCGTGAACTTGCTTGTCAAGAATGGTCTTCCCCGCGTCGTGGATAAGCCCCGCCGTAAATATCTCTCCTTCCAAGGAAGGATGTATTTTTCTGGCGATGATATTTGAACCAAAGGCAACGGCTAAGGAATGGCGCCACAACTGTCTTGAATCCACATCGTACCCCGTCAATTTCTTCTCCATAAGATTTGAAACCGCCGCCATCGTAAGCACTTCCCTTACTTGGTCTTGTCCGAGCAAGGAACAGGCAACCTGAATTGATGCAACTTTTTGAGTGAGCCCAAAATAGGCGGAATTCACCAGATTCAGGATTTTCGCAGCGATTGCAGGCTCAAGTTGAATCAGTTTGGCAAGGTCTTTAATGCTGGCAGTTTTGTCTGATATAATCACCTGCATTTTGGTCACAACTTCCGGCACAGCAGGCAGATCGCCAATGGTTTTGAGTAGTCTGTATTTTAGTGCATTGCCACTCGGCCGTTTCTTGGCGTGAGGTCTTGCCGATGCAGGCTTTTTCAGAGGTCTTTTTTGCCGGAAATTATCCGGGGGGGGGGATTCATCTCTCTGCTGGGGCTTTGACCATGACCGTAAATCGAGCCTGATGGGAGCTTTGCAGGCCGGACAGTGGAACATAACTTTTTTTCCTGCCGGGAGTTTTTCATCCGGGACATTGAATCTTCTCCGACAACTTTCGCAAACGATCTTCATGGTATATCTCCCCTATCCCCATCCTGCGAAAAGGCCTTATCGAGTAAACACAACATGCTATTATCCAGTCTTAGCTTGCCCCTTTTTTTTATTGATCAACTTCCCTATAATCTCATAGGAGTGATTCAAACTAAGCGACATCGTTTCAAAGAGATGTTTAGCAACGTCCGGATTTTTCTCGAGTATTTTCGGAAGTTTGTCTCCTGTGAAACGCCTTATTGTCGACTTCCCTCTTGAAATCACGTTTATGTTCCTTGGCTTACCTGTTATGGAAGCCATTTCGCCAAAATACTCACCGGGCTTTGCTATTTCCGCTATTTTTATTCCGTTTTTGCCGACAATCAGAGAACCGCGGACAAGCATAAAAAAATCAGAGTCCCTGTCGCCTTCCCTGAAAATCGGATCTTTATCTTCATACTTTTCTATATTAGAATTGAGAAGGTAATCGGGCATGGGCATTTTAGGAGTAATTGTGCGTTTAGCAACTTCCTCGATGGAAGTTACACCCTGCCGTATCTTTTCCAAACCGGAATCTCTTAGAGTGAGCATGCCTTCCTTCATCGCCACCTTTCTCAATTGATCCTCAGGTGCGGCCGCAGTTATTATTTTCCCAACTTCTTCGGTCACCTCCATAAGCTCGAAAAGCCCAACCCGTCCTTTATAGCCCGACCCGTTACATTTTGCACAGCCTTCTGGCTCGTATATGTTCAGATTCGGAATCTCTCCCGCGGAGAACCCCATTGCTTCAAGTTCACCCGGATCGGACCCTTCAACCAAGATCTTACATTCCGGACAGAGCTTTCTGGCGAGGCGTTGAGAGAGTACCATCGACACCGATGAGGCAACCATGTAGGGGGGAATTCCGATATCTACAAGACGTCCTATGGTGGAAGGGGAATCATTGGTGTGAAGGGTGCTTAAAACGAGGTGCCCTGTCATGGCAGCCTTAATGGCAATTTCTGCTGTCTCCCGATCTCGGATTTCGCCAACCATAATTATATCGGGGTCTTGACGCAGAAAGGCCCTGAGCGCCGCGGAAAAGGTCATACCCACCTTTTCATTGACCAGCACCTGATTGATCCCCTTGAAATTAAATTCAATAGGATCCTCTGCTGTCAGTATCTTAGTGTCTTCGCTGTTTAGCTTATTAAGGACAGAGTAAAGTGTTGTTGTTTTACCGCTACCTGTAGGACCGGTTACAAGGATCATTCCATAGGGCCTATAGATGCACTGATCCAAGACTTCAAGGGTCTTCTTTTCAAAACCCATTTTTTCAAGATCAACATTAAGGGCGCTCTGATCAAGAATACGCAAAACACTGCTTTCACCAAAAAGCGTGGGCAGGGTAGAAACTCGAAAGTCAATAGTCTTTCTCCTTCCAAGTCGCATCTTGATTCTCCCGTCCTGCGGAATACGCCGCTCGGCAATATTTAAACCGGATAAGATCTTCAGTCTGGAGGTTATTGCATTCTTGATGCTTATTGGCAGGTTCATAGCCTGATAAAGGGACCCATCTAATCGATATCTTACCTGTATAGACTTCTCAAAAGGCTCGATATGAATGTCACTTACCCCTTCAGTAACGGCCTTGGTGAGGATGCCGTTCACCAGTTTGACGATGGGTGCATCGCCGGCAGAGTATTCCTCTACCATATCAACTCCGGGACCTGCTGGAGACACATCCACCACAGCCTCGGAAACCAGGGACCCGATGTCATCTATCTGTATGACAGGCTCATCTCTTTCGTTGACATCAGTTTTTATCCCAAAGTAACTGTCATGCTCTTCGTCGCTTATCTTGTAATATGTTCTGTAAGCATCGATGATCTCTTTTTCAGTAGAGATGTTGAGCTTCAAGTTTCTCCCAACCTCGATCTGAAAATCACCAACAGCGGAAGTATTTGTAGGCTCGGCCATTGTAACTTCAATTGCGTCCTCTGCGAACCTTATGGGAAAGGCCATATATTTCTTGGCCATTTCATAGGGTATTAACTTCAGGAGTCTTGGATTCGGAGTAATCTTTTGTATGGTTACGGCAGGAAAGTTAAGAAGGCGGCTCAGGACACTCACAATGGTCTCATCCTCGATGTACCCGAGATTGACGAGTATGCTGCCCAGTCGTCCCTTATTCTTCTTTTGATAGTTGAGCGCATCCTGAAGCTGAGCGCTGCTGATATGGCCCTGTTTACAGAGGAGTTCGCCAATTCTCCGATTGCCGGCCTCAGGAATGTCCTTGATAGTGGCCTTAAGACTTGATCTTGCTTTATCCATTATAGTCTTTCATATCACCCCGATATCGCAAGAAAACACCTGCATTTCTATAAAAAGCCTGTTTTTGCAGCGTGAAACAGCCAAATTGATACTCCATGACCCGATTGTATATGTCGTCGTATTTTTGTTTTCTCTTACTTCCATATTTTCATTACCATAAGTCTCAAGGCCCGATCAACTGGTAAGAAATATGAGGGATATGAAAAAAGAAAACTGTGTTTCCTCAGGTACCGATTGCTTTCTGTAGAATACCTTCGATTTTACTGAGTTTGTCTTGCCCCTTATACGTAATCATACCTCCTTTCATTAGCCTCTCACGCCATACCAGCCAAATCAATGCATGCCTACCAGGCCAAATGTTGGACAGAACGGCTTTTCACCATAATCTTGCAGATTTCATGCCGAAGAAAGAAAGGATTATGCTTTTCGGGCTAAACGCATAACAAATCAATAAGTTATCGCCGTTTTGGAAATTTGGGTGATTTGGCCAAAAGAAAGAAATGTCAGGGGTTTGACGCTGAGGATGATACGCCCCAACTTTGGTGATACGAGTGCTTGGAGTGCTTTCTGGTAAACCAAATTATTGCCCGTGCAGGAGGGGAGGCAGAGTATAAGGAGATTGAGCAATCAGAAGAAAAGATCGATATCAGTAATTTGCGGTATGCTTGCCTGACCAGGAACTGTGGTCGAGGATAAGTATATGGAAAACAAGAAGAGAATAAAATGGAAGGAACCAAATACTCACAACATAAACAAACTAACAACATAACGTGCATTAAGTCAGCACAGCACACCCACCAAATCCATGCAAGACTACCAGATCAGTCGTTGACATTTTACGTGTAATCTCAAACAGATGGTAAATATGCGATGTCCCCGAAATCATGAAGAGCTCTTCAGTTCAAAAATACCGCCATGACGGTGTTGAATGTGATGGAAAACTTTTTTGATATCCGGTTTGTTTTTTTTGCCCAACTCATAGATTGTATTCAGTGTGAGAGTGGTCATGGCCGTTATTTGTCTGGCAGAGAAAAGTTTTTGAGTATTTACCGAGAACTTTTTATATCTTTTCTGGCGGTTTCCTGTCTCTACTATGCAGTTGCTTCCAACGATCAGCAACCGGCGTTTTCCCCCTTTGCCTAAATCAAAACCATCAAATTTTTCCCACTTGTTCCAGTTTTCGTCCAGCTCTGCCACATCGCCAACTACTATTAGACCAAAGATCACCTGCATACCAGGTATTTTGACCAGACGGTTAATGGCAGGGTGATTCGGAGAGGGGGAGACCACCAGGTCAAGATCTCGCAAAAGGTGCTGGATTGCATCGATGAGAAACATTACATTCTTACTCTTTAAAAGGCAATCAAGTGCTTGTACTGTGGTTTCTACTTCACCTTGCTTGTTAACATCATCATTTTGATCCTTTTCCTGTTTGCTTCGTTCTGTCAAGCTGATTTCGACTTTTCCAACTATAAACGCGGTAACAAAACAGACCAATGGCACAAATAATTGTTGGTTATCACTAAATTCTAGAAGCGAATAGAAGGCAAAAATAATTAAGAGAAACTGGAAGAGCAGTAGAGTTTTTTGTTTCATATTTTCTCCTGTTCTTACTGAAAAGGCATATTTTATGCCAGAATAGAGTTTGCAAAAGTCTCGAAACCTACCCAACAACTGCCGAAGTAGGGCTGTTTGTACCCCTGTTATCGCTTCATCACCTTCCTGCTTCCATATTCATAATGGACTTGTTTTCCAGGACAGTTACGCGCTCCTCAATTCACAAATCAAGATGTGATCCCGATTTCACGCTTTTCGTCAAGATTTGTGCTATGTTCACATTATGGCATGATCCGCATCACAAGGGGTGCAACCCCGTCTTTCACTAAAGAAAGCTTTTGAGCCAGTCCATATGAGATATCCAGATCACGTCCCTCGATAAAAGGACCTCTATCTGTGACCACCGCTTTGGCTTTTTGACCCGTGTTCGGATTTTCCAGCTCCATTTCGGTTCCAAAAGGGAGATCCCGATGGGCGACGGTATTCCCATACATGTTATAAGTGGTGCCATTTGCCATGGGTCGGTTATGGTAAGGCTCCCCGTACCAACTGGCAACCACCATCTGTTCTTTAGCGTGAGATGGAATGGGAACACGGATTTTCGTGCCCGGTTGCAGCCGCTTAGGATCTTCGATGCCGTTTGCTTCAACCAAATCATTTACGTTAACATGAAATTTTTTAACTGCCAATGCCCACAATGTATCGCCGCGTTTGATCGTATACTCTCTCCATTCCTGGGCATCTTGTTGAGACGTCTTTTCAGGTGAGGGTTCACTCGCTGCCATTTTAACAACTGAATTTTCAACAGCGGGTTTTTGTGCTTGTTCGAGGATGGCTTCAAATGAATCTTTACCCGTAACAATCGCCCCTTGTTTCAGGAACCAATTGCCTGTTCTTGAAGAACGTCCAACTGCGTGGGGATTGACACGTTTAAGTTCTGCCCAGGATACTTTCATCAAATCGGTTACTTTAGAAATCGTATCGCCCTTTTCTACCATATAAGACATACGTTCACCTCTACTGATACGTGAAGGTTATTATCGGGGATGAAACCGTCAAAATTCCGCCAACGGTGACGCTCGGAAAATCCGTACCTTCCAAGCCTGATTTCGGCTTCTACGTTGACCACTCCCTCTTTGTGGGATGGTCTTGGAAATCTTTAAAGAAAGCTCCTTATAGAAATGTAAATCAACAATTACTATTAGTTATGTCAACGTCTGAGACCCATGAAATCCTTATGGGATGCCATTCAATTCTATAAATGGTTTTATAATGTTGTACTTCCAAATGCTATTTTTTTATCCCTCTGACAGGGTGAAGTGGCATTTCAGGAGTATGTTGCAAAAAATGCACCAGTATGTGAGGGGTGTCTATTCTGGGAAGAGAAGCGAAAATAGGGAAGGAGGGAATAATTTTGAATGAAAGAATCAGAAGAATGATAAGGATTTATAAAATCTCTTGGGATCGTGTGGAGGAAATGGAATTCTCACAACATAACCAATCCCACAACATAACTGGTACCTTTCCGAGGGATAGATGTTGGGGAGGAGAGTGAGCCCTTTAGGGTTAGCTCGGCTCTCCTCCCCAACTCTATAACTCGGGACATCATTATATATTTTGGTGATGAACGAGATCATCGATTTTTGACAAAATTTAGGTGAAACTCCATTTTCATATTTAGCCATCCGGATATACCGGTGGCAGATTTGAGAGCAGTCTGGAATGAACCAGCTGCGAATGAAAGGAGGAGCTTCACCATGAAAAAAAAGAACATTTATACAAACCAAAGTCAAGAGCTACTCACTCTATTTGAAGAAGCCGGAAACGGTGCAAAAGTTATGTGTGTACCAATCGACTACGCCAAAAAGGACCATGTTGCCATGTTGTGTAATGGCAATGGTCATATTCTCAGGAAACCGTTTTCCGTTAAAAACTCCCCCGAAGGGATCGAATACCTTATCGAACAGGTAACCCGATCTTGCAGCCATCGTCAAGTAGATCTTAAACATGTCTTTTTTGGTGGTGAAGACGTGGGTTCTTATGCTGAGAATTTTGTCAACACATTACGGTCTGGAGGGTGGATCGTCGCGGGTGTCAACGCCCATGATGCGAAAGAACAACGGGCAAATATGCAAGCCAGCACTGATCGCCTGGATTTAATGGGCATCGCTTCAATGCTCCTCAACCGGCGAGGCAACTGTTCTCCTGCTCAATCCGGTATCTATCGTAACCTCCGCACAGTGGTTCGTCACAGAAGAAAACTTGTTGCCATGTCAACGGAAGTAAAAAATCGAATTCATACGGTTGTTGATCGGCTCTTTCCTGGATTCCTGAATGAGAAGAAAAGTGGTATTTGGTCCTTTTCAGAGAGCTCATTGTACCTAATGGAAAACCGATTCAGTCCACACCAGATCCGTCGTCGGAAACGAAGAAAGCTCATTGAAATTTTGGAACGATGTGGAACAGCAAAACCTGAAAATACTGCGGCTAAACTTCAGGAATATGCGGCACGTGTGCTCAATACGCCAAATGAATACGTCAACACCCTTCAGCTCTCACTCGCTCAACACGTCAAACATCTTAGATGCTTGCAAGACAGCATAAACCAACTGGAACACGAAGTTGCTGTATGGCTTGCGCAAACACAGGGTGCATTCCTGACAACTTTTCGCGGTATCGGCATCGTTCTGGCTGCAGGAGTATCAGCTGAAATTGGGAACCCACATGAGCAAGCGCCATTGAACAATCTGGTATCATACTCAGGCATTATCCCCAGGGTCAAACAAACCGGTGGCGCCGAAGGTAAAACCTATACCGGTAAAGTCGCAAAACGCTGTAATCATATTCTCAAAGACTATGTCGTTCAATCTGGCAATCACATGGGTTTACACGGTCCAGAAGAATTGATGGCCGATTACAAACGTCGTGAGGCAGCTGGACAGCACGCTGACTTTGGCATTGGCCGTCGATATCTCCGTACGGCTATGTGTCTGATGAGGACCTCCCAAATATATATGCCAGAGCAACTCCGTAATACAAAGGTCAAACCGGAAGAACGGGTGGGCTATTATCTCACAATCTGGCCGTATCTCCGGAGTAAATGGAAGAAAGCAGGCGCACTCGAGGCTGCTTTTGAAAAGGATCGTCCGTTAGGCCAATGGCGATGCATGGTACAGGAGCTATATGGAATAAAGCTAAAACTGTAAGCCCAGAATCCACTGAATTTAACCTTTGCGCTTGCGGTTTTCGCGGTTTCGGCGGACAGGATGGCTATGTAATAACTGCCGCAATGTTCCCCTGATTAGTTGGACACTACTGACGGCTATGTCAAGAATGCCTCACCCTGTCCGTCCGAATTCCTTAATTATGGCTCCAAGGTGCTCTGATCCTTGAAAACTCAAGAGATCTAGTCATACCAGTTTGCCAATATCGGACATTAGGGGCAGGGTTTTCCACCTGTAAAGCCGGAATGCGAATATCTGAAAGTGCAATTGTTAAGCGCAGTCAATAAAAGTTTAAAAAATCGGCTTGAGCCGCAATGGAGGAGTTTTGCCTAAAAAGAATCAACTTTTTTCTCTTGATTTTTTCCTGGTGCTCTTGACAATATACCCATATATTGGCGGGTCAAAAGTCTGTGATATATTCAAGTCTGAGTGATTGGGTATATCTGACATATCGATTTGGTATCTCAGGTCTGGCATGATTGACATATATTGAGTTATGTTGCGAGCTTGGCTAACCTATCGAAATAATAAGGGAATTCGGATCGGGCCTGAGAAATGATGATTCGGTAAAGATTCCGGTAGTTTATCTCCAATTTGCAGAAACGGTTTGGAGGGACTCGCAACATAATAATAATCCTTTAAACATAACTCTGCGCTCTGATCCAGGGGTTAAACTGCCTTGGGAGGGCTACTGGATCAAGCGAGCGGGCCTACATCTTTCATAAAGTCTCATATCGCATAACCTCCTATAGAGAAGGTGGTTCGACGTACGGTAGGGCATTACAGCCGGTTGCGACTTTCAAAATGAATCAGAATAATTATACGAGAAAAATAAACTTGATGTAATGCATATCATGGTTGTAAGGCAAAGTCAAGGGCAGAATGATAAGAGTTATATGGATATTTCAGCTTTTAATATGAATTAGATAAATTAGAAAACACACAACATAACCTAACCCACAACATAAATTGAGAATATCCCCAAAACACATTGTCATCAAAAACCTGCAATATGCCTTACATATCTGAAACTGCCCTCAGATCTGTGAAACTTAATCGGGAAATCCTACCACCACAACATATTGTGGTCAATCCGTTTTCCGGTTTTCCGACCGCCTGTCAACCTTTCGTGCATAAGCCCAGCATGGCACATCCCCCGGCGTTATGCAAGACTGGGAAATGTAGTGTTGACTTTCTTTGAAGGTTTTGAAATTTAAGGTTAATATAGGAAAACGTGACTTTTGAATTAACAATCTGAAAAGGACTCGACCACAAGATGTAGTGGTGCTGGACAATGAGCAAAATAGAAAATTCAATGTTTCTCGGATGACAAGTGTGAATGCATGCTAATTCTCTGCGGTTGCCGAGCGCCGTCATGCCACGACTACGGGACAAGGATTTTGTGAGATATCCATCCCCTGCCGAAGAACGGCCTCCGCCTCCGTGCCGGGAGGACCCTCCATCAAATAGCGAAGAACCGAAAAATTTCATCGGTTGTATGTGTCAATAGTCTCGTTGTGGGATCTAAAACGATTCCTCCTCACCAGAGGCTTATCTATCGGAGGGTTCAAATTGGAGCGTTTCGACAATTTTGTCTGCGGTGTCCAAGGCGGTTTGGAGTTCGTCATAGGTATGGGTTGTCAGCACTTTCTTCAGAGCCTCGACGCCATAAAATTTGTAGTACATCGGTGCGAACCACTCGACCCACATATTCCTACGTTTGATTCCACGCTGGAGACGATCCAACTTCCGTCGCACTTCCTTATAGGGAGCAGCATAGATCCAGCGTTGTGGATAGAGCGTAGTGCCAATTAGGCGAAACTGCCAATAAGCAGAATATGTGTCATAGTCCTCCGGAGAGTCCATGTATGGAGCCGGAACCTCGGTGCTTCCCATATAGATCGGGACCATGACACTTGTTGTAGCATTACCCAGTCCATGCCACATAAGGGTTCCTAACTCTTTAGGTAGTTCGTCTCGCAAGTGCCAGATCATGAAAGCCTGTGTGGAATCGGTTTGAACCGGTGGCTGAGATATTATTGACCACAAGAAGGAAACATCAACTTTACTTTTTCTTTCTTTCGACTCATTAAGCATTACCTGTGCCTGCCAAACACGTGAAGTGCTGTGGGCAGAATGCAGTGCTTCTCTGGATGTGTATGCATCCTTGAAACTGAAAGGCCCTTGCTCCGGATCATACCAGCCTTGGTCTGTCGCATATTCCACCAGATCAGGGCTTGAGAGGTCCCAATCCGTATCGATCGTATAAATATTTCCTGATGCACTGTATGAGTCATCGGGAACCCTTTTCGCCACCCAATGCCGAAAGCTACTTTCGATGAGCCATGCCTCCTCTGAATCAGCCAGGCCGCATGCGATCGTTTGATGAGGTATTCCAGGGGACAAAGCAAGACCATATTCGGAAATGAGGTGGGAAAAAAGATCTACGGCATCGCGTGCTGATGTGGCCCGTTCCAGGATCAGTCGGCGTATGGCAAAACGGGTCAGGCCCTGCTTCTCCGGGGGAGCTGCCTCCCTGGTGGATGTCACTGCACAAGTAACACATACTCCAGCTTCATTCATCCCGTTGAGTACCCATTCATTGTCATACTTAGATGCAACTGCTTCAGAGTTTCCCATCACCCAGTAGGCCAGAGTTTCCGGAACCTGTGGGATGGTCACATAGTTAAAATGCACTTCTTTCTCAGAATGATGTTGCCTCGGAACATAAGCCAACCGAGTCGACTTATCCCTCCCGTCTTCATTATGTGCAACCAAAACACTCCCATCCGTTGTTCTGTCTTTTCCTATTAAGATAACAAAGCAGCCCTCTTGTTCTAATTGGTGATTCATCTGTCCTGTGGTATGCGAACTCGCACAGACCAAATTTACAGCTGTAAGAAACTGCAAGATGAATCCGCATATGATACAGGAAGTAACAATCCATGATAATGATGTTTTACGAGCAGTGTGATACATTTCTTCCCTCCGTTCACTCGGTGCTCAAGTGCAACCGAGCAGCTTGTTGAAAAACAGTATCTGATCCTAAATCATTCCTCCGGTGCCTATGTTTCTGATCGGCAAAAGAACCTGACATCATGAGGCCCGAACTCCGATTTGAAGATCATTCCCCCGAGGTTGTATTGGACGCCTTGTTCTTGCAGTATTCGTGCATAAGCCCAGCATGGCACATCCCCCGGCGTTATGCAAGACTGGGAAATGTAGTGTTGACTTTCTTTGAAGGTTTTGAAATTTAAGGTTAATATAGGTATTGTTGCGCCAGG
>Ga0209249_1002856_pt1 | contig 13237 bp, 8 predicted proteins | sample SaaInlV_200m_DNA_4_FD_184653 | JGI IMG/M metagenome (GOLD analysis project Ga0209249, IMG submission 184653) | Marine microbial communities from expanding oxygen minimum zones in the Saanich Inlet - SI037_S3LV_200m_DNA (SPAdes) (version 2) | ecosystem: Environmental > Aquatic > Marine >...
ATGCCAATGGTGAAGGTGTAGCACAAGATGATAAACAGGCAGTAAAGTGGTATCGCAAGGCGGCCGATCAAGGCTATGCTAGGGCCCAATACAATTTAGGCTTGATTTATGAATATGGTAATAGTGTGATTGATAAGAGTTATAAGTTGGCAATTGAATATTATAAAAATTCTATTAAAGGCGATGAACTCAGCACAGATTCAAAAAATTTAGCTGTGCAAAAAATAGCCAAATTAACCGCTAAATTAAAACCAAACAAAGAAAAAAGTAGTTTTGCCGAATTATGGCAACAGTATGGCGGTGATTCATATACTGCTACCGATGATTCTACAGATGATAATGATCAGACTGCACTGGTCATCGATGAACAGCCCCCGGTTATACATATAACTCGAGGTGACAACATCTCCATCACTGAATCACAGACCACACTAAGTGGTTTGGCTATTGATGATTCAACAATTGCAGAAATTATTGTTGACGGGGATGCAGTAGCTATTAGCACTTCAGGAGGTTTTAGCGCCAAGTTGTATGTACCTTTTGGTAAGAAAGAGGTGTTAGTAAGCGCTACAGACGCTAAAGGTAATACTGCAATTAAGAGTGTAACGATTACTAGAAAAGAAGCGACTTATAAAAATAAAGATAAAAAACTTATACCGCCGTTAGATAGTAAAGCAAACAATCCTAATGCAGTGGCCTTAATTATTGGCATTGATAAATATGAAGCGATTGCTAATGCTCAGTGGGCTGAATCTGATGCAGGAATGTTTTATGATTTTGCCAATAAATCGTTAGGAATATCAACAGATAGAATAAAACTCATAAGAGGTGATAAATCTGACATGAGAGGGATTTGGAAATCAGTAGAGCAATGGCTTCCAGCATATGTCGACGAAAGGAAGAGTGATGTGTATGTTTATTTTGCCGGTCATGGCCTTGCTTCTGAGAATGGAGACGATGTTTATTTAATACCTTGGGATGGAGATCCTGAACTTCTAAAAAGAACAGCATTAAGAAGAAGTGAGTTTGTTGAAACACTTAAATCTTTAAATGCTGCAAGTGTTACCTTGTTTATGGATACATGCTACTCAGGAAAAGCTAAAGGTGGTAAGGGAGTATTAGTTGCAGATGCTAGGGGCCTTAGAATTGTCAAAAAAGACAAAACTTCGGATCTGCCGCCTAACTTTACTTTGTTTTCAGCAGCTGCGAATGATGAAACTGCTCGAAGCCATCCTTCATTAAAACATGGGCTTTTTAGCTACTGGATGATGCGCGGGTTAGGTGGTGAAGCGGATATGAATAATGATAGCAAGTTAACAAATGGCGAGCTTCATTCTTTTGTTAGTAAAAAAGTACAACAAACCGCAACTACTTCAGGATACAAGCAGCATCCTCAATTAGTTGGTGACAAAGACAAAGTTATCGCATCATGGTAATGTAGTAAAGGATAAAACAATGAGAAAAATTATATTTGTTTTGTTTGGGGTAGTGCTACTTTCAGGGTGTGTAAGCAACCCTGTCAATCAATTAACCAGCACTTTAGGAATTGATTCAGCTGAAGCCTATAGAGTTTCATTACCGTATAGTATGAACGATCAAGCATGGAACACTAATGACTTGATAAAGCCGTATATGAGAAAAAGAAAGCCCGCTCAAAGTGGTTTTATAAATGATATTCGTAATATTAAATTCGTTGATAGGTGGCTTGACAGAGATAGTAACAAATCAAAAGCAATATTTGCTATCGATCCACAAAGCTGTAAAGACAGTAGTCGATATGCATCTTGGAATTTTAGAACTGACTTGGCTGCAATAACAAGAGCAAAAGATGGTTGTGACAAGACTGCTCAGAAAACAAATGAACAGCTAGGAAAAGCCTGTAAATGTAGGCTTGTTGCGCTGAATGACACCTTTTTTTATAACGCTAATACATATAAACAGCATACAGGAAGCTTTCCCTGGGTAATGGAGGTTGTTGAAAGCGACCAAACTATAAAAATTTCGGGCATGGTTAGTTTGGTTGGCGATAAGCAAGAAAGATTTAACCTTGTTAATGACTCAGGGCGTAACGTTTGTTCAGGGCGATTTGATTTTAATAAGGGCGGATCAAAAGGCGATATTTCATTAAGTTGCTTTGATGACAAAATTAATGGCGACGGCGAGGTGTTGAGAGCTGAATACAATAAAGATTTACGCATGTACTCAGGCACGGCATTAATCAAAACCAAAAAAGGTGAGATGAGAGTTGTATATGGGCCAAACGCATTAAAAATTAAGTAGTGCAGCAGTGGAAGTTATAAAGAAGTAGGTGTAGTATGATTAATATGAAGTCTTTGAAAATATTTTTATCAATCTTAATGTTGCAAGTTAGTATGCAGGCGCATTCTGATAATGATGCATTAGCTGATCTTATTAAGGGTATTTTAGGCGCTAAGTTGATAGAGGGTATAGCTCAAGAGTTTAATAATGAAGATGCCAGCCAACAAAACTATTCAAGTGATAATCGTGTTAATACCAGCTCTGGAAATGAGGGTAGTCTCGGGTATCAGTACTATGTTCTAGGGCAGAAAAGCTGTAAAAGTGGAGACCATCAAAAAGCACTTAAATGGTTTAGGGAATCTAAACAACAAGGCTATGTTCGTTCTGTTGAGAATGTTTATAAGGCTTGTTCTGGAAAGAGTGTGCAATATTCTCAAAGTGAGGTTGAGAGCAACAAGGGTAGTCTTGGCTACCAGTATTATCGTATAGGTAAGAAGCACTGCAAGAAGGGTGAAACTCAGCAAGCAATAAAGTGGTTTAAAGAATCCAAGCAACAAGGTTACAAGTGGGCAGATAGAGCCATTGATAACGTATATTCAAAATGTCGTGAAAGTACAGCACAGGCATTAAGTAGAGATAAGGTGTGCTCTAATGGGGTATTTGCAGAGTCATATGTTGATAATGAGTGCCCTAGTATCACCAACAGGTGGTCTAATAATAATGCAAAGGTGAGTTCTAATTCCAAGGCAGTTACTAGCGAAAATATAACGATAAAAGCACCAAGGTACGTTGAAAACGCAGCGGTTGTGCCAGTTACGGTGGTATTTGGTGATCGAGTACATAGTGGTGATAAAATAAAACTTTATGTAAATGACAAGCTAGCCTTGCAAGTTAATCCTAAAAAAGGCAGTTACATTGATCAGATTTCAACACGAGTTATTCTTGAAAGAAAAAGTAGTCGTATAAAAGCAAAAATAATACGCTTAAGTGGGGTTATTGAAACCAAAACATCTAACAAGATTTCTGCAGATAATTCTGCGTCAATACCAAGTAGTTCTGATAGTGATAAAAAACATAAGCTTAAAGAAAAAGATGGCAACATTAAGATGTTGATCAGGAACAAGATGGGTAGTGGTAAACATATCTGGAAAATTAAGTTAGCCTCATCTTCAGGTGAGGTTTTTGTCAAATTGTCACCGCTACTCTCTAAAGACCCATATTTTCAGATAAAGGGTAATCATAGTAATGCCAAGTTAGTAAAAACACTTTATGGTAGTTGTAATAAAGACTATTCAGGTTCAACTAAAGAGCCACGCTGTCTTCTTGAGCAAGAAAGATGGTATGCATTATTAAATCAAGAAATACAGGCAGAAGAAGACCAAGATAGAGAAATCGCCCAAGAAGATATTTTAAATCAGCTTAAGGTTAATTATATTAATCAAATTTCCTCAAGAGTAAAAAGTCATTGGCGTTATATGGCTGCAAAAGATGGTTGGGGGTGTGATGTACATATTTTGCAAGACACTGACGGTAAGGTACAAAGCGTGAACCTACAGTCCTGTAATATTGATAATAATGCCAAAATAACATCTTTTAAAAATTCCATTGAACGTGCAGTGTACAAATCATCGCCATTGCCATCCGCACCAGATCAAAGTATTTTTGATCGCGAGATATTGTTTCATTTTGCAGTTAACTCAAATAGTACTCCAGTAGTAGTTGAGCAAAAAAATAAATCTAGTTTTTCTGATTTATGGGGTCAGTATGGCGGCTCAATACTAGATTCAAACACTGATAGTTCTTCCAATAAAGGTAATTCATATAGTGTTTCTGATGCTGACACACAGCCACCAGTAATTCGTTTTAATCATAGCGACTCTATGGCGGTAAATGACAAAAAAGCAACAATAAGCGGTGTGATTAAAGATAGTTCAAAGATAACAGAATTGCTTATCAAAGGTAAAGAAGTTGCAATAGATGAAAATGGTAATTTCAGCATATCTAGATATGTACGCTTAGGAAGAAATACGTTTGATGTTGTGGCATTAGATGCATTTGGCAATAAGGTGAGTAAAGTAGTTACAATTACTAGAAATAAAGACATTGCTAAAAATTTAGATAAACCTTTAGACTTGCCATCATTCAAAGGCAGAAAAGATAAAAATGCAGTAGCTTTGATTATTGGTCTGGATGGCTATGAAAATATAGCGAGAGCTCCGTGGGCGGAATCAGATGCATCTGTATTTTTTGATTATGCACAGCAATCACTAGGCATCCCTGCTGACAGAATTGCTCTTATCACTGGAGATAAGTCTGACAGAAGTGGAATTTATGACTCACTAGATATGTGGCTACCTACTATGGTGGAAGAAGGTGATAGTAATGTCTATGTGTACTTTGCTGGACATGGGTTGGCAACAGCTGATGGTGAGCAAGCATACCTGATTCCTTATGATGGAAATTTAGAGAATTTACGCAGAACGGCAATACCTAGAAAAGAAGTGATCAGTGTTTTAAAAGATTTAAAAGCTAAGAGCGTAACCTTGTTTATGGATACTTGTTATTCTGGAACACCTAAAGGCGGTAAAGGCACATTAGTTGCGGATTCACGTGGCCTACGTATTGTTAAAAAAGATAATTTTTCTTCATTACCTAAAAACTTTACAATTTTTTCAGCAGCTTCAAATCAACAAACTGCAAGCAGTCATCCGAATTTAGAAAATGGCCTATTCAGTTATTGGATGATGCGAGGCTTAGGCGGCGAGGCTGACAACAATAATGATAGAAAAATTACCAATGGTGAGTTACATGAATTTATTAACAAAAATGTTAAGAAGGCTGCGGCACTAATGGGTCGCAAGCAAAACTCGCAGTTAGTGGGTGACGCTAATAAAATTATTGCGTCATGGTAGAAAAGTGAAATTTTCAAGTAAAACTATATTATTCATATTATTATTTTTACAGCTAATACTGCCTATTGCTTATAGTGATCGACATAGTACTGGAGGATTAACTGATGATCAAGCTATCATAGTAAGCCTTTCTGAATGGGAAAATAATGATTCAAAACTAAAAAATGCACATATAAAATGGAGTGTTTTTGATCGTGTAGTGCTTGTTACAGGAGAAGTACCAAGTAGGAGGTTGCGCAACTATATTGCCAAACAAATATCAGCTATTAACCCTAGAATAAATAGAGTTATTAATGAAACTGTTGTTAAGTCAAATAGTGATATTTTTAGCAAAATGAAAGATTCAGCTATTGAAGCTCAAGTTGAGGCATTATATCAGGATCAAAATACATTCCAAGCTAATCATGTAAGAGTGATATCAACAAACCAAACTGTATTTCTTATGGGTAAAGTGACTAAGAAAGAAGGTAACAAAGCCGTAAAAATTGCAGCAAAAGTAAAAGGTGTTAAGAAAATTATTAAATTATTTCATTATTTAAAACATCAGCCTGTTGACGCAGTGCTTTACGATCAAAACTCTTTTGCAAAGCACAGCGATAATTTAATAGATTATGCCTATCTAAAGACAAAAGTAATTGATCCCGGATTATGCGGCGGTTTTGCAACTAAAGATCGCCCTGGGCGGGTGGCATCATGTATTGCTAATCATTATTTAATTGGTAAAGGGGATTATAAAAATGCCCTTTTATGGTATTTGGAGACCAATAAATTTAAACCTGAATGGAATTTAAATAATGATATGGCCAAGATAAAAGATAAGCTTGGCTCAGATAAATTTTTTAAAATAAAACAACAATATTCCTCTGGTGAAATTAGTTTAAAAGATGTTCGCTTATGGGCTTTTAAAGATATCAAAAGTAGTGTAGATACCAGAGTGGTTGACAAAGTTGAATTAAAATTTAGTGATGAGTTAAATAAGGATATTGCAAGTAGCGACGCCAAATCAGAGTTAAAAGAAAAACCTTTATACAGTAAGAAAAGAGCAGACTTTAGATATGTTATGCGTGACGACACTAAGTTGAGAGATAATGATGGTTTTAGTGATAATGTAATAAAGCTACTAAAAAAAGGGACAATGGTGTGGTTAAAAAATGGAGGTAATAACAGTACGGGACTTATACCTGTTAGAGTAGATAGAAAGACATGGGGTTATGTTTTAAAGGCGACTTTATCAGAAGCAAAGCCAAAAGAGTTTTTTTCAGCCAATCCAACGAATAGTGAATTTGATAATGACGATAGTTTTTCTGGTTTGTGGGGAAAATACGGCGGATCAGTATTGGATTCGAAAGGTAGCCTAAAACAACAGTCTAATTACGCATCAAACACTTCTGTCGATACTAAAGCGCCAATTATTAGCTTAAATCAAGACAATCTTACAACAGTAGATAGCTCAAATTTTAATTTAAGTGGATTTGTTAAGGATGATTCTAGCGTGTCTGAGGTTAGTATCAATGGTGGCTTGATAGCAATTAACAGCTCTGGTCAGTTTGATATGGCAATGTATCTTGGGCTAGGTAAAAATAAATTTATAATTGAAGCAATTGATATTTTTGGCAATAAAGCAAGCAAGTCAATAACTGTAGTTAGGAATAAAGCTATAGTTAAAAATATAGATAAGAAGTTGACACCTCCAACTACACAGCTAGCAAGCAATCCAAATTCTATTGCGTTAATTATTGGTCTTGATGATTATAAATCTATGCCTAATGCTCCGTGGGCAGAATCAGATGCATCTACTTTTTATGACTATGCTCGCAATGCATTAGGCATTCCAGTAGAAAGAATACGATTAATCACTGGGCAAGAATCAGATAGAACAGCTATATGGAAGTCTCTAGAGCAGTGGTTACCTTCCCAGGTTGATAAAAATAAGAGCAATGTATACGTTTACTTTGCAGGGCATGGCCTAGCATCAGAAGATGGGAAAGACGCATATTTAATGCCTTATGATGGTGATACAAGTATGCTTAGTAGGACTGCTATTCCAAGAAAAGATGTTATTAGTGGTCTTGATAGCCTTAAAGCACGTAGTGTAACCTTATTTATGGATACATGCTACTCTGGCTCTGCTAAAGGCGGAAAACAAACGTTAGTAGCCTCTAGAGGGTTGAGAATTGTTAAAAAGGATGCGCTTTCCGATCTACCATCTAATTTCACATTATTCTCAGCAGCAGCTAATGATGAGACGGCAATTAGTCACCCAACCCGAAAGAATGGCTTATTTAGTTATTGGATGATGCGCGGCCTTGAAGGGGAGGCTGATAGTAATAATGATGACAAACTTACGAATGGTGAGCTTCACGCGTTCATTAGTGATAAAGTTCAAAAAACAGCAATAGCCAAAGGCCATAATCAACATCCTCAGCTAGTTGGTGATAAGGATAAGGTTATTGCATCGTGGTAGAAAAATGAAATTAATAAAAATAATAATAAATTTTTGGGTGTTGACACTTGTTTCGATAGGAAGCTCATATGCAGAAGACAAAGGCTTAACTGTGGGGTCGACAAACATCGTCATTCCTAAAATAAGTAATTATGAAAATGATGATAGCGGTTTATATACGAAGCTTAATCCAAATGTTAAGTCTATAGACTATCAACCTAAACTTAAATCTGAGGCGTTACATGGACGGGCTATCATAATCTTTACGCCTAAGGCTTTGGCTTATAAAAATATTAGTGAAAGCGATTTTTTAGCTATTTCATCAGCATTAAAACTACAACATGAAAAGCTATTAAAAAAATCATATGAAAAAGGCAAGAAACGGATTGGAATTATGTCTGAAGAAATTAAAGATATGTATATGGACATCAGCAAAATGAAATTCAGTGAGCCTACTTCATTAGGTGTATTTTTAGAAAACAACAAAGCAATTGGCGTTGTTAGTTTATCTAAAATTTCAGGTCATATGAATAATGTAGAGGTGTTTCAAAAGATTGCTATAGGGCGGGTAATAATGCTTATAAAGGGAAAAATGTTAACTTTAGAAATTCATACTTCTTTCAAGTCTCTGGATGATTTAAATTGGCTCAAAAGAAAAGCTAAATTGATAAGTTCTAAAATTATTAAAGCAAATCAAACATCATTATTTTGATATTAATATTTAAATGTTTAAATTTCTAACAATTATATTTTTTATGTCTTTTTACACTGAGGTTCTGGCCTACAGTAAAAGTAATTTTAATGATTATAAAAAGAGCTTAGACATCATGCTTGGCATGGAGTACATAGACCAGTCTGCGTATTACAAAGGCTTGTATGACAAACTTTTAGAAGTGGGTGATTTTCCAGGTAGATCAGACTTATTATCAAAATATAAAACTTTTGTTAAAGGCAATTTACCTGTTGCCACTAGTCAAAAAACGAGTAGCTATAGTGAACAACCAAAATGGATAAAAGATTATCCTAATTTTAATAGCGCAGTTGAGAAGGCTAATGGCTATTACTTTAAAGATTCTGATTATAAAAATGCCGTAAAGTGGTATCTTGAGGCTTTAAGAATATGTGATACATGTTCATCTGAGGTTAATCTTAAATTAAAACAAATAAAAAATAAAATTGGATTTTCTAAGTATAAAGAATACGAACAATACAAGAAGGAAAAATATGAGACTAAGGGCAATAATGTCAAGCCTAATTATAGTTATCTTACACCTTCAACTGTTTACATTGCCAATATGGTTGATATCCCAATGAGATCAAGTAACAAGATTGAAAGACACAATAGCAATCTACTAAAAATGTTACCTTCTGGTACACAATTAACAGTGCTTTCAACTAAAAACGGCTGGACTCAGGTTAGGTTTGAAAATACAACTGGTTGGATAATTTCTAGATATCTAAAAACTATTGACCAAAAAACATATATCACTGATGAGGTTGATATTCCAATGCGATCAGCTGGCAAGATTCAAAATAACCCAAGTAACTTGTTAAAGATGCTCCCTTCATATACTCAGTTAGAGTTATTATCAACTGAAAATGGTTGGTCGAAAGTTAGGCTAGACAATCAAGAGGGTTGGATAATTGCTAGATATTTGACGAGTAAAAAACCTGAGCCAGTAATTCCTAGTATAGGCAGCACATGGGTTTATAACAATAATAGGGTGTACAAAACGAGTGATTGTATGGATGAAGATGACCAGTCTAGCGATTCTTTGTATGATTATTCTTGTGAAGATGGAAACGATTATTATTATGGTCTAGGTGCGGTTTTTCGTGGTAATTTTTATCCGAATGAGTATCTTCAGACGCTTAAAGATTCTAAACTAGGAAAGTATGAGCTAGGGTCAAGATATTTAGGTGAGTGGGGGGATGATACCAAGAGAAAAAAAGGCTTTAATTTAATACTGGAATCAGCTACGTCAGGCTATTCTAAAGCCCAGTATAAGCTAGCATCATTGTATGCTACAGGTTCATACAATATAGTTTATGAAGATTTAAAGAAGGCCTTTGACTGGTACAAAAAATCGGCCACACAAGGGCATGCTGAGTCTCAGTATGAAGTGGGTGCAATGTACCATTATGGCGAGGGCACGTCTAAAAATTACATGCAAGCAATTAAATGGTATACAAAGGCAGCACTACAAAATCAAGCGGATGCTCAATATGAATTAGGGCAAATGTACGCTAATGGTCAAGGTGTCTCAATAGATTATAAAAAAGCTATTAAGTGGTATAGCAGAGCAGCCGAACAAAATGATACAAGAGCTAGTAATAAAGTTAAAGCACTGCTAGCCTTAGAAAAAAATAAAGCAGAAAAAACCACCTTTGTTGATATAAACCCGCCAGAGATTCGTACTTATAACAGCGATTCATTTACGACTACTGACAAGTATATTACACTAGCTGGTGATATTAAAGATGACTCTAAAATAGCCAAGGTGACTATTAATGGCAAAGAGATAGGTGTTAAAAATGATGGCTTTAATCAGTTTTCTGTAACTGAATATATTCAGTTAGGTAGAAATGTATTTAATATTGTTTCAACAGATGTGTTTGGTAACAAGAGCACCAAAACGATTGTTTTTAATAGAGAAAAACCTGCCGCTAAAAATAAAGATAAAAGACTGATCCCTCCAACTGCCATGATGAATAGCAACCCTAACGCGGTAGCACTAATTATTGGCGTTGATAATTATGAATCAATAACAAGTGCACCATGGGCTGAGTCAGATGCTTCAGTATTTTATGACTACGCCCAAAATGCATTAGGTATTTCCGATGACAGGATAAGACTAATAACTGGATCAGAGTCTAGTGAAGCTGGAATATGGAGGTCCGTTGAAAGGTGGCTGCCAACTGAAGTTGATAAGAACAAAAGTGATGTATACGTCTACTTTGCAGGTCACGGCCTTGCCTCTGCTGATGGAAACAACGCATACTTAATACCTTGGGATGGTGACCCTGACTTGTTAGAAAGGACAGCGATTCTAAGGAGTGAGCTTATTGATGGTTTAAAAGACTTAAATGCAGCAAATGTAACATTATTTATGGATACTTGCTATTCAGGTAAAGCGAGGGGTGGTAAAGGAACTTTAGTTGCTGACTCTCGCGGACTACGCATTGTTAAAAAAGATACGCTTTACAATCTTCCTGATAATTTCACATTGTTTGCAGCAGCAGCTAATGATGAGACCGCTAGTAGCCATCCATCATTAAAGCATGGTTTATTTAGTTACTGGATGATGCGAGGACTAGGTGGTGATGCAGATAGTAATGGTGATAGAAAAATCACTAACGGTGAGCTACACGCATTTATTGATAAGAATGTACAAAAAAATGCCGTTTCCATAGGTAGAAAGCAACACCCTCAGTTGGTTGGCGATAAGGATAAAGTTATTTCCTCTTGGTAGTAAGTTATTTCTATTAACGGATATTCAATCTGCTTGCCGAATAATGTTAAAGCTATAATTATTTTTAGGCAATCTTGAAAGAAGGCTAATTTCCGCAAATATATGTATTGAACTGTACATAAGTATGGACATAAAGAGGGAGTTGTAAATTAATAATGAAAAAAATATTGCTAGTTACTTTTTTATTAACATCATTTAATGCTTTTACAGCGTTTAATGCTACCCATCTTAATAATATTGATATAAGAGTTTTCAATGAAAGCAAGGTGCAAATTTTTAAAAACGATGTGCATATGTTTGGAATTGACTGTAACAACGGCATTTTATGCAAAGCATTTGTTTCACACGTGTCGAATCCAAAGTACAAGATATTTGATGGTGTGGTTCAGTCGAATAGTGAAGTATTAGAGTTGTCAGCTAAAAATATTCAATCAGTAGTTAATAAAAATCGCAGCCTGGTTTTTATTATGTTGAGTAGCAATGCATCTGGCTCCTACACAAATGTTCAAGAATTTGAAATAGATTCTGATACAGGTGCTTTTTATCATACAACTAAAGAATACGATTGGATGCGTTACGGCCATCCAGATGATTACCCACTTAATCGATAGATCTAATTACGAATTACTCAACTGTTAAGTGATGCAAGGCCGTTAGTCACAAATAAAGACTACCAATATACAACACGTTTAGCTAGAATTTAATACTTTTTACACTATGTAATTAAATAATTACGATATACTTGACATATGGTAATAGAATGATATAATTCAATCGTAAATTTTTATAAAATCGGAGAGTCGATGAAATATATTAAACCTGTTGAAGGTTATAAAACTAAGAAAAAAGTAATTTCTACACGCGTCACTGAAATTTTGATAAAAGCATTGGAGACTGCCAAGCCAGAAATGCCACATAGATTTGATTTTACATTTTCTATACCGGAGATCATAGACAAGGCATTTGAAGATGCGTTGGATGAAATTAAAGTAGCTACTGGCGGCTATGATTTTTATGAATTAGAAAAATTCAAATATTATATTAGGTATGCCAAGGAGAGATACGGTGTTGAAGACACAACTCTAATTGATCCTGATAAAGAAGCCCATAAAATTCTTGTCGCATATACAGAGCTAAGGTATGGAGAAGATCAGAAAAATCAAGTTGAAATGTCTTACCTTACTCATAACAGGAGGAGTGAAATTGAAGAGCAGCTGGCAGAGGAAGCCGGTTTATAAGTACAAGTTTTATTGTATGTGCTAAATCGTATACATGGTAAGACATGAAAGATAGTATGGGTCGTTATGTGCTATTTTATGTATTAAAATGTAATTCTTATAACGTTTAAGGATTACAAGACATGAGCAAAATAGCCTACGCAAGGATATCCAGTTCTGGGCAAAAATTAGATGTGCAACTCGATAAGTTGAATGAAGTCGGGTGTGATATGGTTTTCAAAGAGACGCACACAGGAACAACTGATCAAAGGCCGCAATTGCAATCAATGCTTCAGTACGCTAGAGAGGGCGATATTTTATACATAACAAAATTAGATCGTCTTGGACGTAGCACGTTGCATCTGACTAAAATTTTCGATCAACTTAAGCGGAAAGGGGTTGAAATTATTGTACTAGACCAAAACATCGATACTTCGACACCAGTTGGATCGCTTATGTTAAATGTCTTAGCATCAATTGCAGAATTTGAAACTGAAATTCGCAAAGAGAGACAATTAGAAGGCATTGCAAAAGCAAAGGCTAAAGGTGTTAGATTTGGCCGTAAGTCAGTGCTCGACGCTGAACAAGTAGAGCAACTAAAGAAGAAGCGTAAAGCTGGTGTTTTGATTCGGGAGCTTATGGGTGAATATGGTGTGAGCAAAGCGACAGTGTATAGGTTGCTAGCCGCTTAACCATATAAAAAACTAATGATTTTTTTACGCAATTAAGTTATGTGTGGCTTTAATCGCCCAGTGAAAAAGTAATTTTAATAAAAATATATGCCAATTAAGGCAAGGAGATAGATTGAAAAATAAACCATTTACAGATGCAAAAGTAAGAAGCCTTAAGAAAAAATCCAAGGTGTATCGCGAGCATGATTATGGCGGGCTATACCTTGAAGTTGCTGTATCAGGCTCTAAGATCTGGAAACAG